>Ga0299913_10000475_pt1 | contig 25703 bp, 16 predicted proteins | sample RVTome_9_FD_201360 | JGI IMG/M metagenome (GOLD analysis project Ga0299913, IMG submission 201360) | Soil microbial communities from uranium-contaminated site in the Upper Colorado River Basin, Wyoming, United States - RVT155D38 (version 2) ... | reverse complement strand
GAGGGCCGCCTCGGCGAGCTCGGCGTCGGGCAGCACCTCGACCGCGACGTCGAGCCCGCCGCCGAGCGGGCTCTGCACGGTCGCCGAATGCGTCGTGGTCGCATGCTCGCCGGCTTGCCCGGCCTGCCGCTCGACGTCCCCTCGGACCTCGTAGGGGAAGACGTCGGCGGCGGCCCTGCCCATCGCCGTGCGGAACTTCGTGGCGAGCGCGCGCGGCTTCGGCGGAAACGCGAGCTCGCTGTAGGTCGACGAGGCGTGGTGGAGGACGAACGCCTTGCCGCGGTCGAGGCGGACGACGAAGGACAGCGAAGGCTCGTCGCGCCTCGCCATTTGCGCGGCCGCGCGGAGGACGACCTCGTCGCCGGCGGCCGGCGGCTCGAGGCGGTCCGGGCAGGCCTGTTGCGCGCCCCGCCCGACCGGCACCGGCCGGGCGAGCACGTCGGCCTCTACCCTTCGGGTGACGACGACGCCGGCGGCCGCCTCCGCGGCCTCGAGTGGGACGGCGTCCCCCTCCGCGGCCGGGAGCGGCGACGCGGCGAGGAGCGAGGTGAGGAGGGCGGCGAGGGTCGGGAGCCGCGCGGTGTGTCTGCCGAGGTCCATGGACTTCACCGGTCGTCGAGGCTATCCCAGGCGCCGAGCCCCGCGCCGGGCTCCAGGGCGAGCAGCGCCAGGAGCGCTTCGCGCGAGGCCGCCACGTTGAGGTCGACCGCCTTCGAGACGCCCGGCAGCTCGCCGCTCTGGGAGTGCTGCCACAGCGTCCACTCCTCCCAGCCGAGCTCGAGCGGGCCCGGGTCCTCGTGCCTGTACTCGGCGAGCCAGAGGGGGTACTCGGTGAGCTCGTGGTTCTCCTCGAGCTTCTCGACCCAGAAGGTCGGGTTCGTGTAGAGGAGCGGCTTGCGGCCGAGCTCGATCTCGACCCGGCTGAGCCAGGCGAGCGCCTCCGCCGCGAGCTGCTCGCGGGGGATCGAGTCGGTGGTCCTCACCCGCTCGACGTCGAGGGCCGGCGGCAGGTCGCCGGGGCCGAATCCGGCTTCGCGCAGGACGGAGAGGAACCACGCGGCCTGCTCCGCGGGGGTGTCCTCGGGCCGGTACATGTGGTAGGCGCCGCGCAGGAGCCCCGCCTCGCCGGCGGCCCGCCAGCTCGCTACGAAGCTCGGGTCGACATAGTCGATCCCCTCGGTCGCCTTGAGGTAGACGAAGTGGACGTCCGCGTCCGCCAGCGCCGCCCAGTCGACGCCGGCCTGGTGGTGCGAGACGTCGACGCCCGGGACGCGGCCCTCGGGGAGATCGGGCAGGGGCGGCGGCTCGGGCTCGGTCGCCGGCGCCGGGACCGCGGAGACGGCGTCCTCGGCGGAGGCCGGCGGGGGGATCGGATCGGCCGGCTCGCCGGTGCAGGCGGCGACGAGGAGGACGGCCGCGGCGAGGGCGGGGGCGATCGATCGCATCGGGCCCATCCTAGCCGTTCGGCTCGTCCTCCCGGATCAGCTCTCGGACGCTATCCCGCCAGCCGCTTCCCCGGCGCCGCCGCCACCCGGTACAACCCGACCATCACGACCGCGAGCAGCGCCACCCCGAGCCAGGCCTGCGGCGGCAGCCCGAGCGCCAGCACGTCGGCCCGGCCGGAGAGGACGATCGGCACCGCCATCAGGATGCCGATCAGCGCCTCGCCGGTGATCAGCCCGGCCGCGAACAGCAGGCCGTGGCGCTCGCCGACGGTCTTCGCCTCGGCGATCGGCGCCTCGTCCTGGTGGCCGCCGCGCAGGGTGGACTTGGTGTACACGCGACCGGCGGCCCAGGCGAGGAGGCCGCCGAGGAAGATGGGGACCTCGAGCTCGAGCGGGAGGTAGATGCCGACGGCCACCGCGAGCACCGGGGTGCGGAAGGCGCTGCCGCGGCGCTCGAGCCAGAGGTCGAGGAGGATCACCGCGACGGCGATCCCCATCCCCCAGCCGACCATGTCCCAGGGGAGCTCGCCGCCGAAGACGCCGCCGGCGACCGCCGCCATCAGGCTCGCCTGCGGGGCCTGGAGCGAGCCGGGGTTCTCGGGCGTCGCCGGGCCGATGCCGTAGGCCTGGAGCAGCAGCGACAGCACCGGGGCGATGACGACCGCGGCCGCGGCGACGCCGACGACCTGCATGACCTGCTGCTTCCAGGGGGTGGCGCCGAGGAGGTGCCCGGCTTTGAGGTCCTGGAGGTTGTCGCCGGAGATCGCGGCGGCGCAGGCGACGACGGCGGCGATGAAGATCGCGGCGGCCGGGCCGGCGGCGTTGCCCGCGCCCATCAGCCAGAGGAGCAGGAGCGAGGAGACGAGGAGCGTGGCGATCGTCACGCCCGAGATCGGGTTGTTCGAGGAGCCGACGAGGCCGGCCATGTAGCCGGCGACGGCGGCGAAGAGGAAACCGGCGACGAGCATCGCGCCCGCCATGACCGCGGCCACCGCCCAGTCGCCGGTGAAGTAGCGGAAGATCAGGAGCAGCGGCACGACGGCGAGGACGAGGGCGACGCCGACCCACTGCATCGGGGTGTCGAGCTCGGTCCGTTCGGCCGCGGCGCCGCCGGCGCGCAGCTTCCGGTAGGCGGCGATCCCGGAGCGGATGCCCGAGACCAGGCTCGTGCGCAGCTTGACGAGCGCCCAGAGCCCGCCGACGAGCATGGCGCCGACGCCCAGGTAGCGGGTGCGCGCGCTCCAGATCGCACCGGCGAGGTCGGCGGCCGAGGCGCCCGGGGCGAGGTCGCCGCTGGTGGGGGCGAGGAGCGGGATGGCGATCCACCAGTTGATCACCCCGCCGAGGAAGATGAGCGCCGCGATGTTGAGCCCGACGATGTAGCCGACGCCGACGAGCGCCGGCGAGAGGTTCGTGCCCAGGTAGGCGACCGAGCCGCCGGCCCGGCGCGCCCAGGCGATCGTCTCCGGCCACAGGTGGAGGCCGAGCCCGCCGAGCTTGAACAGCGCGCCGATGCCGCCGGCCGCGGCGACGTAGCCCACCCCCTTGCCGCCCTCCTCGCCGACCTTGAGCACCTCGGCCGTCGCCACGCCCTCCGGAAAGCGCAGCGGCTGCTCGACGACGAGCGCCCGGCGCAGCGGGATCGAGAAGGCGACGCCGAGCAGCCCGCCGAAGCCGGCGATCATCGTCACCTCCCAGTAGTCGAACCGGTCCCACGCGCCGAGGAGCACCAGCGCCGGGATGGTGAAGATGACCCCGGCCGCCAGGCTCTCGCCGGCCGAGGCCGCGGTCTGCACGATGTTGTTCTCGAGGATGTTCGACCGGCGGAAGAGCCGCAGGACGCCCATCGAGATGACCGCCGCCGGGATCGAGGCCGACACGGTCATCCCGGCGAACAGCCCGAGGTAGGCGTTCGCAGCGGCGAGCACCGCGGAGAGCACCAGGCCGAGGATCACCGCCTTGAGCGTGATCTCCGGCAGGCTCCGCGAGGCGGGGACGTAGGGGAGGTCGGGGCCGGGGGCGGCCGGGCTCGGGGCCATCGGGCTCGCGGCCTCGGGGCGCCGGGGTGTCGTCGTCATCGCGCGATCTCCTTCGAGGTGCCCCCTCGGTTGCGGCTCGCCGGCAGACGGCGCATCCTACCCTTCCGCTCCTCGTCCGGCCAGCCGGCCAGCCGGTCAGCGGGTCGCGCGGCGAACCGCCCGCTCGTGGGCGACGGGCCGCCTCCTGCCCACCCCGGCGGTGAATGCGCGAGCCGAGGTATCGTTCGAGGTCAAAAGGAACGTATTTACATACCTTGTCGACGGCGGCTTTTCACTTTGCGCCCCTCATGAAATGATCGGGCCGACGCACGACCGCGACCTTCGCCCCCGACCGGAGACCCGAGGACTCGCCATGACCGACGACCCGACCCGACCCGACGGGCCGCCCCCCGAGACGACGCCGCCCCGCGAGCACCACGTCCGCAGCGACCACTACGCACGGACCGCGGCCGGCCTCCACGGGCCGGCGGTGCTCGTTCACCTGATCCACCGCCACGTGATCGAGCGCTGCCCCGTCTGCCGCGAAGAGTGGCGTGCGCTCTCCTCCGAGCGGGAGACCTTCCGGACGATGATCGACGGGATCACCGAGCTGTACCTGGGCGACTCGAGGCGGGCCCGGAAGCCCGCCCCCGGGCTCCTCCGGCAGCACCTCCCGGGGAACGACCGCGACGTCGGCGAGATCGCCGCCGCGCTCGCCCGGCACAAGAAAGCGCGCAGCCGGGCCGCGCGCGAGCTCTGGGCGCTGCGCCGCCGCCCGCCCGAGCGCTGGGCCGCGACCGTCGACCGGGCCAACACCCGCTACCGCTCCCGCGCCTTCGCCGAGCTGCTGATCGAGACCAGCCGCGAGGTCGTCCGCACCCGCCCGCGCGAGGCGGAGCGGCTGGCCGCGCTCGTCCCGACGGTGCTCGCCAAGAAGTTCCCGCCCACCGCGGTCGCCTGGTCCGCCGCCCTGTGCGCCCGCGCCGCCGCCCACCGCGCGAACGCCCTGCGCGTCGCCGGCGACCTCGCCGAGTCCGCGCGCCAGTTCGCCGAGCTCCGCCACGACCTCGTCGTGCGCCAGGTCAAGGAGCCCGCGGTGCTGGCCGAGGCCTCGAGCCTCGAGGCGTCGCTGATGATCGGCCAGCGGCGGTTCGGCGAGGCGGAGGAGCGCCTGGACCTCGCGATCCTCCTGTACCAGCACGCCGGCGATCCGCTCGGCGAGGCGCGGGCGCTGATCAAGCAGGGGATGGCGCTCCACGAGTCCGCCCGACCGGCCGAGGCCTTCGACCGCCTGTCTGCGGCGGCGTCGCGGCTCGACCCCGAGGCGCACCCCTTCCTCTACCTCTCGACGGTCAACTCCCGGGTCGCCTGCCTGTGCGACGCCGGCCGCTTCGCCGAGGCGGAGGAGCTGCTGACCGGCCACCTCGATCTGTACGAGGCGAGCGACGACCTCCACGTCGGCTCGGTGCTGCGCGACCTCCAGGGACGGGTGGCGCTGGGGCTCGGCCGCTTCGACGAGGCGGAGGCGGCGTTCGCCGCCAGCCGGGACGGACTGCTCGCCGTTGACCGCGCCTACGACGCCGCGCTCGCCTCGCTCGACCTCGCCTGCGTCTACCTGGAGGCCGGCCGCACCGAAGCGCTCCGCTCCCTCGCCCGGACCCTGGTGCCGACGTTCCGCGCCCGCGGGGTGTCCCGCGAGGCGCTCGGCGCCCTGGCGCTCCTCGCCCGCGCCGCCGCGGCCGACGCCCTCACCCGCGAGCTCCTCGACCGGCTGCGCCGCCGCCTCGAGGCCGCCGGGGCCTCCCCACCCGCCCTGGCACCCGCCGAAGACTGAGCTTCCGGCCGAGCCTCCCGCCGAGCCGGCGCGGACGGCCGTTCCCGCGTCGACCGCGGGTTCCTGGCAGCCGTTCGCGCCGCGGGAACCCGCCTCGACGATTTCCTGCAGCGTTTCGCGCCGGAGAGTTCTCTGACTGCGAAACGTCGGGGGCGTACTCTTGCCCGGGGGCGGTCCGACGGCGGCAATGACGCCGCCGTCGTCTCCCGCACCCCGGAAGGAGGGTTCCATGCTCCGCACCACCCGCCGCGCCGTCGCGTCCGCCGTCGTCGTCGCCGCGCTCGTCCTCCCGGCGCTGCCGGCCGCCGCAGCTCCGGCCGCCGACGGGGGCTGGGTCTCCACGGTCCTCGACCTGGTGGTCGGCTGGCTCGGGCCGCTCGGCCGTGCCGAGTCGTCTAGCGAAGGCGAGACCCTGCCCCATCTCGATCCGAACGGTCTCACCGCGGCACCGGAACCGGAGGGCACGCAGAGCCGGAGCGAGGAGGGAGGCGACACGTTGCCCCATCTCGACCCGGACGGCTAGTCCGAGGGAAAGCTTCACCGCGGCCGGGGCGTGCCGCAGCGAGGTCGCGCCGCGGCCACGGCCGCGGTGCGCCCGCTCGCTCCGCGCCCCGCCGGCGGCGGGGGAGCAGCACGAGGCTCTCGCCGGCGGTTCCCTGGGATCGCGGTCGCGGCCCCTCCGGCGCCCTGTCGCTGCTGCTATACTGCGCGCGGCGGCCGCGGAAGGTCCTGCGCGGCGCCTCCCCACCCGACGGCCCCCGAACGCGCCGCGACCCCCGTTGCGACGAGCGGAACGCGAGACGGTAGCGCCGTGAGAAAGGAAGATCACCCGTGAGTCCCTGGTGGCTGCGCCCGACCGCGGAGGGCGCGTCCGAGAACGGCGGCGACGAGGACGCGAAGCGCGAGCCCGCGCCGGCCGAGGAGAAGGCGGCCGAGGCGCCCGAGCGCCGGAAGGCGGCGGAGAAGGCCGGCGACGGCGGCCGGCGCGGCGGCGAGGGCCGGGCGCGCGAGGCCCGCCCCGGCCGGCGCGGCGACCGCGGCGAGAAGGGCCCGCCCGACGGCGGCCGGGCCGAGAAAGGACCGTCCGCCGAGCCGTCCCGCGCCGAGGGCCGGGGCGGCGACGAGGGCCGGGGCGAGAAAGCCGCCGGCGACAAGAGCCGCACCGGACGCGGCGGCGACAAGGCCCGCGGCGAGAGGGCCGGGGCCGAGAAAGGTCGCGGGGAGAGCCGCGGCGAGAAGGCCGCCGGCGACCGGGCCCGCGAGAATCCCGCCGGCGACCGGGCCCGCGAGAAGCCCGCCGGCGACCGGGCCCGCGAGAAGCCCGCCGGCGACCGGGCCCGCGAGAAGCCCGCCGGCGACAAGGGCCGCGGCGAGAAGGCCGCCGCCGAGACGGGCCGCGGCGACCGCGGCGACGGCCGGAGTGAGCGCGCGGAGACCAAAGACGAGCGCGGCGGCCGCGAGGAGCGCTCCCGGGAGCGGGGGCGCGAGACCTACACCTTCGACGACGAGATTTCCACCGCCGAGATCGAAGCGATCCGCCGGGAGATGACGTCCGCACCCGAAAGGAACCAGTCCGTGACCGACGAGCGCAAGATCGCCATGTTCTGCGATCTGGAGAACATCGCCCTGGGCGTCCGCGACTCCCAGATCAAGAAGTTCGACGTCCACCTGGTCCTCGAGCGGCTGCTCGAGAAGGGCAAGATCATCGTCAAGAAGGCCTACTGCGACTGGGAGCGCTACTCCGAGTACAAGCGCGCCTTCCACGAGGCCGCGATCGAGATGATCGACATCCCGCAGAAGTACTACTCGGGCAAGAACTCGGCCGACATCAAGATGGTGGTCGACGCGATGGACATGTCGTACGCCAAGGAGCATCTCGACACCTTCGTGCTGTTGTCGGGCGACAGCGACTTCTCGCCCCTGGTCTCGAAGCTCAAGGAGAACAACAAGTACGTCATCGGGATCGGGGTCAAGGGGAGCTCGTCGAACCTGCTGATCGACAACTGCGACGAGTTCATCTACTACGAGGACGTCTGGCGCGACCGCCAGGCCGCGCCCAAGGTCGACGGCGGCGCGAACAAGAAGGGGTCGGAGGCGTTCACCCTGATGGTCGACGCCATCCAGGCGCTCCTGCGCGAGAACAAGGACGTGCTCTGGGGCTCGATGATCAAGCAGACGATGCAGCGCAAGAAGCCCTCCTTCAACGAGGGCTACTACGGCTACTCGACCTTCTCCGAGCTGCTCGAGGACGCCGAGCGCAACAACCTGATCAAGCTGAAGAAGGACCAGCGCTCCGGCACCTACATCGTCACCGGGTTCAGCAGCCGGCGGTAGGCCGGGCACCGAGTCACTCCAGGACCAGCGTCTCCGTCCCGCCGGCCGCGAGGGTGACCGGCGCGGTCCAGGTGCGTCCGTCGGGGGTGGTGACCTCGATCGTCCAGGCCCCGGCCGGGACCGGGAGCTCGAAGCGCCCGAAGCGCAGGGGGAAGGCCGTGTGGAGCCGGCCGGCGAGGTCGACGAAGGCGAAAGGCTCGCCGGTCGCCTCGCGCAGCCGCAGCTCGCCCGAGCGGGGGGCCTCGCGGAGCGCCGGGACCTCGACCTCGAGGACCGCCCCGGGGGACAGGGTGACGAGGACCGGCGGGCCGGGCAGGACCGCCGTCGCAGTCGCGGTCGCGTGTCTCGGCGCTGCGACGACGACCTTCCAGGTGCCCGGGGCGAGCCCGGGGACCCGGACACGGCCGTCGCCCCCGACCGGGTACGCCCCCGATGCCGCCGGGCTCGTCCCACCGGCCGCGCCGGCGGGGAGCACCGCGGCGCCCACGTACTCGAACCGCCCTCCCGTCGTGGAGCGGACGACGAGCTCGAGCTCCGCCGTCGACCGCTCGAGCTCGATCTCGAGATCCGAGAGGCGGTCACCGGGCGCGACCTCGATGCGGCGGCGGGCCGCCAGGAAGCCGTCCGCCGTGACGACGAGCTCGTAGCTCCCCGGGCCGACGGCGGGCTGGAAGAAGGCGCCGTCCGGCCCGGTGACGAGCCGGTCGCGGGGGGAGAGCGACCGCATCGTCTCCGCGGCGTCGAGGGGCACGAGCTCCAGCGACGCGCCGGCCACGGGGGCGCCGTCGCGCCGGTCGACCACCCGCCCGCCGAGCGACGCGGGATCGAGCTCGACGGTGAGGAAGCGGTCGCCGTCGACCCGGATCGTCTCGTCGTGGCGCAGCGGCGTCCCGAGCCGCGCCACGGTCAGCTCGTACTCACCCGGCTCGAGGCCCTCGATGCGGAAGCGGCCGCGGTGGTCCGAGGTCGCCGCACCGCCGCGGAACCGGTCGGGGGCGACGATGGTCACCCAGAGCCCGGCGAGCGGCTCGCCGCCGACGAGGACCTCGCCCTCGACGGTGTGCCCGCCGGTGAAGTCGAGGGTCACCGGCACCTCGGCGACGCCCGGCTCGACGTCGACGATCTCCGTCTCGACGCGCCCTCCCTCGCCCTTCGCGGCGAGTACCTGCCACGACCCCGGCAAGATGCCCTCGAGGCGGAAGCGCCCCTCGAAGTCGACCGCGGCGACCGCCGAGCCGCGGTGGTCCCGGCTGCTGGCGTGGATCTGGACGGCGGGGAGGTCGTCCGGCTCGAGGCCGACGACCCGGCCGACGATCGCCGCGCCGCGCGCGAGCCGCAGCTCGAGCCCGTCGACCGGCCCCGACACGATCATCGCGTCGGAGAGATACGTCGCGTACCCCTCCTTCTCCGCCCGCGCGTGGTACCGGCCCGCGTCGACCCCCTCGAGCTCGAAGCGGCCGTCGTCGGCGGTCGTCGCCCCGAGCGACGTCCACGACGACTCCGACGTGACCAGGGAGACGTGGACGCCGGCGACCGGCGCTCCCGCCTCGTCGAGCACCCGCCCGGCGACCGTCGCGCCGCGCTCGAGGCGGAAGTCCAGCCGGTTGTCGCCGAGGCCGACCTCGAGGTCGCGGGCTGCCCGGACGTGCGACGAGTGAAACACCCCGACGGTGCGGCGTCCGAGCTCGACGCCTTCGAGCCGGTAGCGCCCGTCGCCGTCGGTCGACGCGGCGGGCGGGCGGTACGGGCTCCCGGGACCGGTGCGCTCCTCGACTTGGACCCAGGCTTGCGGGACCGGCTGCCCGTCCGGGCCGGTCACCGTGCCGTGGACGACGGCGCCGCGCTCGAGCTCGATCCGTACCCCCTCGCGGTCGCGGCCCGCCGAGACGTGGAGCGCGCCGAGGTCGGTCCGCCGATACCCCGTCGCCGACGCCGACAGCACGACCTCCCCGGGCTCCACGTCGGCGATCTCGAAGGCGCCGTCGCGGCCGGTCCGCGCCTGCCCGCCGCCCGAGCGGCCGGCCCGCATCTCGCCCGGCTCCGGCCGGAAGGTTCGGGCCGTCACCAGCGCGCCCTCGACCGGTAGGCCCTCCGGATCGACGACCTCGCCGCGCACCGTGACGGTCGGGCGGAGGACGACGCGGAGCGGCTCCGCGAGCGGCGGGGAGACGCCCCGCACCGTGTTGTCGGCGTAGCCCGTGCGTTCGACCTCGAGGTCCACCGGCCGGCCGGCGGCGAGGTCGACGATCTCGAAGCCCCCGTCGGCCGCGCTGACGACGCGCTCCCGGTCGCCGGCCCTCGTCGCGAAGCCCAGGCCGAAGGTCTCGGCGGGACGGGGGGTGACGCCGGCCCCTTCGACCGGCCGGCCCTCGGGGTCGACGATCCGGCCGGCGATCCGCAGACCGGGCGACAGGACGACCGTGCCGAGGTCGGTCGCCCCCGCCCCTTCGGGCACCTCGACGCCCGGCACGATCGCCGGGGCGAACCCCGGCGCCGCGACCTCCAGGTCGTAGCGGCCGCCGGTGAGATCGGCGATCCGGAACGTGCCGTCGGCCGTGGTCGTGCCGCTCGCTCCGTCGTTCCTCGAACGGGCGAGCGGGCGGCGGCGGTAGGAGGTCGTGCCGACCGACGGGACGAGCCGGACGACGGCGCCGGCGACGGGCTCGTCGGCCTCGTCGACCACCCGGCCGACGCCGGTCCGGCCGCGGCGCAGCACCACCTCGAGCTCGGACGCCTCCGCACCCGGGGCCGGGGCCACCCCGGTGACCTCGGCCGGCGCCCATCCGGCTCGCTCGGCCCGCAGAGTGTACGAGCGTCCGGCCGAGACGAGCAGGTCGAACCGCCCGGCACGGTCGGTCCGCGCCCGCGGCGGGCGGCGGCCGTAGGGGACGTCGAAGGCCGCGACCTCGACGTCGGCGACCGGACGCCGGTCCTCGTCGACCACCCGCCCCGCGAGACGCGCGCCGGGAGGCAGGAGGAGGGCGACGGTCGCGCCGGGCTCCGAGGGTATCCGCTGCCAGGCCGTCCCGTAGCCGGCCGCGGCGGCGCGGACGACGCCTCCCCGTGTGGGCGCGCGCAGGTCGAACCGGCCGGTGTCGTCGGAGCGTACGGTCCGCGCCGGATCGAAGGCGTGCCAGACCCACGCGCCACTGACAGGGGTGCGGTCCGGCGTGCCGGCGAGGGTGCGGCCCGCGACCGCCGTGGCGGGCTCCAGGCGGATCGGGAACGGCGGCGGCTCGGTGACGGTGGGCGGGCCGGCGGGCTCCTCGCGGAGCGGCGGCTCGGGCTCGGGCAGGGCGGCCTGCGCCGTGCCCCCGTCCGGCGCGTGGACGCGGACGACGGTCCGCCGGCCGAGCGGCCGGGAAACCGTGAGCAGGCCGGCCGCGTCCGACGCGCCGAGCGGCACCTCCAGGTCGCCCACCTCGACCGCCGCCACGGCGCCGGCCACCCGAGCGCCGGCCGAACCTTCGATCCGGACCGCGAGCGGCCGCGTCGCCGGCAGGGAGAGCGCGATCGTCCGGCCCGCCCCCTCGACCGGCCGTCCGAAGCCGTCGCCGGGGAGCCCGGCTGCCAGGTGGAGCGTGGCCCCGCGGGCCCGCGACACCGCGACGCCGCCGTCGGGGCCGGTGCGGGCCGCCACCGGCACCGGCCACAAGCCTCTCTCCGGGTCCCGCCACGGTCCGCCGGCCTCCACGCCCACGACCCGGGCCCCGGCCACCGGCCGGCCCGCCGGGTCGCGCACCGCGACGCGCACCTCCTCGGCCGGCGGCAGCGCAAGGTCGCCGAGCTCCTCGTCGGCCAGCAGCGGGGTCAGCTCGAGCTCGGCCGCGGCGAAGCCCGGAGCGGCGAACGAGAGCACCCACATCCCCGCCGTCGGGGCGGCGAGGCGAAAGCGGCCGTCCTCGCCGGCGGTCGTCGCGGCAACGGGACGGGGCACCTCGCCGGCGAGACGGCGCGAGAGCTCCGCGTGCACCGTCTCCCGGGCGCGCAGCTCGACGGTGGCCCCGGCGAGCGGCTCCCCGTCGAGATCGACGACCCGGCCCGCGACGTCAGGACCGCCGGCGCCCGCGGCCGGCACGGCGGCGGGCGCGGCCGGCGCGGCACCGACGAGCGCGGCCGTCGCGAGCAGTGCGCCGGTCCGCAGCGCGCCGGCGGAGACCGCGGCGAACGGGATACGGGCCGCGCCGAGCGGCCGCCGGGTGCGGGTACGACGTGGCATCGGCGGCCGCCCCGGGGTCCTACGCCGGGGCCGCGTGGTCGTGCACGTGCGCGTGCGCCGGCGCCAGCTTCTCCCCGACCCAGCCCAGGGCGAGGCGCCCACCCAGCACGACGAGCTTCCAGTTCATCGCAACCCTCCACAGGGACAGCGGTACGGCGATTGGCAATGTGAACGCTGGCTGGGAGTCTACCAGCCCGCCGCCCCTGTCCGTAGCTCGGTTCCCACCCGCTCCGCTCGCTCGCCCCGGAGGCCGCGGGGCGCGGCTCAGTCCACCGACAGCACCGCCAGGAACGCTTCCTGCGGGATGTCGACGCGCCCGACCCGCTTCATCCGGCGTTTGCCCTCCTTCTGCTTCTCGACGAGCTTGCGCTTGCGGGTGACGTCGCCGCCGTAGCACTTCGCGGTGACGTTCTTCGACAGGGCGCGGACGGTCTCGCAGGCGATGACGCGGGAGCCGATGGCGGCCTGGATGGCGACCTCGAACATCTGGCGGGGGATCAGGTCGCTCATCTTCTCGACCAGGGTCTTGCCGCGCTCGTAGGCCTTGTCGCGGTGGACGATCAGCGAGAGGGCGTCGACCGGCTCGCCGTTGACCAGGACGTCGAGCTTGACCAGGTCGCTCGGGCGGTTGCCGGTGACCTGGTAGTCGAAGGAGGCGTAGCCGCGGGAGACCGACTTGAGGCGGTCGTAGAAGTCGCGGATCACCTCGGCGAGCGGGAGGTCGTACTCGATCAAGACCCGATCCGAGGCGAGGTACTCGAGCTTGACCTGCTCGCCGCGGCGGTCCTCGGCGAGGCCGAGCAGGCCGCCGACCGAGTCGGAGCGGGTGAGCATGGTGGCGCGGATGTAGGGCTCCTCGAGCTGGGCGATGCGGCCGGCGGGCGGGAGCTTGGCCGGGCTGTCGATCTCGTAGTCCTCGCCGTCGGTGGTGTGGACGACGATCCGCACGCTCGGCGCGGTGGTGATCAGGTCGAGGTCGAACTCGCGCTCGAGCCGCGCCTGGACGATCTCGAGATGGAGCAGCCCCAGGAAGCCGCAGCGGAAGCCGAAGCCGAGGGCCGCCGAGGTCTCGGGCTCGAAGCTGAACGAGGCGTCGTTGAGGCGCAGCTTCTCGACCGCGTCGCGGAGGTCCTCGTAGTCGTCGGCCGAGACGGGATACAGGCCGGCGAAGACCATCGGCTTGACCTCCTGGAAGCCGGGGAACGGGGTCGCGGTGCGCCGCTTCGGGTGGGTGATCGTGTCGCCGATCTGCGCCTGGATGATGTCCTTGATCCCGGCGTAGAGGTAGCCGACCTCGCCGACCGCGAGCTCGCCGACCTCCCGCGCCTTCGGGGTGAAGGTGCCGAGCTCGTCGACCTCGTAGGTGCGGCCGGAGGCCATGAACAGCACGTCGTCGCCCGGGCGCAGCACGCCGTCGATCACCCGCACCAGGCAGGCGACGCCGCGGTACGGGTCGTACCAGGAGTCGAAGAGCAGCGCCTTGAGCGGCGCGTCGCGGTCGCCGGCGGGCGGCGGCAGCTCGCGGACGATCGCCTCGAGCACGTCCTCGATCCCGATCCCCTGCTTCGCCGAGACCCGGATCGCCTTCGAGGCGTCGAGCCCGACGACGTCCTCGATCTGCGCGGCGATGCGGTCCGGGTCGGCCTGCGGCAGGTCGATCTTGTTGATCACCGGCAGGAGCTCGAGCCCGCCGTCGACCGCGAGGTAGGCGTTGGCCAGGGTCTGCGCCTCGACCCCCTGCGCCGCGTCGACGACCAGGAGCGCCCCCTCGCAGGCGGCGAGCGAGCGCGACACCTCGTAGGAGAAGTCGACGTGGCCCGGCGTGTCGATCAGGTGGAAGACGTAGTCCTCGCCGTCGGCCGCCCGGTAGGCGAGCCGCACCGCGTGCGCCTTGATCGTGATCCCGCGCTCCCGCTCGAGGTCCATGTCATCGAGGACCTGCGACTGCATCTCGCGGTCGGTCAAGGCGTTCGTCCGCTCGAGGATGCGGTCGGCGAGCGTCGACTTGCCGTGGTCGATGTGGGCGACGATCGAGAAGTTGCGGATGCGGTCGGGTCGGGTCATGGCGCGGGAGCTTCCCAAGGGGGTGCAAAGATACCGCCGGTGCCGCGGCCCGCGACTGCTAGGCTCGCCGGTCATGGAGCTCGCGTACCGGCCCTTCGTCCGACCGCTCGCCGCCCTCGCCGCCGCCCTCGCCGTCGGGTGGCCGGCGCCGGCGGCGGCCGCGAGCTGGCACCTGGGCGTGCGCGGCGGCACCCTCGACCTGTCGAGCGGCCCCTACGACGCGGTCTACGGCGAGGCGCCGACCGCGCTCGGCGTCCAGGCCGAAGCCCGCTTCCGCTCCGAGAGCCTCTTCGTCCGCCTCGCCGCCGACCGCGGCGAGGCCGACGGCGAGCTCGTCGCCCCGGGGCCCGGCGGCCTCGTCCCGACCGGCGAGCCGACCGAGATCACGGTGATGCCGGTCCACCTCTCGGCGGGCCTGATCGACCTCGGCCGGAGCCGCCCGTCCGCCTGGAGCTACTACCTCGGCGCCGGGCTGACCTGGCTCGACCAGGAGGAGGAGAACCGGATCGAGGCCACCTCCGGGTCGGGGAGCGGCCTGCACGCCGTCGCCGGCGCCCGCTGGACCCTCGGCGGCCCCGACGGGCGGGCTGCGATCGGCGCCGAGGCGATGTGGTTCAGCGCCTCCGGCGTCTTCGAGGGCGGCGCCGCCGAGCTCCTCGACGACCGCGACCTCGAGGGCCTCGCGCTCACCGGGCTGGTGACCTTCCGGCTCGGCCGCTGACCCGGCGGGTCAGTCGCGCAGCCGGCGCATCGGCCGCGGTCGCGCTTGCGGGGACGCGTCGGGCGGCCCGGCCCGCGACCCGCCGTGGTCGCCGCTCTCGTGCGGCTGGAGGACGAACAGCCCCTCGCCGATCCCGCTGACCACCACGACGCCGCTGGCGAAGAACGGGTAGACGCTCCAGGCGCCCGAGAAGCCGGGCTCGTCGGAGTCGGGGAAGGTGTCGAAGAAACCGACCTCGGAGAGCCTCCCCTCGGCCACCCGCGAGGCGTCGAGGATGCGCAGCCCGGTCGTGTAGTTCGCCTCGTAGACCCGGTTGCCGCGGACGTAGAGGTTGTGGTCCGTCGAGGTCGTCCCCTCGTAGACCCCGATCACCCGCGGCGCGTCGACCTGGGTGACGTCCCAGACGTAGGTCCGCGCCCGGTGGCCGGCGCGCAGCTCGTCGAGCTCGTCGCCGAGGAGGAAGAAGCGGTGGTCCTCGGTCAACCAGCCCTGGTGGGCGTACTGGTTGCCGGCGTAGGGCACGTTGGCGACCAGCCGCATGTCCCGCTTGTCGGTCACGTCGACGACCGACAACGTCCGCACGTTCGAGTTGAAGCACAGCTCGCGGCCGGCGAAGCGCGCGTCCGGCCCGTGGTAGACGACGCAGTGCGCGTCGTGGACGTAGCCGGTCTCGCCGAAGCAGCCGGCGAAGCGCGGCCGGGCCGGCTCGCGCACGTCGATGACGTGCAACCCCGCGTTGCAGGTGGTGGTCCCCACCGCGTAGGCGAACCCGGTCTCGGTGTCGATCGCCACGTTGTGCGAGCTCGTCAGGACGAACCCGCCGCCGGCCGAGAGCCCCGGCCCGGCGTACTCCGCCGTCGCCCGGAACGTCGCCCCGGTCCCGCCCCGCCCGCGGAGCTGCCGGAGGTCGAACACCTGCATCCCGTGCGCGGCGACGTCGGCGACGATGAAGGCGTGGTCCCGGTAGACCTTGACGTCGCGCCACGGCGCCGCGAACGAGCGCGTCGGCAGCGTCCCCAGCCACACCGGGCGCTCCGGGTCGGCGAGCGACACGAACGCGGTGCCGTTCGACAGCCCGACGATCGCGTAGTCGATCCCCGTCTGCGGGTCCGTCCACCCCCAGACGTCGTTCAGCGTCTCGGTGCCGCCGAGGCCCAGGTCGGCCCGGGGCATGAACGCCAGCAGATCCACTCCCCGGCAGGTGAAGTCCGCCGCCCGGCCGGCCTCGCAGTGGACGTGCGACCGCGCCGTCATCGGCGGCCCGGGCGGCGGGGGCGGGTCCTCGTGGGCCGCGGCCGTGGGTGGGAGGAAGAAGAAACAGGCTTGGGCTAGAAGAAGAACTGCGAACAGATCGGCTAAGGGGGGGCGCCGGGCTCTCATCACGCGTACCTCGAAATCGTGAGCTTCCTCAGGTGGGATGTTCCCTGCAGATCAGTATACGGTTCAGGTCGCTCGGATTCAGGTCGCTCGGACCTCCGCCGTCCAGATCTCGGCGCCGCTGCGCGCGATCGCCTCGCGGGCGCGGTCGAGGGCCGCGGCGCCCTCCTCGTCGCGGCCGACCGTCCGCAGCCGCTCGGCGAGCCGGGCCTCGAACAGGGGGACGAGGCGCCAGCGGCCGCTGGAGCGGAGCGAGTCGGCGGCGGCGCGGAGCTCGGCGAGGCCGCGCTCGATCTGCTCGGCCGACGCGTCGCTCGCCGCGGCGCGCGCCCAGCCGCGGATCGCGCGCGCCCAGTCCTGGTAGTAGAAGAAGCCGTGCTCGGCGCACAGGGCGAGCGCCTCGTCGGCGCGGCGGAGGGCGGCCGGGGGATCGCGCCGGAGCAGGTCGAGGGCGGCCGCATAGGCGGTGGCGACGGCGCGGCTGAAGGGGTGGCCGAGCTCGCCGGCGAGGTCGATCGCCGACGTCGCGGCGGCCTCGGCCGCGTCGCCGTCGCCGGCGAGCCAGGCGCGGTGGGAGTCGAAGGCGCGGGTGAAGACGCCGAGGTCGACGCCGACCCGCGCGACGTGGTCGGCGTGCTGGCCCGGGTGGTAGAGGGCGGCGGCGCGGGCCAGGCGTTGGCGGGCCTCGTCGAGCTCGCCGCGCTCGAAGGCGATGACGCCGAGCTCCATCCAGGCGGCGATCTCGAACACCTTCGAGCCGCGTCGCCGGGCGAGGTCGAGCATCTGCCGGGAGGCGCGCTCGGACTCTTCGAGGCCGCCGGTGACGACGGCGACCGAGGCCGCCCCCCAGAGGGCGCGCAGAGCGCTCTCCTCGTCGCCGCTCTCCTGGCACAGCTCGTGGGCGCGCCGGAACGAGCGGGCGGTCTCCGGGGCCGCCCAGCCGCGGGCGGCCGAGAGCGCCAGGCCGCGGGCGAGGTGGAGGCGGGCCTCGAGGCCTCGGGCCGCGTCGTCGCGGAGCTCGCCGGAGAGCTCGCCGACGAGCCGGAGGCCCCGGTCCGCGTGGTCGATCGCCTCGGGGTAGGCGGAGCGCCCGCCCGCCGTCCGCGCCGCGCGGAGCCGGTGGCCGGCGGCCGCCAGGGCGTCGCCCCCGGCTTCGAAGTGGACGGCGAGCTCGGCGGCGACGTCGTCGAGCCGGCCCGCGTGGCGGGTCTCGAGGGCCCGGGCCACCGCCCCGTGGAGCGCCGCCCGCCGCCCCGGGGCGACCCGCCGAAGGACGACGTCGTGGAGCAGCGCGTGGCGGAAGGCGAAGCGGGTCGCGACGGGGCTGCCGGGCGGCGCCTCCGCGGCCTCGACCTCGACCAGCTCGCCGCGGCGCGCCCAGCGCGCGAACCGTGCCTCGACCACCGCCGCCTCGCCCCCGACCGCCGCTGCGAGCACCGCCGCGTCGAACGACGCGCCGGCGACCGCCGCGGCCTCGACGAGCCGCCGGTCGGGCTCGTCCAGGCGCTCGACCCGCTCCTCGACGTAGGCGGCGAGGGTCGCGGGCACGACGGCCTCGATCGCGGCGGGGGCCTCGCCCGTCCGCCAGATCCCGTCGCCGGTCCGCTCGAGGATGCCGCGCCGCACCAGCTCGTCGGCGAGGGTGACCAGGAAGAGGGGCTGGCCGCCGGTGCGGCGGTGGAGTGCGCCGGCGACCTCGTCGGCGGCTTCGAGGCCGGGGAAGCGGCGGTCGACGTACTCGCCGACGTCGGCCGCCGACAGGTGATCGAGGACCAGCTCGCGCCCCGCCGGGCGCAGGGCGACCTCCGTGACGAGCGCGCGGAGCGGGTGGCGCTCCACCGCCACCTCGACCGGCCGGTAGGTCGCGAGCACGAGGAGGCGGGCCGGGTCGGGCCGGCGGGCGGCGTAGTCGAGCCACGCCAGGGTCGCGGTGTCGCTCCAGTGGAGGTCCTCGAGGAGGAGGGCGGTGGGCCGGCGCTCGGAGAGGGCCTCGAGCGCCTCGGCGAGCTCGCGGAGCATGCGGGCGGGGGTGGAGCTCCGGCCGGCGTCGCCGGGCGTCTCGGCGCCGGGCTCCGGCCGGGCCGGGCCGAGGTGGACGAGCCAGCTCGGCGCCCGGCGCTCCAGCAGCTCGACGAGCTCGCCGCCCTCGTCGGCCCGCAGCAGCCGGCCGACCGCTTCGAGCAGCGGCAGGTAGGCCTCCCCGCGGCCGTAGCTCTCGACGCACCGCCCGCGCGCGACGAGCGCCTCCCGCTCGCCGCCCAAGCGGCCGAGGAACGCCTCGGCGAGGGCGGTCTTGCCGACCCCGGCCTCCCCGGACACGAAGACGATCCGCCGGTCGCCGGCGAAGGCCTCGGCCGCCCAGCCCGCGAGCTCCGCCCAGGCCTCCGCCCGGCCGACGAGCGGGCGGTCGGGGTCGGCCCGCGGGCGCGGCGGAGCGGCCGGCACCGTCTCCACCGGGGCCACGAAGCGGTAGCCGCGGCCGTAGACCGTCTGCACGTACTCGGGCTCGGAGGGGTCGTCGCCGAGCGCCTGGCGGATCTCGTGGACGGCGGTGGTGAGGACGCCGTCGGTCACCGCCCGCCCCTCCCACGCCGCGTCGAAGAGGTCCTGCTTGGAGGTCAGCCGGCCCGGACGGCTCGCCAGCCGCCGGAGCACGGCGAAGGCCCGCGAGCCGAGCGGCAACTCCTCGTCGCCGCGCCACAGCCGCGCGTCGTCGGAGTCGAGCCGGAAGGGGCCGAACCGGAGGGTCGAGGGCGGGTCCGTCCGCTGCGAGTCCGTCCGCTGCAAGGCCGCCGCTCCGAGGGAACCTCCGCGCCGACGCCTGAGAATCGCCTGAGATTTCGCTGCGGATCTCGCGGCCCGCCCGTCGTAGGGTCGGGGCGATGACCGAGAGCTCCCAGGTGGTCGGCGGCCACCCTAGCACGCCGGGCGAGGGCTCACGGACCGTCTCGATCCACCGCACCTTCGTCGTCCGGCTCTACGCGGACGACGGGGCCGGCGGGGGACGGGGCGGGCCGCCGGGCCGCCTCGCCGGCCGGGTCGAGCACGTGCCGACCCGGGAGGAGGCGAGCTTCTCGACGGTCGAGGAGCTCCTCGCCTTCTTCCGCAGCCGGGGCACTTCCACCCGAGGAGGACGACCATGCGCCTGATCACGCGAACCGGTGGACGGACGGACGTCGACGCCGAGGCCGTCGAGAGCTTCGGCGCCTCGCTGGCCGGCCCCTTGCTCGCGCCCGGCGACGCCGGCTACGACGCCGCCCGAACCGTCTTCAACGGGGCCTTCGACAAGCGCCCGGGCCTCGTCGCCCGCTGCCGGGGGACGGCCGACGTCGCCGAGTCCGTCCGCTTCGCCCGCCGCCACGACCTGCTCGTCGCGGTGCGCGGGGGCGGCCACTCGATCGCCGGCAAGTCGAGCTGCGACGGCGGGCTCCTCGTCGACCTGTCGCCGATGCGCACGGTGCTCGTCGATCCGGCGCGCCGGCGGGCGGACGTCCAGGGCGGCGCGACCTGGGGCGACGTCGACCGCGAGACCCAGCTCTTCGGCCTCGCCGCGCCGGGCGGCATCGTGTCGCACACCGGCGTCGCCGGGCTGACCCTGAACGGCGGCATCGGCTGGCTGCGCAACCGGTTCGGCCTCGCCTGCGACAACCTGGTCGAGGCCGAGGTGGTCACCGCGGACGGCGAGGTCGTCGTGACGAACGAGGAGGAACGCCCGGAGCTCCTCTGGGGGCTCCGCGGCGGCGGCGGGAACTTCGGCGTCGTCACCCGCTTCCGCTTCGCCCTCCACCCGGTCGGCCCCGAGGTCGCCGCCGTCTTCGCCTTCTACCCGCTCGAGCAGGGCTCCGCGGTGCTACGGCGCTGGCGGGACTGGGTCGAGGCCGCGCCCGCCGAGGTCACCTCCGAGGTCGTGTTGTGGACCGCGCCCGACGTCGAGGGTCTGCCGCCCGGCGCCCGCGGCCGGCGGGTGGCGATCCCCGGCGCCGTCTACGCCGGTCCGGCGGACGAGGGCGAGCGGATCCTGGCGCCGCTCCTCGAGCTCGGCGACCGGCTCGGCGAGATCGCCGGAACCATGCCGTTCCGCGGCGTCCAGCAGGCGTTCGACCCCTTCTTCCCCAACACCGGCGAGATCCACGGCTACTGGAAGTCGCTCCACGTCCCGGCGCTCTCCGACGAGGCGATCGACCTCCTCGTCCGCGCCGCCGGCGCGCGGACGTCCCGCGAGTCGATGGTCGTCGCCGAGCACGTCGGGGCGGCGGTCCGCGACGTGCCGGCCGAGGCCACCGCCTTCGCGAGCCGCGACGCCGCCTACATCGTCAACTTCATGGCCACCTGGCGCGAGCCGACCGACGGCGGCCACGAGCACGTCGGCTGGGCGCGCGCGGCCTGGGACCGGCTGGCCCCCCACTCGACCGGCGCCCCCTACCTCAACTTCCTCGGCGAGGAAGAGGGTGCCGGCGGCGACGACCTCGTCCGGCGCGCCTTCGGCCCGAACTACGACCGCCTGGTCGCCCTCAAGCGCGAGGTCGACCCCGACAACGTCTTCCGGCTGAACCAGAACGTCGCGCCGTAGGCCGACGCCGAGCAATGCGGAGACGACACACCGTGGCACGAACCGGACGGACCCGCTACGACTCCGGCGACCACGAGATCCGAGGAGGAGACACCGATGCATGACCCGATGCGAGCCTCGATCCTTCCCGCCGCCGCCGCGGCGGCGGCCCTCGTCCTCTGCCTCCCGCAGCCCACCGGCGCCGCCCCGGTGCCGGCCGACGAGCCCACCCAGACCGCACAGTCGGTACCGACTGCCCACGCCGACGTCCTCCTCGCCTGGAACGAAGAGGTCTTCACGGCCGCCGAGGCGGAGGACCGGTTCCTCACCCTGAAAGGCCTGCGCACGGCGGCGCTGCTCCACCTCGCCGCGCACGACGCCCTCAACGCGATCGAGCCGCGCTACGAGACGTACCTGCCCCGCCTCGAGGCCGAGGGACCCGCCGACCCGTTGGCCGCGGTCGCGCAGGCGGCGCACCGGGTGGCCGTCGACCAGTACCCGGACCGACAGGCGGACTTCGACGCCGAGCTGCGGCGGTGGCTGGAGCGGGTGCCCGCCGGACCGGCGCGCGAGCGCGGCGTCGCTCTCGGCCGCACGGCGGCGGACCGCGTCCTCGCCGCGCGCCGCGGCGACGGCTGGGACAACGAGGCCGAGTACCGCTGGCACCCGATGGCTCCCGGCGTCTACGCCGAGTTCGCGGAGCACAGCGGCACGCCGGAAGGCTTCGTCTTCGGCGCCGGCTGGGCGACCGCGAAGCCGTTCGTCCTCGACGCGCCGGACCACTTCCGCGCCGCGCCGCCGCCCCCGATCGAGAGCGAGGCCTACGCCCGCGCCTTCGCCGAGGTCCGGGACGTCGGCCGCTTCGAGAGCCCCTCGCGCACCCCCGAGCAGACCCACCTCGCCCTGTGGTGGAAGGAGTTCGTCGAGAGCTCCCACAACCGCCTCGCCCGCGAGCTCGTCGCCGCCGAAGGTCTCGACCTGTGGCAGGCGGCGCGCCTCTTCGCCCTCCTCGAGACCAGCGTCTTCGACGCCTACGTCGACGTGTTCGAGAACAAGTTCCACTACAACCACTGGCGCCCCTACACCGCGATCCGCTGGGCGGCGAACGACGGCAACCCGGAGACCGAGCCCGACCCCGAGTGGACCAACACCCACCGCCACACCTACGCCTTCCCCTCCTACCCCTCGGCCCACGGCACCGCCTGCGCCGCCGCGATGACCGTCCTCGCGGACGTCTTCGGCGACGACCGCCAGCTCACCATGACCATCCCCGAGGTCGACGCCGCCGGCCCATTCTCCGAGAAGATCGCCATGGACCCGCCGTCCCGCACCTTCCCGAGCTTCTCCGCCGCCGCCCGGGAGTGCTCCCTCTCCCGCGTCTACCTCGGCATCCACTTCCGCTACGACTCGGAGGCGGGGACCGAGCTCGGCACGAAGATCGGCCGCCACCTCGTCGACGAGGCGTTGCGGCCGCGCCCTTGAGGTCTACCAGACCGTGCAGCGTTCCTTCGGCGCCATCGGCTCCCCCGGCTCGCAGGCGAAGGCCTGGGCGAAGGCCGGGTTGTTCGAGACCGCGCCGGCGACCCGGAAGCGGGCCGGGGAGTGGGAGTCGGTCGTGACCTGCATCCGCTCGTACTCCTGCGAGTTGACCGAGCACCAGACCTGGGCGTAGGCGACGAAGAAGAGCTGGTCGTCGGTCAGGCCGGGGACGGGCGGGTCGGGCTCGTCGTGGCGCTCGACCCAGCTCCGGTAGGCGGCGTAGGACTGCTTGAGGCCGCCGATGTCGGCGATGTTCTCGCCGGCGGTGAGGTCGCCCTGCACCGCGACGCCCGGCTCGACCTCGTAGCGCGAGTACTGGTCGCGCACGCACTGGGCCTGCTGCTCGAAGCGCTCGGCGACCGCCGGCTCCCACCACTCGCGCATCTCGCCGGTGGGGTCGAACTTGCGGCCGGTGTCGTCGAAGCCGTGCGTCAGCTCGTGGCCGATCACCGCGCCGATCGCGCCGTAGTTCATCGCCGCCGGGAACGAGCGGTGGAAGAACGGCGGCTGGAGGATGCCGGCCGGGAAGGCGATCTCGTTGAGCAGCGGGTTGTAGTAGGCGTTGACCATCTGCGGGGTCATCCCCCACTCCTTGCGGTCGACCGGCTTGCCGACCTTGCGCGCCTGGCGGTCGAACTCGAACTCGTTCGCCGCGATCGCGTTGTCGAGGAAGCCCTTCGGGCGGATCGTCATCGCCGAGTAGTCGCGCCAGACGTCGGGGTAGCCGATCTTGTCGCGCACCGCGTGCGCCTTCTCGAGCGCGCGGGCGCGGGTCGCGTCGTCCATCCAGGCGAGCTGCGGCAGCGCGCGCTCGAAGGCGCCCCCGATGTCGCCGATCATCTCGAGCGCCACCTGCTTCGAGTCGCCGGCGAAGCGCTTCTCGACGTAGAGCTTGCCGACCGCCTCGCCGAGCGCGTTCTCGGTCATCGAGACGCAGCGCTTCCAGCGCGGCTGGATCTCCTGCTGCCCCTGGAGCTCTCTGCCGAAGAACTCGAAGTCGGCCTGGACGAAGCGCTCGGGCAGGTAGGCCGCGAGGTTGTCGGCGAGCTGCCAGCGGAGGTAGGCGCGCAGGGTCTCGGCGTCGGCGGCCTGGACCGCCGCGTCGAGCGCCTCGAAGAACTCCGGGGTGGCGACGTTGAGCTCGGTGACGTTCGGGTGGCCGGCGGCTGCGAAGAAGGCGTCCCAGGGCAGGTTCGGGGTGAGCTCCTGGAGGCCGGCGCGGTCGATCTTGTGGTAGAGCTTCTCGACCAGCCGCATCTCCGGCGCGGGGCGCGACGCCTTCGCCAGCTCGGTCTCGAAGGCGACGACCCCGGCGGCGCGCTGCGCCGCCTCCTCGGCCGGGGCGCCGAGCGTCTCGAGGACGCGGGCGACGTGCGTCTCGTAGGCCGCCATCAGCTCCTTCTTCTTCGGGTCGTCCGAGACGTAGTAGTCGCGCTCCGGCATCCCCAGGCCGCCCTGGACGAAGAAGCCGATGTTCGTCCCCGGGTCCTTGAAGTCGGGGAAGACGCCGATCCCGAAGAGCGTGTCGGCGCCCAGCCGGTGCATTCCGCCGGCGGCCCGCATCAGCGACTCGCCGCCCTCGACCCCGGCGATCCGGGCGAAGGTGGACTCGAGCGGCGCGAGGCCGGTCTCCTCGATCGCCGCGGTGTCCATGCACGAGCGGTAGTAGTTGCCGATCCTCGCCGCGTCGGGGCCGCCGCCGGGGTTCGCGGCCGCCTGCTCGAGCAGCTCGCGGACGACCTCGCGGTTGTCCTCGCGGATCACCGAGAAGCTGCGCGTCCAGCGCGGCTGGTCGGAGGGGAGCGGGGTCGAGTCGACCCACGAGCCGCAGGCGTAGCGGTAGAAGTCCGCGCACGGGTCGGCGGAGCGATCCATCGCCCCCGCGACCGAGGCGGCGAAGTCGATCGCGCCGTCCGACGCGCCGTCGGTCTTGTGGGTCTCCATGGCCGTCTCGGCCTTCTGGGCCTTCTGGGCCTTCTGGGCTTTCCGGGCCTTCTCGGCTTTCTCGGCTTTCTGGGCCTTCCGGGCCTCGTCGGCCTTGGCTTCGGCCTTCGCTGCCTTCTCGGCGGCGGGCTGGCCGTCGCCGGCCGGGGCGGCGTGGGCGGGCCAGGCGACGAGGAGGGGTAATACGAGGGCGAGGCTCAGCGTCAGACGCTTCATCGAGTCGGTTCCTTTCACGGCGGGTCTCTGACAGCGGATCGAGAGCGGGACATCGTCGGTCGGAGCGTCCGCGGCGGGGACGCACGGCGCCTGGCGGCGGAGGCCGTTGGGCTTATACGGCGATCCCCCGACGAAGTTCAAGCCGCGTGGGAGCACCGGATCCGGGCGTGCGCCGCTCACTCGGCCAGGCGGGAAGCGTGCGGCTCCGCGAGCCCAGGCTCGCGGGTGACGAGCTCGCCATCGGGGCGGCGCCAGTAGTCGCGCTGCTTGCGGAAGGGTTGCGCGAGGGCGCTCCAGAGGCGGTTGTCCTTCGGGTCGGAGTAGGCCGGCACGCCGATCCTCACGGCAGACTGCGGCACGTTGAGGCCGAGGGTGCGGTGGAGCCGGTCCCACCAGGGGAAGACGACGCCGTAGTTGGAGTTCGCCTCCCGCTCGACCTGGGAGTGATGGATGCCGTGCATCCGGGGCGTCACCAGGAGCTTGGCGAGAGGGCGCTCGAGGCGGATCGGCAGGCGCACGTTGCTGTGGTGGAAGAGCGTGTTGGCCTGGAAGAGCATCTCGTAGACGACGACGATCCAGGGCGAGACCCCGATCAGCACGATCTGGACGACGCGGAAGCCGGCGGACAGCGCGAGCTCCCCGACGTGGAAACGCAGCGCCGTCGTCACGTCGAGGTCCGGGTCCATGTGGTGGACGTTGTGGAAGCGCCACAGCACGGGCACCCGGTGGTTGAGAAGGTGCCAGTAGTAGAACGAGAGGTCCATCAGCAGAAAGGCGAGGGCGCCGGCCAGCACCGGAGGCAACGCGACGAGGTGGATCAGCCCGACGGGCGCCTCGGACAGCCGCGCGAGGGACGATTCCACGGCCGGCCGCACCAGGAGCAAGGCGACGGCCAGAGCGAGCCCCGAAAAGACGAGGTTGACGGCGAGGCGGCCGAACAGCGCACGGACGCTCCGCCGCAGCGGCACGAGACGCTCGAGCAGAAACAGGCCCGCTCCGAAGGCCGCGAGGATCGCGACGCCGTAGACCGTCGGGTCGAACGCCTTCACTCCCCCCTCTCCTCTCGGTCGTGGGTCCGAGTCGGTCCTAGCCTATCCGGCCGCCGTCGAGGGGAGAAGGCGGCTCGGGCTCGCGGGCGAGGAAGGCGCGCAGCTCGGGCCGGGTGGCGGCCAGGACGGCGACCAGGAGCACCCCGGTCGCCCCGAGACCGAGATAGAGCGGCGGCACCCCGGCCCCGGTGAGGTCGCGCAGGAGGCCGCCGCCGGCCAGCCCCAGCGGCGTCGCGGCACCGCTGAGGGTGAGCAGGATGCCGATCAGCCGGCCGCGCAGCTTCGGCGGGGTGGCGAGCTGGACGAGGGTGATCGTCGTCACGTTGAGCAGGCCGGTCAGCGCGCCGAGCGCGAAGCAGACTCCGAGCGCGCCTACCGGCCCGGCGAACCCGAG
>Ga0299913_10000474_pt1 | contig 25709 bp, 23 predicted proteins | sample RVTome_9_FD_201360 | JGI IMG/M metagenome (GOLD analysis project Ga0299913, IMG submission 201360) | Soil microbial communities from uranium-contaminated site in the Upper Colorado River Basin, Wyoming, United States - RVT155D38 (version 2) ... | reverse complement strand
TCGCTAGGAGGAGATGTGGTCGCCGGTTGCCTCAGGAACGCAGCAGCGGTGGCGACAGGGGTCGGGACCAAGGAGACCATCGTTGTAATTGCTGCCGGGGAACGCTGGGACGATGGGACGCTGCGCCCGGCCATCGAGGACTTCCTTGGTGCCGGCGCCGTGATCGCGTCTATTCCAGCGAAGTCCCGTTCCCCAGAGGCCCAGGTGGCCGCTAACGCATTCCTAGCTGCCGAGTCTCTCCTGGGCGAGACGGTGCGCGGGTCGATGTCGGGCCGCGAGCTCATAGACCGTGGCTTTGCCGCCGATGTCGAATTGGCAGCCGATCTCAATGCCAGCACGACTTTTCCGCTCCTGACCCAGGGCGTTTTTGCGTCCCAATAGTTTCTGTCACACCCTCTTTGTACGTTGTGCGACATGGAACTCAATCGACTGAATGGATGTCAGGGACACAAGCCCGTGCCGGTCGCCGACCTGCTCGTGGCGGCATGTGAGACGTGTCGACGGGTCGAGTGGAAGGACAGGGCCGGTGAGGTCGACCCGAATGAGGGTATGGCCGCCCTCTTCGGCAACTACGAACTGGTCGGAACCCTGGACGCGGTCGGTTCCCCGGCGCCCGAGGTGCTGGTCTACAGCCCTCCCTCGCTCCGGAAGCGACGGAACCTCCTCCCGTTCCCCAAGCACTCATGGGTCAAAGCCGCTCCCGATCTATGGCTCACCCACGACGGAGAGAACCTCCTCTTGGCGACCAACCACAAACTCCTCTTCGAAAACCTAACCCGCGGCGCCTGACGGCCCTCTCGTGTCAGCGGACGCATCAAGCAGCTTTGGGAGAGGCGCTATTGCTTACGCGACGGGTTCGAATTGGGTCTCGTATAGCTGGCGGTAGAGACCGGCCTGGGCGACTAATGACTCATGGTTGCCGGCCTCTACGATCCTGCCTTCGTCGATGACGAGGATCTGGTCGGCGGCGCGGACTGTCGAAAGGCGGTGGGCGATCGCGATGGTCGTCCGGCCAGCCATCAATGACTCGAGTGCCTCCTGGATCAGTGCCTCCGACCTCGAATCGAGGTGTGAGGTCGCCTCATCCAGGATGAGGATCCTCGGGTCCTTGAGGATCACCCTGGCAATGGCCATGCGCTGCTTCTCTCCTCCGGAAAGCCGGTATCCCCTCTCCCCGACCATTGTTTGATACCTATCCGGCAACGCTTCGATCATTGTGCTGATGTTGGCGGCCCGGGCAGCAGCTTCGATCTCCTCGTGGGTTGCCGTCGGTCGGGCATAGCGGAGATTCGCCTCGATTGTGTCGTGGAAGAGGTAGGACTCCTGGGTGACCACTCCGACGGTGTCGGAAAGCTCGTCAAAGGAGATATTGCGGACATCGACCCCGTCGATCCGCAGCGAGCCGCGGTTGACATCGTAAAGCCGGGGAACCAGGTAAGACGCCGTGGTTTTTCCCGCACCGGACGGACCGACCAGTGCCACCAGTTCCCCGGGGTTGGCCCTGAAGGAGACCCCTGCGAGGGCCCATTCCCGTGTCGACGCCTGTGTGATCGCCGGCCCCTCGTCACCCGTGCGCCGCCAGCGCTTCACCGCAGCCAGGCCCTCGACCTCGCCGCTCTGATACCTGAAGTAGACGTTGTCGAACTCGACTTCGCCTCGGGCCGGTGAGATAGAGATCGGATCTTCCGGTGCCGGGATGTCGGTCTCCAGGTCGAGCACCTCGAACACTCGCTCGAATGACACCAGCGAGGTGGCGAACTCCACTCGCGAGTTGGAGATCGCCGAGAGCGGCCCGTAGAACTGGACCAGGAGCGCCGAGAACATCACAACGGTCCCGGCTGACATGTCGCCCTGGATCACGAGGTACCCCCCGGCCCAGAAGACGGCGGCGGTACCGACCGCCGAGACCAGTCCGAGGGCAGCGAAGAAGCGTCTCCCGACCATCGCCCGTCGGATCCCATAATCCTTCACCAGGCTCGCCTGTTCAGAGAACCTCTCCGCCTCGTGGTCCCAGCGTCCGAACAGACGCACCAGGAGGGCGCCGCTGACGTTGAACGACTCCTGGAGGATGGCCGACATCGAGGCGTTGTGCTCCATCTGCTCCTGGGTCACCCGCCGTAACACCCGACCCACCCTTCGTGCGGGGATCACAAAGAGAGGCAACGCTGCGACGGCGAGGAGGGTCAGGCGCCAGTCGGCGGCAATCATCACGGCAAGAATGAAGATCACAGACACGATGTTGGAGATGATGCTGACCAGCGTGCCCGTTATCGCCTGCTGTGCACCGGTCACGTCACTGTTGAGCCGGTTCATCAGCTCCCCGGTCTTGGTGGCCGTGAAGAACCGCAGCGACATCCGCTGCAGGTGGTCGAAAAGCTCGCGGCGCAGGTCGAAGATGATGCCCTCGCCCACCCGGGAAGACCACCAGCGCTGCACCAGCCCGACCACGGCGCTGATCAGCGGCACCGCGATCATCCCGGCTCCAAGCCAGGTCAACAAACCCAGGTCTCGCAAAGGGATCGCCTCGTCGAGCAGCGACCGGATCAGGATGGGCGGGATCACCCCAATACCGGAGATGACAAATATTGTGACCAGGACGCCGAGAAGACCCCCGAGATAAGGACGCCCATAGCTCCAGACCCGGCGAAGGAGGGCGCGGTCGACCTTTGGGATCTCCTGATCCTCGTCGTAACTGAGGTAGCTCCACCACCCTCCACCGTGCATCATCTTCTGGCCAACCGCATAGAGAGAGCAGCCTATTCCCCGATGCCCCCTATTCAGGGCCGACGTCGGTGAGGAGGAGATCGTCGTAGGTTTCCCGTCTCACTACCTGCCTCGCCTCGCCATCACGAACGAAAACAACTGCCGGCCTGAGCACCTTGTTGTAGTTGGACCCCATCGAGTGCCCGTATGCCCCGGTCACCGGGGTGACCACGATGTCGTCCACTTCGAGCCCTTCGGGGAGCCAACCATCGGACACCAGGACATCACCCGTCTCGCAGTGCTTCCCGACCAGCCGGACAGCCATGTCGCGGGGTGCGGCTACATCCCTTGCAAGGAACGTCTCATAACCCGACCCGTAAAGGACCGGGCGGGGGTTATCACTCATCCCGCCATCGACGGCGACATAGGTCCTGATCCCGGGAAGGTGTTTGATCGTTCCCGCTGCATACAGGGTCACTGCGGCCGAGGCGGTGATAGCCCGGCCCGGTTCCACTGAGACCTTGCCGTCGAATCCGTTGCGCTCGACTGACTCTCTGACTACCTCTACCCACTCGGCGATTGTCGGTGCCTCCTCCCCCTCGACATAGGCAACTCCAAGGCCACCGCCCAGCGAGATCTCTTCGAAACCTCCCCCGTTGGCAAAACCTGCGATCACATCGACTGCTGCCCCAAACGAATCCGCCCGGAAAACCTGAGATCCGATATGGGCGTGCACGCCCTTGAGCCTCATTGCGCCCGATGACCGGGCCCTCTGCACCGCCTCTTCAGCCATGCCCGATGAGACGGTGAAACCGAACTTCGAGTCGTCTTGGCCCGTCCGGACGAATTCGTGCGTATGTGCCTCCACACCGGGCGTGATCCGCAGCAGAGCCTCGGGTGGCTCGTGACCCTCACTCACCAGTTCCTCCATCCGGTCCATCTCGTCGAAGGAGTCGACAACCAGCTGACCAACCCGGTCGGCTAGAGCGATACGCAGCTCACGCAGGCTCTTGTTGTTCCCGTGAAACACGAGGTCGGCCGCAGGCACACCAGCGGCGCGGGCGACGTGGTACTCGCCACCCGTCGCGACATCAAGACGCATTCCCTCTTCGTGGGCTAGTCGCGCCATCGCGGTGCACAGGAACGCTTTCGTCGCGTAAACAGCGCCACCCCCAAAGCCCGCAACCACTTCCCGGCAGCGCCGCCTGAGATGCTCTTCGTCGTAAACGAATATCGGCGTTCCGAACTCCTGAGCGAGCGAGAGAGACGAAACACCGCCCAGATACAACTCACCGGCGTCGGAGATCGACGCGTTCTCAGGCAACAGATTGAGAGGAACTGGGTTTTTCACGTTTATCGCCCCGGCCGGTCCGGACCTCAGGAAGTTTCGGCTGCCGCATCCAGCGGCATCATGCTCGCCGCAGTCTGTCGCAGAGCTTCCACAGCCGCAAACGGGCGACCGAACATCTCGTAGCGGTATATCCCCTCGAACCAGATCATCGTGGTGCCAGAGCCGTCCTTGATAACCCAGGTATTTCGCCCACCGATCTCTTCGAGATCGCAGCCTTCGGTCTGTTCGGCAGCGAACCGGGCACAGCTCAAGTCTGCTCCCTCGGTCTCGACTTCGGCAGCGGCCTCGGCGTCGCGATAGACACGGATGACAATCAACTGGGCCACCGACCTTGACTTGGTGTAGGGCTCCGCCGTCCAAATACCGAACGCAGCCGAGGGATCATCCGATACCACGCCGTTGTTCTCGATAACGAGCTGGCTGCTCACGTACTCGGACAGAGGTGGTACTCGCGATGGAAACTGCACGTCCTCGAGGACCTTCCCGATCTCCTCGCGACTTGCCTGGATGAACCGGTCCCCTTCGCGCCGGGCGAACACGGCAGCGACCACATCCTCAGGATTCTCCGGGCCGGCGCCAAGATCGTCGTTGTACCAGATCAGATTGGCCGCATCCCTTGCCAACGCGATCGTGGTCGGAACCGTCGACGTGGTGAGGACAGTGGGCGCGGTCACCCATCGAGAGGACCTCTCTCCCAGCGACTGGAAAGGAGAGTCTCCGCACGCAGCGAGACCGAGGATTATCACAATTGAAAGTGCAGTAAGGGCCTGACGGCGCACTTGCCCTCCATTAACCGGGTAGCCGGCAGTAAAACGAGCCAGACGCCCCAAAGGTTCCATTACCTGGCAGTCGGCATGACGGTACCAGTCACCCGGCTTATGCTCTGGCAGATGAGTCAAGTTCTCGTGGGGCGAGATTCCTTCGCCGAGCACCCTGCTCTTGACGTTGCCGTCAGCCATGCTGTGCTCGATGCGGTGGCGGCCGGCGAGATCGGATCGGTGTTCCGGCTTCATACAGCCCACCCGGTTTTGGCTTTTGGCATGGCGGATCGGATTCAGCCGGGGTATCAGGCGGCGGTTCGGATCGCAGCCGCTCACGGTTTCGCTCCGGTCGAGCGCCTGGCCGGAGGACGCGCTGCTGTCTTCCACGAAAAGACCCTCGCCTTCAGCTGGGCCATAAAGGAGGACGACCCCCGAGCCGGGATCACCGAACGATTCGTTCTCGTCTCCGAGATGATGCGCGATGCATTCCGGTCTCTGAAGGTCGATGCCCGGGTCGGGGAGATTCCTGGCGAATACTGCCCGGGCCAGTATTCGGTGAGCGTCGGTGGAGTCGTCAAGGTGATGGGGGTGGGTCAACGACTGATCAAAGGAGCTGCCCATGTCGGCGGCGTCATCGTTGTCGACGACGGGCATCGTGTCCGTGATGTCCTGGTACCGGTCTACCGCGCCCTAGGAATCGACTGGGATCCCCGTACTGCTGGTGCCCTCGCCGATCGTTCGGCAGGAACAGGGAGCGAAGAGGTGGCAGAGGCTGTTCTCAACAAGCTCGCCACCAGGGTCGACGTCGTCACCGGATCGATTCCCGACGACATTGTCGAGCGCGGCAGAGCGATGATCGAGCGCCACGTCCCGGCGGCTGCGTGATGCGACTGGCGATCATCAACGGCCCGAATCTGAACCTCCTCGGCACCCGCCAACCCGAGATCTACGGCACGACGACACTCGATGACCTTGAGCGCCAGGTCGCCGATTGGGCGAAGAAACTGGGCGTCGAGCCCTCATTCCACCAGTCGAACGACGAGTCCGCCCTCGTGTCACTTGTCCAGGAGTCGGGCAGGGAGTGCGATGGCATCGTGTTCAACCCCGGTGGATTCACCCACACCTCGGTGGCAATCGCCGATGCGGTCGCTTCGGTGTCCGCTCCGGTAGTCGAAGTCCACCTGTCAGACATCTCCAGCCGCGAGCCTTTCCGACGGATCTCGCTGGTCGCACCGAACGCGGTCCGACAGATCTCCGGCAGGGGGACGACCGGATATCGCGATGCGATGCGCCATCTTGTCTACCGCGAAAAGCGCCCGTTTCAGACTGTCAGGTACGGCCCGCATCCGCGGAACGTCGCCGATCACCGCACCACCGATGGTTCAAGGGGACTGGTGGTCCTCGTCCACGGTGGCTACTGGTTTCCCGGATGGGACCGCGACCAGTTGGATCAGGCAGCAGTCGACCTCGCCGAACGCGGCTACGACACTCTCAACGTCGAGTACCGGGTAGTTCCCCCGTGGCCGGGTTCGGGCCACGACATCGAATCGGCCCTGAGTTGGGGGAACGAGCGATATGGCAAAGTCGGTTTGATCGGTCATTCGGCAGGTGCGTACCTTGCGCTGTGGGCACATAGGAGAAAACCGGCAGTGGTCTGCGTCGGACTCGCCGCTGTGACCGACCTCAACCTCGTCGACGTCATGGCTACTGTCACAGAACTCGTCGCCGCCGGGGGGCCACCCGCCCTGGAGATTCCGCAGCGATCAGTCTTGTTCCACGGCTTGGACGACAGCGAGGTAAGTCCGGACCACACACGTCGTGCCGGGCAAGATACCGAGACCCATCTGCTCGAAGAGGTGGGTCACTTCAACATCCTCGACCCCGAGCGGAGTCACTGGGAAGCCGTTATCGCGACACTGGACCACCATTTCAGGGTCTAACCGAGTTGCCGCCTGTGGAAAAAGTTCAGTAAGGTTTGATATTCGAGTGGACCGGGCAACCCCGGGCGGAGTCACTACATTTATGCGTTTGAAGCGTTATTCGTTTCTTGCTGGTTGGGTCGCGGTAATTCTTCTGGCGGTAGCCGGGTTTGCCGCATTCGGCGCGCCACAAGACTCGGCCAACGACCTCGAGTTCGAGGCGGCGTCGGCCTCCCTCGGGCACACCGCCGGCACATACGCCGGTCTGACCTTCGCATTGTTCGCCGGCGCAACCTTGGAGACAGATCTCGTCCAGGCGGACACGGACGGGTCCGAGGCGGCGAGCACAGAGGAATCAACCCTTGCCGCCGATGCGGGCAGCTCCATCGGCACCATCGCCTCACCTTCTGGATGGCTATCCGAAGTCCAGGTTCGAGCCCTCGTCAGCGAGTATTTCAGTGACGAAGACGTCAACACTGCCGTCCGAATCGCCTGGTGCGAGTCGAGATTCGATCCAGAGGCCGTAAACCTCCGCACGGGGGCAGTCGGTCTTTTCCAACATCTCCCCCAATACTGGGAGGATCGGGCCACCAACGCTGGTTTCCCCGGTGCTGATGCAACTGATCCGCGGGCATCCACCGCGGCAGCAGCGTGGGCGGTCTATGACGGAGGCGGTTGGGACATTTTCGGCTGCCGCGCCTGACATTGCGATGACCGAACTGAATGTGCTCGGCCAGGAACTCGAAGGTTGCAGCACCGACCCCCTGACTGGCTTCTATCGGGATGGCTCCTGTCAGTCCGGGCCGGAGGACATCGGCCTCCACACAGTTTGCGCCGTTGTCACAGCCGATTTCCTGCAACACCAGAAGCAGATAGGCAACGACCTCACTACCCCGATGCCCCAATTCATGTTCCCCGGCCTGAGCCCCGGCGACCGCTGGTGTGTCACGGCGCGTAACTGGCTCCGAGCCCATGATGACGGCATGGCTGCCCCCGTCGTCCTCGCTTCGACCCACGAGGCAACCCTCGAGGTCATCTCGCTAGAAGTCCTCCAGAGGTACGCGGTCGACGTTCCCTCGGATCCGGGTGCGCTGGACTGACCGAGCCTCCAGCCCCCCTTTACTCTCTCCGAACCAATCCGGTTTCTCAGACGTAACCATGGGGTAACGACTCTCGAAGCGATACAACGAGGAGATTCCATGCGCAGAATCATGGCACTAGTCGTCGGGGTTCTCATGGTGGCCAGCACCGCTGCTGCTTCACCTTTCCCCGAATCCGTCCCCCTTCCCACCGGGTACCAGCCCGAAGGAGTCGCCACCCGAGGTTCAACTGCATTTGCCGGGTCGCTTGCTGACGGAGATGTCGTCACCGTCAACCTTCGAACCGGTGAGGTGAGTCCATTGGTCGACAACGACCCGGAGGACGGTCGGATTGCGGTCGGACTCTCTGTTGACCGGGGCCTCTTGCTGGTGGCCGGTGGATCGACCGGGATGGCGTTCGTGTATGACGCCCATACGGGCGCAGAAATTGCAGAGATCCAACTCACCGATCCGGCAGCTGGGACCTTCGTCAACGACGTGATCGTGTCCGGTGACTCCGCATGGTTCACCGACTCGTTCCAGCCCCAGCTCTACCGTGTCCCCCTTCGTGGCGGTTCCGTCGGTGAGCCGGAGACTGTCCCATTGACCGGACCGGCAGCCGACTTCATAACCGGGTTCAACATCAACGGAATCGAGGCCGCGGGTGGCGAGCTCATCGTGGTCAACAGCACCAAGGGCGAGCTGTACGCAGTCGGCACGGATGGGACGAGCCGTGTCATCGATCTCGGAGGCGACCTGGTAACTGCCGGAGACGGTCTGCTGCTGATCGGGCCCAACCTGTATGTGGTCCGGAACCAGCTCAACCAGGTCGACGTGATCGAACTGGCAAGGGACCTGAATTCGGGTGAGGTGATCGGTTCGATCACGTCCGATCTGTTCGATGTGCCGACCACTGTTGCCAAACATGGCAACCGCCTGGTGCTGGTCAACGCCCGCTTCGGCGTGCCCGACCCGGCCAACGCAGATTACGACCTCGTGCAGGTGCCCAACCGGTGATTACCTGAAGTCGCGGGACTTCACGGTCTGGACTCCGATGGGCTCGAACTCCCTGGCGACGATGTTGGTCACCCCGTCGTTGAACTCGAGGCGGCCGTAGATCACCAGGGCCGGGCTTTTGCGGACGATCTGGCGGTGTTTCGACCAGACATCGGGAAGCACAACGATATTCAAAAGACCCGTCTCGTCTTCGAGATTGAGGAAATGGACACCTTTGGCGGTGCCCGGGCGTTGACGGTGGGTGATAACCCCCGCCACCTTGATTCGGGCGCCGTGACGCTGCATTTCCAGTGTTTCGGCAGCAGTTAGGCAGTCCGGCAGTTGGTCGCGGACGAAACTCATCGGGTGCCGTGAGGAGACTCCGGTCGACCACAGATCGGCGCGGTGAGATTCCTCGGCGCTCATCCCGGGGAGGGGAGGTGACTTCACCCCGGGCGAGAGGGCAAGACGTTCGGGGTCGATCTCGGCGAGGGCACCGGCCGCCCACAAACCTTCCCGCCTGCCCAGGCCCACTGACTCCAACGCACCTGCGGCGGCGAGTCCCTCCAACGCGTCGACGTCGAGACCCGTGCGGAACGCGAGGTCTTCAGGAGAGGAGAACGGCCCACTCAGTATCCGCGCCGCCTCGATGGTTGTGATCTCCCGCTCTCCCAGGTTCCTCACATAGCGAAGGCCCATCCGCACCGCCACCGCCGGGCGGATCGAGTCGTCCACCGGTCCCCTCCCCCGTCGCCAGCTCTCGCCTAGGTAGGTCACGATGTCGTCGGGGTCGGTATCGATCGCCTCCATGGTGCAGTCATGCCAGGAGACGTTGACATCGGGGCCGTGGACCACCACGCCGTGTCTCTGCGAGTCCTGGACCAGTGAGTTCGGGCTGTAGAAGCCCATCGGCTGGGCATTGAGCAAACCGGCAAGGAACTCGGCCGGATAATGGAACCGGAGCCATACCGACATGTAGACGATATAGGCAAAGCTGACCGAATGGCTCTCGGGGAAACCAAAACTGGCGAACCCCTGGAGCTTCTCCCAGATCTCGTCGGCCGCCGCCCCACCGATCCCGTTAGCGGCCATCCCGGCGAACACCTCGTCCTTGAGCCGCGACATTGCTGTCTCGGAGCGTTTGTGGGTCATTGCCTGGCGGAGCCGGTCCGCCTGGCTCCCGTCGAAGCCGGCGCAGAGCCTTGCCATCTCCATCAGTTGTTCCTGGAAGATGGGCACCCCCAGTGTCTTTTTCAGGATCGGCTCCGTCAGAGGGTGGGGGTAGCGGACCGGCTCCTCGCCGTTTCGTCGCCGCAGATAAGGATGGACCGACTGCCCCTGGATCGGCCCGGGGCGGATAAGTGCCACTTCGACCGCCAGGTCGTAGAAGGTCTTCGGTTTCATCTTGGGCAATGTGGCCATCTGCGCCCGGGACTCGATCTGGAAGACTCCGACAGTGTCAGACCTGGTGATCGACCGGTACAGAGTGGGCTCCTGGGGGATCCTCGCCAGGTCGATGTCGATTCCGTGCTGGTCTTCGATCAGGTCATGGGCGAGGTGAAGGGCATTGAGCATCCCCAAACCGAGCAGGTCGAACTTGACCACACCGACGGCTGCCGAGTCGTCTTTGTCCCACTGGATGACGGTCCGGCCTTCCATCCGACCCCACTCCAAAGGAACCACGTGCCATAGAGGGCGGTCGGCGATGACCATCCCCCCGGAATGGATCCCGAGGTGACGGGGATATCCGTCGAGACGCCAGCAGATGTCGTAGATCATCTCGGCGGTCATCCCCTCCGGGAGGGAGGTATCCATGTGGCGGAGCTGGCCGGGGTCATGGGTGTCCACGTACTGGCTGAGCCCGTCCACCTGAGCCTGAGTGAATCCGAAGGTCTTCGCCACGTCGCGGAGCACCGACCGGGCCCGGTATGTGATCACATTCGCCACCATCGCCGCCCGTTCCCGCCCGTATTTGCGATAGCAGTATTGGATCACCTCTTCGCGGCGGTCGGCTTCGAAGTCAACATCTATGTCGGGCGGCTTGCCCCGCTCCTCGGAGAGGAAGCGCTCGAATGGAAGGTGGAGTCGGATCGGGTCGACCCTGGTGAGGCCGATGCAGCGACAGACCGCCGAGTCGGCGCCAGACCCCCGGATCTGGCAGTAGATGTCCTGGCTGCGGGCAAAGTCGACCAGGTCCTTCACCACCAGGAAATAGCCGGCGAAACCAAGACGGGCAATGATGTCGAGCTCGTGGCGGAGCCTTCGCCTCCCTTCGGGGCTGATCCCGTCATCGGAGCCCGGGTAGACGTCGCGGGCTCCTTCCCAGGTCAGGGCCTCGAGATAGTCCATCTCGTCACGGAAGTGGCCGGGCATGGGGAAATCGGGCAGTCGTGGTGCCATCAGGCCGAGATCGAAGGCGAGCCTTCTCCCCAACTCGGCACTTCGGGCGACTGCACCGGGATAACGGCTGAAGCGTCTGGCCATCTCTGCCGCGGTCTTCAGGTACCTCTCGTCCGATGCCGGTCTGAAACCATCCGCCACGGCCAGGGGGCGTCGCCCGCCGATAGCTGCGAGCACCTCGGACAAGTAGGCGTCGGAGCGCTGGTGATAGTGGACCTGGTTGGTGGCAACCGTCGACACCGAGAGCTTGGTTGCAACTTCCCAGAGGAGGTCATTTCTCCCATCGTCCTCGGGCATTGCGTGGTGCCACATCTCGACATGGAGGCGGGTGCCGAAGACCTCCCTCAAACGTGAGAGCTCCCGTATCGTCCCCGACAGATCACCCCGTGCCGCCGCCCGGGGAACCGCACCGGCATGACATCCGGTGAGGGCGTGGACATCGGAGTCGGCGGCAGCTTCGACGAGGTCCTTCCAGGCATAAATCGGGTGGTCTTTCTCCCCCCGGAGCTGGGCTTTCGTCACGAAGCGGGAAAGGGAGCGATACCCCGACGGCGACCCCGCCAGCAGCACCAGGTGGTCCGACTCGGGGAGGTCGGTGGGTTTGGTCCCGTGTGCCCTGACACTCCGCCCCCGTCGCAAACGACCCTGGCCCCCTTTGCTCCGAGCGTACCGAGCCAGATCCCATTGCTCGGCTTTCGCCAGCGGATCCTCGCCGTCCCCCGATTCGTCTTCGAGCCCGACCTCAACCCCGTAGATGACCGGAAGCCCGGTCGTCTGCGCCGCCTGCCAGAACCGGGAGACCCCGTAGAAACCGTCATGGTCAGTTACGGCAAGCGCCTCGTACTCGAGCTCGACAGCACTCTCCACCAGATCTTCGGGATGGGACGCCCCATCGAGGAAGGAGAAATTAGTGTGGCAATGGAGTTCGGCGTAACCGGTCACCCGTCACACTATATCGAACATATGTTCGATACGTTCACTGAAGTAGCTGCAACGTATCCCTTACCGATGAGGTCGAAGTCGTATGAAGGCAATACAGAGAACACTGGCTTCGGCCGAGAAGCTGGCGATCTCGACTCCGCCAACGAGGAACCGATACGTCGACCTGCTCCGGGCCTTCTCGATTCTGGTCGTCGTCTACGGCCATTGGCTGATGGCTGCACCCGAGGTAATCGGTGGCGAGATCCGCATTGGGCATGCCCTCACCGACATCCCCTGGACCCGTGGTCTTACCTGGGTGCTCCAGGTGATGCCGATCTTCTTCTTCGTCGGCGGTTACTCCAACGCCCTCGGCCTACGCGCCGCCCGCCGCAAGGGAACCGAGTACGGCCAGTGGCTCCGTGACCGCCTCCGCCGGCTGATCGTCCCCGTCCTGCCCGTACTCGCCCTCTGGGCGCCCGGTGCCTGGCTAGCGGTCACCTCGGGTGTCGACAGCGAATTGGTCAGGGTGGGTTCGCAGGCTGCGCTGGTTCCGGTCTGGTTCCTCGCCACGTACGTGGTTGTTGTTGCCCTGGCGCCGATCACCCTGTGGATGTGGGAGAGGATGGGTCTCGGCGCCTTCTTCGTCTTCGCTGCCGCCGCGGCTGCCGTCGACATCGCCTACATCGGATATGACATCGACCTGGTGCGGTGGTTCAACTATCTCTTTGTCTGGAATGCCGTCCACATCCTCGGTTACGCCTGGGCCGACGGGAAGATACGCGGGCTCCCCCACCGGGCGGCGATAACAATCGGAGGCTTCGCCTCCCTGGCCGCTCTGATCATCTTCGGCCCCTACCCGGTGTCGATGGTTGGGTTCGCCGGCGAGACCATCACTAACTCCAATCCGCCCAAAGTCACCCTCGTTGCGCTCGCGGTCTTCCAGTTCGGGCTCGCCATGCTCTTCGAGGGCCCGGCGCGGCGTTGGCTGGATCGGATCAAAGTCTGGACCAAGGTCGTTGCCGTCAACGGGTCGATTATGACCATCTATCTGTGGCACCTCACTGCGATGGTCGCGATCGTCGGGGTCCTGCTCCTGTTCGGCGGCTTCGGTCTCGGTCTCGAAGTCGGAACCGTGGCTTGGTGGCTCACCCGGCCGGTTTGGCTTGCTTTTATGTCTCTCATCCTGGTGCCCTTCATGGTCGCCTTCGGCAGGTTCGAGCGACCACGGGTCGATAACCGCCCTGCGCCACCGGTGTGGAAACCGTTGCTGGCGGCACTTGCGGTGTGCGCAGGTCTCGGAATGCTCGCCTCCGGGGGGATCGCCGACGCCGATGGCCTCAATGTCGTCGCCCTACTCCTCCCCCTTGCCGGTGTTGTCGCCGGAGGAGTGATCGGGGCCGGTCGTTGGGAGCGAAAACAGGAAGAAGAGAAGAAGGCCACCGTTTAACCTCACCAGGTGACCATCGATATCCGAACCGCACAGCCGGACGACATCGAACTGCTCAAAGAAGCCCTCTATATCTCCGTGGTCTGGGACGCAGAAGATCCCTCGCCGATCGAGCAGGTTGTGGGACACCCAGAGCTGACCCAGTATTGGGAGAATTGGGGACGACCAGGGGACCTCGGCGTGGTCGCCGAGCGTGACGGAGCATACGTCGGTGCCGCCTTTGGACGGCTATTCACCGAAGACCACCCGTCATACGGCTTCGTCGACGAGGAAACACCCGAGGTGGGAATCGGAATCGTGGAGGAGGATCGGGGCAAAGGACTGGGTCGGCAGATGATGCTCGACCTGGAGACCCTCTACAAGGACGCTGGTTTCAAACAGCTCAGCCTCAGTGTCAACTTTGACAACCCGGCACGCCATCTCTATGAGTCGCTCGGATACACCGAGGTCGGCCAGGACGAGAACAGCGCCCGGATGGTGAAGAGATTTTGGTAGTACCGTCCGATTCAGGAGGAAGCAATGTCGTCAATCACCAAAACCATCCGACTGTCCGGGCAAGCCGACGGGTCGATCGAAGACGCGGTGCGGACTGTCCTGGCCCGCGCCGCCAGCACGATCAGTGACATCCAGAAGTTCGAAATCGTCAAGGTGGGCGGCAAGGTGGACAACTCGGGCGCTCCGACGTCGTTCAAGGTGACCGTGGATATCACGTTCGGTATCAAAGACACAGTCGAACACGAGTAGGTCTACATCCTGAACACGGCCACTCCCCCGCGCAACCTTGGCGATGGGATCTATCAGATCCCCGCTCCGCTGCCTTTCAAGTCACCGCCAATCGTCAACACTTATGTGGTCGAGTCGGGCGACGGTTTGCTCATGCTCGACTGTGGAACCGATTGGGAGCCGGGACGGGATGCCATCCGCGACGGCTTCGCGGCCCTCGGCCTTTCGGAGGATGCGGTTCACACCCTGGTCGTCTCCCACCTCCACCTCGACCATGTCGGGATGTCGAAACGCTTGATCGACGAGTGGGACTGTGAGTTTGTGATGCACGAGCGAGCCGAAAAGCTGGTCGACACGTACAACGACACGCCGGGATACTTGAACAACCTGAGGTCGATCGGACATCGGCACGGGGTGCCCGGATCGATCCTCGACGCGATCTCGGATTTCCCCCGGCCCGATTACATGCCCGAGATCTATCACCCGCATCGCACCCTGGTCGACGGAGACGATCTCGAACTGGGTGGTGGCCGATCCCTGACGGTGATCCACACCCCGGGCCACGAGCCCTCCCACATTTGTCTCCGCGACACCAAAACCGGTGTCACCTTTAGCGGCGACCATGTGCTCCCCCGGATCTCCCCTGTGATCATGTACGACGGCGTTCTCGACGACCCCCTCGGCGAGTATCTCAATTCGCTGCAGAAGCTGGTCAAGTTGGACATCGGCCTCACCTATCCCGCCCACGGGACCATCGTGGACAGGGGCGACGAGCGGGCCCGACAAATCCTCCTCCACCACGACCGGCGGCTGCTTGACATGGCCGAATTGGTGCGCGAGGCGGACACCACGGCGTGGGAGGTGATGGTCGGGTCTTTCCGTCCCCATCTCGACCCGATCCAGATGAGGCTTGCCTTTCTAGAAACGGTCTCCCATCTCGAGCACCTCCGCCTCACCGGTCGGATCAGGTACGTCGATCGGGATCGGGTAGCGGTCTACACCGGCTGAGCCAGCACCACTTGCTCTCAGGCTCCCAGGTCCAAAGCCGCGACTACTGCGGCGCCGGCCGTGAAGGCGAGAAACCAACTGGCCAGTGATCCGATAAGGACGTACTCGGGGGCTATCTGTTTCGGCTCGGAAGAGATCTCGGGAAAGCGGAGGATGCTCTTGGCGGCGACAACAATGCCCGCCGCCGCGGCCTGCCCGGCAATCACCAACACAAAGACGAGGAGTCTTTCCAGGATCCCGATCCAACGACCCGCCCGGTTGGTGTCGGCGGGAGACTCGACCCGCACCAGGCGGAGAACCAGTCGCACCAGCCAGTTGGCGGGTGCCGTGAGGAGGATCGCCACTGCAGTGATCACTACTGCGTCCATCATTCCCCTCCCGGCTCGAACTGCAACACGGTAAGGATGCCGTGGTTCTGCAGCCTCCGGCTCACCGAGCTCTGGCTCAGCCCGACCTGTTCAGAGATCTTCGTCTGGTTGACCCCGTCCCCGAACAGGTGGGCAATCTCGACGTCGACCTCGTCCCACCCGGCAGCTATGTGGTCCCTGGCGACCAGGTAGGCGTTGATCAGTTCGTCGCTGCTGTCTCCTGTCCTCACCAGGGTCCGGACCGACCTGGGAACCGAATTCGACGACTCCGACTTCTTCACTTCTTCGATTGCCTCCCGGGCCCGCCACCAGCAAGGCCCGTCCTGGCCGAACGGTGGTTCCTGGGGAACGAGGTCAAGTGGCCCCCAACCGATCCCGATCCGAACATCGACCGTGGGCCTCAACCTCAGCCGTATCTGCAATGATGCCGAGACTGCCTCGGGGATACTCCCGAAGAGGCCCTGGAACTCATCACCGATGGTCATCCGCAGTGGCTGCACCGGCTGACCGGCGGCATTCCCCCGGCTCATCGCATCATCCAACATGTGCTGCAGTTCCTCACGATCCCCAGAATGCCGGGAGGCTATGACATCCCCGAGCAGAGCCGCGTAAGAAACCTCGCTGTTATGCGTCATGGATGCAACTATACCAAACTTGCACTATAAGCACAAGAACTACGTTTATGCGTCCTCGAGCACCGCCGTGACAGCAAACTCGCCGGCCTCGTAGCCGACCGATGTTCCCCGCGCCGCTTCGAGGAGATCACCTTCGGCGGCCTTGATCGCATCGAGGTCTTCCTCGGCGCCGGAGACCTGGAGGGACGCAAGCGCGGTACGCATCGACGTCTTGGCATCCGACTTGGCCCGACGCACCGCAGTGAGAACCTCGCTGGTGGCGGCAAGGACCCTCTCGTCTCCGGTGAGGCCATCGAACTCACCGTGAGTCGGCCAGGCGGCGCGGTGCACCGAGCCCTCACGCCACCACGACCACACTTCTTCGGTGACAAAGGGAAGAAAGGGCGCAAACAGCCGGAGATACACACTCAGCGCGAGTTGCAGGGCAGCGTGTGCGGACGCGGCTTCGGCGCCATTGCTGTATGCACGTCCCTTCACCAGCTCGAGGTAGTCGTCGGTCCACGACCAAAACGACGCTTCGGCAACCTCTAGCGCTCTGGCGTAGTCGAAACTCTCGAAAGCGGCGGTGGCCCTTTCCACGACCTCGCTGAGCCCGGCGAGCATCGAACGGTCGATGGGCTGGGTAATCGCGGATACATCGACGTCTTCTCCGAAGCCAAGTGCGAACCTCGATGCATTCAGGATCTTGACCGCGAGGCGGCGGCCGATCTTCATCACTCCGAAGTCGACAGCCGTGTCGGTGCCGGGCCTGCCGTTGCACGCCCAATAGCGGACTGCCTCCGACCCGTACTCCTCGATCAACCCACTCGGCGTGATCACATTGCCTTTCGACTTGGACATCTTTTTCCGATCCGGGTCGAGGATCCAGCCGTTGATCGTGGCGTGATCCCAGGGCAAGACATTATGCTCGTAATGCGAGCGGACCACCGTGGAGAAAAGCCAGGTGCGGATGATCTCCGGGCCCTGAGGCCGAAGGTCCATCGGGAACACCCTGGAAAAGAGATCCGGGTCGTCATCCCAATGCCCGGCGATTTGCGGGCTCAGCGAAGACGTTGCCCAGGTGTCCATGATGTCGGGGTCGCCTACGAAACCTCCCGGTTTGCCCCGTTGATCCTCGTCGAAGCCCGGTGGAGTGCTCGAGGTCGGGTCAACCGGGAGGGAGTCCTCGTCGGGGACGATCGGGTGGTCGTAATCCACACCACCGTCGCCGTCGACGGGGTACCACAAAGGGACCGCCACCCCGAAGAACCGCTGGCGGGAGATCAGCCAATCTCCGTTGAGCCCGTTGACCCAGTGCTCGTAGCGGACCCCCATGAATTCGGGTGCCCAATCAAGCTCGGCTCCTCGCTTCAGGAGCTGTGCCCGGAGCTCGAGGTCTCGCCCCCCGTTGCGGATGTACCACTGCCGGCTGGACACGATTTCCAAGGGGCGCTCGCCGTTTTCATAGAACTTGACCGGGTGGGTTATCGCTCGAGGCTCGCCGTCGAGGTCCGCCGACTCCACCAGAAGCTCGGCGATCAGCTTTTTGGCCTGGTTCGGGTAGAGGCCGGCGATCTGGCGATACGCCTCCCGGCCGCTGTCGCTTTCGATCCAGTCGGGGACCTGCTGGATGAGACGACCGCTCTGCTGGATGAGTGACCGCGTGGGCAGATCGAGCTCGCGCCACCATGTGACATCAGTGGTGTCGCCCCAGGTGCAGATCATGGCGATCCCACTCCCCTTCTCGGGGTCGGCTAGCTCGTGGGAGAGGATGGGCAATTCGACATCGAATAGAGGCGAAGTGGCGGTTGTGCCGAAGAGGTCCCGGTAGCGCTCATCGTCCGGGTGGGCGACCAGCGCCACGCACGCCGGGATCAGTTCAGGTCTCGTTGTCTCGATGTAGAGAGGCGACCCGTCCGGCTTGTGGAACGAGACCCTATAATAGGAGCCGGGTCGCTCCCTGTCCTCGAGCTCGGCCTGGGCGACCGCTGTCTTGAAGTCGACGTCCCACAACACGGGCGCCTCCTGGGAGTACGCCTCCCGACGGGCAAGGTTGCGCAAGAACGCCTTCTGACTGGTGCGCCGGCTGTGGTCGTCGATGGTGGCGTAGGACTGCTTCCAGTCGACCGAGAGCCCGATGGTGCGCCACAACTCCTCGAAGACCTTCTCATCCTCTGAGGTCAGGCCGTGGCACAGCTCGATGAAGTTGGGGCGGCTTACCGAGATCGGCGGATCGAAAGGCGCCTCGGGTGGAGCGAATCCGGGATCGTATGGCAGTGAAGGGTCGCACCGGATTCCGTAGTAATTCTGCACCCGGCGTTCGGTGGGCAGGCCGTTGTCGTCCCAGCCCATCGGGTAGAACACCTCTTTGCCAGACATACGGCGGTATCGGGCGTTGGCGTCGGTCTGAACGTAACCGAAGACCGAACCCATGTGAAGCGATCCCGACACCGTTGGTGGTGGGGTGTCGATTGCGAAGATCTCGTCACGGGTTTTCGAACGGTCGAAGCGGAAGGTTGCATCCGCCTCCCATCTGGCGTCCCATTTCGCTTCGAGGCCTTCAAGACCGGGCTTTTCAGGAATGTTTCTGGTCATTAAGTGCCCAAGGGTAACGGTCTCTCCGACCGCATCGGTATCTCAGCGTTTTGCGCGTCGGCCAGTTCGCGGTACCGTGTTGCCTCACATGACCAAGTCGTTTGTCTCGCTGCATCATCACCACCCTTCACGGGTCGGTTGATGCTGCTCTGACGAACAAACAGACATAAAGCACACGCCGACCGGGATGGTCGGCGTTTTTCGTTTTCGTTCGCAGGCCATTCCCTCTCCGAAAGGCCGCGAATGAGTGACAGAGACCAAATCCACCTGGCAGTCCCGAAAGGGCGCATCCAGCAGGGCGTCTTCGACCTGCTCGCCGACGCCGGCATGCAGTTGCAGGCCGGGACCCGCGGCTACCGGCCAACCCTGTCCATACCCGGTTATGAGGTGAAGCTGCTCAAGCCGCAGAACATCGTCGAGATGTTGATGGCCGGGTCGAGGGATATCGGATTCGCCGGGGCGGATTGGGTGTCCGAGCTCGACGGTGACCTCGTCGAACTTCTCGACACCGGTCTCGACCCGGTGCGGATCGTCGCCGCCGCACCCTCAGAGCTGCTCGAGTCAGGTACGTTGCCCGACCGACAGCTCGTGGTGGCCAGCGAGTACGAGCAAGTGACCAGACGCTGGATCGCTGACAACGGCCTCGATGCCGTGTTCGTCCGCTCGTACGGGGCTACCGAGGTGTTCCCTCCCGAAGATGCCGACGTCATCATCGACAACACCGCCACCGGATCCACCCTCGCCTCCAACGGGCTGAAGGTGATCGACGAGTTGATGCAGTCCTCGACGCGGCTCTATGCGAGCAAAGGCGCTCTCGACCGTCCGGGGGCGAAGACGAAGATCGAGAGCCTGGTCATCTCCCTGAAGTCGGTGCTCGACGCCCGAACCCGGGCAATGATCGAATTGAACGTAACCAGCGAGTTCCTCGAGGCGGTGATCGAGATTCTCCCCAGGATGAGGGAACCAACAATCGCCTCGCTCCATGGCGACTCCGGGATGGCGGTGAAGGCCGCAGTCCCCCGCCTTGCCCTCCCCGACCTGATTCCGCTCCTCAAAGAACGCGGCGCCACTGACATCGTTGTGTCCCGACTCGAGCAGATCGTCCCATGATCCAGCCATATCAGCCTCCCGTGTCGAGCGACGACATCGATCTTGACCTGTCACGCAACGAAGGCAGACCTGTCGATCCGGAGCTGCTGGCCAGGGTCGCCATCGCCGACGGCACCGCGAATCGCTACCCGGACTCGACGGAGCTGCGCTCGGGGATTGCCGACCTGCGCCGGATATCTGCAGAGCGAATCCTGGTGACGGCTGGCGGCGATGACGCCCTGTTCCGTTGCTGCGCCGCCCTGATCACGCCCGGAACGCGAACCGTAACCACCACGCCAACTTTCGAAATGGTCGCCCGCTACGCGGGTTTGCACCAACCCGATCTGGTCGAGGTGCCGTGGAAGGGCGATGCCTTTCCTGTCGATGCCATGACGGGGGCCGCGGCGTCGGGGTCGATATGTGTCGTTGTCTCCCCGAACAACCCGACGGGTGAGGTGATCGACGTCGGTGACCTGATCTCGCTTTCCAGTGCGTTCGAATACGTGATTCTCGACGGCGCCTATACCGAATTCGCCGACATCGACATCACCGCGACCGCCCTCTCCCTCCCCAACGTGTTGATGATCCGCACTCTGTCCAAAGCGTGGGGGCTGGCCGGCCTCCGGGTCGGGTACCTCATCGGACCCGCGGAGGTGGTCCGGCGGATCTCCGCCTACGGAAACCCCTATCCGGTGTCCCGGTTCTCTCTGGCGGTCGCTGCCGAGCGGATCAGCTCCAACCACGGAGTCGACACCTATGTCCGTGAGGTGAAACGTGAGCGCGAGCTGCTGGCCGAATACTTGGAGGGCCAGGGTTTCGACCCGATTCCTTCCCAGGGCAACTTCGTCTACTTCGAGGCTCCCAACCCGCAGCCGATTGTGAGCGGCCTGGCCGATGCTGGAATCGCCGTCCGTGTCTTTCCAGACCGTCCGGGCCTGGAGAGCTCGATCCGGATCACGGTGCCCGGCAATCCCGACGAATACGACCGTGTTGCCGGGGCGTTGGCTTCGGCACTCGACAAAACAGCGATGGAGTTGAACAAATGACCAGACGACAAGAACTCAGCCGCAAGACCTCGGAGGTGGAGATCACCGGGTCTCTCGACCTCGACGGGTCGGGGGTGTCGAGCGTCGATACCGGCCTCGGATTCCTCGACCACATGCTCACCGCCCTTTCAAAGCACTCCGGGATCGACCTGACGATCTCAGCGCGCGGAGACACCGAAGTCGACGATCACCACACGGTGGAGGACTGCGCCATCGCCATCGCAGAAGGGTTCGACCGCGCTCTCGGTGACCGCGCCGGAATTGCCCGATTCGGCAGTGCCTACGCACCTCTCGACGAGTCCCTGGCCCGTTCTGTGATCGACCTTTCCGGCCGCGGCTGGCCCGAAGTCAGGCTCGACCTCGTTCGGGACCAGATCGGGGAGGTGGCCACGGAGAACATCACCCACTTCTTCCGATCGCTTGCCATCAGTGGCCGGATGGCACTTCACGTGGACGTCATCCGAGGAGATAACGATCACCACAAGGCCGAAGCTGCTTTCAAGGCAACGGCGCTTGCCCTCCGCTCGGCGATCTCTCGGACTGGATCCGATGGGGTGCCGAGCACCAAGGGGGTCCTGTGACCTTCTCCGACGTGGCAATCCCCACCGGGACTGCAAACCTGGCCTCCGTCCTGGCCGCCTTTCGCAGGCTCGATGTCGACCTGGTCCCCACCGAATCGGCGGAAGTGGTGTCCACTGCACGAAGGGTGGTACTCCCCGGAGTTGGGACATTCGGAGCCGCCGTGGCGCGACTCGAAGAGATTGGCGTGGTTGAGGCCCTCCGCAACCGAGTCAGCGAGGGACTGCCAACACTGGCTGTGTGCGTCGGCATGCAGCTTCTTGCCGGTTCCAGCGACGAATCACCAGGTTCCCGCGGACTCGGGCTGGTCGACTCCGCCATCACCCGTTTCGACGACGACCTCATCGTCCCCCAGCTCGCCTGGAGCCAGGTGATGCCGGAGCCGGACTCGCGGTTCGTCGAGCCGGGATGGGCATACTTCGCCAACTCATACCGGCTCCCCGAGCCTCCCCGGGGTTGGGTTGGCTCGTCTGCCATCTACGGGAAGTCTTTCGTCGCAGCGATGGAACGGGGCGATGTCCTCGCCTGCCAGTTCCACCCCGAGTTATCGGGTGTGTGGGGCGCATCTCTACTGCAGCGCTGGATCAAGGCGACGGGAGGTGCCAGGTGAGACCGGTGACCAGGGTGGTGCCCTGTCTCGACATTCGCGACGGGCGGATTGTCAAAGGCGTCAAGTTCCAGAACCTGACTGACATGGGCGACCCGGCGACAAGGGCCGAGCTCTACCAGTCCCAGGGTGCAGACGAGATCGTTCTCCTCGACGTCTCGGCAACGCCCGAGGGGCGTGCCCACAGCCTGGATACGGTGCGGCGGGTACGGGACCGTCTCTCCATCCCGCTCACTGTCGGGGGCGGGGTCCGGACCGGAGACGACGCGGCCCGCCTGCTCGAGGCCGGGGCCGACAAAGTCGGGATCAACACCGCCGCGGTCGCCCGACCGGGTCTCATCTTCGAGATGGCGGACCGCTTCGGCTCACAATGCACCGTGCTCGCCATCGATGCCGCCCGCAACGATGCCGGCTGGTCCGTAGTGGTGCGGAGCGGGACGGAGTCCACTCCTTTGGGCGCTGCGGCCTGGGCATCCACCGCCACCGAGTCCGGTGCCGGTGAGATCCTGCTCACCAGCTGGGACCGGGACGGCACGAACCTCGGATACGACCTCGAACTGGTGGCGGCGGTTGCCTCCCGGGTCTCCGTCCCCGTGGTCGCCTCCGGCGGGGCGGCCGATGCCGCCGACCTCATCGACGGAGTCAACGCAGGCGCCTCGGCGGTGCTGATCGCATCGATGCTCCACACCGACCGGACGACCGTCCACCAGCTCAAGGCGGAGATGCTTGAAGGCGGGATCGAGGTGCGGCCATGCTGATCCCATCGATTGACATCGTCGCCGGACGCGCAGTGCAACTGGTCGGAGGCGAAGAGGAGCGCATCGACGGCGGCGACCCATTCGCCTGGCTGGAGAGGTTCTCCCGATGCGGCGAGGTGGCTGTGGTCGACATCGACGCCGCCCGCGGTAACGGCGAAAACACAGGGTTGATCGCTGAGATGTGCCGCCTTGCCGATGTCCGGGTCGGTGGCGGCATCAGAGACCTGGACTCGGCCGTCAAGTGGCTCGGCCGCGGCGCCAGGAGAGTGGTGATCGGCACCGCAGCCACCCCCGATCTGCTGTCGGCGCTCCCCCGGGACCGGGTGATTGCCGCAATCGACTCCCGGGATAGCTCGGTGCTTTCCCACGGCTGGCGCCAGGACACCGGCGAGGGGCTGCTCGATCGGGTTTCCGAGCTTGCCGCGCACTGCGGCGGGATCCTGGTCACCTTTGTCGAGCTCGAGGGCCGTCTCGGCGGCACCGACCTGGCCCGCGCCCGATCCGTTGTCGATGCCGCCCCGGACACGAGGATCACCGTCGCCGGAGGGATCACCACCGCTGCGGAGATCGCGGCATTGGATGGAATCGGAGCAGACGCTCAGGTAGGCATGGCCCTGTACTCCGGGGAGCTCGAACTTGCCGAGGCACTCACTGCGCCGATGACTTCCGACCGGCCCGACGGTCTATGGCCCACGGTGGTGGTCGACGAGGCGGGCGCTGCCCTCGGTCTGGCCTACTCCAACCTGGATAGCGTCGCTGCAGCCCTCGAATCGGGTGCCGGGGTCTATCAGAGCCGGAGTCGGGGCCTGTGGCGGAAGGGCGAGTCTTCAGGGGCCGCTCAGGAGCTGCTCGGGGTCGCTCTCGACTGTGATCGTGACACCCTCCGCTTCACGGTCCGACAATCACCTCCGGGCTTCTGCCACACCGGTTCTAGATCGTGCTGGGGCGAGGATGCCGGGATTGCCCGGCTGGGGCGCCGTTTGGCTGGCGTCGCGTCCAATCCGGCCGCCGGTTCCAACACGGCGAAGCTGTTGGACGATCCCGACCTGCTCGCAGCCAAGCTGACCGAGGAGGCCGGAGAGCTTGCCGTGGCCGCATCGCCTGAGGAAGTCGTCCACGAGGTTGCCGATCTGATCTACTTCGCCCTGGTCAAAGCCATAGGGGCAGGCGTGAGCATCGCGGAGATCGAGGCCGAACTCGACTCCCGGGAACGCCGGATCTCCCGACGTCCCATGGAAAGGAGCGGCCAATGAGCGGCCCGCTTCCAATAAAGGCGCCTGCCGAAATTGTCCGCGAGCGTCGCTCACCGGTTTCTACGAAGATCTTGAACCAGGCCGCCGAAATCGTCGAGACAGTCCGGGCAGAGGGAGAGTCAGCCCTGCGGCGTTACTCGGAGGGGTTTGGCGACATTACCGAAAGGCAAACAATCGTCCTCGGCCGGGCCGACCTGCTCGAAGCTGTCGACGGCCTCGATGGCCAAACACGGGATCTGCTGGAACGGGTGGCCAACCGGGTGCGCCGATTCGCCACGGCACAGCTCGGCTCGATGACCTCCCTTGATGTTGCAGTTGAGGGGGGCCGGGCCGGTCACAGTCTGCACCCGGTCGGCAGGGTCGGGGCATATGCCCCCGGAGGAAGGCACCCCCTTCCTTCGTCGGTTCTGATGACGGTGATCCCGGCCCGGGTCGCCGGAGTCGAGGAGGTCTGGGTCGCCTCGCCCCGCCCGACGCAGGTAACGATTGCTGCCGCCGGGATCGCGGGGGCAGATGGTCTGCTAGCGGTAGGCGGAGCGCAGGCAATCGCCGCCCTCGCCTTTGGGACCGTGTCGCCGGCTTGCGAAATGGTTGTGGGGCCGGGGAACGCTTGGGTCACTGCGGCCAAGAAGCACCTCTACGGAGAGATCGGGATCGACGGGCTGGCGGGGCCATCCGAGATCGTCCTCATCGCCGACCACGACGCCGATCCTGCACTGGTCGCTGCCGACCTCCTCGCCCAGGCCGAGCACGATCCTATGGCCCAGCCGATCTTGATCACGACGAGCGAAGCATTACTCGACGAGGTCCAGCTCGAATTGTCCATGCAGCTAGAGGATCTCCCCACTGCTGCGGTGGCACGGTCCGCTCTTTCCCAGGGCTTCGCGGTGTCCGTCGACTCCTTCGAAGACGCAGTCTCCATCTCGGAACATCTTGCCCCGGAGCATCTCGCCCTCCATGTGACCGACCCCGATGAGTTGTCGAAGGATCTCACTGCATACGGGTCGCTGTTCATCGGGGATGCCAGCGCCGAGGCCCTCGCCGACTACGGGGTAGGCCCCAACCACGTCCTCCCGACCGGAGGAGGGGCCAGGTTCCAGTCGGGGCTATCGGTGTTCACATTCCTCCGCACCCCGACCTGGCTCCGCATTGACGACGCTCACGCCACTGCGTCCGACGCCGCCAACCTCGCGCGGCTGGAGGGCCTCGAAGCCCACGCCCGGGCGGCACTCAGACGGGGCGACCGACCCAAAACCGTTCTGTGAGTGTTTACGCCGACAGGGTGTAGGTAAACACTCACAGAAGGGTCGAAGGGGTTGAAGACTGGGCGCGGTTCGGTCATGTTCGTCGGATGTGGAATGAGGGGAGGGTTCGCGAGGTGGCCGGGAAGCAGCACGGTCTGATGCGACGGGCGGATTTTGGCGATCTCGGGATCACCCGTCATGAGATCGACTGGAGGATCAAGGCGGGCCGCATGGATGTAGTCCATCCG
>Ga0299913_10000473_pt1 | contig 25765 bp, 22 predicted proteins | sample RVTome_9_FD_201360 | JGI IMG/M metagenome (GOLD analysis project Ga0299913, IMG submission 201360) | Soil microbial communities from uranium-contaminated site in the Upper Colorado River Basin, Wyoming, United States - RVT155D38 (version 2) ... | reverse complement strand
ATCCCCGGCCTCTACCTGATGCCCTCGGGCCCGATCCCGCCCAACCCCTCGGAGCTTTTGGCGAGCGACCGGATGCGCGAGCTGCTCCTCCGCCTGCGCCAGAGCTTCGACTTCGTCATCGTCGACACCCCGCCGACCCTCGCGGTCACCGACCCCACCCTGGTCGGTGCCGTCGCCGACGGCGTGCTCCTCTGCGTGCGGTCGGGACGGGTCGACCGCAACGACGCGCAGCGCGCCGTCGACCGGCTGCGGCTCGCCGAGGTGCGCCTGCTCGGCGCCGTCCTCAACGCCCACCGCTCCGGCGGGGGCAGCTACCGCTACTACGAGAGCTACGGCGCGGAGGGCGCGGATCTCCAGGCCGGCTCCGCCGCCTGATGGTCGACGTCCACACGCACGTCCTGCCCGGCGTCGACGACGGGGCGGACGACCTGTCGGCGGCGGTCGCGATGTGCCGCCAGGCCCTCGCCGACGGCTGCGACACGCTCTTCGCCACGCCCCACCAGCGCACCGACCTGTGGGACAACTCCGATCTCGGCCGCCTGGACGCCCTGCGGCGGGAGCTCGAGACGGCGACCGGCGGCCGCCCGCGGGTCCTGCCCGGCGCCGAGATCCGGGTCGACGGCGACCTCCTCGACGAGCTCGACGATCCGGCGGCGAGCGGCATCCTGCCCCTGGCCGGTTCGCGCTACCTCCTGCTCGAGCTCGACCGCCACGGGCCGGGGCCGGACCCGGTCTCGCTCACCCACGAGCTGATCGTCGCCGGCTGGGTGCCGGTCTACGCGCATCCAGAGCTGATCCCGTGGCTGGCCGCCGACCTCGAGCTCGTCCGTGCCCTCGCCGGCGGCGGCGCGCTGCTTCAGGTCACCGCCTCCAGCCTCACCGGCGAGTACGGGCGGGACACCCGTGCCGTCACCCGCCGGATGGTCGACGAGGGGCTCGTCCACTTCGTCGCCTCCGACGCCCACGGCACCGCCTGGCGCCCGCCCGGCCTCGCCGCCGCCCGCCGGGAGATCGCGGCGCGCTGGGGCGAGGAGACCGCGGAGCGGCTGACCCGCACCCACGGCGAGGCGGTCGTCGAGAACCGCCCCCTGCCGGTCCCCGCGCTCGGCTGAGACCCGGCCGCGGCGGTAACGGAACCCACCTACGGACCACTTCCGAGCTGAGACCACCATGAGCCCGAGAGTCCTCGACGATCGACCGCACCCGTCCGCCCGCCGCCGGCCGCGTGCCCGCGCCGCCGCCCTGGCGGCGCTCGCGCTGCTGCTCGCCGCCGGCGCCGCCGCGGCCCAGGAACCGCAGCCGGCCGCCGAGGCGGTCCACCCGTTCTACGCCGACCTGCTCGAGCAGGGGATCTTCGCCTATCAGCAGGGGAGCCACGCGGAGGCCGAGACCGACCTGCGCCTCGCCGTCTTCGGCCTCCTCGAGTCGCCGCGCACCCTCGCCCGCGGGCTGGCCTACCTGGCGCTGGCACAGGCGGCGGGCGGGGGCGGCGAGGCCCTCGAGGCGACGCTCCAGCGCGTGCTCGCCCTGGAGCGCCGCGCCCCCGTCTTCGGCCAGGCCGAGCTCTCGCCCGCCGCCCGCGGGGCGTTCGAAGAGCTGCTCGTCTCACGGTTGCCGGAGTCGACCCTGGCCCAGATCCCCGCCTTCCGCCGCCTGGCCGACGCGAAGCTCGCCGCCCGGCTCGCAGGTCTCCGCCCGGCCGAGCGGCGGCGGGCGCTCGAGGAGAAGGTGGCGTCGGTGCCCGACGATCCGGCGTGGCTGCTGGCCCTCGCGGAGCTCGAGCTGGCGGAGAGGAACTTCCCGGCGGCCGCCGCCCGGGCCGCACAGATCCTCGCCCTCGCCGACCGCGCCGACCCGGGCCAGACGACCGCCGCCCGCTGCGTCCGCGGGCGGGCCCTGGCGTCGACCGGCGGGTGCGCCGCGGCGGTCGCCGACCTCGACGCCTGCCCGGCCGCCCGCACCGACGTGGACGCCGCCGCCGCCCTGCTCGAGTGCCGGGTGACCCTCGGCCAGTGGCTGGAGGCCCAGGCGCTGCTCGACTCGCTGCCGCCGTCGGTGGCTGCGGCGCGGCCGGTGTCCCGCCACCGGCGCCAGGTGTCCCGCCAGGTCGCCCGCCTGCCGCAAGCGCCTCCCGCCGCGGCGGCGGCCGACGCGGAGAGCGGACCGCCGGCCCGGACTCCCGGCCCGGCGCCGGCGACCGGCGGTGCGGCCCGCCAGCCCGAGAACGGCGCCTCGCCCGCCCAGCCCGAGCCGTCGCCGGCCGCCCTCCCGGCCGACGCGCGGGCCGAGCTCGCGAGAGCACGCGGCTTGCTCGCCTCGGCGAACCTTGCCTCCGAGCTCGAAGACCCCCTCCGCATCGCCCGCGAGGTCGCGGACGCCCACCCCGACTCGGCCGAGGCCCAGCACCTGGCGGCCGAGATCGCCTACCGCGCCTCCCGCTGGGAGGAGGCGGCCCGCTACTTCCGCCGCGGCGGCGAGCCGGCCCAGCCGGAGATGCTCTTCTACATGGCGGTCTCGCTGTTCGAAGCCGGCGAGCAGGAGGCGGCGAAGCCGCTGCTCGAGCGCGCCCTCCCCTCGTTGCCGCGGACGCCGTTCGTCGAAGGGTACGCGGAGCGCATCCTCGGCCCGGGAGCCGGCTGAGCCGGCGTGGGCGGGAAATGCCGGAGAACATTGACGTTTTCGCCCATGGCCAGGAGGCGATGAGCTTGACGCCGTCCATCCGCTGCCCCAGAATGCTCCGCGTTGGGAGGAAGAACATGAGATCTCCACTGATCGCCATCGCGCCGGCGCTGGTCGTCCTGTCTCTCGCGGCGCCGAGCGCGACCGCGCAGACCCGGACGACGGCCGGCGACCTCCAGTGCATGCCGTGGGAGCGGCACAGCGTGGTCACCGCCCGGGTCACGGGCGCCCCGGAAGGATCGACCGTCCGCCTCTACTTCCGGCGTCTGCACGAGGAGGTCGAGGACTTCTACTGGGTCCAGATGACCCCCCGAGGCGGGGGCGAGTACTGGGCGGCGCTCCCCAAGCCGGCGAACGAGCGGCTGCCGGACAAGGAGCTCGAGGACCCCGAGACCGACGAGCAGGAGGACAACCCGGAGGCCGCCTGGTGGATGGCCAAGGAGCGCTCCACCGACCGCGACCCGAACGACGACCTCAACCAGGAGATCATCGAGGAGCGGGCGTCGCAGGGCAGGCAGGTCGAGCGCGACTGGCTGCGGGCGATGAGCCTCGCCGAGCTCGAGCGCTGGCTCGACGGGCTGCCCAACGAGGCCGCCGAGTACTTCGCGGTGGTCTTCGGCGTCGACGGCCGCGAGATCACCGGCTCGCGGTCCGCGGTCAAGGTGGTGCGGATCACCGAGCCCGACGACTGCAACGCCCCGTCGGTCGTCGTGCCGGTCGACTACGGCCGGGTCGTCGACGACCCGGACCCGAGCCCCGAGCTGGTCCGCCGGGCCCGCGAGTGGGGCGCGGCGGGCAACCTGGTGGTCGGCGAGACCGACCAGTGGCAGATCGGCCGCCGGGTCTTCCACTGGCTGTGCGACGGGGTCGTCTCGCGGAGCGACTACCGCGGCATCCTGCGCGAGGACGACGTCTGCCGGGCCTGCGCGGTCGGCTTCATCCGCAACCCGGCGCGGTTCCTGCCGGCGGTGGCGGGCGTCGTCATCCTCCGCCCGCCGGTCTCCCCGACCGAGCCCTAGACGGCGCGGGCGACAGATGTCAAGGTAGGGGCGGCGGTCCTCCGGGGCCGCCGCTTCGCGTCTCACCTCACCTCGTCGATTCTGGAGTCCCGTCTTGATCGATCCTCACGCCGGCACGCTCGTCGAGCTGCTCGCCCCGCCCGCCCGCGCCCGCGAGCTCATCGAGGGCGCCCGCGACTGGCCGTCCTGGAACCTGACCCCGCGGCAGCTCTGCGACCTCGAGCTGCTGATGAACGGCGCCTTCTCGCCGCTGACCGGCTTTCTCGGCCGCGCCGAGTTCGAGTCGGTCGCCGAGACCATGCGCCTGGCCGACGGCACCCTGTGGCCGATCCCGCTCACCCTCGACGTCACCGAGGAGGCCGCCGCGGGCCTCGACGGCAAGCCCCTGGTGCTCCGCGACCCCGAGGGAGTGCCGCTCGCCGTCCTCCACCCCGAGGACGCCTGGGAGATCGACCGCGAGGCCAAGGCGCGCGCCGTCTACGGCACCCGCGACGAGGCCCATCCCGGCGTCGCCCACCTGTTCCACCGCACGAACAACGTCGGCGTCGGCGGGCGGGTCGAGGGGATCCAGCTCCCCGCCCACTACGACTTTCCGACCCTGCGCCTCGGCCCGGCCGAGCTCCGCCGCCGCTTCGCCCGACTCGGCTGGCGGCGGATCGTCGCCTTCCAGACCCGCAACCCGATGCACCGCGCCCACTTCGAGCTGACCCTGCGCGCCGCCCGCGAGCTCGAGGCGAACCTGCTGATCCACCCGGCGGTCGGGATGACCAAGCCGGGCGACGTCGACCACTACACCCGGGTGCGCTGCTACCAGGCGATCCTCCCCCACTACCCGCAGCACACCGTCGAGCTGGCGCTCCTGCCGCTCGCCATGCGCATGGGCGGGCCGCGCGAGGCGCTGTGGCACGGGATCATCCGCAAGAACTACGGCTGCACCCACTTCATCGTCGGCCGCGACCACGCCGGGCCGGGGGTGGGCAGCGACGGCAAGCCGTTCTACGGCCCCTACGCGGCCCAGGAGCTCTTCCGCGCGCACGAAGACGAGCTCGGGGTCGAGATGGTGCCCTTCCAGATGATGGTCTACGTCGAGGACGACGACGCCTACCGCACCCTCGACGAGCTGCCCGAGGGGGCGCGCACCCTGTCGCTCTCCGGCACCGAGCTGCGCGACCGGCTCGCCGACGGACGCGAGATCCCCGAGTGGTTCACCTTCCCCGAGGTCGCCGCCGAGCTGCGCCGCACCCACCCGCCGCGCAACCGCCAGGGGTTCACCGTCTTCTTCACCGGCCTCTCCGGCGCCGGCAAGTCGACCGTGGCGAACGTGCTGCTCACGAAGCTGCTCGAGATGGGCGGGCGCCCCGTGACGCTGCTCGACGGCGACGTCGTGCGCCAGAACCTGTCCTCGGAGCTCGGCTTCTCGAAAGAGCACCGCGACCTCAACATCCGCCGCATCGGCTTCGTCGCCTCGGAGATCACCAAGAACGGCGGCATCGCGATCTGCGCCCCGATCGCCCCCTACGAGCGCACCCGCCGCGAGGTCCGCGACACGGTGGCGCCGGGCGGCGGCTTCCTCCTCGTCCACGTCGCCACCCCGCTCGAGGTGTGCGAGCAGCGCGACCGCAAGGGCCTCTACGCCAAGGCGCGCGCTGGGATCATCCCGGAGTTCACCGGCATCTCCGACCCCTACGAGGAGCCGGCCGACCCCGACGTCGTCCTCGACACCTCGAAGCTGTCGCCCGAGGAGGCGGCCCAGGAGGTCCTGCTCCACCTCGAGCGCGAGGGCTACGTGGGGCCGGCGCTCCACTCGATCTGAGCCGGGTGAACGTGAGGTGGGGCGGGGTTTTGCCGCGGGAACGCTGAGCGAGCGGCGGCCCGTCAGTCCCGGGTGGCGACCCAGATCTTCGAGGGGTAGGCGTAGACGCGGATTGCCGTGCGGTCGACGCCGAGCCGGCGCGCCGCCGCGAGGGCCCGGTGCAACCCGAGCAGGGTGGTGACCTTCTCGATCGTCAGGTAGCGGCGGTCGCGCAGACACCGCAGCAGCCGGAAGCCGGAGGCGTCGAGCACCCGACGCATCACGTCGCGGTCGAACACGTAGCAGATCGGTGGGCGGTAGATGAAGTAGCGGTCCCCCTGGAGCCTGGCGAGCAGGTTGTGCTTCATGTCGACGAAGTTGAAGACGAAGTACCCGCCTGGCTTCAGGCACCGGCGCACCTCGCGCAGGAACTCGGTCTGGTTGGGCACGTTCTCGATGACGTTGAACAGGAAGATGGCGTCGAATCGGCCGTTGACGTAGCCGAGCTCCTCGAAGCGGCCGTGGTCGATCCGGACGCCGTAGGTCTCCCTCGCGTAGTCGACGAACTGCGCCGAGACGTCGCAGCCGATCGCGCGGTGGCCATGCTCGTTGGCGACGTGGAGGAAGGTGCCCGTCGACGGGCCGATCTTCAGGATGTCGAGCGGCCGTCCCCGGCCCTCGAGGAACGGGCGGAGCTTACGGTAGCGCAGCCGGGAGGTGGCGAGGCGGCTGGGCTCGTCCGCGAAGTAGTCGTAGAAGCCCCAGATCTTGCCGTCCGCGTGGCGTCTGCCGCTCACGAAGAGCTCCGAGTTGAAGAACCACTCGAAGAAGCGGCGGTTCGGCATCGGGGTCTGCTTGACGATCCCGCAGCGGCAGCGCTGGAAGCGGAACGGGAAGCCGAAATGGCGAACCTCGTGCACCAGCTCGTAGTCCGGCTCGCCGCAGAGGTAGCAGCGGTTGTCGGCATCGTCGTGGTCGTAGTACGCGTCGGGGACCTCGACCGCCGGGCGCGGGGCGCCGCTCATGCCGGCTCACCTCGTTGCCAGGCCGCGACCACCGCGACCACCCGGTCGACCTCGGCGTCGGTGAGCGCCTCGTGGATCGGCAGCGACAGGACCTCCCCGGCCGCGCGCTCGGTCACCGGCAGTGGAGCGGTGGCGAAGCGCCGGTAGGCCGGCATGGCGTGAAGCGGCACGGGGTAGTGGATGCCGTAGCCGATCCCGGCCGCGTCGAGGGCGGCGGCGAGCCCGTCGCGATCGGGGCTGCGGACCACGAACTGGTGGTACGAGTGCTCGACGCGGGGGGCCCGCCGCGGCACGCGCAGCTCCGTCGGCTCGAGCCCCCGGCGGTACCGCTCGGCGACCCGCCTCCGCCGGGCCAGCCAGTCGTCGAGCACCCGCAGCTTGACGCGCAGCAGCGCGGCCTGGACCTCCGAGATCCGCCCGTTGGCACCGTCGATCTCCGAGACCTGACCTCCGCGGTAGCCGTACATGCGGAGCGCGCGGACCCGCTCGGCGAGCTCGCCGTCGTCGGTGACCACGGCGCCGCCGTCTCCGAAGGCCCCCAGGTTCTTCGTCGGGTAGAACGAGAAGCAGCCGAGGGCGCCGAAGGTGCCGACCTGGCGGGTTGCGGAGCCAGCCCCTCGCAAGCGGACGCGGGTGCCCTGCGCCTGGGCGCAGTCCTCGACCACCGGCACGCCCCGCTCGTCCGCGAGCTCGACGAGCCGCTCGATCTCGACTGCGTCTCCCCACAGGTGGACCGGCAGTAGGCACTTCGTCCGCCCGCCGATCGCTTCGGCGGCGCGGTCCACGTCCATCATCAGGCTGTCCTCGTCGACGTCGACGAAGGCCGGCTCGGCCCCGGCGAGCCGGATCGCGGCGGCGGTCGGAGAGCACGTGTTGGCGACCGTGACCACGCGGTCGCCGGTCCCGACCCCGAGCGCGCGGAGCGCGAGGTGCAGGGCGGTCGTGCCGGAGTGGACCGCGACGCAGTGGCGCGCGCCGATCCACTCGGCCAGCTCCCGCTCGAGCGCCTCGGTCTCGGGACCGAGCAGCAGCCACCCCGAGCGGAGGACGCGCCGGAAGGCCTCGTGGACCTCCTGCTCGATCTCGGGCAGCAGGCGCAGATAGTCGAAGGCCTTGATCGTCATCGGCCGGTGCGGCTCACCAGTAGAGCCCGGCACGCGGCCGGAAGTACTCGACCGTCCTCCGCAACCCTTCTTCGAGGTCGATCCGCGGGCGCCAGCCCGTGGCCTCGGTGAACCGGCTCGAGTCGGCGTAGAAGTCGCCGATGTCGATCGCCTGGTGCTCGGGCGGGAAGGGCACGATCTCGTGCTCGAAGTCGCAATACCGGTGCAGCACGTCGACGAACTCGAGCAATGAGTAGCGACGGGGCGAGCCGAGGTTGAGCGCCCGGCCCGCCAGCTCGTCGTGGAAGGTCGCGACGAGGAAGGCGTCGACGACGTCGTCGACGTAGTTGAAGTCGCGGAGCTGGCGGCCGTCGCCGAAGATGCGGATGCGCTCGCCGTCGATCGCCATGCGCACGAAGATGCCCACGAACCCCTGCTTGTCGCCGCGGAGCTGCTGGCGCGGCCCGTAGGTGTTGGTCAGGCGCAGCGAGACACACGGGATGCCGTAGACCCGGTGGTAGACCGCGAAGTAGTTCTCCGCCGCCAGCTTGTGGACCCCGTTGACGTCGACCGGCCGGGTCGGGTGGTCCTCGTCGACGGGCAGGTACTCCGGCCGGCCGTAGAGCTGCCGCGTGCTGGCGAAGAGCAGCCGTACGTCGGGTGCGTTCTCGCGACAGCTCTCGAGCAGGGAAAGCTGGCTGCGGCAGTTGATCTCGAGGTCGGTCATCGGGTCGGTCATGCTCTCGATGTGGCTCGTCTGACCGGCCATGTTGTAGATCAGGTCCTTGCCGCGGACCAGGTAGTCGAGGCCGTGGCGGTCCCGGATGTCCGAGAAATTGATCCGGCACCGGCCGAGGATCGGCTCGACGTTCGCCAGGTTGCCGCCGTACTGCGGCAGCATCGAGTCGACCAGGGTGACGTCGGCGCCGAGCTCGACGAGGCGGATCGCCAGGTTGCTGCCGATGAACCCCAGCCCGCCGAGGATCAGGACCTTGCGGTCGCGGAACTCATCCATGCGCGGAGACACGTTGCCTCTCCGCCTCGCCGGCCACGACCTCGCGGACGACGAACTGCGGCTGGCGGTTCTGGGTGAGGAACAGGCGCCCGAGGTACTCGCCGACCATCCCGAGGACCGTGAGCTGGATGCCCGAGAACAGCACCACGCTGACGATGAGCGAGGCCCAGCCGGGAGGGATCTGCTGGTCGAACAGGATGCCACCGGTCAGCCACGATGCCACGAAGAAAGCCGCGAGGAGCAGGCCGAAGCCGGACATCACGAAGCCGAGGACCGAGGCGATCCGCAGGGGGAGGATGGAGTAGCCGGTGAACATGTTGAGCCACAGCCGGACGAGCCGGCGGAAGGTGTAGCTCGACTCGCCCTCGGCCCGCGCCTCGTGGCGCACCAGGACCGAGTCGATCGAGCGGGTGGAGCGCAGGATCAAGCCGTCGAGGTAGGGATACGGCCCGTCGTACGCGATGACGGTGCGGACCACGAACGAGCTCATCACCTTGAAGCTCGACAGGTACAGCCGCCGCGGCTTCGACAGCGTCCACGACGCCACCGCGTTGTTGAACCGGCTGCCCAGGTTGCGGAACCAGTGGTGCTTCTTGGCCGCGTACCGGCTGTACACCACGTCGTAGCCCTCGCGGAGCCGCTCGACGAGGGCGAGGATCTCCTCCGGCGGGTTCTGGAAATCGTCGTCGATGATCGCCACAGCGTCCCCGGTGGCGTGGTGCAGGCCGGCCATCACGGCGTTGTGCTCGCCGAAGTTGCGCGCCAGCCGGACGTAGGTCACGTGGCGGGGGAAGCGCGCGACGAGCCCGCGCACGACGCGGTCCGTGTCGTCCGGGCTGCCGTCGTTGACCAGGACGAGCTGGAGCCGCGGGTGGGAGGGCGAGAGGGTCTCGACCAGCCGCTCGACGAGCCGGCCGATCGTGCCCTCGCTGCGGTACAGCGGTACGACGACACTCAGCGCGTACTCGCCGGTCATCGCGGGGCCGCGACCTCCTGCTCGCGGTATCGACGGGTCAGCTCGCGCCACAGCTCCGCGACCCCGGGCGGATCGGCCTTCTCGTCGGGCGGGTTGTGGTCGAGGCCGGGCTTCACGCATCGCGACCACAGATCCCGCCGCTTCGCGGCGGTCGTTTCCAGGTCCAGGAAGTCCAGCAGCAACGCAAGCTCGGCGTCGTAGGTCTCTGGGCGGAGCAGGGCCGGATAGTACAGGAAGCGGGTCGGCACCTCCTCGGCGAGGTCGAGCAGCCTCCGGTTGTGCTCGTGCCACAGCCGGAGCGCGTGCCCGCGTGTCGCCCGGTTGCGCTTGCGCAGCGAGCCGGCCACCGACGACGGGTCGCGCAGGCACACGAGCATGCCGTCGACCCGCGCCCCTTGGGCCTGCCAGGCGGGCAGAGTGAGGGCGAAGCGCGGGTCCTTGACCACGGCGTCGGCGAAGTTGCTCGCCGCCTGCCGGATCTCGCCGGCCAGTTTCCGGCCCCGCCGCAGCACCGTCTCCTCGGACGGCAGTTTGAAGTAGGTCAGCTTGCCCCACGGCCCGTTGACCAGAGACATGTTGATCCGGTGGACGCCGACCTGCTCGTAGTAGCCGTCGGGGTTCCAGCGGTCGGGCCGGTAGAAGCCTGCGGGATCGCCCATCTCGGCGCCCGCTTCGTACGCCAGCCGGGCGACCAGCGACGTGCCGGAGCGGTGCATTCCGGTGATGATCTTCATCGCGGCGCGCCGAAGGACGTCTATCGAGAACGGGAGCTCGGGACGTGCCGACCGACGCGCCGTTGGCGGGTGCGCAGCCATACGACCCCGCCCGCCAGCGACAGGAGCCAGAGACACCCGCGGTGGAGGAGGGCGACGACCGTGGCGATCTCTCCGCTCACGCCCAGGGCCGCGAGCCCGACGACGACGGCGCCCTCTCGCACGCCCAGGCTGCCGAAGGAGATCGGCAGCAGGCTGCCGACGGTCAGTAGGGTGAGCGGGACGATCATGTCGGGGGGCGGAGGAGCCTCGACCATGCTGCGGGTGAGGGCGTGCAGCGAGAGGCACCCCGCGCCCGCCATCAGCAAGCTCACCGCCACCAGGGCCGCCATCGCCCGGAGACCGAGCTGGCGCCAGCTCTCTGCGATGCGTGAGAGTAGCTCGCGGAAACCGGTGGCCGGCCACCTAGCGGACCGCAGGTAGACGGCGGCGAAGGCGACGAACAGGAGGCCGCCGGCCGCCGCGACGACGATCCAGGTCGAGGGCGAGGTGAGCGCAGAGAGGGTGACGCGGCCCTCGAGCAGGTCGGTCACCCGCCGCCCGTACGCGAGAGCGTACGCCGAGGCCAGCAGCGCGAAGGACACGACGCCGACGGCGCGCACCACGGCCGCGAGGGTGATCGAGCGCACCAACCCGCGCTCGGCCCGGTGGGCGGTGTAGACCCGATAGACCTCGGTGCCTGACATCCCGGGGGTGAAGTTGCTCAAGAACAGCCCGACGAGCTGGACCCGGAGGGCGGTGGGGTAGTCGAACCGGTAGGCCCTGAAAGCGACCTGAAAGCGGAGCGCGTCGAGCCCCATCATGACGGCGAACCAGCCGAAACCGACGGCGGCCCACCCCGGGCTCGCGGTCCTCAGGGCGGCGGTCAGCTCGCCGGGGTCGACGAACGCCACCAGGAGAGCCAGGAGCCCCGCCCCGACGGCGACCTGGAACAGGGTGCGAAGGCGGGGGAACGTGTTCTGCAACGCCATGTCGTGCGGTCGTCCGCCCCAGCTCGCCAGCGCGCCGACGGTGAAGTATAGCCGCCCGTGCGGCGGCGGCCCGAGCCGGTATGATCGTCGACCTGTCGTGGTCCAGCTTTCCGTCCCGAGATCTCCGTGCCCGCACCCATCGTCGTCCTCGACACCTCGAAGCTCTCGCCCGAGGAGCCGGCCCAGGAGATCCTGCGCCATCTCGAGCTTCGGCCGGCGGCCCTCGCGCTGGCCTCGGCGCTCGTCCTCGGGCTGATCGTCGTCGCGCTCTTCGCCTGGAGCCGGGCGACGGTCCCGCCGGCGGACGGCGGCGCGGGGGAGGCCGGCACCCCCGGCCGCAGCGCGGACCCGGCCGTGGCTGCGATCTCCGGCGTCCCGTACGTCGCCGGCGTGCGCGACCCGGCGACCCGCCGGGGGGGCGTCCTCCACCACGAGCCGGCGCTCGCTTCGCCGGGCTGGAACCTCTACTCGCCGCGCTACCGGCCCGAGGCGTACCTGCTCGCCAACGACGGACGGGTCGCGCACCGCTGGCGCCTGGAGTCGGGGCCGTGGCAGCACGTCGAGCCGCTGCCCGGCGGCGGGCTCCTGGCGTTGGTCAAGTTCGCCGAGCTCGTCCGCCTCGACGCGGCGTCGCGCGTCCTCTGGCGGGTGCCGGGCCGCTTCCACCACAACGCCGCGGTCGACGCCCAGGGGCGGATCCACGCGCTCGTCCAGCGGCTGGAGGAGCGGCCCGAGATCCATCCCGAGCTGCCGGTCCTGGTCGACCGCGTCGAGGTGCTCTCGCCGGAGGGCGAACGGCTCGGCGAGCTGTCGCTCCTCGATCTCCTCGCCGGGTCGCCCCACGCCTCGCGCGTGCCGACGGTCGCCGACGCCGAGCCCGGCAAGGACCTGCCGGGGATCGACCTACTGCACGCCAACTGGATCGAAGTCCTCGACGGCCGGCTCGCGGACCGTTCGCCGCTGTTCGCGGCCGGCAACTACCTCGTCTCACTGCGCACCCCGAGCCTGATCCTGATCGCCGACCCCGCGGCCCGCGCGATCCTGTGGGCCTGGGGCGGGCCGCCGGCGCTCACCTTCCAGCACCATCCGACCCTGACCGACGAGGGACGCATCCTCGTCTTCGACAACGGGCTCGAGCAATCGCGTGTGCTCGAGATCGACCCGCTCGAGGACCAGGTCGCCTGGCGCTACGAGGCCCCGGACCTGCTCTCGAGGACCCGCGGCGCCGTCCAGCGCCTGCCGAACGGCAACACCCTCGTCACCGAGTCCGACACCGGCTACGCCTTCGAGGTCACCCGCGCGGGGAACCGGGTCTGGACCTTCGCCAACCCGGCGTTCACCGAGGCCGGCGAGCGGATGGCCGTGTGGAAGGTCGCGCGCCTCCCCCCCGGCGACCCCCGCCTTCCCCCCGGCCTCTAGCGTCTCCGCCGACGGGAACGTCAGAATGCGACGCCGAGGCGGTCGGCGACCTCGGTGAGACGGGAGGTCCAGCGGTTGTCGTCCGCGTACCTGCGCAGCGTCTGGCGGTCGAAGTCCCTCGACAGGTGCCGGCGCAGGATCTCGATCCCCTCGGCGGGGTGCCGGTACTTGAAGATGCCGTAGCGGTCCCCGTTCACCTCGGGCAGGTCGCACGACAGCACCGGGCAGCCGGCCGCGAGGTAGTCGTACAGCTTGATCGGATGGACGCCGACGGTGAGGCCGTTGACCCGGAAGGGGATCAGTCCGAAGCTCGCGGTCCGCAAGACGTCGGGGATGCGGCCGTGCTCCACCGTGCCGCGCAGGTGGACGTTCTCAAGCCGCGAGTCCAGCCCGTGGCGATTGGGCCCGTGCAGCTCGAACTCCACCTCGGGCAGGGCGCGGGCCCAGAGCTCGACGGTCGGCAGGTCGAACCACGACTCGAGCGAGCCGATGTAGACGGCGCGCGGGTCGCGCGGCCCCTCGTCCGCGGGCGGGCGCGACCACGAGGCGGCCCCGTTCGGCACGTAAACGGCGTCGATCCCCCGCTCGGCGAGCTTCTCTTGCACGCTGCGCGAGGAGGCGACGACCAGGTCGGCCTTGCCGCGGTAGCGCCGCAGGAGCGCGAAGATCGACCGGGGCATCCAGCGGAACTGGTCGAGGTGGTCGAAGACCCGGAAGACCACGTGCCGCGCCTGGATCCTGTCGAGCAGCGGCAGCATGGTGAAGTCGCTGACCCAGGCGAGGTCGACCCTCCGGACGCCGTGGTCGGCGAGGAGCCGGTCGAGGCGCCAGGCGAGGTGGATCCACAAGCTCCCCCACGCCTCGGAGCGCAGCCCCGGCATCTCGAGGTAGGGCAGCGGCACCCGCGGCACCAGCTCGACCACGCCGTCCGGGTGCTCGGTCCGCACCGGCGCCAGCGGTCCCAGCGCGCGGTGCAGCCAGGACCGGGGGTGCGAGACCCAGGTCACCCGATGGCCCCGGCGCAGGAGCTCGGCGGCGATCAGGTGCGAGCCGACCCGCAGAGGCGAGTCGTAGGGGTGGTGCTCGACGATCAGGATGTTCATCGCCGGCCCCGGCTCAGACGATCTGGGGCTTGCCGACGAGGAAGACATGCTCCTCGCCGACCCCTTCGCGCCGCAGGTTCTCGACCCCGCTCGTGCCGTGGACGCCCGCCCGCCCGTTCACCGCCGCGACGACGGCGGCGATCTTCACGAAGTTGGGACGTGTGCCACAGACACAGAGAATCTGCATGGCCCGCGCTCGATGGCTCCTTGAGCCCAGGCGACGAAAGTCCTTATCGGATCGACCGTCGGCGGTCAGGCTCGATTCAACCGAACAGCGAGAGGAATCGTAGCATCGTCCGGCCCGGGACGTTCATCGGTTGTGATGTTCGAATGCATATAAACCGATACATGAGGAACCGTGGGCCACGCCCCGACGCCCCGCGCCGACGGTCACTCGTCGGCGGACGGGGAGCCGGAACCGTCCGCCGGCCGCGAGCCCGCGAGAAGGGCGCGGAGGCCGGCGCGGTGGAATCGCGCCAAGGTCCACAGCCGCGACAGGGCGGCCGCCCAGCGTCCGGCGCGCAGCAGCCGGCGCGTCTCCGCCACGAGCGGCTCGCCGTACCAGGCCTGATAGTGACGCCGGCCGGCGAGATACGCCTCCCGCAGCTCCCGGTCGTGCTTCGCGAACCGCCACTGACGGCGGTGGACGGTCAGGAGGTGCCGGAGCATCCCCTGGGGCCGCCGGTTCATCGATCCGGGGTGACGCCGCCGCTCGACCACGAGCCGATGATGGGAGGAGACCGGAAAGCGCCGGGCGATGCGGAGATAGAGGTCGTAGTCCTCGGCACCCTGGCGCCGACGCGTCGACACGAACCCGCCGACCTCGTCGAACACCTCGCGGCGATACATGACCATCGCCGGGTTCGTGATGAAGCACTCCGCGAGGAGGTGGCGGTAGTGGTCCCGCTCGATCCGCCGTCGCCTCGGCGAGCCCAGGGACGCACCCTCCGGCGAGATCGACCGCAGCTGACCGTACACGAAGGCGCTCTCGGGGTGCGCCTCGAGAGCTTCGACGCCGGTGGCCGCCGCCCCGGGCACGAGGCGGTCGTCGGCGTCGAGAAAGATCAGGTAGCGGCCACGGCTGGCGGCCAGCCCCCGGTTCCGCGCCGCGGCGAGTCCGAGGTTCGGCTGCCGGATCAGGCGGACCTCGAGATACCCGGCGGCGATCCTGGCGGTGTCGTCGGTCGATCCGTCGTCGACGACGATCACCTCGAGCGTCACGCCGCGCTGCGCCAGGGCGCTGTCGATCGCTTCCGCCAGGAAGTGTCCCTGCTCGTAGCAGGGGATGACGACGGAGACCACCGGCGCGGCGACGCCTGCGGGCTCGGCGGTCATTTCAGCAGGTAGAGCGGCCAGGCGGTCTCCCGCTCGACCAGCTCGTCCGGGACGACGATCGTGACGCGGTCGGCTCCCAGGACGCGGGTCGGGACGGGCCTCCCACCGAGGATGGCCGTGGTCCGCGACGTCGCGTTCCGGCAGGAGATCTCGAGGACGCTCAGGCCGTCCGGGCGGCGGTTGAAGCCGCGCCCGACGACGCAGTGGTCCGGGTGCAGGCCGACGATGGTCAGCGACCCCCGCACCGGTGGCTCCGCGATCGCTGCGGGCGGCCCCGGGATCTCTCCCGCGACGACGGGGAACACGACGTGATTCGACTCGGGCAGCCCGCCGAGGAGCGCTCGCAGGCCGCACCGATAGTACCGCGCCAGGGTGACGAGTCGCGGGAGGACGGCCGGCCAGCCGGCCCTCTCACGCACGAGCTGGGTCTCGGTGACGAGCTGCTCGCCGAACCAGCTCCGGTACCACTCCCGCCCGACGCGATAGGCGCGGCGGAGCTCGGGGTCGCGTCGCGCGTGTCTCCACTGGCGTCGGTGGACCGCCAGGGTGTGGCGGAACATCCGGTCGGCCCGGCGCGACATCGAGCCCTCGTGCCGCCGCCGCTCGAGCACCAGGCGGCCGTGCCCGCACACCGGGAAGCTCCGCGTCGCCCGCAGGTACAGGTCGTAGTCCTCGCTGCCCTGCAGCCGGCGGCTGGACCGGAACCCTCCGATCCGGTCGAACAGCTCGCGGCGGAACATCACCATCCCCGGGCTCGGGATGAAGTTCTTCTCGAGGAGGTGCCGGTAGTGGTCGGAGGCGAGCGGCTCCTGTCGGGCGGTCCCCAGCGGCCTGCCGCGAACGGAGATGTTCCGGAAGCGGCCGTAGACGAAGGCGTGGTCGGGACGGCGGTCGAGCGCGGCCGCGGAGGCCGCCAGGGCCGCGGGCGCCAGCCGGTCGTCGGCGTCGAGGAAGACCACGAAGCGGCCGCGGCTCGCGGTCAGCCCGCGGTTGCGCGCCGCCGCCAGACCGCGGTTGCGCTGGCGAACGAGGACGACCCCCTTGCGGCGCCGGGCGACCTCCGCCGTCCGATCGGTCGAGCCGTCGTCGACCACGACGACCTCGACGCTCGGCCCCTCCTGGGCGAGCACGCTGTCGATCGCCTCGCCGAGGAAGTGCCCCTGGTCGTAGCAGGGGATGACCACCGACACCTCCGGCCGCCCTCCCGCCCCGGGCATCACCGCGTCGGCTCCCCCACCGGGAAGGGCCGACGGCGAGGCCGGGCCGACGATCGCTGCGCCCCGAGGGCCGAGTCCCCCCGCGTCCCGTACCTCTCGACCCAGCTCCGGTACTCGTCGGACACGACCAGGAAACCCTGATCCACCAGGGCGGCCAGGTCGTCGAGCCGCTGCGCGGTCGGCGGCGGATCGAGCCGCGTCCGGCCGTCCGCGATCACGTCCCAGTACCGCCGGTACTCCCCGGTGACGTAGTAGCCGTAGCGGCCGCTGGCCACCTCGTCTCTCACCTTCTCGCGGAAGGAGGGGACGAACGGGAAGTGGAGGAGGGCGCCGGTGAAGTCGGCGAGGCGTGCGCCCTTCGTGTGGTGCCAGCCGGTGAAGGGCACGATCTCGTCGTCCACGAAGAAGAGGCAGGTCTTGGTGAGACCGTTCGCGGTGCCGAACCACCGGGCGCGGACGCCGTGCGAATGAAACTCGATCGACGGATTCGCGAGCCTGCCCCGACTGTAACGGCTCGGGTAGGGGGACTTGCGGACGTCCGAGAGGTCGTACAGCGGATACCTGGACCGCAGGTCGTCGCCGAGATCGCTCGGCGGCTCCGCCAGCGGCCGCTCGGAGAACATGTCGAGCATCTGCGCCACGACCGCCCGGTAGCGGTGAGCCTCGAGGTACCGGAGGAGATCACGCAGACCGAGCCGGTAGGAGAACGGGTAGTCGAACAGCTCGTCGACGTCCGCGAAGAGGACCCAACGGCCGGTGGAGAACCGGCGCACGAGGTAGGTCTTCATCGCGTTCTCGTAGGCGCGGTAGGGCACGGACGAGCGCAGCACGGTGACGCCGTCGTGGCCCGACAGCAGCTCGACGGTGCGGTCCGTCGAGCCGTTGTCGAGGAAGACGAAGTGGCGGACCCCGAGACGCCGGTAGTGGTCGAGAAAGGACCCGACGTAGAGCTCGCCGTCGCGGACGACCGAGGCGACGAGCAGCTCGTCGCGGGCCCGCTCGATCCTCCGGGGTCCGTGTACGTGACGCGCTCTGAAGCGCAGGAGGCGCGGGCGGAGCTCGAGCTGGAACAGCTCCCGGACGCTCCAGTACGCTCTGCGGACCGGCTTCGATCGATGTACGATCGAAAAGAACGCCGAGGCGAAACGCCAGCGGAGCTCGGCGAGCGGGGACGTGCGTTTCCGGTGGCCCATCCTGGGTCGGCGACGACGATATCAAGGCGCGTCGGGGACCGGGGGTGGCAGCCGGCCGTGGGAGCCGGGAAGCTCGATGCGAACCCTCTTGATCAACTGGGTCTACCATCCGCCGGTGGGGCACGTCGTCGAGGCGTTGCGGCTCGCCCACGAGTTCAAGACGGCGGATCCCGAGGCCCGGATCTCCGTGCTCTTGAACCGCCGGGCGCCGGCCGAGCTCGCCGACTGCGTCCCCGCGGTCGCGGAGGCGTTCTCGATCGATCTTGCGCGCGCCGGAGACCTCGCGGGCCTTCCCGCGGACCTGCCGCGGGACTGGGATTACGTCTTCACCGATCCGCGGGCGGCGACGGTCGCCGAGCCGGGGCTCGCGCGCTTCCACGCCGCCTTCCGCGGCTGGGTGCGGGCGACCGCGGTGAATCGCGGCTGGGATCCGGAGTCGATGCCGCCGCGCACCGTGACGCCGCTGCGCCTCGACCTCCCGCCGGAGGCGCGCGCCGCGGCGGCGTCGCGATCGCGGTCCGACGCCGCGCCCCGGGTGAGCGTCCTCCTCGGCGCCGGGAGCCACTACACGACGCCCTCGCTCGCCTTCTGGACGACCCTGTTCGAGGCGTTCCTCGACCGCCATCCGCGCGCGGAGATCGTCCTGCTCGGCAGCCTCTCCACCGAGCGGACGAGCACGCGCGGGGTCACCCGGGGCGACCTCGACGGCCTCCTGGAGCGGTTCCCGAGCATCCACGACGCCTTCGACGCTGGTCTCCTCGTCCAGCTCGCCCTGGCGGAACGTTGCGCCGTGCACGTGTCGCCGCACTCGGGGATGTCCTTCGCCGTGCAGGCAGTGGGGGTCCCCTGGCTGGCGCTCTCCGGGCAGGCGTGGCACGAGTTCCTGCTCAACGGCGTCCCGCTGGTCGCGGTGTACCCCGATTGCCCGCTCTATCCCTGCTTCCGCGAGATGTACCCGGAGTGCCGGACGCTGCGCGACGCCGGCCGACGCACTCCGTGCATCGAGGACGACGCGCTGCTCGGCAAGCTGGACGAGATCCTGGCCGGCATGGAGACGCTGATCGCCGGCGAGCTCCCGTACGCCGAGGCCGCCCGCCGGCATCAGGCGGCTCTGCGCGAACGCCTCGGTCCCGACTCGTGGACCGTCGTCGACTGGCCCGCGGTCGTCGCCGAGGAGTATGTCTTCTGAGACGACGCGGCGCGGCGGAGGGCTCGAGCTCCACGTCGTGACCCCGTGCGCCCGGACGGGCAACCTCGCCGCCGTGGCCCGCTCGATCGCCGCCGCCCCGCGAGCGGACGGAACGACCCTCTCCTGGCTCGTCGTTCTCGACGACCGCTTCGGGATCGACGTCGGCGACGCCCGCCGGATCGTCGCCGGGATGCCCCGGACCGCCGTCGAGATCGCCGAGGCGAGCGGCGTCGCCGGACACGCACAGCGCAACCACGCCCTCGAGCGCGTCGCCGAGGGCTGGATCGTCTTCGTCGACGACGACAACCTGCTGCACCCGTCCCTGCCCGGCCTCCTTGCGGACGCGGTGAGGCGCCGTCCGGACGCGGGCGCGGTCGTGTTCGACCAGGACCTCGGCGACGGCGAGGTGCGCCGGGCCGCGCCCGAGAACGTCCGCGTCGGCGGGATCGACTCGGCCCAGCTCGCCCTCGAGCGGTCGTTCGTCGGCGGGGAGCGGTTCCACGTCTACTCCTATTCGGCGGACGGCATCCTCGCCGTGCGCCTCTACCGCCGCGCTCCGGAGCGCTTCGCATTCGTCCCCGAGGTAGCGTGCACCTACAACGCCCTCAACCCCGGCGCCTGGGGCGAGCTGCCGCCGGGACGCCGGACGCTCGGGCCGCTGCCGACGCGTCATACGGCCGCCAGCCTCCATTTCCACCGCAGCGCGTCCACCGACGACGCCCCGGACCGGCCGGGCTTCCGGCTCGTCCATCTCGTGTCCGACGCGGAGGGAGACCGGCTGCTGCTCAGGCCGCCGGGCGGCGGCAGCGGGCTCGCCGCGACCCGGATGCGGTCGCCGCTGGCGCCGGGCCGGCAGCGGCTGCGCGGCGAGGCGTCCCTCGACGGGCGGAGCGCACACGCGGTCCGCCTGACGGTCACCCTGCGGCGGCCCGGGAGCGGCGCACGTCGCGTGGCGGACGTCGAGCTGTCGCCGGGCGAACGCACGCGGTTCTCGACGGTCCTCGAGGTGCCGGCCGGGAGCGAGCTCGAGCTCGAGTGTCGAAAGCCGCCGGACGCGCCGGACGACGGCCGCGCGTGGTTGACCGTGGAGGGCCTCGTCGCCGAACCGGCGCCGGCGCGGATCGCCCCTCTATAATCGCCGCCGAGATCACGCCGAGGCGCCGGTCGTCAGCTCCCGACGACCCCATCCAGGAGGGCTGTGGTGGCCAGGGACATCGTCTTCACCTGTGTAGCGGATCCCGACCAGACGTTCCTCGACCAGAGCGCCCGGCTCCTGATGTCCCTCCGCTGGTTCGGAGGGTCGGTCGCCGGCGCCCGGTTCGTCATCGGCTGCACCGGAGCGGTTCCGGCCGCCGCGTCCCGGTTGTTCGACCGGTTCGGCGCCGAGGTCGTGCACGTCGACCGCTACGACGCCTCCCACGGCCCGGGGAACAAGATCGCCCTGATGGGGCACCCGGCCCTCGCCGGTCACCACGTCGTGGCGCTGCTCGACTGCGACACGCTCGTGGTCCGGGACCCCGCCCCGTGGCTCGACGTGGACGGCGTCGCCGCGAAGACCGCCGACATCCCCACCATCTCCCAGGCGCAGCTCGCCGGCGTCTTCCGCCACCTCGGCCTGCCGGTGCCGGCGCCGCGGTACACCCACGAGCTCACCGGCGACGCATGCATGAGGTACTGCAACAGCGGCGTGCTCGTCGTCGGAGAGGCTTGGCGCGCCCGGCTCGCTGCGGAGTGGGACGCGTGGAACCGCAGCCTCTTCCCCGCCTCTCCGGAGGTCGACTTCCCGCGGCACCACCTGAACCAGGCGAGCCTGGCCGTGGCGCTGGAGACCGCGGGCGTGCCGTTCCGTACGCTCCCGACCGAGATGAACATGCCCGTCCACCTGAGCGAGCCGCGATACCCGGCGGCGTGGCACGCGCGGGACCCGGTGATCGTCCACTACCACGGGCTGGCCTACCCGAACGGTTTCCTCGAGCCACCGTTCCTCCGGCAGTGTGCGCGTCGCGTGGAGAGCTTCAACGCCCGGCTGCGCGCCGAGCGCCTGGTCCCCACGCCCGCGGCCGGGGAGCCTGCGCGGCTGTGGCAGCGGGCCGCCACGCGGACCGAGCCCGCCCCGTCGCGGCCGAAGGTCGTCGTCGGCAGCGGCTGGTGGTGCGCCGACGAGGCCCACGAGTGGACGAAGGGATCGCCGGTGCAGCAGTCGATCCCGTTCTTCGACCTGTGGTACCGGCAGGTCATCCGCTGCCTCGACCCGGACGCCGTGCTGGTCACCGACAGCGCCGCGCCGCTGAAGCCCGACCACCGCTCGTACGGCCCGCTCGAGTGGCTGGAGCTCGACCGGAACTACGGCCACGTCAACGACATCCGCGTCGGCCACGTCGAGACCAAGTACAGCGGTTTCACCCGCTCGGTGGTGAGCGGCGCGACCTACGCGTTGAGCTGCGACGCCGACGTCTACGTCTACGTCGAGCAGGACTGCCTGCTCCACGGCGAGCGCATCCTGGAGCCGGCGCTGGGCGGGACGACCGCGGACATCCTGCTCGGAGCGCGCACGGTCAACGGGAAGGGGATCTACGGCAAGGTCGCCGCGCCCATGCACCAGGTGAGCCTGATGATCGTCCGCCGCGCCGGCCTCGAGCGCTTCATCGAGGCGATCCTCGGCTCGCCCTGGACCGACGGCGAGCTCTCGCCCGAGGTGATCTGGGAGCGGCGGATGGCACCCTTCGACGTGGTCCAGATCCCCTACGGCCGCTCGCGGCCGATCGACTTCACCCGCTCGCACTTCTACGTCCAGCACCTCGACGACGAGGAGCTCGAGCGCTTCCTCGAGCTCGTCGGCCGCGAACTGCCGGCACCGCGGGGCTTCGCCTACGCCGTCGAGCCGGAGGCCACGCCGGAACCGGAGCGGGATGCGGCGGCGCCGACCGGCGACCCCGACGCTCGCGCAGAGATCGCACCGGCTTGGCGCGGCGACGCGTAATCGTTCTCGGCGGCGGGATGGCGGGTATCGGCGCCGCGACCGCCGACCGCACCGCGGGCGCAATCTTCCACCTGACGTCGCTGAACCCGACGATCGGGACCGCCGGCGAGAGGCCGCTTCCTCCTCGGCATCTTCCTGGCCCTGGCCGGACCGCAACGCGACGCTGGAACGGGAGTGGCGTCCCAGGGGCGAAGGTCCGCGCCTATCTGCCGGTCTCGGGAGTGGTGTTCGCGGCAGGAGAGTCGTCGGCGGCCCACCGGACCCGGGCCGGCACGCCGTACGCCACGACCCCGTCCGGCACGTCGCGGAGGACGACCGCACCCGCGCCGATCACCGCGCCGGCGCCGATCCGCACGCGCTCGATCACCACCGCGCCGATGCCCACCCAGGCGGCCTCGCCGAGGGTGACCCCGCCGGCGAGCCGGGCGCCCGGGCCGACGTGGGCGGCGTCCCCGATCACGCACTCGTGATCGACGCTGGCGCCGGTGTTGACGATGACGTTCTCCCCGATCGTGGCTCCCGGGTTGACGACCGCCCCCGCAGCCACCACGGTACCGGCGCCGACGGCGACGCCGGCCGCGACCGTCGCCGCGGGATGGACCGCGGTCGCGAGCCCGAGCCCCGCCTCGCGGACGACCTTCGCGACCTCCAGCCGCGCCCGGCAGTCCCCGAACGCGAGAAGGACGTGCCGGCCGCCCTCCCGCGCGAACCGGGCGAGCTGCTCGCGCCCCCCGAGGATCCTCGCCCCGCCGAACGCCGCGCCGTGCCGCTCGGGGTTCCGGTCGTCGAGGAAGCCGGCGATCGCGTGCCCGTTGAGGCGCACGATGTCCGCCACGACGAGGGCGTGCCCGGAGGCGCCGTAGATCAGCAGCTCGTCCTCGGTTCGGCTCATGCTCGCTCCTCGGGAGATCTCGGTCGAGGCCGCAGCGTCTCTACCCGACGCGGGACGACTCGACGACGGCGGCGCAGACGCGCTCCACGGTCGACTCTTCGACCGTTCCATGGATCGGCAGGCAGAGCACCTCCGACGCGACTCGCTCGGCGTGAGGGAGCCGCTCCGGTGCGGGACATTCCCGACAGCAGCGCATCGTACTTGCCGGCCACCGTCTCGCGCGCCGCGATCTCCTGCTCGAGGTGCTGCAGGTGAAGCAGGCCGAAGGCGGCGTGCAGCTCGCTGAGCTTGCCGTTGAGACCGGGGTCACCACCTCCTCTTCCGAGACGATGCCGAAGTTCCTCAACAGGTCGACGCGGCGCTTCGCGAGCGCCGACCGCGCGACCAGGCCGCCGCCTTCTCCGGTCGAGAACAGCTTGGTCGCGTGGAAGCTCAACGCCGAGACGTCGCCGTAGGAGTCGGAGCGGCTCCTCCGTGAGCTTCATGGGTCCGGCACCGCTCTTTCGATCGCTCCTACCATCTCGCGCTCGGAACGACAATGGATTGCTTGGAGGAGAACCCTGCCCCCGTGTCCAGGAAGATGCGGACGTGCGGTCCGATCTCGCCCCGCATCGAGATCTCCAGGCTCCGCGTCACGTCCACGGCCGGTAGATCCCGCAAGGCCGAAGGAACGATCCAGCCGGGCAGCTCGGGCCGGACGCCGGAGCGGTCTCCGAACACCATTCGGCACGCGCCATCCGCGGTGCGCTCGCCGGAGGACGTGCGGACCCGGTAGAGGCCGGCGTCGTCGCAAACGTCGATCGCGCGGCCCGAGAGGGCGACCCGTTCCAGCGCGATCGTGCTTCCCGGCCGATCCGACGGCTGCAGGCGGACCGCGCGCAGCGCCGTCGACGGAAGCCGGGCGCGCACGAACTGCCGCTCTCCGCGGACGAAGCAGGCCGGGGCGGTGACCGACTGCTTCGACGAGTACCCTTCTCCGGTATCGAAGAAGACCCGGACCCGCGTCGCGAGCTCGCCGTGGGCGGTCAGCTCGAGAGTTCGCGGCCCCTCGGTCGCCGGGAGGTCACGCAGGGCGGAGGGGGCGATCCATCCCGACTTACCCGAGCCCGGGTCGGAGCCGTCGTCGAAGACAAGGCGGCACGCGCCGTCCGTGGTGTACTCCGTCGGCGCAGTCCGGACCCGCAGGAGATCGGGATCCCCGCAGATGTCGATCTCGGAGCCCGAGAGCGCGATCCTCTCGACGTCCACCACGCTGCCGGGGCGATCCGCGAGCTCCAGGCGAACGGCCCGGATCGGCGTCGACGGTAATCGGAGGCGCGAGTTCACCCGCATCACCGCGTCGTCCGACACGGCACCCCGCTCGAGATCGACCACCGTGAACCGCTTGGTCGACGCCTCGTCCACCGGATCGAAGCCCAGGCAGGCGGTCAGCGCGCCGAGCGCCTCGCCGTCGCGTAGGTCGCGGCGCACGATCGCGGTCGGCCCGAAGACGGCCAGGCGCACCGATCGGGCGTCACCGAGAAGACCGAGTAGCTCGGCGGGAACGCCGTCCGCGGGACGGTTCCTCCGGACCAAGAGCGCGGACTCCGGGAGCATCGCCCGAGGGAAGAAGAAGCCCGGCTGCCAGGCGAGCACCGCGTCGAGCTGCGGTGCCCGGAGGGAGGTCCATAGGCGCTCGCCGGCTGCCGCTTGGGCCGAATGGGCCCGTGCGACGAAGGCCGTCTGGACGAGGACGGCGAGGATCATCAGGAGGCGATAGGCCGTGGTCGCACCCCGTTCTCCGGTCCGATCGAGCAGTCGGTGGTGCAGGTAGGCGAGAGACACGAGCGCGAGCGCGAGGACCACCGGGATCAGGTACAACGTTCGACGCAGGTCGGCGACGACGGGATAGGCGCCGAGCAGCCCGGCCACCCAGATGCCGGCAAACGTCGCCGCAGCGGTCACCGAGAGGAAAGCCATCCCGCGGAGGACCGCCGTCTCAGCCGGTCCGCGGTCGGCGCGCGCTCGCGATCTGGAGCGGAACCACGCGAGAAGAGGAGCCAGGAGGACGGCAGATACGGCCACCGCCAGGAGCACGAGGAGGATCGAGTGCCAGGAGCTCGCGACGGCATCCGTCGACCATTTCGGGGGCACGAAGGAGCGAAGCACTCCCCAAACCATGTGCAGCAGGTAACCCATCGCCGACCCATCGTGGCCGGCCGCCCAGTCGGCGAATGCGAGGTGATGGCTCCGTGCCCGCTGCCAGTGAGCGTCCGGGATCATCATCCGTTGCGCGAGGTGACTGAGCGCACCGGCAAGGGCCGGGACCAGGCCGTACGCGACCTCACGGAGCTTCGCAGACGGGTTCACTCGAGGGCCGTCTCCGTCGAGCCTCCGCAGAGAATCGAAGACGAGCCAGGCGGTAATGCCGCCCAGCAGCAACAAGCTTCCCGGATAGAGCCAGGGCAGGGCGACGAACATCGCCAACCGCGGGAGAGTCCATCGGGGAGCGACGCCCCGCATCGCATCTTTGAGGAGCGTGCCGACGAGCAGTGAGCCGACCAGGATCGCCTCCGCGAACGGCGCGATCCCCCAGCGCCCGAAGTAAGCGAACCAGCCGTTCGCCAGGAGGAGGGTCAGCACCAGCGCGCGTCCACCGAGATCGTTCCGCAACCCGGGCAGTCGAAGGGTCAGCACCCAGATCGCCGTGCCGAGGGCGGAGAGCGCTGCGGGCAGACGATAGGCGACGAACGAGCCTTCGAACGCCGCATTTGCGAGCCAGAACTGCAGCGTCAGCAGGTGCAAGCTGTGGTGCTCCCTCACGTACTCCAGGAGGGACGGTCTCAGATAGTGAAGAGCGTTCAGCTCGTCGCCGACGAAGCCGGGTGCGTCGATGCGCCAGAGCAGCGCGATCGCGGCCGCGACGGAGAGGATCCAGAGCGTGTGCACGGCTCCGGCTCGCTCGCCGGAGCCTGGAGCATCCCCGACGTCGATCGCCGACGGCCCCCCGAGCAGCCGTCTCATGCGCGCACGGATCCTCGGACCTCGATACCGGCGCTGGCCCCGGAGATCCACCCCGTTTCGGTGCTCGTCATCTCGCTCCTA
>Ga0299913_10000472_pt1 | contig 25790 bp, 10 predicted proteins | sample RVTome_9_FD_201360 | JGI IMG/M metagenome (GOLD analysis project Ga0299913, IMG submission 201360) | Soil microbial communities from uranium-contaminated site in the Upper Colorado River Basin, Wyoming, United States - RVT155D38 (version 2) ... | reverse complement strand
CCCTCTGCATACCCGGCATGACATGTGAGTAGCGGTGCAGGGTGAACTCAGGTGAGGCGTGGCCCAAGCGCTCGCTCACCACGCCGATGGGGACGCCCGCCTTGACCGCGATGCTCGCGTGGGTGTGGCGCAGGTCGTGGAGCCGGATCCGGGGCAGGTCGGACTCCTTGACGATCCACTGGAAGGTCTGGCTCAGGGTCCGAGGATTGAGCCGGGAACCGTCCCTCTTCCGGAACACGTACTCGGAGTCGACGTAATCACCGTCGTAGGCCCACCGCTCTCGATGTTGGCGCACCTGGTGGGCCGCGAGCTGGGCCACCGTGCCCTGGTCGAGGTCCACCGTTCGCCCTCGGTACGACTTCGGGGACGACACGTACACCTCGCCGCCGATTGCGAGCAGAGCCTGGCGGATGGTGATCCGAGCTCCTTCGAGGTCGACATCCACCCAGCGCAGCCCGGCGATCTCACCCCGCCGGGCCCCGGTCATCGCAAGCAGGTGCAGCGCGGCTTCCAGCCGGTGGCCCTCGATCAGTTCGAGGAAGTGGCGTAGCTCGGCCGGTGTCCAGTAGCGGAGCTCCTCGGAGCGAGTCTGCGGTCGTGGGGGCTTGGCCCGCTCCGCGACGTTCCTGGCGATGAGCCCCGCGTCGACCGCGTCCGCCAGGCCCTTGCGGATCACGACGTGGACGTTCAGCACACTGGCGGGCTTGAGCGGCCCGCCCGTCCTGACATGACCCTCCACCAGCAGCCGCTGGTAAAGCCCGTTGATCTGCTGCGAGGTAAGCCGACCCAGCTGGATGCCACCCAGGCTGGGGACGATGTGATGGGTGATGCAAGACCGGTATGCGTTGAACGTCGTCGGCTTCACCCGGGTCTGCACCACGGGCAACCAGTGGTCGATTAGCCACTCCTCGAGCAGCATCGTGCTCGGCTCGACATAGAAACCGGTCGAGAGCTCATGAACCAGCCGGGCTCTGATCGCCTCGGCCGCCTTCCGCGTCTTGAACCCGCCGTGCCACTTCTGCCGGCGCTTCCCATCGACACCCCGCGGCAGATCCACGATCACATACCAAAGGGTCGACGTCCTGCCGTTCTCGCAGGTGTGAACCCGTTTGTGGATGTGGCCCTGCATTAGCAGTCCCCATCCCGCGCATGAATAGGCTGAGCCACGTCGGTACCTCCTCGTAGGTGCCGGCCAGGCCCCGGGGTGTTTGCGCATCGCCGGGGCCAACCTGTGAGACTACTATAGTAGTCTCCCTCCGAGCTTGCCAACTGTCGTAATCTCCTGTCGTGGGACGCGAGGTCGATATCGATGACTTGATCGATGTAAACGGCGTGGCTGCCCTGCTTGGGTTAACGCATCGCAACACAGTCACCACATACCTGCGCCGCTACCCCGACATGCCACGCCCAGTCGTCGAGTTCAAGACGAGCCGGATCCGTTTGTGGCTCAGGTCAGAGATTGTCAACTGGACCGAAACCACTGGGAGATCGGTCGGGCAGTGGACGCCCGACTGAATTGGTTTCAGCTGATCCCTATTGGTCTCGCGAGTCTCTGCATTCCCCTAGGAGCGACCGCCATAGCCTTGGCGGTACCTCTTGTTTCCCGCCCGACTGCGCCGATCCCATCCGAACGGTTTGCGCTTCTTTACGAGCGTCTCGATCAACAGCGACGTGTGCCGGCGACAGCAGACTTCATTGGGCTGGATCTTGTGAGCAACCCGCCTTGATAGCTCGGCTGCGTAGTCAAGCTGCTTCTTGGTCGGCGGCTTATCAGAACAGTCCATCCCGGCCATTCTGAACTATCCGGCAGTTTGTCCAAGAGAAGTTCATTCCGCCCCGTCCCCATGTTCATCATCGGATCTGGAGCGCCCGAGGCGGTTTGACAGCTGAGCGAGAAAGGAATCAATGGCCGCTGGCTGAAGGACCGCTTCCACTGCTGTCGCGACACTCTCAACGAGCCCTCGGATCACGTCATCGGCAAGGATGACTTGAGGTCCGTCTGGTTCGGTCAATGGAGTCTGCGCGGAGTCAAGTTCCCCTTCGTCTGAACCTGTCGTGTCGGGGTGAACCTCGTGCCCACCCAGGGGGCCGAAAGTCTCAAGCTCTCTAGGTAGCGGCTTGGCGTAGACGATCGATAGTGCCCGCGTCGTGCGCGTCAGGGCGACAAAGAGTTCGTTGAGACCGCCGTCTCCACTTCCGGTGATATCCGCCGGTTCCAACATGACCACCGCGTCAAACTCGAGCCCTTTAGAGGACGTCGGGGTCACAAGAGTGATCGGCTTTGTGGTCGTTTCTCGTCCATCGCCGTATTGCAGCCCCTCGTAGCGCAAAGCAGCTGCAACCTCGATGACGCTGGCCTCGGGCACGATCAGGCCGACTGACCAGCCGTTGGATAGGTACTCACGCACCGCGCCAACCACCGTGCGCACGACTGGCTCGTCCTGAGATACGATGAACCGGGGCAGCTCGCCCACTTGTCGAACTGGCTCGGGCAGGCGAACAGGGAGTCTGAGTGATTCGCCGATTCGGTTGGCGATGGCCATGACTTCGCTTGGGACGCGATACCCGACAGTGAGTTCAACGACGGATGCGTCTTCAGGGCTTCCGAGCTCACGGGTCACTTCGTCCCACGATTGATGCGCCCAGGCGCCGGTGGCCTGGGCCAAGTCGCCAAGGATCGTGATGCCCTTGGCACGTCTCCTCTGTATCGCTCGTAGCTGCAAGGGCGAAAAGTCCTGAGCCTCGTCGACCACGACATGTTGGTACCTCCTGATATCTGTCAGTCCGTTCAGGAGAACCTCAATCTCGTCCAGGAGCGCAAGATCGGCGGCGCTCCATGGCTCATCAGAGATTCTCGCCATTGGTGGCCGTGCAATCCGCAGAATCTCGTCCTCTTCGAACAGTCCCCATCGGTGCTCCTTCAGTCGGCGTTCGCTGGCCAGAAGGTCACGCAGGAACTCCTGGGGGGAGAAGGTAGGCCAAATGCGATCGAGCAAGTTGTTGAAGTCGTTGTTCCCCCGAACCTCGGTAGCTCCGATGGGTAAACGCCCACGACTTATTGCATCGTCATTGGCCCGGTCGACAACCAGTCGGATCAGCCGATCACGCAATCCGACTCGAGCAATGTTGTGAGGTCGTCCGGCTTCCTCGATCCCTTTCATCTCCTCCCAGATATCGGACGGAGTGAGATTGATCGATCGTCCTTCGACCTCAAGGTGCGTGTCAGTATCGGGACTACTTCTTCGATCACGGAGTGCTCGCGATAGCAACTCGACCATCCGGGGATCACCCTTCACTCTGGCTACATCAGCTGGCTCCGGGTGGACGGTCCTAGGTCGTATAGGCGCCAAGTTGGTAATCGCAAGTTGACTAAGGCCGTCGTCACCGAGGCTCGGCAAAACCTGTCCAACGTATTGAAGGAATCCGCTATTGGGCCCAACGAAGAGAAGGTCTTGAGGCTCGAGTTCTTCTCTGTACGCAATCACAGAGATTCGCTGCAGGCCAATCACCGTCTTTCCGGTGCCAGGGCCACCTTGAACGACGAGAACCCCGTCCGAAGGTGCCCGCATCGCTTCGTCCTGCGCCCGCTCGATCGTCTTGACGATGTCGGTTAGTCGCCCGTCTCGATGCTGGGCCAGTGCTCGGAGAATCGCATCTCGCGAGTATGTGTGTGCGTCGAGGTCAGGCTCGCCCACAAGGCGCTCGTCAGCGATGGCGAGGATCGTGTTTGCCTCAGTCGTGAAATGTCGTCTGAACTCGGCACCCATCCGGTCTTCGCGGGTGGCTTGTCTGAAGGGTGCGGCCTGAGGTGCCTGCCAACCGATCACCAAAGGGTTGTAACGATCGTCGAGAATCGGGAAGTAGCCGACATAGAACGTGTCACCAGACTCATATGCCAGGCGGCCGAAGGCAACGGGAGTGTCCGGTCCACCCATAGCGGCCGCTCGGCCCTTATTGGCGGCACGCAGGGCCTTCGCAGCCGCCGGATTGATCCCAGCGAGGCCGGCGTCAGGATTGAGCGCTTTGGCTCGTCGACGTTCCCGGTGGTCAGCAGCAGCGTCGAAGTACTCCTGCTCCGCCGCGAGCTCCGGGTGTTGAGGTAGGTTTTCCATATTCACATCTGACGCTATAGGTCGGGTATGACAAGAACCCTGATCAGTTAAGGGGCTATTGGCGTCGATGTGCTGGTGATTATCGGCATCCGCACCGTATCACTGGAGGCACGCGGTGGATCCGAGATTGGGAACAGCCGACGAGCATCTGCTGGCTCGTGACATGTATCACGAATGGCTCAATGGAGTGCCCAAGTCTGTAGTCGAACAGCGGTTCCTCGGGACAAGTCGTGCTCACGGAAAGCGGTTCAGCACGATTGTGCGTAACCAATTGGGAATAGACACCGAAAAGCAGCATCCACTGGTCGCAGAAAACGAACGACTTCGACGCTTGCTCCGCGGCCACGGGATCAACCCTGATTCGGATCCACCAGACCAAGCCTGATCAGATGTGGGGAACCTCGGGGAGCAGGTCACTCGGTCGACCGGACGAAGTGACCACCAATTCGTCACGGGCTCGAGTGCAAGCCACGTAGAGCAGGCACCGTTCGCGCAGCAAATCGAGCTCGTGCTGGTGGGGATCCATGTCTGCCGGCGTTACGGCGAAGGGTAGGGGCACCGAGTCGCTATTGACCCCAGTCACCACGAGGCGTGCGAACTCCATCCCCTTGCACGAGTGCATGGTCCCCGTCTGCACCTGGGAGGGTCTGGGCTCCGACGAAATGTCGGTCCAAGAGATGCCGGCGGCCCCAAGACGGTCGCGCACCGGTGGCAGGAGACTTCGGGTACGCGCTGTGACTCCAATGGACGATGGAGCCACGCCCTCCTCAAGCCACTCTTCGATCTGAGCGACTACAAACTCGGCTTCCTCTGCTCCCGTGGTGAACTGCTGAAGTGTCGGTTTGGGGCCATCCAATGCTGACCTGTAGCCAACCTGTCGTTCGACATCGCCGTCGAGGTCATCTAGTTCCTCTCCGCTGAGGATTCGCAACGCCCATGTCAGGATCTGTTGCGATGTGCGGTAGTTGATCTTGAGCCGGCGCGACCGGCCACGGGTCTCTATACCAAGACTGGAGAGGCTGACCCGATGGTCGTAGATTCGCTGGTTTGCGTCGCCGACAATAAAGAGATCGTTTGGGCCACTAGGAACGAGCGCTCGGAGCAATCGCCACTGCGCGGGGTGGAGGTCCTGCGCTTCGTCCACAATCACGTGGGTAAACGGCCTAATGGTCCGCGGCCTTAGAAGGTCGGCTGCCGCATCCGCCAGCTGGAGGAATGTGGCCTGGCCACGGCGGCCCAAGTCCGCGGTCAAGTACTCAACGGCGGCCCAGACAGTCCGACGGGTCTCGCGTGCTAGCCGACTGCCTCGGCCTGGGCGTGGACTCGTTCCGTACTCGGGAAGGCTATCGATCCGGCGGGCAAGGATGACTTGCTCCCATTCCGTCCGCAGGAAGCGATCATCCAATCCGTGCTCCTCGATGCCAGCCATCGTCGCCGCCTGCGACACCACTTCGTCGAGGTGCTTCGCAACGATTGGCTTGAGGGGTAAGTCGGCCGCGGACAGCACCTGCCGAGACAGAGAGTCGACGGTGGCAACCTGAATTCTCCGATACGGCTCGGGCGCCAGGAAGGCACGCAGGGAGCGTTCCAGGTTGTCGGCGAGGCTGTTTGTGAATGTGGCTACGAGGATCTTATTGGTGGTGTCCCCAGCCTCCACGAGCTGTTCCGCGAGGAACTTGGCACGGTGCATCGCGACCACCGTCTTCCCTGTGCCGGCGCCGCCAGTGACCTTGGCGGGCCCGTTGTAGATCGGCCGGTACGCAGTGGATCGTTGGGCCGGGTGGAGGAACGTCCGCCATGCTTCGAAGTCGCCGGAGAGCAACTCAACGAGCTCTGTGTCATTGGTTGTGACGATGAAGGCTGACCTGGTTCCTGGCTGCTCCAAGGCCGTGTCGATGTCTTCCGCGTCGACTTCCTTCTTCCTGAGGTCGTAGTCCAGCGCAAGCTCGGCCCAGACCTCTTCCGGACTCTTGCCGTCCGCAAGCAAGAGGACTGCATCCGCTTGTGCGGGGGGCATCAGGTTGGCGATGGCGTACAGCTCAGCCTCGTTGACGATCCTTCGCAGGATGGGTATCAGCTCTTCATCAACACCAACGGCCGCTATCTCCCGATCCCTGAGGTCAGCGAATAACCCGCGAGCTTCGTGGGGTGCAGGTGACGTTATCGCCTCGACTCGGTCCTCCACCTTCGCCACATCGATGATCTCGACCAGGCCCGTCACTGGGTTGACGCCGAACTTCTGACGAACAGCCCAGTTATTGGCGTCGTCATGGCCCAACACCCGAAGCAGCGCATACCGACCTTCGCCGAGGCGTACCACGACTCCGCGCCAGAACTGGTCGACTCGCACGGTCCGAACTCGGTCGTCCTTTGCGCCGGTCAGTCTCTCGAGGTGAACTCCGGCGTGCACCGCGTCCCCAAACTTGTCGGGGAGTTCACGGACCTTCTGACGAACCGGCGGATCGAGGCGCGCGAAGTCGTCAAGGAACTCCTTGGCAAAGACCAGGGTTGCCATCACCCCGCCCCCCGGTCGAGGGCAGCGATGAGCGTCTCCGCTGTCCATGCATCGGGCAAGCGAAGGTCCCAGTCTTCGAGATTGCCGGGACGCTTCCCGCCGGAGGGGACGATCCCGACTTTCTCGGTCGGCCATGCCACCTCGACGGGAGTGTCGTCCTGGTCGCCAGAGGAGTATCCGATCTCGAAGTTGGCCCATCCAGCGATGGCAGCGGCCCGGGTCAGTGGGACTGCTGCTTGGTCGAGAATCTCGACGAGCAGCTCATCAATCTCGTCGGCCGCCACAACCTCGGATGAGGGAGCGACCTGTCCGGCGGGCTGAGTGATGTAGGCACGGGTCGTGGTGATCACCGCCGATTCGCCTAGGTGCTGGAGGAGATTGCCCAAATGGAGCCAATCCCTCCAGCGCTGCAGGTCCGTTTCTTCCTTTGTATCGAGGGAGATCACAACGCTCGGGGTCGGACTTCCGTTGCGATCAAGCAAGACCACCGCAGCCAACCCTCCCATGGAGGTCCATAACATCGCCGTTACGTCTGTCGGGGATGCGGCGGGCAGCAGCGAATCGCTCTTCGCCGCCTGTGACAGCGCGACAGCCAGGTTGTCGACCTCGAGCTTGATGCCGGTCTTGCCCGGCGCAAGGGCGGTGGTCGTCGCTAGCCATCTCCATGGAACTGGATCAGGGTGGCGGAGGTAGGTCATCAGCTGCTCGAAAGCGCCTTGCCCAATCGCCTCGAAGACGGGGTGGTCGGACCCGTTTGCTTTCTTGGCTTCGATCGCGGCGGCATTGCGGGCGGCGTTGGTCAAGGGAGTAACAACGGCGACCGTGCCATCTTGGTTGGCAGCGGTGAGTGCGCTCTTTACGTCCGACCAAGTCAATGTCCACACACCGACTCCCGCTGCCCGTACATTCGCCCGCCGCGAGGCGTCCTTGTCTACTTGGTCAGAATCCGCACCGTGGAACTCCCACCCGTCCAAGAAGATCGCCACTGGAGCATGGCCGGCGGCATCGACTCGTGTCGCATAGAAGTCAGGAACGGTGCCGTGATCGACCAGTTTCACCTGTTCTCGCAACTCCCAGTGGGGGCCGTCCTGGAACCGAATGTCGAAACGGCTGCGGTTCGCGTGATCAAGGTCGGGTTTTGTCGTAACTCGCGCCGCTCCACTCGCGGCCCATCGGTGGAGGAGTGTCTTGAACATCCGCTCCAACTCTGACTGCCGTACGCGGGAGAGGTTGACTCCGGTGATGGTCCCCTTCTCCGCCTCTTTCAGCTGCCAACCGACGAGGATCTCATCGAGGATGTCGAGAGCGACGTCCCGACTGACGAACGGAAGCTCATGTCGGCCAACTGATGTGTATAGGCACTTGTGACAGCCGGGGCGGCCCTTGGTTTGGCAATCACAAGTAGTGATCAGTTGGGTGGCTCTGATGAGAATCGTGCGCAACCGATCAGGATCGGCGAGTCGGGGGAGATAGCCGGTTCCGCCAGGAACGGTGTCATGGACCACGACGAACCGGTTGCGGAGTTGAGGGTCGTTGCCGGGTGCTGGAAAGTCGGACTCGATGACGCGCAAATGGCGTGGGTCCCCTCCGTAGGAGTCGCGGAGGCCGAGCATTAGTGCTGCTTTGAAAGATGTGATCCGCTCGGTGGCCTCAAACTCGGCGACCGGGAGCAGAATGCGAACTGCCTCGGTTTGCAGTTCATGCACTAGCGAGAGGGTGTCCCATTGTGGTGCTCGAGAGCCAGATCGGACTTTGCACCAAGCACGATGGTGGTTCGGGTCGTCCGGATCCCTGGTGTCCCCGCGAATTCCGAACACCCCTCCGCAGTAACGACATACCTCGAACAGTGATGCCAGGATCTCCTCCCCGGCAATCACCACGCGGTGTGATCGTCCGGTCTTGGACGCATGGAGGCCGAGATTGAAGTATCTGATTCGTGCGGCGCGAGCCGATTCCACTCCGAATACTGTCTTGGTATGCAGATAGGCTGAGGTGATTTCGTCGGGCGCAATATCCACCGTCTCGATCACTTCGTGGTACTCACGGTCCCTGTCTTCGGTGTCGTCGCTAACCCTGGCCGTAGTTTCCCGTTCGGTGGATGAGACGATCCGCATAGGGAGAACTGTCAATAGTGCACCTTGGTCGGTCACCGCAGAGGAGCCACATCGCGGACACTCTCCGATCTGAGCTGATGCGTCGCTCGTGGCCCAGGCACAAGTTGGGCAGAGACGCCAGGTCGCATGCGCCGGCTCATGCTCAGTTCCGTTGTCTACTGCATCAACCTTGACTCGATGAGCATCTACGTAGAAGTAGTTGCCTGGAGCTAGCTCACGTATTGCAACCGAAGCGGGGCGGATGTACTCCGCTCCATGGGCGATGATGCGTCGGGACTGCTCATCGCCCGGGTCATAGTCGGTGTTCGGCTGCCAAAGGTTGACCTCCAAGGTCACCGTGTTGTCGAAGAGGGTGTAGTTAGGCAGGAGGCCCAATCCTTCGAGGGCGCCGAGCGTATCTTGGCTGCGGGTTCGGTTGATTCGCCCAGATATGTATCGGAGTTCGGAGACGACGCGCCCGAAGTCCTCCCCTTCCTCGGGGGCGAGATTCTCCTTACTTGTCAGAGCTTGTTCCCGCTCTCGCAATCGGTTCCGTTGCTGTGTCAGCTTCTGCAGTTGCTGTCGCCAACCTTCGATCACAGCTTCGACATGAGGTCGCATGTCGACGGCTACCCATGACTCAAGCCGGGTCGCGACGATCGGATCAAGGTGAACTCCGAAGAGCTTGACGAACGCATCGACCATGTCCGAGCCCTTGCCCCGCTCCAGGATCTCGGAGAGCCATCCGCCCGGCTTGAGTCCTGCCCCAGCAACGAGGCCAATCGAGTGCGGCATATCACCTGCGCTGGCTAGCGGGCCATCCTCACCCTCGGCCGCACGGTCGACCAAGAAGGCCAAGTACTGGCGTCGGAGGATCTCGATGGCGTCCAGGTAGCAATTCGGAGCCAGGATCTCTCCCGCGATCATGAGTTCCGGGTCGTGGAGGAAGTAGAGGCTCCGCGGGTCGCCTTCGGCAAAGGTCGTGATGAAAGCGTTGCCGGTGGTGCGTCCGGCTCGCCCCACCCGCTGCACGTAGTTCGATTGGGTGGGCGGCACCGCAGTCAGCATCACCGCGGAGAGATCCCCGATGTCGATACCCATCTCGAGAGTTGGGGTGGCGGTGAGAACATTGGGAGCATCTGGTCGTCCGCCTAGCTTGAACCCCGTCTCTACCTTCTCTCTCCGTTCTCTGTTGAGCATGCCGGTGTGCTCAGCTGCGACGACTCGGCGGATTCGCGCCGATCTATAGAGCTGCCGGTAGTAGTTGGTTGGTCTGGTGGCGGCCGGGATGTACGTTCCTGTGCATCTCAGCCGAAGACACGGTTTTCCAACCCATGCGTCGAACTTCTCCGGTGGTGCGTAGTGGCGGTGTGCGCAGATAGCACAGCGGAGCTCCGTTGGGGGATAGCTGCCCTCCGAGGGAGCGATATCAATGAACTCAACTCGATCTGCGGGAAGCCCCCAAGCAGTTCCTTTCGTCGTTTGACGCACCTCGAACACGCCGACATCGGTGAGGATGTGAAGCAGGTCTCGCATTGACTGCTCTGCGGCTGGGCCTTCGATGCCGAGCACCTTCTTGGACCACGAAGAGAGCCAGCTCTGTGACCCGGTGATGGGATCAAACTCGTCCGAGGGGGCCGATGCAAAGAAGGAAGGAGCCGAGAGACCCTTCGGGAACTTGGGTGCGAGTGGCTCACCACCGCCCCAAATCCACCATCGCCTTCCGTTGTCCCCGACGTATCGGTCGAGGAATGGGTGGTAGATCCCCCCGCGAAGACGAAGACGCTCTGTGACGCCAAGAGCCCAGGTGTGAATTTCTTCTGGACTGACAAGCCCGGTGAGGAGTGACCCGCCGTTTGCCTGAATCGCCTCATTTGCAAACGAGACGACTCGATCCCACTCTCCATCGGCAACTTGGACCTCGGCTACTGCCGTTCCGGTCGTTTCCAGGGTACGGCCCAATCGTGACCGAAGCCCGGCTTCGAGCGAGGCGTCGAAGTTGAGTCGCAATCCCAAGCCGCTTCTTGCCTCATCGGCTCCCTCCGTCCCCGGGGACTCCCACGCCGATGCCAGCCATCCCTCCCAAAGCAGGTCGGGCGGGATCATGGAAAAGATGTCGTGTTCCGGGCGTTCGCTCTGATCGGCTCGCGTGAGCACAACCTCCGCGACGCGAGGGAGGGGGACCCGCCCTTTCGCCTGCAGTGCTCCTGAGAGAGTCGCCCGCAGGTTGAAGCGGTGGGTCCGACCGGAGAAGAAGGCGGCCCGGTGCGAGGCGTCCTGTACTGAGTCAGTAAACGCAAGCAGCTTCCGCTCGTCGTCGGCAACATGGTCCGATCCGAACATCTGGGTGATCCCAACCGAGGCCAGAGTTGTGACTCGCGACCCGAGGAACCGAATGGCGTCTCTGGTGAGACAGGAGGGGCACTCCTGGCGTTGGGCTGCCTCGTCTCGACCTTCCTCGGTGCGATTCGCTCCAGTCATGCCTCCAACGAGGACTGGTATACGGCGCTCCTCGTCGTCTATGAGATACACCTGGCCGTTCTCGGGATCGAGCCACAGGACGTCGGGTTCGGCGTCGTTGGCCCTAAGGAGGGCGCGCGTCCGATCTCGATCTCGGACGGACACGAGATAGGGATCGACGTCGTTCTCATAGACCAAGCGCTCGATGGCCGCCGCGCCCCGGCCGGCTGCCCGGTTGGAGACAGCGAGCCAACCAGAGCGACCACAGTTCGTGCAAAACACGGAGGGCAGCTCCAACTGCTCCGACACGTGTACCGAGGGCGAGTCAGCCCAGCGGAAGCCAGGCTTCATCGACACGGTTCGCTTCAGCCTGGTCACCTCCCTGATCCAGACTTGAACCTCCACGGCGAACAGTGGACGTTCGCTACCTGTCGAGTTTCTACCCCGGGCCTCAGAGATCAGAGCAACAAATCGCTCCAGTGCCGTCGCCACTACATCCGGGTCACGTTTGAGGGCTTCGCCCCAGGCTGGAACCTGCTGTGCGATGCCCGCCACTGCGTCGACCCAGACCCGGGGGCGATCGGACGCGACTCGCAGCAGGCTCGCGGTGATGTGATGCTTCAACAGCCGGTCGCCAACAGCCTGAGCCGTGTCGAAGGTCTCTCCGGTGAACTCCTGGGCAAGCCCATCGAGATCGGACGGGTTGAGGGCTGCGACTTCGGTCGGGTGGGGAGTCGGAAGGGAAAAGTCAATATCCGGGCACACCTCGCTCACTGTCTTCCGTTGTTCGTCGACGATGGCCGAGGGATCGAAAGGAACGCCAAAGACCCGAGAGGCGAAAAAGCACATGTCCGGGGCGGCAGTCGCGGCAGAGCCGAGTGTGGCAGAGGTCCCCACACATCCAATGTCAGTGAGCGGGCTCTTCGAAGTGGAAAGTCCGAGACGATGTCCGAGTCGTCGAAGCAGCATTGCGACGTCGGTGCCCTGTGCTCCGTCGTAGGTGTGGAACTCATCGAGCACCAGATAGGAGAGTGGCTGTTCCCAACTGCTCCCGTCGTCCGGCGGAGTGTTAGTCGCCCAGAGTCGTCGGCGCGACCCGTTGGTGAGGAGCCGGTCGAGCATCTTGTAGTTGGTCAGGAGGATGTCAGGAGGATCCTCCATGAGGGCAGACGGATCAGTGATGAGATGGTTGTGATCCATCACGCGATGTGCCTGGACCGATCCATCATCTCCAATCCACACGCCTCCTTTGACGCCGGCGGTCTGGGCAACAGGGTCAGCAAGCAGCGCCGCGATGCGCCGCTCCTGGTCGGTGACCAGAGCATTCATCGGATAGAGGATGAGCGCCTTGATGCCGGTCTGGCCTCTCTCTCGTGCCCATATGCAATGGTCGATGATGGGGATCAGGAACGCTTCCGACTTGCCCGATCCGGTTCCAGTGGTGATCAACGTTGGTCGGGGCACCTGCCCACGTCCAGACAACCTCCGCCAGGCGGCGACTTGATGGGCGTATGGTTGAAACTCTGGTGGTTTCCAGTTGACCCCGAGTTCAGAGCCTTTCGGCGCATCGACGAAGGGCAGCCTGACTCGCAGGTACGGTCCCCGAAAAATCCCGTCGTTCTCATCGAGAAGAAACTCGGTCAGTGCTTGGTACGCCTCATCGTCGGACAGGGCGAACGTCGTAGCGAGATACTCGACGATGCTCGAGCGCAATTCACGGGCGACGAGAGAGGGGATCACCTATCCGTGGATTTCATTCGGCCGGCGAATGCTTCATACGCGCGACGCATGGCGGTTTCCCGATCGGCAGGTCGAAATGGGGGGACGAAAGGGCCTAGGTCAACGTCGGCATCCCCGGCAATATACAACAGCACTCGCGGCCACACACCCACCTTCTTCTCACCGCGTTTAGCGGGCTTTGCCTTGAGAGTTGTCTCCCACTCCGCCTGCTTGAAGCCGTGGGCGTGGTAGTCGCCACAAATCTGTCGTCCGTTTCCGTCAAAGACCATTTGTGACTCGTATTTGCGCAGGACACCGAACTGAGATCGATACATCTGAATAAGCTGTTCTACGGATAGGCCGAGGAGCAGAGCAACTATCGCGTCGACTTCACATAGTGCTAACCAACGGTCGTAGTCGACGCGGAGTGGAGTGCTCCACGACCATTCTGGAGCCAGTTCGCCGAGGACCCCGATCGCCTCTCCCGCTTCGAACTGATCTGTTGTCCACCTTGTATCGAACAGCTCGGACCACAAGTCGGCGTATGGCTTCGTGAGGCAATTCAGACGAAGGGTCCTTAGAAGTAGGAAGCTTTCCAGTCCGGGTTCACTCTGTGGAAGTGGCAAGCCGTCCGTAATGTTCTTCTTGATGCCGTTGACGCCACTCGTCTTGATCAAGTAGTCATATGGTAGGGCCGCTAGGAGCCCTGCCCAGAGTGTGGTTTCACGGTTCGTCGGCATGGCTATCGAAACGAGAGTTCCCAGTTGGGCTGGTCCGGGAGGGAGCAGGGCTGCCTGGAGAGTTCGCACCCATCCAGTCCCGACCATTTGTCGATGCGTTTCTCGATACCAGGTCGTGTAGGGGGCACCATCCCAGTACTGGAATCGGCTCGTTGGCTTTGTTGGCCGCTTGAGAAATGCATAAATGGTTCGTGGGACAAAATCCTGCGGCAGATGCTCCTTGTCAACTGCTTCCCAGTCGTTGTTGGTCCTGTAGCTCTCGATGGGCTGTTGGCAAAGTGGAGTTGCGTTCAGCACATGCGGACCTTGAAGGACGCAGTCCTCGAGTCGAACCGGCGTCGATGTCTTCCACTCAAGAGTGCCGTCGTCTTTTTGTTCCTTTTCATTGAACCCGCCCGCCCAATGCCGTTGGACCTCGCCAAGACGCGTTGGCTGAGATGCGAACACTGCGAGGGCGTCCACGTCTAACCTCGTTAGAGGGCGCAACAGCCTGGATTCTGCGGCATGAGTTCCCGGTACATCAAAGAGACGGACCCAACTGGCCAGAACTCCCTCGTCGATCGTCACCACTCTTTCAAGGTGGGGTCGAAGGTCCCAGCCACCTTCCGGATACTGAATGCTTGGTGGGTCCCCGGATCCGTCGTGCTGGAGACTGCGGTCCAAAGTCGCCGGAGACAGCAGGTTGACGACTTGAAGGAAGGTCGGCCTTTGCGGAAAACTGTAGACGTTTACCCCGAACTCGACGTAGTGGTGAACGTCTTCAAAGAGTTTCAACTCGTTGACGAATTGCCAATGTCGTCGTAATCGCTGATAAGTCGATGTTCGGAGTGAGCCCGCCTCGGGATCCATAAAGTGCGATTCGGGATGAAGGAGGCCAATTACCCCATCGGTGCCGCTTCGACGCCACGTGTTGGTCATGAACACCATGTAGAGATTGGTTCTTAGCCCGGCGAGCAGTGGCTCCCGAGTTGGTGCTCCGAGGAGCGAGGTCAGTCCTTCGTTCTCTGCGCGATAGCGCAGATAGGCTGTGACGGCCAGGTCCGAAGCAAGTGTAAGAGTTCGACGATCGCGCTTGACAGGGTCTGCCGACTTGGTCAGGTCAGTAACGCCCCACCACGGATCGACTTCGGCCAGGCAGGCAGGTTCGTCCCAATCGAGACGGACCCAGGGCGGGTTGCCGACCTGAATGTCGAACCCTCCGTTGGCGAATACCGGAGTGTGCTCCAACTCCCAGTGGAAGAACCCCTGAGCGAGCGCAATCCTCTGACATTCGACTAGCCACGGATGTCGTTCGAGGACCTCGGCAATTGATGCCTTGCCGAAGTACTCGATTGAATCGAGGGTCCCGATGTCGAGTTCATATGCGGTGAACAGACTTCCGACATCCTCGATTGTCGGCTGACCGAGCAACAACTCCGCCGCCTCGAGCCAGTTGTCGAGGGTGGGAAGGTCAGCGCCGTTGTCGGGCGCCCACATCCACAGGGCGCACCATGCGTTCATCAGAACCCGCAAACGCGCCACTGGTCCCTCTGCATCCTCAAACCGAGTGCTGCTTGCACTGCCCGGGTCCGGCAGCGCCCTCCGATCGGCGCCCCAAACATCGACAGTCCGCTTCGAGGATTGGTGATGCTCGGCGACGTCTTGTGCGGCCTTCGCCCATGCCGCCTCAACGCGGGAGGCGAGAGCTTTCAAGCGTTCAATCTGTGCTCCTGATGGGACGCGGTGCACGGCATTGCGCCAGGTGCGGATGGTTTCCGACCACTCCGTGGCGAGCCCAACCGTTGGGTTCTTGCCGCCCTTCCCCTTGAGTTCGACTGCCTGGCTAGCCGCACCCCAGCCTTCGCCTGGGAGAAGAAAGTGGTGGACCCCATCGCAATCCCCAAGTGGCACATCAGCGAGGGGAATCTCGGTGGGTGCGACCGCCTTCTTGCCCTTCCAGGGCTTCCGTTTTATCTGATCGATGGTGTATGTGGCGCGACGGGCGCCGATAAGTGTGTTGCCTCGTCGGAGTCGGGCGCTGAAGCGGGGAGCCTGCATTCCCCGGTGCATACAGTTGAGCCAAAGGCTCACTTCAGCGAGCTCCACTGCCGTCCGATTCAGGTCGACCCCGTAGCATTGGTTGATGGCGAAATGGGCCTTGGCCTTCTGGAGCTCCAACTGATACTGGTCGGGGTCGATCAACTCCCCTGACTCGTTTTGAGCGGCTTTCAGGTATCGGGCGGCGAGCTGATTGATTGTCTCGTTAAGGAAGGCTCCCGATCCGAGGGCGGGCTCGCACACGGTGAGGGCGAGGATGTCGGCCGCGCTGAGGTCAGGATGCTCCTCCCAGTAGACGTCGAGGGTGTGCCTAACGGTGAATTCAGTAAGGACTTCCGGGGTGTAGTAGGAAGCCGACCTTTGCCGGTCACGTCCAGAGAGCCGGAAGACGAAGTCGCCCTCGTGGTATCGAACTCTTCGTTCCTGTCCGTCCGCCCCTTCCTCCTTGAGGAACACTTCCTCCGGGAACTCATCGGCTCTGTCTACAGGAATGACCCAGGAGCCGTTGTCAGGGTCTCCGTCGACGATCTCGAAGAGTTCTTCAGTTGCAAGGAAACCTCTGTAGGCCATGAGCCCTTCGTACACAGCGCCCAGCTGGTTGATTCCCAAAGTGGAGTAGGAGAGGACCTGGCGTTGTCGTCCAGCCTTCTCCTGGGTGTAGCACAGATTTACGAGGACCTGTTGCAGCACGTCGTCGCTGACCCTTGCCTTGTCCAGCATGGGGCAGGCTTCGTCGGAGAACAACGCCGAGCTCAGCTCGGGGAAGGTCAGTCCTCGCGCATCGGTGTCCAACGTCACCGCCGGTTGGTAGCCGTTGTTGACCAGTCCGAATAAGAGTGAGAGAGACTGCTGAATGTGGGTGCTGTCCTTGCCGCGATCCGAGTGCAACTCGGTGAGGGCAGTCTCCCGAAGCCTCACCAGGCTGTAGCCCGTCTGATAGTCGGGGTCATCGACTGGAAGGATGCCGAGCTCGGGTCGTGCTTCGGCAAACAACAGGACAATCAATCGGTAGAGGTAGCGGAGGCACTGGCGGGTGAGCTCGTCGGGGTCAATCTTGAGCCACGGCCCTTTCTGCCGGGTTCGCACGTCGTCGACGACAGCGTTGGCAAGGAGTTCGACACTGCGCCGCACACCATGGCGGAGTTCCTTGGACACGCCCGCCGACTCGTTGGCCGCTCTGTTGAGCAGACCCGACAGAACGGACTGAGCTTCGCTTGCCGGGTTGATTGTGTCTGCTCCGAACAATGCGGCGATTGAACTCAGCTCACCTTTGGCCCGGCTGTCGCCGCGGGCGACGGCATCGTCGAGGTCGGCCCCGATGAACACTCCATCACCCCAACGTTCTCGATCGAGGAGGGTGACTGATCCTCCCGAGCAGACGAGGAGGTAACTGGGGGGTTCGTCGGCAGTGAAGATGAGCTGGGCCGCCCGAAGGACGGTGAATGCTTCTTCCTTCGGTCCCACTTTCACGGGGTCCAGGAGGGTGCCAGCTGGAGCCGCCTTGTCTGCGACCACAGTGGCCGGGTCGGTGGCAAATACGGTCTCGATCGCAAGAAGAATGGTTCCACTAGGCGTGTCGCATCGGTGGGCGACTGGCACTTGGATCGTCTGCTCCCCTGACGTCATGGACACGACCTCGCCTCGCATCGGCTCCCAACCCAAGGCGGTGAGAATGGCGTCATCCAGATCGCGCAACGCCGCAACGGCGTCAGCGTTCAGCAGACCGAGGTCTAAGCGACCTTCGCTGTCAGCAGCGTCCGGTGAGGCGAGAACAGCATCAGCTCGGTATTTGTCGAATGCAGTCGACAGCCCGCGAACCCGAGTGCGTGGCGTGGCGTCGCCATCTCGCTCGGACACTTCCCAGCGCTTGTAGAGATCGGTCAGGCCAGCGTCGAGCCGGTATCCCAGGAAGTAGTCGCTGAAGTAGCCCTGGTTGACTATCGACGGGAGCTCCTTCTGCGACGAGTTCTGAGGCGATGGTTGGCGAGCCATGATCAGGTAGAGGGCACCAGTGCGCCGACGATGCGGATCAATGGGGCGTCGGCTGGGGTCTGATCAGAGATCAGAGCTTCAATCTGTTGAGTTACACGCTCGATACGGCGAATCCGACGTGCCCGATGCGAATCGGATCTCAACTGGTCGGCCAGTAGTCGAGCCTCTTGCTGCCATGCTTCCAAGCGTTTACGGGTGCGCCCCAGCCGTTCCCATGTGTCTTCGAGTGCGTCGGCCACGGTGTCAGCCATCCGGTTGGCTGCGGCTTGAACGACCGCCTCAGTCCGGTGTTCGAGCCGTTCCAGGTCGCCTTGCCACCGCGGGTTCACCATGCTCGCCGACACCCCGGCTCTGCGAAGCGCCTCGAACATGTCCTCGAAGGTGACCAAACCGTTTTCGTCGGTGGCGGCCAACCAGGCGCCGGCTATTGGTTCCCCGAGCTTGTTGGACCACACACCGGAGACAAGGAATGTGGACTCGTCGACATCACAAGGAATCGCAATCGCCTCGTTGCGATCTACGCGATACAGCAGTTTGTCGGCGACCCAGTCGAGAACAGGATGCTGGGGACCGAGATAGTGAATTTCGGGCCAGGCGGTGCCCGACTCACCAGCCTGGGCCTTGGCGTTCACAGCTAAGTCCAACGAAGTTGTGGCGACAGATGGATCTGTGGTGAGACGGAGTCGTTGTAGGAGGCCCCTTTGTCGCAAATAGGACTGGGGTAGAGCATCAAGCCGTCGCATCAGATCCTGAGGTGGCTGAAGACTTAGAACCTCGACGTCAGTTTCCCAACCGATAGTCGTCAAGTCTCCATAAATGAGCTGTAGGCCTTCGGTCAGGTAGCTCGCGCGAGAGTCGAACAGCGTCGTCGGTGGGTCTACGTCAACATCGAGGGAGGGAGCTGTCACGTTCCCGTCGAGCCCGACGAAGGACCAGGGATCGAAGACCTTGTCGGTCGGGGCTTTCTCCTCCAATGCGGCTTCTCGCTCAACCTCTGTTCTCTTGCGGAGGGCTTCGATGATCGAGTGCTCTTCAGCGGTCTCGCTGTGCAGACCCATTACGGATGCGACGTCACCAAGTGCCTTGTGAGCGATGTTCTCTTTCTCGATCAGCTTCGATAAGACGCGGACATCACTTGCGACCTCGGAGTCCTCAGGGTTGTAGATGAGATATCGGATCTGAGGAGACTTCAACTGACCGTACCGGTCGATACGCCCGTTTCGCTGCTCGACGGTGATCAATGACCAGGGAAGGTCGAAGTGGATCATCTGGTTGCACTGCTTGTGGAGGTTGACGCCCTCGGACGCGATGTCTGACGTGACCAGCACTCGGATCGGCGCGGAGGCCATCGAGAACGCCTCGACGGTCTGCTGTTGCTCCTCGTCGCTCTTTGAGTTGTGGAAGGTCTGGACTTGATCGACGTCCATCCTGAGCTCATGACGGATCGCCTCGGCGATCCAATCAAGGGTTCGAATTCGCTCCGAGAAGATCACGACTCGCTCACCTGACTTCGGTCCGATTCCGATTTGCCGAAGAGCGCCAATAAGGGCATCTAGCTTCGCCGAACCCTTCGCACGGGCCTCCTCGCTGAGGATCCAAAGTCGTCTCAGTGCATCGACCTCCTCGTCTTCGACGGGGATGGACCGGTCCTTAAGGACGTCGACTCGTCGGCGGGTCAGCCGATGCTCAATGGATTCCGACAACGCAGCCGGAGACGACAAAGCTGCCTTTAGAAGCGTGTAAGCGAAGAGGGCATCCTGACTGGGCGGCTTGACATTTGGGGAAAGCCATGTGGCACTCAGCTCGTTGAACACAGCGTCTTCTGCGGAACTCGGCTTCACCGAAATTGGAATCGGCTCAGCTCTCTCTGCCCATCTGTCGCCCACCACCGCCGCTACGTCCGGAGAATGCTTGTGCCGTCGTACCACGAGATGCGAGATGTCCTCGACGGTGACCTCCTCTGGATTGGGAACCGCGGTGGGATCAAGCAACGAGATCAGATTTGCGAAAGCATCCGGTTGGCCGTTGTGAGGGGTGGCTGTCGTGAGGATGAGGGCGTCGGCGCTGGGACCGATTACTTGGGCAAGCTGCGCGCGTTGGGCCGATCGGTTGGCCACACTGTGTGCCTCGTCGATCCACACTACGTCCCAGCGGACACGCTCCAAGTGGTGGCGATACCGGGACGGGTTCTTCAGAGTGTCGATCGAGACGATGACTTTGTTGAAGTAGGTGAAAGGGTTCTGGCCGGCCGGGATCTTCTGACGCACCCGCTGAATGCCGTCTGAGTCCAGGCGGACCAGGGGGAACGCGCAACGGCACCAGAGTTCGTGCTGGATTTGGTCGAGGATGTGACGGGGGACGACTGCCAGAACCCGATTGGCACGCCCTCGACGTTGAAGCTCCGATAGCAGAATCCCCACCTCAATCGTTTTTCCGAGCCCAACTGCGTCTGCGACGAGCAGTCGCGGCTGAAGCTGGTCCATGGCCATGCGGAACGGCTCGCGTTGATAGGGGAGGTCGTCCGCGAGTATCTCATGCCCGACCGTCAGGTTGATGTTGGAGATTGGGACGGGTGTTCGTCTGATCATCGACTCGAGAATCAGCCTGGTCTCGAGGCCATGTGCCGACTCGTCTAGTCGGAAACGGGTTCGGGTTGGATCCTCCGGCTCTATGCGGTCGATGTCGGAGAAGAATGAACCGGGGCGATCGCGCACAAGCTCGCTTCGGCCTATGCATCGGACGATCGCGGTGGTTCCTAGGGCTTGTCGTTCGACTTCGACGACCTGCCAATCCTGGTCACGGACTATGACGCGGCTGCCGGGAGCGATTTGATCGAGGACTTTGGGTGGCGTCACTGGCCCCTTCTCACTCGGGATCCCATTTGCCGACGCCATGCTCGGAGCTAAGCGCGTCAGCCCTTCGGCTTCAAATGGTTTCGGCGGTCGTAGCCCTTCCCTCACATGAGCGAGGGTGGTATTTGGGGGGCATGGAACTCGTGGGAGGAGAGACCGAGCCGCTGGCAGTTTGGGGCGCGCGAGGCGGCCACGGCGCAACGACCATCGCGATCGTGTTGAGCGCTCTGCTTGGTCGGGCGTACCAGGGTGAGCCGTCATGGATGGTCGGCTGGATGCTTGGTGGCCCCCCGACCACCGATGGCGCACATCCTCCGATCGTTGACCGAGGAGCGCTTTCCCCGGCACGGGATGGATCAACGAACCTCGCAGTCCTTAGAGGACCCTGCCTTATTGGCCTCCGAACGCTGCAGGATGTCGCCGACGAGATCGACCATCTGATCGTGATCCGTGAGCCCTGGAGACGAGTCTCAAACCCGGATGTTGAGTCTGTGTTGGGCACGCCTGTGGAAGTCGAAGTGCCGTTTTCCGAGCGAGTTCCTCAGTTGTCGGATGCGGGGTTGTTGGGAGCGCGGTTGGGAGCCCTAGTGGAGTTCGAAGCGCTGGCGTCCTGGGCGGCGACGATGTCGTTTCGGTCGAGCCCAGGAGTCAGGGCAAGTATCGACCTCTGACGTATTCAAGCCAGCCCTCTGGCCCGATCGTGATGCGGCTGAGCAGATCTTGGTAGGTGATGGCTCGGAGCGCGAACTCACTTCCCAACATGGATTGGAGCAAGTCGAACTCGGCGGCGGTGGAGTCACCGTCGACTCCGGGAATGCGGTACCACAGGTAAATGAGGTCGAAGCCCTGCGGTTCGTGAGACAGCGTGAGCCCGAGTGCATGCTTGATCAGTTGAGGGGCATGGAGGTATTGAAACTGAACGTCACCAACGACCAAAGCTCGAGCTATCTCCAGCGACTTCGGGAGGTGGCGCCAAGGCTTCGGATTGGCGAAGTACGAAGGCCTGAAGCCGTTGGTCACGGGTCTGTAGGGCTCGGTGAACTTGGATTCGACCGCAACAACCGGTCCCATTTCGGAGGCGAGCTCGATGTCCAGATGTGGAGGAATCCCTCCGAATCCTGTCCGGTGTGTTGCCTCGAACCGCGAGATCCGATACGTGTCGTCTAATCCCAATGCCCTGGCCAGTTCATCCAGAGGTCGATCGCGCCACGAGTCGAACACGTTGCAAGCCAGTGCCGAGGAGGAAATCAGGGACCACATCTTTCCCGGCAAACCCATCGAGCCGAGCTCAGCACCCCTGCCTTTTTCGAAGTCGTCACGTGTCTTTGGATGGAGCGGCTGAAACAGGTTCCTGTCGAGAGACGTCGTTTGGTCCTTCGAGTCAAACGGTATAGACCGCTCCTCTGCCCAAGCACGCTGCGATTCTCGAATCAGCCGTAGCGCGTTCTCTCCCCTCAAGGCTTCGCAGCTCGCTTTCGATTGGTACGTCTCGGAGGCGAGAGGTCGATGGCCAATTCGGAGACAAGTTCGCGCAATTGATCCTCAGGCACGTGGTCTTTCAAATACCTGACAAGATCGTCCTGGCGAGGTTGACCGAAAGCCAGTCGGTAAGCGGCGAGAGCCTTCACTGTCGAATCCGCGACCGCGACGTCCCGAGACAATGACATTGCCGGAAACACTCTTTCGATGCTCGCACCACCCTCCCTTGGAAAGACCCAGTAGGGAACGATGTCCGACGTCGCAGGACCGCGTGCCCGCTCAGCCGCTTCCATCATCGCTTTCCACGGATCTCCGCGGGATCTCCGACCCAAGTCACCGAAATCCGCACCGATGTTCTTGCGGACCGCGAGGCCCATGTACCTATGGACCCGCCCTTCTCGTTGCTCGAGATCGACTGGATTACTGGGCACGTTCCAATGAACGACTGAGTGGCAATACTGATGAAAGTCCAGCCCCTCTTGACCGATCGACGTTGACACGACGATGAAAGGCCAGAACGGCGAATTGAACGACATGCGCACGTCGGCGAGTCGGGTCTGGGTACCTTCGTCAGTGCGACCGTCTTGTAGGGGCAGAGCAAAATGGGTCCGCATAGCGTGAGACACAAGCCCAGTTGGCTCGACGCCCCGAACTCGGTAGTTCACAGTCCTCACTCGCATGCCTTCGCGCATCGCCTTGCAGAGGTCTTCTATCGCCGACTCATCACCGGAAACATCTCCAAGTGAGCCGAGCAGGACGTGGCCATACTCGTCGATGACTGACTGAAGGTTTCCGTCGAGGCAATATCTGAGAGCTTGACGCCAGTACGGGCCCCGCCGATACAAACGTCTGATGAGAGCCACCACCTCTGGGGCGTTGAAGAGAGTCCGGAATCCCCAGGCCACCGTGGCCGCCGAGCGGCGCACCTCGGGCGACTCGGTGTCGGTATTCAGAACCCTTCCCAGCATTCGCACCACGACGTTCCCTGGTGCGGCAAGGGCGAGCTCCGCCAGCACTTGAGCAAGGTCTGAAGGCATGCGGCCCAGCTTCGGCACGCGCTCAGTGAATACGTGGCTGGCTTCCTCGAGGTGGCGTCGAAGGCCAGTGCTCTCGCGAGGCTCGTCGGCGTCGGCCCTGTCTCCTTGACGCGGCTCGGGTTCTTGAAGGACACGCGCGAACCAGCCCGGAGCGGCCAAGTTTGGATCGGTGAAGGAGAGAGTCTCTTGGTCGAGAAGGAGTGGTGCCATCCAATACCACCTCTCATCAGTCCGTCCCCCTTTCGCCACAGCTCCACCATGCGCCTCGATTCGGTCAACCAGTCGAGTCAGGTTTTCCGAGATCTTCGCCCTCACGTTGCCGATCGCTTCGTCCATAGGGACCGGCATGCCTTCCCGGAGTGCGCACTGAGCAAGTGGATCTCCCATATGAGAAAGAGTTACCGACGGGTACAGAAACGCCAGCATGGGCATGTTGGACAGTCGTTCATCTGAGATCGTCCAGTCCAGCGGGCGATAGGCGGATCGACGCGCGATGGGGTTGTTTTCCAGGGTCGGGCCCTTCCGCGTGCTGACCATTCTTCGTTCGACCTCATAGCTGACAAGCGTCGACACAGCAGTAGGAACCATTGCCCAGGCGGAGAACACAAGCCGTTTCTTCACATCCGAGCGCCCAACGAACGGTCCTCTTGGCTCCATGTAGGGGAGTGAGGGCGGCAGCCAGAGCAAATCCTGCGCACCGGAACTCACGACATCGTCGACGAGCCACCGGAGCCGTGCATTCGGAATGGCTATCTCCTCATATCTTTCAACTGGGCCGAAAGGCACCTGAGTCCCTTCGGTCAGGCGGTGATCCACGCGACCCCCTTCGATCGAATCACGCAATTGCCTTCCGAGGACATAGTCGTCTGCGAAGGTGGTCAGGAAGGGCGCCGACTTCCAATACTCGAGTGGATCCGGAGCTTCGACGTGCGCGGCGAGGCGCGCCACAGCGTGGTAGGCAGTCACGTCTTCGGCGGTTGGGGTAAGACGCAGGTCGATTTCGGTGAGCATGCCCGAGCGATCGGGCGTCGACGCCAGTCGCTCTGTTCGGACCATGACACTGGAGAGAACTGATTGAATTCGATCCTTCGCATGAATACAGCTTGCGCGCCCGACGTCGCCGAGCCTGAAAAGCCCACGTCGGAAATCTCGCAGACCACTTCGTAGGACTTCGAGCTCGGCTTCGTCATCCAACAGGAAGCGGACGGTCTCCAACAGGTCTGAGTAGTGATGACCCTCGGTGTCGTCGTACAAGCGGTAAGGGGTGGCGGATAACAGGAGAACCTTGGTGTCTGGATGGGCTTGGAACATGTCTCGGGCGAGGGCGGCTCCCGGACTGTCGTCCTCCGCGTCTGGCTCGGCCATCAAATGTCTGAATCGTTGGAACTCATCGAGGATGACCAGGTCAGGTTTGAGAGCCTTGATGCAGGCGCGTGCCAGAACATCGCGTAGCTCGCCGACGAATCGGTGGCGCTTGGCTCGCTCCTCATCACTCCAGCCGTTGACGGGTCGATCGAACTGGTAGATGTCGAGCAATTCCAGGTAGCGATCGAGAAAAGTCCACGACCGGTTCCTGGGTGATGCGGCCTTCAGTTCGCGTCTGAACGATCCAACAAATGGTTGGGTGTGCACTCCAAGATGCCGCGCATTCATGTAGAGGCACTCCGACTTAAACCAGTTGAAGTTGGAAACGTGACCTTGAAAGATCCGGTATGAGCCCTGCGATCTGAAGAGGTCGGGGCCCCAGGCGGCCTCAAGCATCATCCTCACTACAGCTCGTTCTCTCCACATCCCTCCGCCCTCCTTCACGTCGAAGGACGTGCCCGGGGTCGCTGCAATGATGTTGACCCGCTCACCGCTCTTGATGGGGACGGTGGGCAGCATCGTCACGCGATCTGGCATCTTGAGGTACTTACCGATGAGGCCCTTCTGCAGACGCTGGATGTTTTGCCGGGCTATCTGGACGTTGGAACAGACGTAGACCACATTGATCGAGCGACGCCCCTTCGAGAGCTCCTCCACGGCCCTGGCGACAAGACCCCGTGCTACGAGGGTCTTGCCCAAGCCCACTTCGTCCGCAACGAGGAACCGGTGGACAGGGGGACGTTGCCTGAACATCTTCTCAAAGACGAACTCGACTGTGTCCTGCTGGAAGTCCTTAAGTCCAGCAAGCACATCCACCGTCGGGGAGTCCATCACTCGGCCTTTCCGAGGGCCGCTAACACCGGCTCGAGTATCGCCAAAAACCCGGCCGGTACCACGCGATCTCTCTCTTCGCCAAGGTCGACTACCAGACGCTTGATTTCCCGGATTCGTTCCGGGTCACTCCGAGAGACCCTGACCAAGGGTTCGAGCAGACTCGGCTGCCCTTCTCGTCCGAAACCCAGCCATTTGCGCCAGACACCTCCGGCGTCACCGGTCCCCCTGCCAAATGGATCTTCTTCGCTCGCCAGCAAAAGAAGCAGGTAGCGAAGGAATCGATCCGAGTCTGCAAGGAGGTGCGACAGCAACCGGGCATGTCTGTCAGGTGGCCCGCCGACCAGCTCAGCATTAATGAGAGTGGAACCCTCTCTAGTGAAACCCCGGTGAGTCACGTGTATTCGCAAGACAAAGAAGCTGGTGATCGCCTCTTCAGATAGCTGGAAGGTCAGGCGCACCCTCTCTGCGGGATCGGCAGATTCGGCACGGGACCAGTCGAGGCTCAAAGGTCGAACCGATAGTTCGACACCGGTGGCCGCCTCGAGAACGGGCACG
>Ga0299913_10000471_pt1 | contig 25840 bp, 25 predicted proteins | sample RVTome_9_FD_201360 | JGI IMG/M metagenome (GOLD analysis project Ga0299913, IMG submission 201360) | Soil microbial communities from uranium-contaminated site in the Upper Colorado River Basin, Wyoming, United States - RVT155D38 (version 2) ... | reverse complement strand
GGCGCTTCACCGCCTCCACCTGGATGGCGTCGCCGCTCCCGCCGACGATCGTGACGTCTCCCGCGAGGTTCCAGAGCTCGAGCGCTCCCTGCGGGCCCGTCTTGAACGTGCGCGACCACGTCTCGCGCACGTCGGTGCCGCTTCCGGTCCCGGCCTGCAGGGCCACGGCCGCAGGCGTCGGGACGGGGGCGACATCGGCCGCCGCGGCCGCGCGCGAGACGCAGAGACATGCGATGACGACGATGCTGATGCGAATGCTGGCGCTCATGAAGACATCCTGTTCACGATGACTGGTCTCCGTTCGTTTCCGCTCCCGAACCGTTCGAGGCCTGGCTGTTCCGGCGAATCTCGCTCAGCAGATAGATGGTGTCCTCGAGGAGCGCGATCTTCGTCCGGAACGCGTCGAAGAGGCTCTGCTGCGCCGGATGGCTGCCGGGCTGCGCCTGCAGCGCCGTGCGGCTCTCGGCAATGGCGCCGTCGATCACCTGGAGGTTCCGCTGCAGCGTCGCCGCCACGTCCGGATCGAGCAGCTGGCGATCGCGCGCGAGCTGCTCGAGGCCGGCGATGGCGTTCTCGTAGTGCTGCTCGGCCAGCCTCAGCTCGGCTTCGACCGTCCGCGCCACCTCGATCGGCGTGGCGCCCGCGTCCGTGCGCGTGGCGACCGCAGGCGCTTCCGGACCGCGCACGAACAGCGCGACGGCCATCGCGACCGCGACGATCGCAGCGGCCGCGACCGCCATCCACGCCGGTCCGAATCGCGGCCCGCGCCGGCCTCTCTCCGACGCGCGCGTCGCCCGCTCGATGCGATTCCAGAGGGCGGGCGGCGGCGTCTTCCGCTCGAGACCCGCCGCGAGCTCCTTCACGCGCCGCAGGTCCGCCGCCAACGCCGCGCAGGAAGGGCACGCGTGGAGGTGGTCCTCCACCTCACGGCGCTCGACGATGTCGAGCGATCCGTCGATCCACCCGTTGATCGCCTCGTGATAGCGCTGGCAGCTCATGACCTTTGGGTCCTCACGCCCGCCCGCGTATCCGCCTCGGTGACCTTCCGGGGAGCCCGGGTCAGGTACTCGCGGAGCTTCAGGCGTGCCTTGTGCACCTGCGACTTCGACGTCCCTTCGGCGATGCCGAGAATCGCCCCGATCTCGTGATGGTTGAAGCCCTCGACGTCGTGCAGCACGAACGCCGCCCGATACCCTTCCGGGAGCCTCGCGATGGCGCGCTCGAGATCCATCGCGTCGGCCGTGAGCGGCCGCGTCCGCGTGGCCGGCGGCATCGCCTCGTCGAGCGGCTCGGTCTCGCGACCGGGGACGCGCCGGCGGCGCAGGTGGTCCAGGCAGAGATTGGTCGCCAGCCTGTAGATCCACGTGCCCAGGGCCGCCTCGCCCCGGAAGCTGCCGAGCTTGCGGTACACCTGGACGAACACTTCCTGCGCCAGGTCTTCGCCCTCCGAGGCGCTGCCGCTCAGGCGGCAGGTGAGGCTGTAGACCCGCGTCGAGTGGTCCCGGTACAGCTGCTCGAAGGCGCCCGGCTCATTTCGCCGGCAGCGCTCGATGAGTTCCGTCTCTGCCGCGTTCACGTCCATGGGTTTGGACGGCTCCCGGTCCTCCCGCGTTGCCTCACGGGCGGCCGGGCGATGAGGCAACTGACAGGCCGTATCGGGCGAGATCGAGGGCGGCGTTCAACCGACGCCGCGCCAGAGGCGGGCGGCTCAGCGACGGACCCGGCGGGGAAGGGCCGCGGATCGGCGCCGTTCCCGCCAGTCCTTGACGCGCCCACCGAGCACCTGCACGCCTTCCGCCCTCAGCAGAGCCGCCTTCAACTGCGGGCTGGAGCCGTATCCGCCGAGCCGTCCGCCGGCGGCGATGATTCGATGGCAGGGGACGTGACGGTCACCGCACTCGCGCAGGATGTTGCCGACCGCGCGCCAGGCACGAGGGCGCCCGGCCGCCTGGGCGATGTCCCCGTACGTGGCGACGCGTCCAGGTCCCACGCGGCAGACCGCCGCCAGAACGCTTCGCCGGAACGCAGATGCCGCCGCCATCGGTATCGCGGGACTAGAAAACCACCCTGAGCCCGCCGGAGAGCTGCAGACCGCCGGTCCGCCCGTCGTTGCCGCCGACATCCAGCGTGCCGCGGCTGTAGCGGGCGATGCCGCCGACGCCGACCGAGCGGGTCAGACGGTAGATGACGTCCGTCCCCACGCTGAAGCCCGTCGTCGACTCCTCTTCCCGAACGGTCCGGATGCCCTGCAGGCTCACCTCGTCGAACGGATAGGCCTCGTCGAGATCGAGTCCCGAGACGATGTCCTGCTCGAGGCGGAAGAAGCTCGGACCACCGAAGACTGCGACCGTCACTCGATCGCCGGCCGGGGCGAGCCATGCCACGTACGTGTGGATAGCGGTCTCCGCACGGTCGAGATCCACCGCCGTTTCCGTGAGCGGGCGCTGCGTCTCCGGCAGCAACGGGTGGGGAAGCCGGGCATCGAGCGTGGCGCTGGCGCGCTGCTGACAGCGCGTCACCGTCGCGCCGACCGCCAGACCCCCGGCGACCCGGACGCCGGCGCCGATATCGACCAGCGGTCCAGCGGGGACGTCAGACCGCGTGTCCACCCCGGCACTCTCGCCATAGAGCGGAAAGGTGAGGTCTCCGGTGAAGTCGCTCCGCGTCAGCTGTGCCCCGGCGTTGATGCTGATGTAGGCACGCACGCCGTCCCGGGCGGCCCGAGGTGCCGGCGGCACCTGCTCTCCGTGCGCGGTGCCGGCCGGGGCGAGGCTGATGGCCAGGACGATGCCGTGAACGACTGCGATGCGCATCGGCGCTCTCTCCAACCCGCGGGCTAGTTCACCCCGACGGCGGTCCACGCCTGCCGCAGCTCGCTGTACTCGGGGCCGGACGATCCATAGAGCTCCTCCGCCGCGAGGAGCGTGGCGGCGCGCGCGTCCGAAAAGCCGGCGCGAGGCGTCAGGAAATACATGAACGCGCGATAGAAGATGCGCTCCATGCGCTCGATGTTCGCGAGCCCGATGCCCTGGACGGTGACGCCGGATACGCGGTTCGTGCCCCCGGCCACAGCCAGGTAGAAGGCGTGATTGGGGATGCTGCTGTTGATGTGAATGCCGCCGTTGTCGACCGGCGTGCCGATGAACATCCGCAGCGAATAATGATCCGGGTGCCCCGCCGAGACGGGGTTGCTCATGGAGCGCAAGTACGGGGCGAGCCGGAAGACGTCCTCCCCGAGGACCCAGTCGGCGCGCCGGAGACCTTCCCCGGGTTCCTGGAACATGAACTCGACGGCCGTGCCCATGATGTCCGAGAACGACTCGTTCAGCGCACCCGGTTCGTTCTCGTAGAGCAGGTTGGAGCCGTGCTCGGTGACGCCGTGCGTCCACTCATGGGCGACGACGTCGATTCCCGCCGCGAGGTAATCGAACACCTGTCCGTCGCCGTCGCCGAACACGAGGATCCGCGTGCCGCCGATGTAGAAGGCGTTGTTGATGAACTGGCCCACCTCGGCGGGGTGGAGAACGGGAGCGAGCGCCCGCCCCAGCGGATGGGGGACCGCGGTGACGGCCCCGTTCGCGTCGTCCATGCCGCGCCGGCCGAAGCGCTTGTAGTAGTAGTCGTACGCGAGTCCCTGATGGACGTGAGCGTCCACCACCACGCCGTCGTCCCAGACGTTGTCGGTGTCCTGCGCGAGATCGGCGTCGCTCAGGATCCCCGAGCCCCAGAAATCCCGGAATCGCGCGAGACTGCCTCGCATGTCGAACGTCTCGATCACCCCGGGCCGCAGGGCATCATGCAGCTGGAAGCCATTCCCGCCGCGACGCGCCGCGACTTTCTTGAGGTCTCCCAGCACCCCGTGCCCGATGCCAATGTCGCCGAGCTGAGCGCGGATGCGCGACGCCCGGCGCAGGATGACGCCGGTGCCGGCGTCGACGTACACGTCTTCGACGTTCCACCGGCCGCGCACCGGCACGCGCCACGCGAGCGCGTAGGTCCCGTCGATGGGCAGGACGCCGAGCTGCGCGGCCTCGAAGGCCGCGGCCCCATCGCCCGCGATCCCGGCCGCGAGGCGCAGCGCCTCCGGTGCGGGCACGGCCGGCGAGGGCTCGATCGCGATTCCCTCGAAAACCCGCCCGGAGATCGTCCGCACCGTCCCGCCGTCGATCTGGCGGACGAGCTCGGCGCCGAACACCGGCACGCCCGCGTGGTGCTGCGCGAGCCGCTCGTGCACGCGCCCCGGCGCCATCGTGTCGTCCTGCAGCCGCGCGGTCCGGAGTTGCCCTTCGGCGACCATCGCCTGCACGTGCTGGTTGGCGGCGCCGGCCGCGGGCCCCGCGGCGGTCAGGGATCGGGTCTGAAACTCGGTGGACTGGCGCGCCGGCGGCGAGGCCGGCGCAGAGCGCCAGCGCCGTCCCCAGCAGCAGTGGACGTGCGGTGCGCATCGGGGTCTCCTGGGATGCCGAAAAGCATACCAGAGCGCACGGCGCGCCGACCCCGATCGTCACCGGCCTTCAGAGCATCGCGAGAGGTTCGAACTCCACGGAGGCCGGATCGACGGGCGCGGCCACCGAGCTCGGCCAGCCGCTGTCGGGCGCGGTGTCCCACAGGCTGACGTCGTACGGTTTGGGCATGGCGCGGCCGTCGCGATCGAGGAGGATTCGCACGTGCGGCCGGTGCGGATCCGCCGGGTTGACGCGGACGACGACCGCGGTCTCACCCGTGTCGAGCCGCACCACGTTGCCGACGGGATACACGCCGAGGATCTGCACGAAGCGCCGGACCAGGCGCTGGTCGAACTGGCGGCCGTCGTTGCTGTGCAGGACTTCGAGCACGCGCTCGGTCGGCAGCGCGCGCTGGTAGCGCCGGTTCGAGCGCATTGCATCGTACACGTCGGCGATGCCGCAGAGCTGCGTGGCGAGATTCAGCCCCGTGCGCGCCACCGCCGGATAGCCGGTCCCGTCGAGGCGCAGGTGATGCTCGAAGGCGACGACGGGGACGATGATCGGGATGTCGGGCGTGCTGCGCAGGATCTCCGCGCCGTCCACCACGTGGCGCTTGATCACGTCGTACTCGGCAGCCGTCAGCGCCGCGGCCTTGTTGAGGATCTCGTTCGGGGTGCGCACCTTGCCGATGTCGTGCATCAGCGCGGCCAGCCCGAACTCCCGCAGGACGGTCCCTTCGATCCCGAGCGCGCGCGCCTGGGCCATCGTCAGGATCGAGACGTTCACCATGTGGGTGAACGTGTAGTTGTCGTAGTCCTTGAGGGCCGTGAGCGCGAGCAGGGCGGAGCGGTTCTGGGCGGCGGCCTGTGCCAGCGAGTCCACCACGGTGCGGGCCTGCTTCGGATCGGGCCGTCCCTCGGCAAGGGTCATCTCCCAGAGCTCGCCGGCCAGCTTCGTCGAGTCGTTGTAGAGCTGCCGGACGGCGGCCGGATCGATCGGCCCGGCGTCCACCTGTCGTTCCACGCGGATGCGCCCCACCTCGATGTGCGGCATCGGCGGCAGGGGAGGCCCGTCTTCGTTCCCGATCGCTCCCGACGCGTCCAGCGCCGCCAGCCCGTGCACGAGCGCTGCGATCTCGTCGTTCGTGACGGCGCGATCCACGGTAATGCGCTCGACCCCGGCGCGCTGAAGCCGCGCGAGCAGCTCCGACAGCATCGCGCTCGAGCGGATCAGCGGGACGTCGCCGACGACGAACTCGCCGCCGACCACGCCCAACGCGATGCTCTGCTGCTGCCCGAACACGAGCCGCAGCGCGTCGGCGAACGCCGTCACGCTGCGCGTGACCAGCGGATGCTGCGGCGTGTAGAACTGCGTCGCCCGCAGCGCCGCCGCAAGACGGCGGAGCACGTCGTCGGCGAGCTGAATCCGGCGGCTCAGCATCAGGCCGCTCCTGCTTCCCGTGCCGGAGGAACGAGTGCCAGCTGCTCCCGCGCGATCGCGCGAACGCCCCGCGACCCCTCGTCCGCCGCGCGCCGCAGGGCCCCGAGCGCCTCCGCCGAGCCGATGCGCCGCAGGGCCGCGCCCGCCGCGCGCCGCAGCGCGGCCGTCCGGAGCGGCCGGTACCATTCCCCCCGCCGGAGCGCTTCGGCCAGCGCGGCGACGGCCTCCGGCCCTCCCACCGCCCCGAGTCCTTCGAGCGCCGTCACGTAGGCGCGCTGCATCGTCCGGCGGTACTCGTCGGAGCGCACCATGTGGCAGAACAGCGGGATCGCGCGCGCATCGCGCATCGATCCGAGCGCGTTCACGATCGCCTCGCGCTGTCCGGCGCCGCCGGAGGCCAGCGCCTCGTGCAGGATGGCGTATGCCTTGGCCGAGCCGATCAGCGCGATCGCGCGCACAGCCTCGCGCTGGATGTTCGGATCGGTGTCGTCGAGCAGCGAGGCGAGCTCCGGGAGCGCTTCGTGGCCGCCGAACTCGCGGAGCAGATAGATGGCGGTCCGGCGCACGGCGGGATTGGGCGAGCTCTTGAGCTGCTCGGCCGCCTCGCGCCCGGCGGGACCGAAGGCGGTCAGCAGATCGGTGAGGCGGCGGAAGGCGCGGCCGCGCTCCTCGAGCGCGAGCGCCTCGGCCATTGGGCGGATGAGGACCGTACCGAGCGACAGGCAGATGCGGCGGACGCGCTCGAACCCCGCATCGTCGATCGTTTTCAGGTGGCCCGTGAGGTGGGTCATCAGCTGGCCGCGGCGGGTGCGGTCCAGCGCGCTCTCCGCCGCGGCACGATGCGTGGGCCGGCCGCTCACGTCCGCCTCGGCCGCCAGGGCCTCGACGAGGGGGTCGGCCGACTCGAAGTCGCCGAGCAGGAACAGGTCGTCCAGGTGCGCCGTCACGAACGTCGCCACGACGTCCCACTGGCCCGCATCGTCCTCGATGCGGAGCAGGTCCAGCAGCATCTGCAGATCGATCGCGCGCACGCGCGCGTCGGCGATCGTCGAGAGCCACTCGGCGATCTGCTCGGGGGAATCGTCCGCGATGCGCTCGAGATCGGTCGCATTGGCGCGCGCGGTCGACAGCTCGCGCGCATAGGCGTCCGAGACGTACGGCTCGTCGCGGTAGGAGAGCAGCATCTCGGTCGCCTGCTGCCACAGCCGCGGGAAGTCGTCCTCCTGGGCGAGGGCGCTCTTCGTGAGCTGCTCCTGTGCGAGCGTCAGCACGGACGTGCGGCGCCCCTCCTCCGGGACGAGCGCCTGAAACGCCTCCGCCAGCCGCTCCGTGGCGCCCCGCTCGCTGGCGATCGACTGCGCGACGAAGTCGCCGATGGTGTCGTCGGTCATGTGCGCGATCACCTGGCTGACGACGTCGGGTCCGGCGCCGGTCCCGGCGTGGGCACGGCGGGCGAGGAGGCCGAGAAGGGTGTCGGGCGGGAGCGTGCCGGCCACCCGCGCCATCGTGCCGAGCACCTGGTCGAGTCGCTCGGGCCGGCGCTCGGAGACGGCGTCGGCGATGTACTGGAGCAGCCGCGCGAGCGCCTCGGCCTGGGCGAACGGGCCTCCCTCGGCCGCATCGCGCTCCACGTGTTCCACGAGCTCCTTCAGGCCCTCCGCCCGCTCGGCCACTTCGAGCAGGGCCCGGATGCTCGGTTCGTCCAACGTGACGCGGTCGTCGTCCAGGCAGTGGCGGATGATGGTCTGCCAGTCGGCGCGTACCCCCGTGCCGCGCTCGCGAAGCACTTCCGCGTAGTCGACCTCCCGGATGCGCACGTGATCGCCGCCGCCGGCGGCCCACAGCCGGGCGACACCGCCCTGCGCCTGGAGGTCGGCGGGCGCCTGGGCGAAGAGCGCGAGCAGGTTCCGCCAGGCATCGGCGTTCGCCGCCGAGACCACGTCGAGCTCGCCGACCAGATGGTCGTGGAGCAGGACTGCGAGCTCGCCGATGCTGGCGTCGGGCCGTTCCGGCGCCGCCCCGCCCAGCAGCAGCGTGTCGGGCAGAACGGCCAGGGTGAACGGACCCGATTCCACGGCGGCTGCGGCCGCGGTCACGAGCCGGTCGAGCGAGGCCCCGACTGCCGGGTGAGCCTCGGGGTAGAGCGCCACCGCGCGCGCCGCCGCCTTGCAGGCGCGCGCAAACTCGGTCAGCCGGGCGGCTGCCAGTCGGTCGAGCGAGGGCCGCGAGGGATCGGGCGGCGTGCGCGGCGAGGTCGCGGGAGGCGCGTTCATCGTGATGCGCGGGACAGTCCGCCGGCGGGACGCTTCGTCACGGCCCGCCGTCTGCTCTCGGCTTCCCGTAATCTCCTATACTTGGCCGTCCATGCGGGCCGTCGATGTCATAGTGCGCAAACGGGACGGGCAGGCCCTGACCCCCGCGGAGCTCGCGTTCATCGTCGACGGTGTTATCGGCGGGACGATCCCGGATTATCAGGTTTCCGCGCTGCTGATGGCCATGTTCCTGCGCGGCCTGACACCCGCGGAGACCGTCTCGCTGACCGAGGCCATGGCCGCTTCCGGCCGGCGCATCGACCTCTCGTTCCTGCCCGGAACCAAGGTCGGCAAGCACAGCACCGGCGGCGTCGGCGACAAGACCTCCATCATCGTCGTGCCCGCCGTGGCGGCCTGCGGCGTCGCGGTGATGAAGAGCTCGGGCCGGGCGCTGGGACACACGGGCGGGACGCTCGACAAGCTCGAATCGATTCCCGGATTCCGCACCTCGCTCGATGCCGCCACGCTCGGCGCGGTCCTGCGGGATCTGCACTGCGCTTTCGTCGGCCAGACCGCCGACATCGCGCCCGTCGACAAGAAGCTGTACGCCCTCCGCGACGTGACAGGCACGGTCGAGAGCCTCCCTCTCATCGCCTCGTCGATCATGAGCAAGAAGATCTGCGAGGGCAGCGATGCGCTGGTGCTCGACGTGAAGGTCGGGTCGGGCGCCTTCATGAAGACGATGGACGAGGCGCGTCCGCTCGCCCGCACCATGGTGTCGATCGGCCGGCATGTGGGGCTGCGCACCGAGGCGCTGCTGACCGACATGGACGCCCCGCTCGGCCGCGCCGTGGGCAACGCGCTCGAGATTCGAGAGTGCATCGAGACACTCAAGGGGGAGGGGCCAGGCGACGTGGAGGCGATCTGCGTCGCGCTCGCCGCCCGGATGCTGCGCCTCGGCGGCGTCGTGCCCTCGCTGGACGACGCCGCCGCACGCGTCCGGCGTGCGCTGACCTCCGGCGCGGCGCTGGAACGGTTTCGCGCGCTGGTCGAGCGTCAGGGCGGCGACCCGGGGGTCGTCGACGATCCGGGCCGGCTTCCGCGCGCGAGCCGGGTGGAGGTCGTCACCGCTGAAAGGGCCGGCTTCGTGCAGGAGCTCCGCGCCGATCTCGTGGGGCATGCGTCGATGATCCTGGGCGCCGGCCGGGAGCGTGCGGACGCCGCGGTCGATCCCGCCGCTGGCGTGTTCCTGCGCGCGGCGCGCGGGGATCGCGTCGAGGCCGGCGACGCGATTGCCGAGCTGCACGCCTCCGAGGGAGGACGGATCGACCGCGCGCGCCGTCTGATGGCCTCGGCGCTGGTCGTCGGCGACCAGCGTCCGGCGGCGCGCGAACCGGTGCTGGCGGTGGAGACCTGAGGCGCATGCCGACTCCCGGGGCCCTGCGGATGGCCTGTATCGGCGGGGCGCTGGCGCTGGCCGTGCTGGCGCAGTGGACGCAGGGCCTGGTGGACCTCCGCGTCCAGGGCGGCCTCGGCGCGCTCTGCCTGGTGCTCGTCGTGGCCTCCTGCTCGTCCAACCTGGCGGCGGTGAGCTGGCGGACGGTGGCGTGGGGACTCGCGCTGCAGGTCGGCCTGGCGCTCTTCATCCTCAGGTTCGAGGTCGGTGGGGTCAGGCCCGGCTATGCGTTCTTCAGCTGGATCGCGCAGGTCGTGCGCCAGTTCCTCGAGTTCACCAACGCCGGCGCGCAGTTCGTGTTCGGGGACCTCGCGAACCAGGCGGCGCTGTCGAAAGTGCTGCCCTCGGGATTCGTGTTCGCATTCACCGCGCTCCCCACGGTCATCTTCGTCTCGGCGTTCTTCACGCTGCTCTACTACATCGGCGTGCTGCAGCTGATCGTCGCGGTGATGGCGCGCGTGATGATGTTCTTCATGCGCACGAGCGGAGCCGAGACGCTGTCGGCGACCGCCAACGTCTTCATGGGGCAGACCGAGGCGCCGATCATCGTCAAGCCGTACGTGCCGCATATGACGCAGTCGGAGCTGCTCGCCCTGATGATCGGCGGGCTCGCCACGATCTCGGGCGGCGTGATGGCCGTTTACATCGGTTTGGGCGCCGATCCGATCGCGATCCTGACGACGAGCGTGATGGCGGCGCCGTGCGGGCTGTATCTGTCGAAGATCCTCATGCCGGAGACCGAGGAGCCGCAGACCCTGGGCGAGGTCAAGGTGACCGTCGAGCGGACCCACGCCAACGCCCTCGACGCGATCGCGGCGGGGACGTCGGACGGCCTGGTGCTGGCGCTGAACATCGCGGCGATGCTGATCGTGTTTCTGGCGTTCCTGGCGATGATCGATCACGTGCTGGGGCTCGTCCACGACGGTCTGACGCTCGCCGCCGTGTTCGCCTTCGTGTTCTCGCCTTTGGCCGTGCTGCTCGGTGTGCCGAGCCAGGACGTGCCGGCGATGGCCGATCTGCTCGGCACCAAGCTCGTCGCGACCGAGTTCGTCGCGTTCATCAAGCTGACCACGACCTACAGCGGCGTGATCAGCGAGCGCACGCACGTGCTGGCGACGTATGCGCTCACGGGATTCGCGAACTTCGCCTCCATCGGGATCCTGCTCGGCGGCATCGGCGGGATGGCGCCCACGCGCCGGGGAGACCTGGCGCGGCTCGGCATGCGCGCGCTGCTCGGCGGCTTCGTCGCGACGATGGTGAACGCGGCCATTGCGGCCATGATGATGTGAAGTTGCCCACGTGGAGCCAGGCAGGATGGCAGAGTTCGACGCAATCGCCGAAGCCGCCGAATGGATTCGAGTCCGCACGCCCGTCCGGCCCGAGGTGGCCGTGGTGCTCGGATCGGGTCTCGGCGACTTCGCCGGGCGGGTGGAGGACGAGGACGTCGTCGCTTACGCCGACATCCCGCACTGGCCGATCCCGCGCGCGGAAGGCCATGCCGGACGCCTCGTCCTCGGCACGGTTCGGGGGCGGCCGGTCGCCGTGCTGGCCGGACGGGTGCACTACTACGAGGGCTATGATCTCCGGGCGGTGACCTTCGGCATCCGCGTGCTGGCGGCGCTCGGCGTGCGCACGCTCGTCCTGACCAACGCGGCCGGCGGCATCAACCTCTCGTTCGGCGAGGGCGGGCTGATGGTGATCGACGATCACCTCAACTTCATCGGGAGCAACCCGCTCGTCGGCCCCAACGACGAGCGTCTGGGTCCGCGCTTCCCCGACATGACCGACGTGTACTCGCCGCGCCTGCGCGAGCTGGCGGCTCGTGCGGCCGACGCCGTCCGTGTGCCGCTGCTGCACGGCGTCTACGCGGCCGTGCACGGGCCCAGCTACGAGACGCCCGCCGAGATCCGCTGGCTCAGGACCGCCGGCGCCGACGCCGTCGGCATGTCGACGGTTCCGGAAGCGATTGCCGCCCGCCACATGGGGGTGGAAGTGCTGGGGCTGTCGTGCATCGCGAACATGGCGGCGGGCATTCATCCCGGACCGCTGGATCACCAGGACGTGCTCGCGGCGGCACGCCGCGTGGCCGATCAGCTGACGAAGCTGCTGGAGGAGATCGTTGGGCGGCTCTGACAGTTCGCGGCGCGTGGCCGGAGGTGCCGGAGTCGATCGGCTGATGGCCGCCGCGCGGAGCGCCCGCGAGCACGCCGCCGCCGATTACTCCGGCTTCGCGGTCGGATCGGCTCTCGAGACCGAGGGCGGCGTGATCATCACGGGCTGCAATATCGAGAACGCCAGCTACGGCCTGACGATGTGCGCCGAACGGGTTGCGTTGTTCAAGGCGCTCTCGGAGGGGCACCGCGAGTTTCGTCGCATCGCGATCCTCACCGGCGCCGACGAGCCGACGGCGCCGTGCGGCGCGTGCCGGCAGCTGCTCTGGGAGTTCGCGGGCGACATCGAGGTCGTGGCCGCGACATTGAACGGCCGAGTCGCGCGCTGGCGGACGGGAGCGCTGTTCCCCGCGCCGTTCGACGCACGCTCGATCGGGCGGGCGCCGGGCAGGCAGAGATCGCGGAAAATGAATCAACACACAGAGCACAGAGGATCACAGAGGAAGACATAGGTCGTGCTGGCCGTCTGCGGCTCGGGCGCGTCGGCGTCGAGTTTCACTGTGCCCTGTTCCCCCTCCGTATCTCTAGTAGAATCTACCCATGCTCCCGACCATTGACTGGGCCGACGATGCCATCGTGATGATCGACCAGCGGAAGCTGCCGGTCGAAGAGCTGTACGTCCGGTGCCGGACGATCCAGGAGGTCGCCAAGGCCATCAAGACGATGGTCATCCGCGGCGCGCCGGCGATCGGCGTGGCGGCCGCGATGGGGCTTGCGCTGGCGGTGCGGACCAGCCGCGCGTCCGGCACCCAGCGGCTCGCCGTCGAGTTCTACCGCGCCTGCGACCTCATGGCGGCGACGCGCCCCACGGCCGTGAACCTGTTCTGGGCCATCGACCGGATGAAGCGGAGCTTCGCCGCGGGTCTCGAGGCGGGTGAGTCGGTGGAGGAGCTGCAGGTCCGCCTGGAGCGCGAGGCCCGGCGCATCCACGACGAGGACGTCGAGAGCTGCCGGCAGCTCGGCGCGTTCGGCGCGTCCGTCGTCCCCCAGAGCGCCAGGGTGCTGACGCACTGCAACGCCGGCGCGCTCGCGACCGCCGGCTACGGCAGCGCGCTCGGCGTCATCCGAGCCGCCGTGGAGCAGGGCAAGCGCGTCCGCGTGCTGGCCGACGAGACGCGGCCGTTCCTCCAGGGCTCTCGCCTGACGGCCTGGGAGCTCGTCCGCGACGGCATCGAGACGACGGTCATCGCCGACAGCATGGCGGGACCGCTCATGCGCGAGGGCGAGGTGGACCTCGTGATCGTCGGCGCCGATCGCATTGCCGCCAACGGGGACGTCGCCAACAAGATCGGCACCTACACCGTCGCGGTGCTCGCGAAGGAGCATCGCATCCCGTTCTACGTCGCGGCGCCGATCTCGACGATCGACCTGTCGACGCCGACCGGGCGCGAGATCCCGATCGAGGAGCGCGACCAGCGCGAGATCACGCACCTGAAGTCCCTCCGGCTCACCCCCGAAGGGGCTCTCGTGCGGAATCCGGCGTTCGACGTCACGCCGCACCGTCTCATCGCCGGCATCATCACCGAGCGCGGCATCTTCCGCGCGCCGTACGAGGAGTCGCTTCGCGCGGCGGAGCCCCCGGCGCCGCGGGCGGCGGCCGAAGCGCTGCAGGCCGCAATCCCGGATCCTGACCGCTAGCCCTGGCGCGAACCGCTGCCCCGTGATCGTCCTCGGCATCGAGACCTCCTGCGACGAGACGGCGGCCGCGCTGGTGGCCGAGACGGACAATCCCGCCCGTCCCTGGGCGATCCGCTCCAGCGTCGTCGCATCCCAGGCCGCGATCCATCGCGAATGGGGCGGCGTCGTGCCGGAGCTGGCGTCGCGACAGCACCTGCGCGACATCTGCGGCGTTGTCGAGCGGGCCCTCGAAGACGGCGGCGCGCCGCTGACGGCGGTCGACGCCATTGCCGTCACCCAGGGCCCGGGGCTGGTCGGGTCGCTGCTCGTCGGTGTCGCCTTCGCGAAGGCGCTCGCGGCATCGCTCGACGTACCGCTCGTTCCCGTGAACCACCTGGCGGGCCACATCGAGTCGCTGTTCCTCGAGCACGGACCGCTGCCGCTGCCCTCTGCGGTGCTCGTGGTCTCGGGCGGGCACACGAGCCTGTACCTCGTGCCCGAGCCCGGGACGTACCGCCTGCTCGGTCGAACGCGGGACGATGCGGCCGGCGAGGCGTACGACAAGGTGGCGAAGCTGCTCGGGCTCGGATATCCGGGCGGTCCCGTGATCGACCAGCGCGCGAAGCACGGTGACGACCGCGCCTTCGACCTGCCCGTCATGCGCATCACGCACGCGGATCGGCGTACGCCGCACGATCCCGGGCGTCAGGACTTCAGCTTCAGCGGCCTCAAGACGGCGGTGCTGCGGCTCGTACGCGCGCGAGCCGATGCCGGAGCGCCGCTGAGCGACGCCGAGATCTCGGACCTGTGTGCCAGCTTCCAGCGCGTGGTCGTCGAGACGCTGCTCGATCGGACGTTCGCGGCGGCGAAGCGGCACGGCGCCGCCAGCGTCGGGATTGCCGGCGGCGTGTCGGCCAACAGCCGCCTGCGCGAGGACGCGCGCCGGCGCGGCGAGGCGCTGCGGCTGCCGGTCTACGTGCCGCGGCTCGCGCTCGCGACCGACAACGCGGCGATGATCGCCGCGGCCGGGCTGCGCGCCTATGCGGCCGGCGTCCGCGCGGGATGGGATCTGAATGCGCAGGCATCGCTGCCGCTCTGAAGGCCGAACCGCCACGAACCGATGAACCGCGAACCGGTGACCACCGTGACCGTCCACACCGACTACCTCTGGTTCAACACGAAGAAGCGTCAGGAGATCGTGCGCATCACCGACGAGGTGGCGGCGATCGTCAAGGCCAGCGGTGTGCGCGACGGCACGGTGCTCGTCTCGGCGATGCACATCACGGCCGGCGTGTACGTGAACGACTGGGAGAGCGGGCTCATCGACGACATCCAGGAGTGGCTGGAGAAGCTCGCGCCCGCGGGCCTCGACTACCGTCACCACCAGACCGGTGAGGACAACGCCGACGCCCATCTGAAGCGCACCATCCTCGGCCACCAGGTGGTCCTGCCGATCACGGAAGGCCGGCTCGACCTCGGCCCCTGGGAGCAGGTGTTCTACGCGGAGTTCGACGGCCGCAGGCGCAAGCGCGTGGTCGTGAAGGTCATGGGCGTTTCATGATCGATCCGCTCGGCGTGGTCCGCGCGTGGTTCACCGCCTTCAACCACGCCGACCTTCCCGCGCTGCTGGACGCGTATGCGGACGATGCGATCTGGGAGGAGCAGGGAGAGAAGATCTGCGGCGCGCAGGCGATCGGGACGCGGCTGGCGGCCCATCTCGCCGAGTGGGAGCCCGCGCTCGACGGCGGCGCGCGCCGCCGTCTTCGCACCGTCGGCCGCATCGAGTCGGGCGTCGCGGCCGAGTGGGTTGCCCGCGAGCGCCATCGGCGCACCGGCGAGGTCAGGGAGACAACCGGGTACGCGCACTTCCTGCTCGCGCAGGGTCGCATCGAACGGCACCGGGAGAGCGTGCACGCCGCCACCCCCGGGGCCGCCGACCTCGACGCGCCGCCCTCCCGCCGCCGGTATCCCGAGCGGCCCATCGTCGGCATCGGCGGCGCCATCGTCGAACAGGAGCGGGTCGTGTTGATCAGGCGCCGCTACGAGCCGCTGGCGGGGCAGTGGAGCCTGCCCGGCGGCACGCTCGAACTCGGCGAGACGCTGGAGGCGGCGGTCAGCCGCGAGATGCTGGAGGAGACCGGCCTCCAGGTGGAGGTCGGCCCGGTCGTGGACGTCTTCGATCGCATCCTGTTCGATCCCGGCGATCGCGTCCGCTACCACTTCGTGCTGATCGACTACCTCTGTCGTCCCGTGGGGGGCGTACTGTGCGCCGGGTCGGACGTCAGCGATGCCGTCTTCGCCGAGCGCGCGGCCCTGCCCGGATACGGGCTCACGTCGAAGGCTCTGGCGATCGCGACGAGGGCGCTGGAGATGGCATGAGCTCGCGGGACCGATCGTGACAAGCCGGGCGGCGATCGGGGACAATCCCCACGCCGCATGCCGCGCAGCGCCGACTTCTTCACTTCCCGCTGGGGGCTGGTCCTCTCGGTCATCGGGATTGCCGTCGGTACGGGCAACATCTGGCGCTTCTCGCGCATCGCCGCCCAGAACGGCGGCGGATCCTTCCTGATCCCCTGGGTCGTCTTCCTGCTGCTCTGGTCCATCCCGCTGATCATGGCGGAGCTCGCGATCGGCAAGCGGACCCGGCGCGGGCCGATCGGAGCCATCGCGATGCTGGCCGGCGAGCGCTTCGGCTGGATGGGCGCCTTCATCGCGTTCGTGACGACGGCCATCATGTTCTATTACTCCGTCGTCGCCGGCTGGTGCCTGTACTACCTGGTGCTGGCGGCAGGCGGCACGCTGCGATCGACGGCGGATCATGCCGCGCTCTGGGAGGCGTTCACCACAGGGCCGATGCCGATCGTCTTCCATCTGATCGCCATGGGCGCCGGATCGCTCGTGGTGTACCGCGGCGTGCGCGGCATCGAACGTGCGAACCGCGCACTGATTCCGCTGCTCGTCCTCATCCTCGCGTCGCTGGCCGTCCGCGCGGTCACGCTGGAGGGCGCCTCCGCCGGGATCGCCTATCTGTTCACGCCCAGTCTGGAGACGCTGCTGGACTACCGGGTCTGGCTGCACGCGCTGACCCAGAACGCGTGGGACACCGGGGCGGGCTGGGGCCTCATCATGGTGTATGCGATCTACGCCCGCCAGCGTGAAGACATCACCGTCAACGCCTGCCTCACGGCGTTCGGCAACAACAGCGTGTCGCTGCTGGCCGGCCTCATCATCTTCAGCACGATCTTCGCGCTCGACCCGGGCGACGGGGTGACCGAGCTCATCTCCGGCCGCGGCAGCACCAACACGGGGCTGGCGTTCATCTTCCTGCCGCAGCTCTTCCAGCAGATGCCCGGCGGGCCCGTCGTGCAGACGTTCTTCTCGAGCATCTTCTTCCTCGGCCTCTCGGTCGCGGCGATCACCTCGCTCATCTCCATGATCGAGCTGGTCGTGCGGATCTTCACCGATCTCGGCCTGACGCGGCCGCGCGCGATCCTGCTCGTTGCGCTCGTCGGGTTCCTGTTCGGACTGCCGTCGGCGCTCAGCGTGGCGTTCCTGAACAACCAGGACTGGGTGTGGGGCATTGCGCTGATGATCAGCGGCGGCTTCATCTCGTTCGCCGTCATCCGGCACGGCGTCGATCGCCTGCGGCGGGAGGTCATCAACGGCGAGGGCTGCGACGTGGAGGTCGGGCGCTGGTACAACGCCGCCATCGGCGTTCTCGTGCCGCTGCAGGTGTTCGTCCTTGTCGGGTGGTGGCTGTGGGCGGCGACGCAGTGGGACCCCGGCGGGTGGTGGGATCCCTTCAGGCCCGAGTCGGTGGGCACCTGCCTCCTGCAATGGGGTATCGTGATGCTGGGTCTCGTCGCGGCGAACCGCTGGCTGGTGCGGCGGACGCTTGGAAGGCCGGTCGCGTGAGCTGGGCCACACTCGCCACCTTCTTCTTCACCGCGGGCATCGTCTGGGGCGGGTTCCTGGTGGTGCTGGCGATCGCGGTACGGAAGGAACGAGGGAAGAACGGGTGCTAACGGGTGCTAACGGGTGCCAACAGGTGCCAGCGGGTGCCAGCGGCACCGGATTCGTACGCGGCGGCACCTGTTGGCACTCGTTGGCACCTGCCGGCACCCGGAGACGCACCCGTTGACACCTGCTGGCACCTGTTGGCACCCGTTAGCCCCTGTTCAGAGATGCAGTTGACCCGCGAATCGGCATGGGCGGTCGTGACGGAGCACACGCAGAGCGAGAGCCTGCGCAAGCACATGCTGGCGGTCGAGGCCGCGATGCGCGGCTACGCCCGCCTGTTCGGCGAATCCGAAGAGGACTGGGGCCTGGTCGGCCTCCTGCACGACTTCGATTACGAGCGCTATCCCGATGCGCAGAATCACCCCTTCCGGGGCGTCGAGATCCTGCGCGACCGGGGCTATCCGGAGTGGGTGGCGCGAGCGATCCTGTCGCACGCGGAGTACAGCGGCGTGCCCCGGGAGTCGCGCCTGGAGCACACGCTCTTCGCGTGCGACGAGATGGCCGGCTTCATCACGGCGGCCGCCCTGGTGCGCCCCACGAAGAGCGTGCTCGACCTCGAGGCCTCCTCGGTGCTGAAGCGCATGAAGGACAAGGCGTTCGCGCGTGCGGTCAACCGCGACGATCTGCGCCGCGGCGCCGGGGAGATCGGGCTGCCGCTCGAGCAGCACGTCGCCAACGTCATCGGCTTCATGCGCGAGCGCGCCGGCGAACTGGGTCTCGCGGGATCTGTCGGAACCGCGGACACGCAGAGCTCGTAAGCACCTGAGAGCGCCACCGTTGGCACCTGTTGGCACCCGTTGGCACGCCCGTTGGCACCCGTTGGCCCCTGTCACTACCCCTTCATGACTTCCGTCGTCGAGCTCGACAACGTCGGCGTTACGTACGGCAGACAGTGGGCGCTCCGCGACGTCACGGCAAGCTTCTCGCCGGGCGCGGTCGGCCTGCTCGGTCCGAACGGCGCCGGCAAGAGCACGATGATCAAGAGCCTGCTCGGCTTCGTGAAGCCGGCGCAGGGGACGCTGCGCGTGCTCGGGATGAACGTCGCCGAGCGGCCGCTCGACGTGCGCGCCCGCATCGGCTACATGCCGGAGAACGACGCGCACATTCCCGGCATGAACGCGGTCTCGTTCGTCGCGTACTGCGGCGAGCTGTCGGGGCTCGAGCCCGGCGACGCGATGCAGCGTGCGCACGAGGTGCTGTATTACGTCGGGCTCGGGGAAGCCCGCTACCGGAACGTCGAGACCTATTCCACCGGCATGAAGCAGCGGATCAAGCTCGCCCAGGCTCTGGTACACGATCCCGATCTGCTGTTCCTCGATGAGCCCACCAACGGCATGGACCCCAAGGGCCGCGACGAGATGCTGGAGCTCATTCGCGACCTGGCGCACGAGAAGGGGATGAACCTGATTCTCTCCTCCCACCTGCTGCCGGACGTGGAGTACACCTGCGACCGCGTCGTCGTCATGGACAAGGGGCGCGTCGTGGCGGAGGGACCGATCGTCGATCTCAAGGGGCCGCGCGGCCGCGTCTACGAGCTGCGGGTGAAAGGGAACTCGGAGCCACTGGGAGCCGCGCTGCAGGAGCGCGGGCTGGAGTGCCACGTGACCGACGAGGAGCTGCTCCGCGTCTTCGTACCGGAGACCGCGACGGCCCAGATGCTCTTCCAGATCGCGGCCCAGCAGGGCCTGCAGGTGCGGCACCTGCGCCCGAGCGTGCCTACGCTGGAGGACGTCTTCGCGAAAGCGGTCGGCGAGGGGGAGGAGAGAAGAGAGTAAGGGAAAAGGGATAAGGGATAAGGGGAAGGCACCGGTCGGCAGGAGCAGTGTGCTCGCTCCCTTTTCCCTTGTCCCTTCTCCCTTGTGAGCGTCAGTTCCCTATGCCGATTCATGACCAGGGCTATCGCCGCTTCGGGGGCGCGCGTGCGCGGCACGGGGCGGCGTGGCTCGTCATCGCCGGGACGGCCATCCGGTCGATGCTCGCCCGGCGGAAGTTCGCCGCGCTGCTGCTGCTCGCCTGGGCGCCCTTCCTGATCCGGGCAATCCAGGTGTACGCGACGACGAACTGGCCGCAGCTCGCGTCGTTCGCGCCGACGGCCACCACGTTCCGCGACTTCCTCGAGCAGCAGAACATGTTCGTGCTCTTCGTCGCGATCTACGCGGGCGCCGGCCTGATCGCGAACGACCGCCGCGCCAACGCGCTTCAGCTCTACCTGTCGCGGCCCCTGACGCGGATGGAGTACGTGGCCGGCAAGGCGGCCGTGCTCATGGTCTTCCTGCTGCTGGTCACCTGGCTGCCCGCCCTGCTGCTGCTCGTCGTGCAGATCGTGCTCGCCGGCAGCTTCGACTTCGCGCGGCGGAACCTGTTCCTGTTTCCGGCCATCACCGTGTACTCCTTCCTCCAGGTCTCCGTGGCGACGCTGACGATGCTCGCCCTGTCGTCGCTGTCGAAGAGCAGCCGGTTCGTCGCCGTCATGTACGCGGGGATCATCCTGTTCACATCCGCCATCCAGGGCATGTTCTGGCTGATGACCCGATCGTCGCTGACCTCGCTCGTCTCGCCGACGGCATCGCTCAGCCAGGTCGGTGACGTGATCTTCCGGACGCCGCCCCGGTACGAGGTGCCCTGGCTGTTGTCGCTCGCCATGGTCGTCCTCATGCTGGCGGCTTCGGCGCTCGTGCTCCATCGGCGCGTGCGAGGCGTCGAGGTGGTGACATGACGGCGACGCCCGCGGCCATCGCCCCGGCCGGGGAGGCCGCCGCGGTCCCCGTCATCGAGGCCCGTCAGCTCTCGAAGTGGTACGGCCAGGTGATCGGCATCAACGACGTGTCGGTCACGGTCCCGCCGGGAATCACCGGCCTGCTCGGCCCCAATGGCGCGGGCAAGTCGACGTTCATGAAGCTGATCACCGGCCAGCTCCGCCCGAGCAAGGGATCCGTCTCGGTGCTCGGCGAGCCGATCTGGGGCACGCCCAGGCTGTTCTTCAGGATTGGCTTCTGCCCCGAGCAGGATGCGTTCTACGAGCGAATGACGGGCGCCGAGTGGATCAGCGCGCTGGTCCGCCTCAACGGCCTCGGCGAGGAGGAGGCGGCGCGGGCCGCGCGCCACGCGCTGGAGCAGGTCGACCTGCTCGACGCCGCCGGCAAGAAGATCGGCGCCTACAGCAAGGGAATGCGCCAACGGGTCAAGCTCGCCCAGGCGATCGTGCACGACCCCGAGCTGCTGATACTCGACGAGCCCCTCGCCGGCATGGACCCCCTGGCCCGCCGCCGCACCATCCGCCTGATCAAGGACTGGGCGCGCGCCGGCAAGAGCATCGTCGTCTCGAGTCATATCCTGCACGAGATCGAGGTGATGACCTCGAACATCCTGCTGATCCACAACGGCCGGATCCTGGCGGAGGGGAACATCCACCAGATCCGTGACCTCATCGACGAGCACCCGCACATGGTCCACATCCGCGCCGCCGATCCGCGCGCGCTCGCACGCTACCTGCTCGAAGGCGAGGACGTGCTCAGCCTGCAGCTCGAGCCGGGGGCGCTCGTCGTGCGGACCGCCACGCCGGATGCGTTCTACCGCCGTCTCACGGAGCTGGCCGCCACGGGCGAGCTGGGCGCAGTCGAGGAAGTGACGTCGCCGGACGACAACCTCGCGGCGGTGTTTCAGTACTTAGTGAAGTAGACGGGAGACGGGAGACGTCAAACGGGAGATGGACACCAGAGTCCCTTCGTACACGACCGCGTCGATGCGCGTCTTCGACGTCGCGCTCGGGGAGATGCTGTGGTCGCGGCGCAGCGTGTTCCTCGCCCTCGTCGTCGGCGGTCCGGTGGTCGTCGCGCTCGTCATGCGCCTGGTCGCCCTGATCCATGCCCCCGCGTTCAGGATCGACGGCGTCGGCGTGGCCGGTCCCGTCGCCTTCGGCCTGATGATCTGGTATCTCTACCTCCGCTTCATCGTTCCGATCCTCGGCGTGTTCTACGGCACGTCGCTGATCGCCGACGAGGTCGACGACAAGACGATCACGTACCTCTTCGTCAGGCCCATCCCGCGCGGCGCCGTCCTGCTCGGCAAGTACCTGGCCTATCTCGCGTGCACGGTGCTGATCGTGCTGCCCTCGGTCCTGCTGGTCTACTTCCTCATCGTGCCGATCGGCGGCGGCAGCATCGCGGCGACCTTTCCGGATCTGCTCAAAGACCTGGGCCTGCTGGCGCTGGGGCTCTGTGTCTATGGGGCGCTGTTCGCCTTCATCGGCGCCCAGCTCAGGCGTCCGCTGCTGTTCGGCCTCTTCTTCGCCTTCGGATGGGAGGTCGTGACGCTGTCCCTGCCCGGCTACCTGAAGCGGTTTACCGTGGCGTACTATCTCCAGACGCTGGTGCCGCACGCCATGCCGCAGGACTCGGCGGTGTCGTTCCTGCAGGCCTGGTTCGCCGAGTCGCTTCCGGCGCCGGTCGCGATAGGGGCCCTTCTGGCGATGCTCGCCGGGTTCCTCCTGCTGGCCGTCCGGGCTGTCGAGCGCCGGGAGTACGTCCTCGAGCAATAGGGTCCGCCTCCGGCGGACCAATCCGGCGGACGGGGCCGGAGTTGTCTCCCGACCTCCTCTCCCGACCCCGCCAGGGAGCCCGGCGGAACCGGGCGGCAAGGCTCTGCGTATTAGACAGTTAGAGGACTCAAACCCCATGGTGCGACGGACTCGCTACTTCCTGTTCGGCTCGATGGCGGTGCTGCTGATTGGCCTGTGCACCGGGCTCATCGCCTACTACGGCGGCCTGCCCATGGGGGCGCTCGCCCGGACCGGCATCCCGGCCGAGCTCGAGTACGTTCCGGCCGACGCCGCGCTCGTCGCCTACGCGAACGTGCACGACGTCATGCGGTCGGACCTGCGCCAGCGGCTGCGGCACGTGACCGCCGGCAAGGAGGAGGGGCAGGCCGAGTTCGAGCGCCAGACGGGCATCAACATCGAGCGCGACATCGACCACGTCGTCGCGTTCGTGACGCGCGGCCCGGACGAGGAGCAGCACCAGGGCATGGTGCTCGCCTCCGGACGGTTCGATACGGCGCGGCTCGAGGGGCTCGCGCTGCAGCACGGCGGCGAGACCGAGACCTACAAGGGCATGAAGCTCGTCACGCGCCCCCGGGATTCCGGGGACGCGAAGGACCTGACGCTCGCGTTCCTCGGGCCGGCCACCATCGCGGTCGGGGATACCGGGAGCGTCAAGTCGGCCATCGATCGCTTCGGGGCCGACAACGTGACGAACAACCAGGAACTGATGGACCGCATCCGCGCGGTCGAAGGCAGCAACGCATGGGCGGTGGGACGCTTCGACGCGCTCATGGATCAGGCGAAGCTGCCGCCGCAGATGGCGGGTCAGATGCCGGCCATCCGCTGGTTTTCGGCGAGCGGTCAGGTGAACGGCGGCATTCGCGGCCTGGTGCGCGCCGAGGCGCGGGACGAGGAAGCCGGCCGCAACCTCCGGGAAGTCGTGCAGGGATTCCTGGCGCTGGCGAAGATGCAGGCGGGCGGGAAGCCCGAGATCCAGACGATCGTCAACTCGCTCGAGCTGACCGGGGAAGGCAACAGCGTGTCACTCCGCTTCACCGTGCCCGCCGAGGTGATCGACACGTTTTCTACGCCGCCGCAGCCGCAGACGCCCTGACGCGGCGTTGACCTACCGAACGTTCAGATACTCCAGGTAATCTCCCGACGCGATGCGAGGCGCCCTGCCGAGCGGCGCGTTGTAGAAGTACACCCACGCCTCGCTCTCCTCGTGGTCGGGCAGGGCCACACGCACCTGGCGGCGGATGTACAGGCTGCTGTCGGGCTCCGCCGGACGGTACCCCTCCGCCTGATCCAGGGCCGCGAGCACCGTCTCGGATTCCAGCAGCTCGAAGACCTCGCCCCAGACGCGGCCCTCCGGAGCCGCCACGGCGGCCGGATACAGGCCGACGTCGAACAGCGCGCCCGTGATCCAGCCGCGCCCGCGGTACCGAAGCTGCCCATCGATGCCGAGCCTGCGGCGCCGGTCGAACCCGGTCATGAGCGTGCCGTAGAAGAAGACCAGATCAGCCATCGCAGCCGCGCACGCTAGCCCGGGTCCGCCGGCAGCCCCTCGAGAATCGCCGCGCCGCCGCCGCGACCCTCCCATTCGCCCGCGAGTATCGCGTACAGCACCTGATCGTGAAAACGGCCCTGCTTGCAGAGTGACTCGCGCAGCACGCCTTCCTGCCTCGCGCCAATCCGCTCGAACGCGGCGCGCGACCGCTGGTTCTCGACCGCGATGCGGGCCTCCACGCGGTGGAGCCCCAGTTCCTTGAACGCGTAGTCGAGCAGCAGCGCCTTCGCCTCGCGGTTCACGCCGCGTCCCCAGTCCTCGCGCCGGACCCAGGTGCCGATCTGTGCGGTCCGCGTGCCGTAGTCGACGTCCCGAAGCGCCGTGATGCCGCACGGCTGGTCGCTCGCGCGGCCGGCCATCACGAAGACATACTCCCTGTCCTGGTGGCGGTAGGCCTCGCATCGCGCGATGAACGTCAGCGTGTCCTCGATCGTCCGCGGAGGGTCGAAGGAGAGAAAGCGGGTGATCTCGGGGTCGGACGTGTAGACGAACAGGCGTTCCCCGTCGGCAGGCGTCGGTTCGCGGAGGAGGAGCCGCCTGCCCATCAGCACGGGAAGTCGGTGATCCATGGGTAGCTGGGTAGCTGGGTAGCTGGGTGGCTGGGTGGCTGAGTAGCTGAGTAGCTGGGAGAAGGAACGCGCGTGCTACCCGGCGACCAGGCGACCTCGCTTCATGTCCGCCGCCCCGCCTTGACGTCCTCCAGGAACGTCGCGATCACCCGTACCCCCGGCTCGCTCAGCTCGACGAAGTCGACGCCGGCGATGTACGTGACCCGTTCCTGATCCACATCGCTGATGTGGCAGTGCGCGATCCGGCCCTTCACGACCAGCGTCTGCTCGCCGAGCGTGAGGCGGAACTGGTGCAGGGTGTCGACGTACAGGGGGAACGACGACTCGATCGAAGCGCCGGCACGACTCAGTTCCCGGATCGCGATGGGCTGGGCCACGGTCGCGGCCCCGGGCATGTCACCGAGGATCTCGATCCGCTCGGCGCGCCGCTTCTCGTCGGGCATCCGGCGAACTATAGCATGGGGTTCCCCGGGCCCCGAGGGGACCGGAGGCACGGGTATTCTGCAGCGAGGCGGGGCGGGAGGTGGCGTCAGTTCATCGTGACGGAGGTGTGCAGCGACGGGAAATCCGCCTCTTCTTCGTCGTCGGCGTCCTCCGGATCGGACGCCGCGGCGTTGAACTCCTGCGCGTACGTGACGATCGGGATGCGGCGGGTCTCCTCATCCAGCTTGAGCATCGACAGGAGGCTGAACGCGTCCGCGTCGTCCAGACGCATGCACAGGATGATCAGGTTCGGCTGGACGCTCTTGATGCGGCTGTACGCGTGCCCGCTCGCCTCGACGAACACCATGTCATAGCGGCCGGCCTCGAGCACGGTCTCGAACACTTCCAGCACTTCGGAGGTGCCGTTGACGACAACGACCTTCTGCGGGACAGCCGCGGCGAATCGATGGGCTGCGTGATGCGCGATGCTCATATCGGCTCCGCCTTTCGCCCGTGGGGAATTCAAGATTCGCGCCACGCCGGAAGCCGTGATTTCACGACAGAGAACCATTCCGTCAGTGTGTCGTGCCCTCGAAAAAGGGCGGTCGACCCACACGGCATGCGTTCCCATAACTGTTGCAAACAAAGCGCATGCACAAGTGCGCCCTGCACTCTGTCGTGCAGGGGAGCGTTGGTGACCTGGCGATCGGTATCGCCGGTGCCAGCCGGCCGGAGCCTGATGTGGACGGCGATCCGACGAGACCTCGTCCTCGGGGAGTGTCAGATCCAATGTGACGGGGGTTCACCGGTTCGTGGATCTTCGCAGCCCGGCGCCGGCGGGTTGGCACCCGCGCCGCGTCGTGAGCAGCACGTGACCGCCCGCGGGCGGGCCCCCCTTCGCTCGCTTGCGCGGCGGTGCCGGTTACGGCACCCTACCAACCGTGGCGGACCCTCCGCGGCACCGGCTTTTTGTCCACCGCCTGACGAATTGCGGACGTGACCGGCCGGGTGCGGCCGTGGTGACACGCCTCCCTGCATTCGGGCTCGTCCTCGCCCTGCTGACTGGAGGGATGGCCGCCGGGCCCTCCCCCTCCTCACCGCCGTCACCCCGTGAGGTCCTGGGTTTCGATCCCGGCGATGACTACCAGCTCGCCGACTTCCGTCAGCTCCGCGAGTACTTTGGTCGCCTCGACTCGGCGAGCGATCGCGTGACAGTGTCGGTCGCCGGCCAGTCGACGCAGGGCAACGACATGCTGGTCGCGGCCATCTCATCCGAGGCAAACCTGGCCCGGCTCGGCGAGTACCGCGACATCGCACGGCGTCTCGCGCTGGTCGGCGAC
>Ga0299913_10000470_pt1 | contig 25873 bp, 26 predicted proteins | sample RVTome_9_FD_201360 | JGI IMG/M metagenome (GOLD analysis project Ga0299913, IMG submission 201360) | Soil microbial communities from uranium-contaminated site in the Upper Colorado River Basin, Wyoming, United States - RVT155D38 (version 2) ... | reverse complement strand
CTCCCGGCGCACGGTGAACGCCTCAATGAGCCCGTCGACAGACAGCTCCGCCTGCTCGATGGCATCCCGCTCCGTCATGCCGCCAGGCGCATGGGCGGGTACTCGTCGGTCACAAGCAGGAACGCGTAGCCAAGCACACGGATATGCCAGCGCATGACGCCCTCGACGTAGGCGAAGAGGCCGCGTGGGTAGCGTCCGGTGAACAGGATCGCAAACCAGGCCAGCACCACGGCCACCACGGCGCCGAGGGTCAGGAAGAACAAGACGATGTAGTGCGGGATCGCCAGCAGCCACTTCACCAGTGGCAGCAATCGATTGAGGTCGCGCTCGGCATCGGGGTAAACGATGTCCAAACGCACGGACTGCTGCTCGTCGGTGGACGGGTAGCGGTCGTCCATCAGCGCGACGTAGGCGGCCACGCGATTGGAGAAGCGCAGCAGCTCAAGGTTCCAGTCGAACCACCAGCGCGGGTACTTCTGCCGGAACACGATCAAGAGCAGCGGCGCGAAGAACAGCAGGCCGCCCGTGGCCACGGCGGCCTCCCCCGCCCGGCCCATGGAACCGGAGTCCCACGTCCAGCCGCTCACCGTGCCCAGCACGAACAGGATCGGGATGGCGGCGAACAGGCGGAAGAACGTCGATGCACGGTCCAGCGGTCGATCCGGGTACTCCACCGCGAACTCCACGGGGAAGCGGGTGATGTCCTCTTGCATGGGTCATCAATCCTTCCCCCGGCCGCCCATGGGCCGAGGCGATATCAGAGGCCAGGGTGCGAAAGAGCGAAGTCGCCGAACGCCGCCTGGTGCGCCAGTGACCACATCGTAGTGCTGGCCTCGTCCCGGCGAGGCGCTGAACTGGCCTCAGCGCGTGAGCACTGTCTCGTAGTGCTCCACCACGGGGAACGGGTCGTAGAAGTGGTGCAGCAGCGCGCGCCAGCGTGCGTAGGCCGCCGAGCCGCGGAACCCCTCGGTGTGATCCTCCAAGCGGTCCCACTCGACCAGCAGCAGGTATTGCGACGGCCGCTCGACACAGCGTGACAGCGACAGCGACCGGAATCCGGCGGCCCCGCCGATGAACTCCCGCGCCTCGGAGAACGCGGCTTCGAACGCCGCCTCCTCGCCGGGGCGGATCGACAGCAGCGCATGTTCAAGGATCATCGAGACAGGATCGCAGGCCCGGCCGTGCGCGTAAGGATTTCAGCCTGGGCCGGGAAGCGTCCCCCCATCGCATAGCGTCTGCCCCTCAGTTGCTGACGGGGAACGCGGGACCGAGGAGGACAACGTGGGGCGGAGAATGATCACCGCATGGATCGCGACGGGGCTGCTGCTGGCGGCCGCGCACCCGGCGGCGGCGGCACACCGGCCGGACCAGGAACACCTGGAAGGCGACGAGCCGGTGAGCCAGGCGCTGGCCTGGAGCGGTTGGAGCTCGGCCAAGGACACGCGCGAGGACGTGGTGCTGGGCCGCTCGGACGCGTTCCCCGACAGCCTCGCCTCCGGCATGCTGCAAGGCGCGCTCGCCGCACCGCTGTTGCTCACTCCCGGCAATGTCCTGGACCCACGCGTCCGCGTGGAACTGGCGCGTCTGGAAGCCACGACCGTCCACATTCTCGGCGGCGAGTCGGCCATCTCGGCCACGGTCGAGCAGTCGCTGACCGCGCAGGGCTACACGGTCAAGCGCTACGCCGGCTCGAGCCGCGTGGGGACCGCCCTGGCCGTCGCCAAGGCGCACACCGACTTCAACGTGGGGGCAGACCGGGAGGCGGTGCTTGCGCGCGCCTTCGGCGAGGGTTCCAGCGGATTCGCCGACGCACTCGGGGCAGGCGCGCTGTCCGCCCAGTGGGCGCTGCCCATGCTGCTCACGCCGTCGAACTCGCTGGACGACAGCGTCGCGAAGTTCCTGCGCGACGAGGAGATCGAACGCGTCTACCTGGCCGGCGGCACGGCCGCATTGAGCGCCGGCGTCGAAGCCCAGCTCACCGCGATGGGCATCGAGGTGGTGCGCATCTCCGGCGCGGACCGCGCGGCCACCGCGGTGGCCATGGTTGAGCCGCGTCGCATCGGCGCCGACGACGTCACGACGGTCATCCTGACCGAGGGCTATGCCGACGCGGCGTGGGCGTCCGGCTTCGCCGCCGCCTTCCCGGCGGTGCGGCAGTACCGCAACGCCGACGGCAGCACCAACCCGGGCGTCGGCCCCGAGTGGAAGCCGATCGTGCTCGCGCAGGGGGCGACGCTGCCCCCGGCCACCGCAGCCTTCCTGCAGAGCGTGCCCGACGACACCAAGCTGCTGTGCGCGCCGGGCGTGACGCTGGCCGCCTGCGACCTGGCGCAGGAGTACATCGCCTCCTAGGCGTCACCACGCCGGGCTCGGGTAGGGTCGCTCGCATTCGTCCATGACAAGGAGGACGCAGTGAGCGACCTGCCCGAGCCCCAGGTGGAGATCGCCGTGCCCGACGCGGTGAAGCTGGGGAGCTACGCGAACTTCCTCGTCGTCACCCACACCGCGCACGAGTTCACGCTGGACTTCTGCCAAGTGCTGCCCGGCGGCGACCCCTCGCTCATGCAGGCCGAGGTGGTCGGCCGGGTCAAGATCGCCCCGACCCTGGCGGGCAAGGTCATCCGCGCACTCAACGAGAACATGACCATGTACGAGGACAAGTTCGGCCTCGTCCCCGACGTCGGCTGACCTACAGCGCCGCGAGCGCGTCCTTGTACGCATCGTTGTCGCGCGGCTCCCAGCCGTTGAGCACCTTCCAGCGCACGACGCCGTCGCGGTCGATCAGGTAGGTGCTGCGGGTGGCCGCGCCGATGCGCTCCTCGAACGTCCCGTACGCCGTCGAGGTCGCCCCGTGCGGCCAGAAGTCCGACAGCAGCGGGAACTCGTAGCGCTCCTTCTCGCCCCACGACTTCAGCACGAACGTCGAGTCGCAGGACACCGCCAGCACCTGGGTGTCGTCGTTCTGGAATGCGGTGAGGTCCTCGCCGATGGCGCACAGCTCGCCGGTGCAATTCCGCGAGAAGGCGAACGGGATGAACACGAGGACGACGTGCTTCTTGCCCCGGTAGTCCGACAGCCGCACGGGCTGGCCGTGCTGGTCGCGCAACTCGAAATCCGGCGCCTCGGCCCCGACTGCCGGTCCCGCCTCGGTCATGGTGCTGTCGCTCACGCCTGTCCTCCTGGTTGTGACCCGCCCAAGCGGTCAGTCTAGGCCCATGACCGATCCCCTGATGGAGCACGTGGAGCGCGGCGAGCCCGCGGCGCTGCTGGCGCGCAGTCTCGACCTGCTCGACGGCATGGTCGCGGGCGCACCGCCGCTGCTGCGCTGGTACGTGCCGGCGTCGGCGGCACTGGTACTCGGCCGCGGGCAGCGCCTCGACGAGGTCGCGACGGATCTGCCCGTGCTGCGGCGGCACTCAGGCGGCGGGGCGGTGCTGTTCGACGCGGATCTGCTGTCGCTGGACCTCGTGCTGGCGGCCGGGCACCCGCTGGCCGACGGCGATCTCGGTGCGGTGTTCCTGGCCGTCGGCGAAGCCTGGGCCGCGGCGCTGGGCGAGCTCGGCGTCGGCGAACTGACCGTGCACCGGGGACCCGCCGCCGGGCGGCTGGGCGGCGCCGACCCGCTGCGGGCGGCGATCTGCTACGCGGCGCCGGGACGCGGCGAGGTGCTGCACGACGGGCGCAAGCTGGTCGGCCTCGCCCAGCGTCGCCGCCGCCACGGGGTGCTGGTGCAGTGCGGGTTGCTGTGGCGCTGGCGGCCCGCTGTGCTGCTGGCCGCGTTCGGCGCAGACCCCGCCGACCCTGCCATCCACGCAGCCGCCGTCGGCCTGCACGACCTGTTGGACCATCCCCCCGGCCAGGCCGCGGTCGTCGCCGCCGTCGATCGGGCGGTACGCAATTCCGTCAAGAGGGTATGACCCTCGGCGTTGCCTTCGATCCGAGACACCGACGACATGCACGACCACCTGGTGGTCGCGAGCAATCGCGGCCCCGTCTCGTGGCACCACGAGGACGGCCTGCCCATCGCCAAGCGCGGCTTCGGCGGGCTCGTCACCGCGCTCGGGGGCGCGCTGCAGCAGGAACCCGGCACGTGGGTGTCCGTGGCCCTGTCCGGCGCCGACCGTGAGGTCGCGGCCCACAACCGGGGCAAGCCGTTCACGGTCGACACCGCGGACGCCGTCTATCAGCTGCGCCTCGTCGACGCGGGCGAGCGCTACGACGCCTACTACAACGAGGTCGGCAACCGCCTGCTGTGGTTCACGCTGCACGGGATGTGGGGCGAGCCGTTCGAACCGCGCGGCGTGGGGTGGCGCGAGCCGTGGGAGGACGCCTACCTGCCGGTGAACGAGCTCGTCGCCGACGCGGTGGCCGAGGCCGCGGCCGACGGCGCCGAGGTCTACCTGCAGGACTACCACCTGGGGATGACGCCGCGCATCGTGCGCGAGCAGCTCCCGCGCGCGCCCGTGTTGCACTACCTGCACACACCCTGGCCCGAGCCAGCCGCCCTGCGGCGCCTGCCGGACCCGGTCGCCCACGACCTGCTGCGGGCCCTGCTCGCGGCCGACGTCGTCGGGCTGTCGTCACCACGGTGGGCGCGCGCGTTCCGCCAGTGCGCGCACGAGCTGCTCGGCGCCGCGATCGACGGCGAAATCATCGAGTTCGAGGGGCGACGCACGACCGTCGCGGATTTCGTGCTGGGCGTGGACCCGTCGGACCTGGCGGCGACGGCGGCTTCGGATGCCGTCGCCGAGGCGGGCGAGCGACTGGCCGCCGAGCTCGACGGGCGGCGGCTGATCCTACGTGTGGACCGCACCGACCTGTCCAAGAACATCCTGCGCGGGCTGCTCGCCTACGAGGTGCTGCTCGAGCGCCATCCGGAGCACCGCGGCCGCGTGTGGCATTACGCGCACCTGAACCCCTCGCGCCAGGGCGTGGCGGAGTACCGCGACTACCTCGCCGCGTGCTTGGACGCCGCCGCGCGCATCCAGGAGCGCTTCGGCGAAGACTGCCTGCGCGTCTTCGTCGGCGACGACCACCCGATGGCGGTGGCGGCCCTGCGGCGCTCCGACGTGCTGGTCGCCAACCCCGTCACCGACGGCACGAACCTGGTGGTCAAGGAGGGCGCGGTGCTGAACGACCGCGGCGGCGTGATCGTGCTGTCGCGCACGGCGGGCGCGGCGGACGTGCTCGGCACGGGCGCGATGCTGGTCAACCCCTACGACGTCGAGGAACTGGCCGACGCGATGCACCGCGCGCTGCGCATGCCCGCCGACGAACGGGCCGAGCGCGCCGAGCGAATGCGCCGCGCTTCTTGCGCCGGGTCGCCCACCGAGTGGTTCCACGCCCAGCGGCAGCTCCTGCGCTCCGTGGTCGCCCGCCGCCGCTGAACCCGGGGGGTGTTGGTTTTGACCACCAGAGGTGGTCAAAAGCAACACACCCCGGGTGGTCAGGGGGCGGTGAGGCGTTCGCGGAGGATCTCCAGCCACAGGCGCACCGCGGGGGGGCCGGGCAGGACCGCGTCCGCGGCGGCCAACAGATCCACCGGCGTCTCGCCCGCGCCCGAGACCGCGATGGCGAAACCGCCGCCATCGCGCGCGGCGGCGAACGCCGGCAAGTCGCCGAGGTCGTCACCGACGAAGACCACCGGCGAAAGCCCGCGCTCCTCGGCCAGCGCGCGCACGGCGCGACCCTTGTCCCAGTCGACGTCGGGCCGCAGCTCGCGCACGAACTTGCCGTCCTCGACCCGCAGGCCACTGTCGACCGCGAGCGCCGCGACCACGAGCGCCACCTCGTGCTCGGCGTCGTCGCGGTCCGGCGCGTTGCGCCAGTGCACCGCCACGGCCAGGCCCTTGTCCTCGACCCAGACGCCCTCGGCACCGCGCAGCGCGTCCTCCAGGCGGCCGCGCGCCTCCTGCACCCGATCCAGCCACGACTCGGCCGCCCGGTCCGCCTCCGCACGCCCGTTGCGCCAGCGCTGCATCCCGTACAGCCCCAGCAGTTCCACGCCCACCACGTCGACCTGCTCGGCGAGGAACCCCGCCGGGCGGCCGCTGACCACGCCCAGCACCCCCAGCACCCCGGCGAGGTCGGCGAGTACCGGCCGCAGCTCGCGCGGCATCCGCGCCCGCTCGGGATCCTCGACGATCGGCGCCAACGTCCCGTCGAAGTCCAAGAACAGCCCCGCACGGGCCGGACGGACGGCGAGCAGCTCGATGGCCTCCTCAGGACGTCGCATCATCCGATCCTCTCCCCCGCGCGCCACGCCCACGCGCGGGAGCGGCCATCAGTGGATGCGGGGTTCGTGAGGCAGGGCAGCCACGATCTCGGCCTCGGCCGCTGCCAGCTCACCCAGCCGTCCCCGCACGTCGTGACCAGGGCACTCGCGCTCGGCGAGCTGCACGAACAGCCGATAGTGCCCCGCCTCGCTGTGCGCGAGCTCGGTGTAGAACGCCGCGAGCTCCCCCTCGTCGGACTCCCCGAGCGCCAGCGCCAACAGGTGCAGCCGCTCCCACGACCGCGCCTCGATCAGCGCCGACACCAGCAGCCGGTCGACCAGGCCATCTTCGCCCCCGGCGCGTCGCAGCGCGATCAGCCGGTTCGCGTAGCGGTCCGCCCGGTCGGCCGCCAGCGTCCAGCCCCGCCGCCGCAGGTGCGCGAGCACCCGGTCGAGGTGTCCCAGCTCCTCCAGCGCGAGCTTGCCCATGCGATCGACGAGGTCAGTGCGCGACGGCTCGCGCGACAGCATCGACAGCGCCGACAGCGCCGCCTTCTTCTCCGCGTGCGCGTGGTCGCTCATGGTCGATGGCAGGTCCGCCAGCGCCACCTCGGCCCAGCCGGGCGCGGTCGCCACGCCGAGGACGTCGGGCAGGTGCTCGGGCCAGGCCGACTCGTGCGGCCGGGGCACGGCATCCGCCGGCAGGCGCAGCTCGCTCACGATGCCACGCCGCTCAGGCCCCGCCGTGGTCCGCCGCCGCGTCGACCAGGTCGGCGACCGACTCGGTGAGGAACTCCCCGAGCGCGTCGAGGTCGCCCATGCCGTCCCAGTCGCCGACCATCCCGACGTACATCCGCCCGGCATAGGAGTTGAGCGCCACCGACAGCGCGCAGTCACCGGCCAGCGGGATGAAGGGGTAGCTCGACTCCATCGCGACGCCGTGCACGTAGCGCGGCTCCTGCGGGCCGGGCGCGTTGGACAGCGCGAGGTTGTAGCGCTGCTGGCCCGACGCCAGGCGCGCGGCCAGCGCGTGCAGGTTCGGCGGCGCGAAGCCCGCGAGGCGCATGAGCGTGTCGGCGGCGACCGCCTGGCGCGACTCTTTGAGCCCCGCCATCTCGCCCATGATCCGGTACAGCCGCGCCACCGGGTCCATCTGCATCACCGGCAGGGGCGCAATCACGCCCACGACGCCGCCGCCGATGGTCTGCGTCCCACCCATCCCGGGCGTCACGTCGGGCACCTCGTCGGCGCCGTGCACGCGCACCGGGACCATGACGCGCAGGTCGAGGTCCTTGGTGTCGTAGCCCCGCCAGCGCAGCAAACGCCCGACCGCGTCGCCGGTCACGGCGACGACCACGTCGTTGATCGTGCCGCCGAATGCGCGGCGCACCTGCCGCAGCGCGGCCAGGTCGATGTCGGCGATCGCCAGGCGCCGGTGCGCCGACAGCCTGATGTTCAGCGGGCTCGGCGGTGCCTGGCGCGTCACGCGCGCGACCACGCCCGCCGCCGAGGTGACCACCCCGGCGGCCGCACCCGCGATCCGCCCCGGCGCCCCCAGGAGGCCGCGGACCCCGCGTCCGACGTCGGCGAGCTGCGCCGCCCGCTCGCGCCCGGCGTCGACGGTGAGGCGCAACGCCGACGGCGCCTCGCGCGGCTCCCAGCGCGGGCCCAGGCGCGGCTCGCGGCCATCCTGGGTCTCGTCGAGCAGCACCGAGAACGGGTCACCCTCGTCCCCGCCGACCATCACGAGGTGGACCTTGCGGAACAGCGCGGTCCGCCCGCCTTCCAGCCCCTCGATCACGTACAGCTCCCACAGGGGGCGGCTGCGATCCAGCGGCCGCGAGAACAGCCGCGACACCACCTCGGCCAGCGCCGCCTCGTCACCGGGCGGCGGCAGCGCGGCGTGGCGCACGTGATAGGACAGGTCGAAATGCGCGTCGTCGACCCACACCGGGCGTCCGGCGCCCAACGGGACCTCTTGCAGGCGCTGGCGGGCCTGCGGGATTTCGTCGAGCCGCTGGCGCAGCGTCTCGAGCACGTCGGCGAAGCTCAGACCCGCGGCGAACACGCCGAGGCCGCCCGTGTGCATCGGCGTGGTGGGCGACTCGATGTGCAGCAGCGAGGCGTCCAGCATCGACAGGCGTTCAAGCACCGTTCGGGCTCCCGGTAGGTAGATGGTCAAAATGTGGGCGAATCGGGGTCCCAGCGGCCGGCATCCGCCGGGCACGGGCTAGCCTAGCCGGGCCGTGCCCCCGTCCATGCCGAGGAACGAAGTGCCTTTGCGTCAACGCCGTCCCGCCCGCGCCGTCCGGCTCTTCCTGGCCATCGCGGCCGCGACGGCCGTCGCCGTGTCGGCAATCCAGGGCGCACCCGTGGCCGCGCAATCCCCCGGCGTCGTCAGCACGCCGGTCTTCCCTGGACTGGAGCATCAGCAGATCCGTGTGCCGCTGGACGACGGGAAGATCGCGGTCGCGAACCTCCTGGCGTTCAAGGCCGCCGACGCGAGCCTGCGGCTGCGCCCGATGCTTGCCCAGGGCCGCGTGCCGGGCTTGGAGACCATCCCCGCCATGGGCAAGCGCGAGCTGCCGCGCGGCGCGGTCGCGGGGGTCAACGGCGGCTTCTGGCTGCGCGGTCCCGTGGGGGACCCCAACAGCTTCCTGGCGCTGGACGGCAAGCTCGTGTCCGAGGCCGAGACCCAGGGCGCGGGCCCGCGCGGCACTTTCGCGCGCCGTGGCGACGGCAGCTTCGTCATGGACCGTCTCGGCACCACCGTCTCGCTGCGCGTGGACGGCGTCGACGGCACCCACCTCGTCACTGCGGTGAACCGCTTCCACCGGGCGTCCCCGCCCTATCCCGACGACACCGTCCGCCCGATCTTTCTGTACACCCCGCACTTCGGCGCCTCGGTCAACCTGCAGCCGATCACCGTCGACGGCGCGCCGCTGCCCATGGTGGTGCTCGTCGCCGAGGGGCTGGAGCCGCGCGCCAGCGGCCGGGCAACTGGGCAGATCGGCCGGCTGGCGGCGGCGCCCGGCGAGGTCGCGATCCCCCCCGGCGGCAGCCTGATCGTGGCGCACGGCGCCGCGGCCACCGACCTCGCCGCGGCCGTGCCCGGCACGCAGGTTGACGTCGAGGTCGAGGTCGAGCCCGCGGACTCCGCGCCCGAGGAATGGACGACGGCGGTGGACGCCCTGGCCGCGGGGCCGCTGATCGTGCGCCGCTACGAGCGCGTCGAGCCGACCGGCTGGGAACACGAGGGCTTCGCGCCCGCCACCCATTCCAACGTGCGCCACCCGCGCTCGGCGGTGGCGCTGACCGGCGACGGGCGGGTCCTGCTCGTGACCGTCGACGGGCGCCAGCCTGGCTACAGCGCCGGCATGACCATGCACGAGCTGTCGCACTTCCTGCGCACGCTTGGCGTGCGCGACGGCCTGTCGCTGGACGGCGGCGGCTCGTCGCAGTTCGTGATCGACGGCACGCTGCGCAACCGGCCCTGCTGCGACGCGTCGCTGCGGCCCGTGGCCACCGGCCTGTTCGTCTACCACTCCTACGCCTTCACACGGACCACACGCATCGCCGGCGCCGGCCGCGAGGAGACCGCGGCGGCGGTCGCCCTCGCCGCCCACCCCGACGGCGCCGAGGAAGCCGTGATCGCCTCGGCGGCGAACTTCCCCGACGCGCTCGCGGGCGGCCCGCTCGCCCACCGTCTCGACGCCCCGCTGCTGCTGTCGGGCCGCGACGACCTGCCCGTGGCGACCCTGGATGCGCTGGCGAAGCTGCAGCCGGAGCGCGTCACCATCCTCGGCGGCACGGCCGCGATCGGCCAGGCGGTCGAGGAGCGGCTGCGCGGCCGCTACACCGTGCGGCGGCTGTCCGGACTCGGCCGCGTCGAGACGGCGACGGCGATCGCCGGGGCACTGGGCGAGCAGCACGAGCGCGTGTTCCTCGCCGACGCTCGGTCGTTCCCCGACGCGCTGTCGGCCGCGGCGCCCGGCGGCCTGCTCGGCATGCCGATCCTGCTGACCGGCCCCGACACGCTCGCCCCGCCCGCCGCCGCGTTCCTGGAGCAAGCGGGCACGCGCGACGTGGTGATCGTCGGCGGCGCGAGCGCGGTCGGCGAGGCCGTCGCCGAGCAGCTCGACACCCTCGGCTACACCGTCACCCGCCTGGCCGGGTCGAGCCGTTTCGGCACGGCCGCCGCGGTCAACCGCTGGGCCGCCGCCCGGCTCCCGCGCCTGCGCGACAACGGGCTGGTGGTCGCGGCGGGCGCCTCGTTCGCCGACGCGCTGGCGGGCGGCCCGCTGGCCGCGAGCCGACGGCAGCTGCTGATGATCGCGCCGACGCTGGACATCGACGGCAACCCCGAGTCGAAGGCGTACTTCGCCGAACTCGCCGCGGGCGACCTGCTCGAGTCGACGCTGATCGGCGGGCACGCCGCGCTCAGCTCGTACGCGCAATGGCAGCTCGACCAGCTCCCGCAGGACTGAGGCGGGCGGCGGTTCGCACCCGGCGTCCGCGCTCGGTTAGCCTCTGGCGGATCGGTCGGGACCCGGAAAGGACGCCAACTTGTCACAGCGGCACGAGGTCGACCTGCTCGTCATCGGCGCAGGCCCGGCCGGGTTGTACGCCGCCTACTACGGCGGCTTCCGCGGCATGTCCGTGGCGCTGATGGACTCGCTGCCCGAGGCGGGCGGCCAGGTCGCGGCCCTGTACCCCGAGAAAATCATCTTCGACGTCGCGGGCTTTCCAAGCATCAAGGGCCAGGCCCTGATCGACAACCTGGTCGCGCAAGCCGCGCCCTTCGAGCCGCTGTACCTGCTGGGCAACCGCGCCGAGAAGCTCGACCACGGACCCGAGCACGTGACCATCACCAGCCATCGCGGCGTCGAGGTCGTCGCCAAGGCCGTCCTGATCACCGGCGGGATCGGCACGTTCACGCCCCGCCCCCTGCCCGACGCCGAGGCGTACGAGCACAACGGCCTGGTGTACTTCGTGCCCAAGCTCGACGTCATGGCCGGCAAGGACGTGCTGATCGTGGGCGGGGGCGACAGCGCGTTCGACTGGGCGCTGAACCTCGAACCGATCGCCAAGTCGATCACGCTCATCCACCGCCGCGACCGCTTCCGCGCCCACGAGCACACCGTGCAGCAGGTGCTGAACTCGTCGGTGCGCGTGCTCACCCACACCGAGGTCTCTCACATCACCGGCGCCGGCCAGGTCGAGGCGGTCGAGGTGTTCAACAACCAGACCGACGAACGCGAGACGCTGGCGGTGCAGTCGGTCATCGCGGCGCTGGGCTTCACCGCCGATCTCGGTCCGGTGAAGCAATGGGGCCTGGAGCTCGACAAGCGCGCGATCAAGGTCGACACGACCATGCGCACCAACCTCGAGCGCGTCTTCGCCGCCGGCGACATCACCGAGTACCCCGGCAAAGTGCGGCTGATCTCGGTCGGTTTCGGCGAGGCAGCGACCGCGGTGAACAACGCGGCGGTCGTCATCGACCCCGAGGCGAAGGTCTTCCCCGGGCACAGCTCCGAGGGCTGAACCGGCGTCCCGGCGGGAAACCATGGCCCAAACCGGCCCGGCTCCCTATGATCCGCCGATGCAGCCTGGGGGTGGCGACGCGTTGGCGCGCGTGGGGGAAGACGCGCCGTCCGACGCGAAGCACGTGATCATGGACGAGTTCGAGCGGGCCACCGGCCCGCTCGTCGCCCGCATGCTCGACAATTTCCGCAGCACCATCCCGACCTACACCGCGCTGCCCGACGAGACGTTGCGCCAGGTCCGCGAGGTGATCCACGCGAATCTGCTGCGCATCGCCGACTGCCTGCGCGACGGACGGGGACCCACCGCCGAGGACATGGCGCCGTTCCTCGAGAGCGCCGCGCGGCGCGCCCGCGAGGGCGTCGAGCTCACGGGCCTGCTGGAGGCCTACCGCCACGGCGCGCGGGAAGCCTGGCAGGAGATCCGCCGGATCACCGAGGAGCACGGCGCCCACGCGCACGGCCTGGAGTTCGCGACCCTGCTGATGGCCTACATCGACACGGTCAGCGGTGCGGTCGCCGACGCCTACCTCGCCGAGTTCGAGTCGCTGACGAGCGACCGCGAGGCCGCGCGCCGCGACTTCCTCGACGGCCTGCTGCACGGCTCGCTGACCGACGGGGAGCTGTCCGCCCGGGCGACCGCCCTCGGCCTGGATCCCGCTGTGGCCTACGCGGTCTGCCTGATCGCGGTGCTCGGCGACGACACGGACGGCGAGACGCTGCGCACCAAGCAGCGCGCCCTGCGCTCGATGGTCGGCGCCCTGCCCAACGGGCAGCGGTCGCTGATCGTGAACCGGGGTGCTGAGCTCGTCGCGATCGTGCCGTGCCCCGCCGGCGGCGAGGACGAGCTGCGCGTGCGGCTGGAACAGTTCATGGAGCGCGCCGGGGTGACCCTCGACCGTCCGCTGGCGATCGGCATCGCGCGCGTCCACGAGGATCTCACCGAGCTCACCTCGGGCTACCGCGAGGCGGGCGTGGCGCTGGCGGCCGCGCGCAGCAGCGTCCCGCGCATCGCGGTGTACGGCCAGGTCCTGATGGAGGAACTGATCCTGCGCGAGCCGGCGATCTCGCGCCGCTTGATCACCGGCGCGCTCGACCCGCTGCGGCCGCACCCGTACCTGATCGAGACGCTGGAGGTGTACCTGCGGCTGGGCCCGTCACTGCCCGAGGTGGCCGAGACCCTGCACGTGCACGCCAACACCGTCGCCTACCGCCTCGGCCGCATCCGTGAGCTGACCGGCCGCGACCCGCGCACGCCGCTGGGCGTCGCGCACCTGGCGCTGGCCCTGCGCGCCCACGAATTGCTCGGCGAGATCCCGGACGTGCCCTGAAGCAATGTGCCCTGCAACACCTGACAACCACTTGGGGGTGGGAGACATGACGCACCACGCACGGATCATCCTGTTGGCGATCGCCATGAGCCTGGGGACGGCGCTGCCCGCAGCGGCCGCCCCGCCAGGAGGCGGCGGCACGACGCTGCCGAACTCGATCGCCGCGATCGGCGACTCGATCACGCAGGCTGCCAACCTCGACGGCAACAACATCGGCTCGTCCAATCCCGAGCACTCGTGGTCCACCGGCTACGACAACGGCGACGTCGTCGTCAGCCACTACGAGCGCATCCTGGCCAAGAACCGCAAAGTCAAGGGACAGAACTTCAACCGCGCGGTGTCCGGCGCCAAGATGGACGACGCGCCAGGCCAGGCCGACAACGTCGTGGCGACCGGCGCGCAGTACGTGACGTTCCTGATGGGCGGCAACGACGTGTGCACGTCGAGCATCGCGAGCCTGACCTCGCTGGAGTCGTTCGAGGCGAACTTCCGCCTGGCGATGAGCAAGCTCAACGCCGGGCTGCCCAACGCGAAGATCTACGTGCTGTCGGTGCCGGACGTGTACCAGCTGTGGCAGCTGTTCGACGGCGAGTGGTACCCCGAGTGGATCTGGGACACCTTCGGCGTGTGCCAGTCCATGCTGAACAACAGCAACACGGAGACCGACCGCCAGACCGTCCGCGCGCGCAACATCGCGTTCAACGAGGTGCTCGCCCGCGTCTGCGCGGAGTACACCCAGTGCAAGTGGGACAACAACGCGGTGTTCAACTACCAGTTCGCCCGCTCGGACGTGAGCGGCGTGGACTACTTCCACCCGTCGCTGAACGGCCAGAAGAACCTGGCGCAGCGCAGCTGGGCCGCCGGCTACTGGCCCACCGTCTGACCTGACACCGCGCGGCCCCTGTTCCGCTCCCGCTCACCCCGATAAGGTGAGCGGCGCGGGGCAGGGGTCGTTCGATTTCAGGAGAGCACAGCGTGGGAGCGGACACGGGCAGCGAGTTCGACTACATCGTGGTGGGAGCCGGGTCGGCGGGCTGTGTGCTCGCGAACCGGCTGACCGAGGACGCGGACGTGCGCGTCCTGCTGCTGGAGGCGGGCGGGCCCGCCGACAACCCCAACATCGCCGTGCCGGCCGCGGCCGCGGCGCTGTGGCGCACCGGCGTCGACTGGAACTTCACCACCGAGCCGCAGAAGCACCTGCGAGAGCGCGCCCTGTACTGGCCGCGCGGCAAGGTCCTCGGCGGGTCGAGCTCGATCAACGCGATGATCTACATCCGCGGGCACCGCGCCGACTACGACGAGTGGGCGGGTTTGGGCAACCCCGGCTGGGGCTACGACGACGTGCTCCCCTACTTCAAGCGCGCGGAGGACAACGCGCGCGGCGCCGACGCCTACCACGGCACGGGCGGCCCGCTGCGCGTGGAGGACCCGCGCTGGGTCAGCGGCCTGGGCCGCGCGTTCGTCGAGGCGGGGCAGGCCGCGGGCATCCCGGCGAACAACGACTTCAACGGTGCCGAGCAGGACGGCGTCGGCGTGTACCAGGTGACGCAGAAGCGCGGCGAGCGCTGGAGCACGTTCAAGGCCTACCTGGAGCCGGCGCTGGGACGGGCCAACTTGACGGTGCGCACGCACGCGCTGAGCCATCGCGTGATCGTCGAGGGCGGCCGCGCCGTCGGCGTGGAGTTCAGCCACGCCGGGACGGTGCAGACGGCGCGCGCCACGCGCGAAGTGCTGCTGTGCGGCGGGGCGGTGAACTCGCCGCAACTGCTCCAGCTGTCGGGCATCGGATCGGCGGACCACCTGCGCGAACTCGGCATCGCCGTGGTGGCCGACCTGCCGGGCGTCGGCGAGAACCTGCAGGACCACCTCGTCACCGACTGGTCGCACCGCTGCGACAACGGCGGGCTGTTCGAGGCCGACCGCAACCCGCGCAACCTGATCGCCTACCTCGCTCGGCGCAAGGGACCCCTGACGAGCGTGGTCGCCGAGGTGGGCGGCTTCGTGCGCACCACCCCGGACCTGGACGCGCCGGACCTGCAGTTCCACTTCCTGCCGGCGCTGGTCGACGACCTCGGTGCCCGCACGCCGCACGGCCACGGCTGGAACATCTGGCCGACGCTGCTGCGGCCGCTGTCGAAGGGCACGGTGCGGGTGCGCTCGACCGATCCGCGCTGGGCACCCGCCATCGACCCGAACTACCTCGAGGCACCCGAGGACGTCGAGGTGCTGGTGCGCGGCCTGGAACTGTCGCGCGAGATCGCCGCGCAGGCGCCGATGGCCCGCCACCGCGGCGAGCGCTTCCACCCGCCCGCGGGCAGCGACGACGACCTCGCCGAGTACGTGCGCGCGAACTGCCAGACGCTGTTCCATCCGGTGGGCACCTGCCGCATGGGCGTGGACGAGCTCGCGGTGGTCGACCCCGAGCTGCGCGTGCGCGGCGTCGACGGGCTGCGCGTGATCGACGCCTCGGTGATGCCGACGGTGCCGCGCGGCAACACGAACGCCCCGACGATCATGGTGGCCGAGAAGGCCGTCGACCTGATGCGGGCCAAGGTCCCCGCCTGACGCGTCAGCCCGTGGGGAATTCGGCAGTGACGCGGGCGTCGGCGGCCTGGCTCGCCGCCGCGAGCTCCTCCTGATAGGAGCGCATGGCCTCGGCAAGGTCGGCGTCGGCCGTCGCGAGGATGCGGATCGCGAGCAGCCCCGCGTTCACGCCGTTGCCCACCGCAACGGTCGCGACCGGCACGCCCTTGGGCATCTGCACGATCGACAGCAGCGAGTCCAGGCCGTCGAGGTTCGCCAGCGGCACGGGCACGCCGATCACCGGCAGCGTGGTCGCCGAGGCGAGCATGCCGGGCAGGTGCGCCGCGCCACCCGCACCGGCGACGATCACCTTGAGGCCGCGTCCCACCGCCGTCCGGCCGTACTCGAGCATCTCGTGCGGGCGGCGGTGCGCGGACAGCACGCGCACCTCGCACGGCACGCCGAAGTCGGCCAGCACGTCGACCGCGCCCCGCATCACCCCGAGGTCCGAGTCGCTGCCCATGACTACGCCGACCACCGCGTCACTGCTCATGCCCGCTCCTCACGTCTCGCCGGTCAGCAGCGCCGCCCCGCGGCGGGCCGCCGCCAGGCATTGCGCCACATCATCGCCGACAACCGTCACGTGCCCGAGCTTGCGCCCCGGCTTGGCCGCTTTGCCGTACAGGTGCAGGTGCAGGCCGGGCACCGCCAGGGCGTCGGCCGTACGCGCCGCCGGGTCCGAGCCGTCGGCCGGCCCTACCACGTTCACGAGCGCGAAGGCCGGTACCACCGGGCTCGGATCCCCGAGCGGCCAGTCGAGCACGGCGCGCAGGTGATTCTCGAACTGCGAGGTCACGCAGCCCTCGATCGACGCGTGCCCGGAGTTGTGCGGGCGTGCCGCCAGCTCGTTGACCAGCAGCGCACCGCCCGACACGAACAGCTCGACGGCCAGCACACCGACCACCCCGAGCCCCTCGGCGACGCGCCGGGCGAGGTCGCGCGCTTCGTCGGCGAGCGACGAGGCGATGGGCGCCGGGTAGGCGAGTTCGCGCAGCATGCCGTCGCGCTGCACGGTCTGCACGGCTGGGTACACCGCGACCTCGCCCGACGGGCGCCGGGCGACGATCACCGCGATCTCGCAGTCCAGCGCGACCATGCGCTCGGCCAGCAGCACCACGCCACGCGCCGCCGCCTCGGCGAGCACCGTTGCGGCCTCGGCCTCGTCGGCGACGACCCACACCCCCCGGCCGTCGTAGCCCCCGCGCGCGGCCTTCAGCACCAGCGGCCAGCCGTGCGCCGCCGCAAACGTCCGGACCTCGGCGGCGTCGGCGACCACCTGATGGGGTGGCTGCGGAGCGCCGAGGCGGGCGAGCGCCTCGCGCTGGCGCCGCTTGTCGATCACGACAGCGATCACGTCGCTGCCGGGACGCACGACCGCGCCGTCGCGCTCCAACGCCTCGAGCAAGGCGGGTTCGACCAGCTCGTGGTCGAAGGTGACCACGTCGGCGCCCTTGGCGAGCGCAGCGAGCCCCGCGGGATCGTCGGGCGCGCCCAGCACGACCTCCGCGGCCGCCTCGGCGGCGCTGTCGGCAGGGTCGGCGGCCAGGACGTGCAGCCGCACCCCCAGGGGGATGGCGGCCTGGGCGGTCATGCGCGCGAGCTGGCCCGCACCCACCATGCCGACGACCGGCACCCGCACCCCTTTCTCGCTCGAACGCGCATACCGAACCCGATCGGTCGCCGGATCGTAGCTGGACGGCGGGCCGGGACTCGCGCGCTAGGGTCCTGCGTCATGCGACCCGAACCCGAGATCGGCTGTGTGGACTGCGGCGGCCGCTGCCATCTGCTCAACGCGGACCCCGACGAGGAACTGCCCGAGGGCAGCATCGTCGCCTACCGCTGCGAGGACTGCCTGGACCGCTGGGACCTGGTCTTGGAACCGGAGCACAACAGCGGCGCCGAGTAACGCGTGAGGGCCGGCGATCGCCGGCCCTCACTCGTTGCGTCCGTGCCGCCCAGATCAGGTTGCTGCGGTGATCGCCTTGCCGGCCTCGGGGTTCGGCGCGACGTTGCCGGTCTGGCTCGCCTGGCCGTCGGCGCGGACCGCGTCGCGCGCGATCCCGCCGAAGTGCGCCGCCCGCACCGCCGCGTTCGTCGCCGCGTTCGTCGGCACGTCGCACACGACCTTCTTCTGGTCGCTCGCGTCCACGTTGCACTCACCGGCCGCCAGGGCCGTTCGCGTGCCGTCCTCGTTGTAGACGAAGAAACCGGCGGTCGCGGACTCGTCCACGACGTCGAGGAACGTGAACGTGACGCGCGCACCCGCGTTGCCCGGCGAGTTACCGCGCGTGACGGTGTTCAGGACCGGGCCGGTGGTCTTGCCCGCCTCGAACGCGATCGTGCGGCGAATCTCGTCGGGTCCGTTGAGCAGTCCGGGGCTGGGTTCGGCAGGAGGGATGACCTTCGGCAAGCTCTTTACGGCGCCGACCCCGACCGCCGCCCCGACGATTGCGTTGCGCAGGAAGCCGGGGTTGTCGAATGTCGCCGCCACCCGGTTGGTATCGCCTGTAGTCGAGCCATCGGTGAACAGCGTCGCCGACGCCGCCCCGTACACAAAACCGAGCGAGTCGTAGACCTTGAAGTTGCGCTCCGAGCCGTTGGTGGCCGTCACGGCGTCGAGGTCCTCGTCAAAGGTATAGATCACCTGAGCAGCGGCGGCGTTCACCGTGAAACCGGTCAGCTCCGGCGCATCAGTCCCCTTGAGATCCGCCACCGAGGGCGGGCCCTCGAACGTCGTCCCGCCGATCCCGACCGCCTCGGCGGTCCCGGCCTCCACGTACCCGCGCGCGACTTCGTTCTCGGCAATCGAGCCGAAATCAGCCAGGCATTTCGTCGGCGATCCGGACACGGGGTCGACATCGTTGGCCGTGATCATGTTCGGCGTGTTGCTCGTCTGCGTCGTCAACACGGCGTTGTAGCCGGCTGGGTCGCCGCAGGTGGAGACGGCCTTGTCGAACGTGAACGTGATCTCGTCGTCGCCGTGATCGACGGCGATGGAGATCAGGTTCGGCCCACGGGCGGCCGTGGTGCGGTTCACCGCCTGCAGGGCAATGCTGCCCTCCATGCCCTGCGCCCCGCTCGAGGCGCTGCGCACGGCGTCGTAGGCGACCGTCGCGACCGTGGACTCGCTGTACGCCGTCGAGGGGTAGCGCACGAGCACGACATCCGGACGGTTCGCGTCGCGGATCGCCGACAGCGGCGACACCGCGAGGTCGTCGAACGTGTAGATCTTGAAGCGATCCGGGACCACTGTCGCGTTCACCGGCTCGGAGAACTTGAACTGCAGCTCGGTCTCGCCGGGGATCGTCGAGGTGCCGAGGGTCACCGCGGTCAGGCGCGGCAGGCTGCCGGTGACCGCGCTGTGGCCCATCGAGGTGGTCGCGGCGTCGCACGGGGCGGTCTGCACGCGCGGACCGCACACCAGCTTGGTCCCGGCCGCGCCGCCCGGGGGCGACAGGTAGGTCTTGGTCGGGTCGGGCAACAGCGCGTTGTTCGAAAGCACGATCGGCGCGCTCTTGGCCTTGGCATAGGCGGCCGACGCGAAGCCCGAGGCCCACGCGTCCGCGGCCTGCCCCTCGGTCAGGATCACCTCGGTCGCCTTGGCGGCGTCGGCGAAGCCGCGCTGCTTGGCGATCGCCACGGCGGTGTCGAAGCGGGTCGCGCCGGCGACGCGGGTGACCGTGATGCCGATCTGGCGCAGCTCGGCCTCGGTCGTGCTGCTGACGGCACCCTCGCCGCCGACGATGAACACCGTGCGGATCAGCGAGCCGCGCAGGTAGTTACGGGTCGAAGTGCTCAGGTGGTCCGTCTCGGTCAGCAAGACCGGCAGGCCGTTGGCGGCCGCCCACCCACCCGCGGCGATCGAGTCGGCGAAGGCGCGCGTCGGGTCGCTGTTCGGCGGTGCGAACGCGGAGGCGATGATCGCCGAGGTGGCCGTCTGGTAGTTGCGGCGCGCGACGTCGATCGCCGTCTCCAGGCGGGTCGGCCCGCTGAAGCGGCGGACGGTGTAGCCGCGGCTCTTGAGGTCGTTCTCGATGCCGGTGGACACGGCGCTCGCGCCGCCCAGGATGTTGACGACCCCGGGCTTGAGGCGGCTCAGCTCCGCGTCGGTCTCGGCGGTCAGCGTCTGGGATGCGGTGAGCAGCAGCGGCCGCGACGTCTGCATCGAGCCCGACGCCAGCGAGTCGGCGAAGACGTCGTCGCGGCCGAGCAGCACTTCGGCGGCGGCCGTCGGGAACGTCGCCTTGCTCCACGCGATCGCGGCGCCCGTGTTGGTGGTCGCCGACAGTTCGGTGGTGTTGGTGTAGTGGGTCGCCGCGGCCGGCGACGCGACCAGCGTCGCGGCCACCAGGGCCAGCGCAACCAGCGCGATCGCGCTCCTGGCGCGGCCGACGAGCGTCCCGTACAGATCCACCATTGGTTCTCTCCCGTTCATCCGACTGCCTGCAGCCATGCCACAGCGAAGCTCCGACAGCGGTCGTGAGCCACCACCCGATCCTAGGGTAAGACTCCGCGCAGGGGCGCAACGTTGCGTCGATTCGCGATTGCATCCTTACGGTTCAACGCCGCACGGGCCCGATCCTTACGCGGATGCATCCGGGATCCCGCAGGGCCGATGGTCCGTGCCCCACACGATCGGTCGGCCCCGCCCTTCGCCGTCGCACTGGCCCACCCTGGATCCATGGTCTCCACGCGCACGGTCACGCTGTTTTTGGCGCTGCTCGCGCTCGCTTCGCTCGCCGCCGTCACCACGACCCTGGCGCTGTCGGCGCTCGGCTCCTTCATGCCTGCGGCGCGACGCGTGCGCGCGTCCCTGCGCGCCGAGATCCAGCCGTTCGCGGTCGGCTTCGCCGCCGTGGTGGCGAGCGTGGCGACCGCGGGCAGCCTGTACTTGTCCGAGATCGCCGGCTTCCCGCCGTGCGTGCTGTGCTGGGTGCAGCGCGGCTTCATGTACCCGCTGGCCCCGCTGCTCGCCGTCGCCGCGGCCCGCGGCGACCTTCGCCACCGAACCGCCGTGGCGGGCTGGGCGCTCACGGGCGCGGGCGTGTCGACCTGGCATCTCGCCGTCGAGCGCGTCCCGGGCCTGGAGTCCGGTGTGTGCCTCGTCGACAACCCCTGCTCGATCCGCTGGGTCGAGCATTTTGGCTTCGTCACCATCCCGCTGATGGCCTTCGCCGCGTTCACGCTCATCGCGGTGCTGGTGGCGCTGTCGGCTCGGCCTAAGGAGTCGCCATGACCCGACGCCCCACCCGCACCCGGCGCCCGCCCACACGGCGATCCCGCCGTCTGAACCTCCCCGCGCTGGCCGGGATCGCCGTCGCGATCCTCGCGCTCACCGCCGTAGTCCTGACCCAGGGCGGCGACGGCGAGACGGGGCCGCAGACCGGACCGGTGCGGGTCACCGGCGCGACCCTTCCGGAGTTCGCCGAGGACGGACCCGATGCGGCCGTGGGCCTGTCCCCACCCGCGCTCGGCGGCATCGATTTCGCCGGCGAACCCAGCGAGGTGCTCCCCGGCGGACGCCCCACCCTCGTGCTGTTCGCGGCGCACTGGTGCCCCCACTGCCGCAAGGAACTGGGGACCCTGTCGCCGTGGCTGCGCGAGGGCGGCGCCGGGGACACCGACGTGGTGCTGGTCGCGACGGCGACCGATCCCGCCGCGCCGAACTATCCCCCGTCGGCGTGGCTTGAGCGCGAGAGCTGGCCCGGCCGCGTGCTGCTCGACGACGACGCCGACACGGCCGCGCACGCCTACGGGGTCAGCGGCTACCCGTTCTTCGTGTTCGTCGACGCCGATGGCCGGGTCCGCGAGCGCAGCTCGGGCGAACTGGGCACTGCCCGCGTCGCCGCATCGCTCGCCGCAATGCGCTCCTCACCCTGAGCCACCCGCAAGGGAGCACGGGGACGTTCGCCGGACCACGAGGGGCACTTGGTCCCTGGGGACGCTCCGGTCGCACTGTCACGGTGGGTCGACACCCACCACAAGGAGCGCATCATGAAGGCCATCGTCTATCACGGCCCCGGCGACAAGCGCTGGGAGGACGTGGCGGATCCGCAAATCATCGACGACGGTGACGCCATCGTCCGCGTCGACGCCGTCACGATCTGCGGCACGGACCTGCACATCCTCAAGGGCGACGTTCCCACCGTCACCGAGGGCCGGATCCTCGGGCACGAAGCGGTCGGCACCGTCGAGCAAGTGGGCCCGGGCGTCAAGACGCTCAAGGCGGGCGACCGCGTGCTGGTCTCCTGCATCACCTCGTGCGGCCGCTGCGAGTACTGCCGCGCCGGGCGGTACGGCCAGTGCGTCGGCGGCGGCGGCTGGATCCTCGGCCACCTCATCGACGGCACACAAGCCGAGAAGGTGCGGGTGCCGTTCGCGGACACGTCGACCTATCCGGTGCCGCCCGGCGTCAGCGACGAGGGCCTGCTGATGCTCGCCGACATCCTGCCCACCGGCTACGAGGTCGGCGTGCTGAACGGCGCCGTGCAGCCCGGCCAGACGGTCGCGGTCGTCGGCTCCGGTCCGATCGGGCTGGCGGCGATCTCGGGGGCGAAGCTGTTCTCCCCCAGCCAGATCATCGCCATCGACCTCGCCGACGCGCGGCTCGACGCGGCCAAGCACATGGGCGCGACGCACACGATCAACAGCTCGCGCGAGGACGTCGACGAGCGCATCCGCGAGATCACCGGCACCGGCGTGGACGTCGCGGTCGAGGCGGTCGGCGTCCCGGCCACCTTCGAGATGGCCGCGCGCATCGTCCGTCCGGGCGGCCGCGTGGCCAACGTCGGCGTCCACGGCGAGCCCGCGACCCTGCATCTCGAAGACCTGTGGATCCGGGACATCACCATCACCACGGGCCTGGTCGACACCTACTCGACCCCGACGCTGCTCAAGCTGATCGCCGCGCAACTGATCGACCCGCGCCAGTTCGTCACGCACCACTTCCACATGGACGAGTTCCTGGCCGCCTACGACGTCTTCGCCCGCGCGGGCGAGACCGGGGCGCTGAAGGTCGTGGTGGAACGATGAAGACCTCGCGCATCGTCGGCCTCGTCGTCGCCGCATTGGTGCTGCTCGCCGGGCTCGGCCTGGCCGCGGCGGGCGGCGTCCTGACGTGGGCCGCACGGACCCAGACCGACGCCGCGGGATTCATGTCGACGCCGACCGGACGCTTCGCCACGGACACCGTGGCGGTCACAGTCGACGAACTCGACCTCCGCGACGACACACCGGGTCCGTGGGGCGCCGCCGGCCGGCCATGGCCGGCGGTGCTCACGGTGCGCCTGCGCGCCAGCGCAACAGACGACGGCAAGCCGGTGTTCCTCGGCCTGGCTCCGGCGGCCCGTGTCCACGAGTACCTGCACGGCGCCCCACACGACATCGTGGACGAGATCCGCGACGAGCCGTTCACGCCGGCGTACCGGCGGATCGCGGGCGACGCCACGCCAGCGCCACCCGCCACTCAGAACTTCTGGGTGGCCGCTGATCAGGGCCTGACGGACACCGAGATCACCTGGGACGTCGAGCCAGGCGAGTGGGCCGTCGTGCTGATGAACGCCGACGGGTCACCGGGTGTGTCGGCCGGCGTGCAGGCCGCTGCGCGCAGCCCGCTGCTGGCCCCGCTGGGCATCGGACTGCTGGCCGCCGGGATCGTGCTGGTGCTCGTCGGCGCCCTGGTGCTCGCGGCCGCGCTCATCGGGGCGTCGCGCGACACATCGCCCGACGCGCTTGCGGGGACCGCACCGGGGATCTACCCCGTGGCGGTCACCGGGGCGCTGGAACCCGCCGTCGGGCGCGGCCTGTGGCTGATCAAATGGCTGCTGGTCCTGCCGCACGTGGTGGTGCTGGGCCTGCTGTGGATCGTCTTCGGCCTGGCGACGGTGGTCGCGTTCTTCGCCATCCTGTTCACCGGCCGCTACCCGCGCGCCCTGTTCGACTTCAACGTCGGCGTGATGCGCTGGACCTGGCGCGTCGCCTTCTACGCCTTCAGCGCATGCGGCACCGACCGGTACCCGCCGTTCACGCTCGCCCGTGCGGACTACCCGGCCGACCTCGACGTCGCCTACCCGGATCGCCTGTCGCGCGGGCTGGTGTTCGTCAAGTGGCTGCTCGCCCTGCCGCACTTGGTGATCACCGGCATCTTCGGCGCAGGCCTCGCCGCCGTGGTCTCGCCGGAGCGGACGACCGGTCAAGGCGTGGACATGCCGATCTGGACCGGCGGCCTCATCGGGCTGTTGGTGCTGATCGCGCTGGTGACGCTGCTGTTCCGCGGCGCGTATCCCCAGCAGCTGTTCGACCTGGTCATGGGCATGAACCGCTGGAACTACCGAGTTTGGGCCTACGTGGCGCTCATGACCGACGAATACCCGCCTTTCCGCCTGGACCAGGGCCCCGGCGAGCCGCAATCGGGACCTTCGGCCCCGTCAGGGGGGACCGGGCGGCCCGCGCAACCGATTGCGACTCCGCGCACGCTGGTGCCATGACGACACAGAAGATCCGCACGATCCTGGTGGACGACCACGAGGTGGTCCGCAAAGGGCTGCGCGCCATGCTGGAAGCCCAAGACGACATCGAGGTCGTCGCCGAGGCCGCCACCGCCGCCGAAGCCGTCAGCAAAGCCAAAGCCATCCGCCCCGACGTCGTCGTCATGGACGTCCGCCTGCCCGACGAATCCGGCGTCATCGCCTGCCGCGACATCCGCTCCGCCCTACCCGCCACCGCCGTGCTCATGCTCACGTCGTTCTCCGACGACCAAGCCCTGTTCGACTCGATCATGGCCGGCGCCGCCGGCTACGTCCTCAAACAAATCAAAGGCGGCGAACTCGTCGACGGCATCCGCCGCATCGCCGCCGGAGAATCCCTGCTCGACCCCGCCGTCACCACCCGCGTCCTGGACCGCGTCCGCAACCCCCAAGCCGACGAAGACCCCCGCCTCGCCCGACTCACCCCCACCGAACTGCGCATCCTGGAAATGATCGCCGAAGGCCACACCAACCGCGAGATCGGCGAACGCATCCACCTCGCCGAAAAAACCATCAAGAACTACGTCTCCACCATCCTCTCCAAACTCCAAATGAGCCGCCGCGCCGAAGCCGCCGCCTACCTCGCCGAACGCCGCGGCCGCGAGACCGCGCGAGTGATGTGACGGCCACGATCAACAGGAGACCGCCATGCGCGTCGCCGACTGGATGAGCCCCGACCCGGTCACGGTGGAACCTGCCACTCCGCTGCACGAGGCGCGCCGCCTGCTGTCCTATTACGGGATCCGGCACCTGCCGGTGGTGCGGGGCGGCGTGCTGGTCGGTGTGGTCAGCGACCGCGACCTGCCCGGCGCCGCGGATCTGCCGCGCGACCTCGTGCTCGACGAGCCCCCGGCACGCCCAGCCGCTGTCGTCGAGGACGTCATGTCCACGCCGGCGTATTTCGTGACCGGCGACGACCGCATCGAGACGGCAGCACGCCTGATGCTGTCGCGACGGATCAGCGCCGCGCCGGTGGTGGACGCGGAGCGCTCGCTGGTCGGGATGATCACCACGACCGACTGCCTGCTGGCCATGCTGCAACCCGCGGCCGCCCGGTGAGCCGCCCCTAAGGTGTCGCCGCGGGCGATGCGGTGTGGCCATGCTCGACGTGCTCCGGATCCTCGGCCGCCTCGGGACCGTCCGAGCCTGAGATGCGCGGGCCGATCACGAACGCAGACAACGAGAACACCGCGGCGAACGCCACCAGGGCGAGCGCAGGGGCGGTCCACGAATCGAAGCGGCGATGGAGCCTGCGCAGGGTCGGCACGGTGAGCAGCAGGCCCACGACGCCGAACAGTAGGCGTCCCCCCGCGCCCGCGACCAGCGCTGTGCCCGCGAGCGGGCCGACATGGTGCAGGACATGAGGAGCCACGCCGCTCAACGCGGCCCACGCGGCGACCAGGCCATCGCGGAGCCGGCCGCCTGACACCCGGTGCGCGTGTTCGGCCTCCATGCCCTCAGCATGCCCGTCGGAGCCGCGGACACGCCTCATGTCCAGCCGATGGCTACTCGAGCGTGCCGGTGGGCTTGCCGAGCAGCGGCTCCAAGCTGTCCCAGTCGCTGATCCCGCAGCCGTTGTTGCGCGCCACCTCCGCGTCCACCGGTTCGCCGTCGACCGTGCCGGTGATGACCGCCTTGTCCGGGCCACCGTAGATCTCGGTGCAGATCTCCGGCTCG
>Ga0299913_10000469_pt1 | contig 25881 bp, 23 predicted proteins | sample RVTome_9_FD_201360 | JGI IMG/M metagenome (GOLD analysis project Ga0299913, IMG submission 201360) | Soil microbial communities from uranium-contaminated site in the Upper Colorado River Basin, Wyoming, United States - RVT155D38 (version 2) ... | reverse complement strand
TACCTCCACTACGCGGTCTTCAAGGGGATCGTCGAGGTCCTCACCGAGCGGGCGGCCAAGGTCTTCCGCTTCGAGGAGCAGAACCAGCTCCACGAGGAGATCATCGACACCGGGCTCGCCCAGATCTACCAGTCGCACGTCAACGTCGCGGCGACCATGGCGCGCGAGCGCGGGGTCGAGGTCGTCAAGACGCTCCTCGACGGCAAGGCCTTCCAGAAGGTCCTCGACCACGCGCGCAAGGTCGAGCCCTGGGTGCTCGTCGTCGGCCGGGTCGGCGTCCACCGCGACGACGACGAGACCGGCCTCGGCTCGAACACCGAGAACCTGCTGCGGCTCGCCCCCTGCGACGTGCTGCTGACCACCCGCCGCGAGGTCCCCGAGCTCGATCTCAAGGCCGAGGAGTCGATCCACTGGACGCCGGAGGCCGAAGAGCGGATGACCCGGGTGCCGGCGCAGGTCGAGGGGATCGCGCGCACCGCGATTCTCCGGCTCGCCCTCGAGCAGGGGCACAGCGTGGTGTCGAGCGACCTGGTCACCGAGGCGATGGACCGCTTCATGCCGAAGCGCTCGGCCGAGCTCACGGCGAAGCTGGCCGAGGCGCTGGCGATCGACAAGGCGCGGCGGGAGGCGGTGTCGATCTGCCGCGAGTGCGGGGTGGCGGCGAAGGTGCCCGACCCGGCGGTGTGCACGGTGTGCGGCGCGAGGAGCTTCGAGGTGGTCGAGCCCGAGGTGCTCGACCGGATCGCCGCGGCCGAGGGCGGAGTCGAGGAGGAGACCGGCTACGACGGTCGGAAGCTCGTGTGGACCCAGGAGGCGAAGAAGGCGCTGCGGGCGATCGACGACCGCTACCAGCGCCGGCGGGCCAAGGCGCGGATCGAGAAGGCCGCCCACGGGCGGCGGATCTCGCCGATCACCCTCGAGCACGCCCAGCGGTTCATCGAGGAGGAGACGGGAGTGCTCTACAAGCCGGCGGCCGGCCGGGGGAGCGGGAACGGCGCCGGGAACGGGGCGGCCGGAGGCGCGGCCCACGGCCGTCCGGCGGCGAAGTCGCACGCCGACCCGGCGGCCGCGGCGGCGGCGATCGCCGAGGCCCGCGAGGCGGTCGACGACCTCCACGCCCGGAACGCCAAGGCGGCCGGGAACCGCGCGGCGGAGGACGCGACGTCGGGGAACGGCGCGGCGGCGGAGGCTGCGGCCGAGGAGCCCGAGCTGAAGATCCTCGCCCGCGACCCGCAGGGCAACCCGCTGATCTCCCGCTACGGCTGGACGGCCGACGCCATCCAGCGGGTGCTGCGGGTGCCGTCGGGCTTCATGCGCGACAAGACCCAGCGCCGCATCGAGGAGCTGGCCGCCGAGCGCGGCGCCGACGGGATCGACCTCGCCCTCGTCGAGGAGGGGATCGAGCACGGCAAGCGGATGATGGCCGAGATGCTCGGCCAGATCCAGCCGCCGGCCGGCGCGGAGGGGGCGGCGGGCGGCGCGGCGAAAGGCGGCGGCGAGGCCGCGGCCGTGAAGGGCGACGGCGGCGCGCAGTGCCCGGCCGACCACGCCGACGGAGACGCGGCGGGGGAGGGCGCGTCCGCCGCGGCCGGGGACCGGGCTGCGGACGACGAGGCTGCCGAGCCGCCGCGGCTGGCCCTCAACGAGGTCAGCGTGATGAGCGAGGTCGAGCGCCGCCGCCGCGCCCTGTCCGCCGACCGGCCGGCCGACCCGAGCTGACCGCCTACCGGTTCTGCCGCCCGGACGACATCCCGCTCCTCGTCCGGGCGGTCGAGGAGTGCTGGCGCGTCCACTTCCCGGACGAGCCCGAGCTCACGGTCGACGGCTTCCGCCGCGAGATGAAGGAGCTCGACGTCTGGCCGTCGAGCTCGATGGTCGCCCTCGGCGGCCCGGCCGGCGACGAGCCGGTCGCGGTGCTCGTCGGCACCAAGCGCGAGCGCGAGGTCCTCGTCCGCCGGGTGGGTGTCCGGCCCGGCCACGCGCGGCAGGGCCACGGCTCCCACCTCGTCACCTCGCTGTCGCAGAAGCTCGCCGTCCTCGGCCCCGAGCGGCTGGTCACCGAGGTCCCCGAGGCGCTGCCCGCCGCTCGCGCCCTCCTCGAGTCGCTCGGCTGGGCGGCCGAGGACGAGCTCGTCGACTGGCACCGGCCGGCGCCCCCGCCGGACGAGGAGCCGGTGCCCGCGGAGCTGACGATCCCGGTGTCGGTCGCCGATCTCGAAGCGGACACCGCGCTGAGCGTCCACCCGCGCGCGCCCTGGAGCCGCGTCCGCCAGACCCTCCTCCAGGGGGCGGACCGCCTCCGCGGCGCGGCGGTGGCCACGCCGGAGCGGATCGAGGCCTGGGTCCTCTGGTGGGCCGAGGGTAGTGCGCGCCCGCTGGAGATCGCCGGGGCCGGCTGCCGCGAGCCCGCCCGCGCCGGGCTCCTCCTCGGCGCGCTCTTCCGCTCGGTCGGGCAGGCGGCCGGCCGCCCCCTGCTCCTCCCGCGGGTCGCCCCCGGGGAGCTCGACGAGGAGGCGCTCCGCGCCGCCGGCTTCGCGCCCGCCGCGCGCCACCGCCGCTACGCCGCCACCGCGAAGCCGCTGTGAGAAGATCCCGGCCCACCATGAAGTCCTACTCCGACATCGCCGGCGACGGCGGCTCGAACGTCGTCGGGCAGATCGTCGAGCAGCGGCGGGAGATCGCCGAGGCGCTCGCCGGGGTGCGTCGGCTCGTCGCCGTCGGCTCGGGCAAGGGCGGGGTGGGCAAGAGCACGCTGACCATGGCGCTCGCCCGCGCGCTCGCCGGCCGCGGCGAGACGGTGGCGATCCTCGACGCCGACTTCAACGGCCCGACCCAGGCGCAGATGGCCGGCCTCGCCGGCGCGCCCTGGGTGCCCGCCGGCCGCGGGGTCGCGCTGCCGCGGCGGGCGGACGGGATCGGCGTCGTCTCGCTCGGGAGCCTCCTGCCGGCGGGAGGCGAGCTCCGCTTCGACACCGTCTCGCGCGGCGAGCAGCACACGTGGCGGGCGACCCGCGAGTTCGCGGTCCTCGGCCAGCTCCTGCGCACCGTCGACTGGGGCGAGCTCGACTGGCTGCTCTTCGACCTGCCGCCGGGGGCCGAGCGCACCGTCCAGTACGCCGAGTTCCTGCCCGGCCCGGCGGCGTTCGTGCTGGTGACCATCCCCTCGGACCTCGCCCGCGGGGTCGTCGCCCGCTCACTGACCGCGCTCGCCGGCACCGGCGCGCCGATCGCCGGATACGTCGAGAACATGGCCGGCTACTGGTGCGCCGGGTGCGGCGAGGTCAGGCCGCTCTTCCCCGAGGCGGCCGAGCCGCTCGACGCACCCTGCCTGGGCCGCGTGCCGTTCGATCCCCGGCTCGCCGAGCTGTGCGACCGCGGCTGGCCGGCCGGGGCCGACGCCGAGGCCGGATCAGAGCCCGGGGCCCTGCGCGCCGTCCGCGAGGTCGCCGAGCGGCTGATCGCCGCCGTCCCCACCGTCCACGCCGCCACCCCCGAGGAGGCCGTCCGATGAAGTTCCTCTGCGTCGCCTGCGACGAGCCGATGAAGCTCGAGTCGACGACCCCGCCCGACGCCGCCGGCTCGCTCGCCGCGACCTTCGCCTGCCCCAGGTGCTCGCAGCGGACCGCGATGCTGACCAACCCCTGGGAGACCGAGATGGTCTCCTCGCTCGGGGTCAGGATCGGCCCGGCCGGCGAGCCCGAGGAGCGGACCGGCCGCTGCCCCTTCTCCGGCGTGGTCCGCGAGATGGAGGAGCGCCCCGCCGCCGACCCTTCCGGCCCGCGCTGGACCGCCGAGGCCCTCGCCCGGCTCGACAACGTCCCCGACTTCGTTCGCCCGATGGCGCGCCAGGGCGTCGAGCACTACGCGAGCGCGAACGGCTACGGGGTCGTCGACGAGCGGGTGCTCGACGAGGCCCGCGAGCGCTTCGGCATGTGATCGAGCGCGGATCGCACGCCATCTCGGGCGGTCCTCACTCTTCACTCGCTCGACGTAGGTCCACTACGCCTCGCTCGCTCATCGCTCCGGGTCGCCCGATCTGACGCACGCTCCGCGCTCGATCGCGCTGTCCGGCGAAAGGGAGGTCCAAGCGTCTTTTCGAGCGCGGCGGCCAGCCGGGCGGCGACGCGGCGGTGGCCGGCGGCGGAGAGGTGGCAGTAGTCGAGGAAGTCGTCGCCGGTCAGCTCGGCCGTCAGGTCGACGACGGTTGCGCCGGTGGCGGCCGCGGCGCGGCGTGAGGCGGCGTGATAGCCGTCCTCCGGCCGCAGGAGGTTCCCGCCGTGCAGCGAACGCCACGAGCGAGGGGCGGTCGCGGCGCGCTCGGCGCGGTCCGGCTCGCCCAGGGCGGTCCAGGCCCGGGCGAGCTCGAGGCGGGCGAGGTCGTCGAACACGGAACCGCCGGCAACCACCCGCTCGAGGACCGGCACGGCGCGCGCCGGCTCCCCGGCGGCGACCAGCGCCGCCCCCCGCTGCAGCTCCGCGGTCTGGGCCGGGTTGTCGGGGAGGAGGAGGACGACGGCCGGGGCGCCCCGCCGGGCCGCCGTCGCGAGCAGCCGGCGGAGGGCGGCGGCGTACTCGGCCTCCGAAACCCGCACTCCGAGCCGCCTGAGATCGACCGGCCCGCCCTCCCAGTCGGACGTCTCGCCGCCGCCCGTGACCGCGTTCGCGATCAGCCGGCCGATGGCGAGACGGCCGAGCAGCTCCCTCCGCCGCTCCGCCGCGGCGAGCCGCCGGAATCGCCCCGCCCGATCGCTCTCCTCGTCGGCGAGGACGTAGCGCCGGTCGTTGAAGCCGTAGGCGACCACCACGGCCGCCGGCTCGAGCGGCAGCCCGTCCTCCTCGAGCCGCGCGGCGCCCTGGACGACCGAGTGGCCGGGCACCGCGAGGTTGATCGCCGCGACGGCCGGGCGCGCGCGTCCGATCCGCCGTTCCAGGACCTCACCGAACGTACCGGGGACCGGCGTACCGAATCCGAAGGTCCGCGAGTCTCCGAGGAGGACGACCTTCCGCGCCTCGGGGTCGGCCGCCTGCCGGCCGTCCTCGATGAGCAGCCCGTCGTCGCCGAACGCCCGCTCCGCTCCGTACATCTCGCCGCGGTACCCCGGCCGGGGCTCCCACCCGAGGGTCTCCGACAGGCGGTACCAGCGATCCCCCGGGGCTTGTCCGAGCCCGGCGGGACGGGCCGCCCCGAGCAGGCGCACCGCCCCCTCGACCCCGGCGAGGAGGACCACGGCGAGGAGGACTCCGAGGGCCGCCCGGCGGAGGTGTCCCGACATCGGCCGCGAGCGTAGCAGCGGCACCCGGGGGCGGGCTCGCGCGCGCCGGGTCCTCTACTCGGCCCCCGCCGCCGTACCGCCGCCCGCGGCCAGCCGGGAGGTGGCCTGGCGGACCTCGGCGAGCTCTCCCGGGGGCAGGGGGATGAGGCCGATCTCGGCGAGGTAGCCGTCCTCGCCGATCGCGCGGTCGCTGGTGAACTCGCGGACGAACTCGGCGACCCCGGGGACCGTGCCGACGTGGGCGTCCTTGACGTAGATGAAGAGCGGGCGGGCGACCGGGTAGGTCTGGGCCGCGATGTTGTCGAAGGTCGGTGCGACGCCGTCGATCGGGCTGCCCTGGAGGCGGTCGCGGTTCTCCTCGAGGAAGCTGTAGCCGAAGATACCCAGGGCGTCGGGGTTCGCCTCGAGCTTCTGGACGATCAGGTTGTCGTTCTCGCCGGCGTCGACGTAGACGCCGTCCTCGCGCAGGGTGTGGCAGATCTGCTTGTAGCGGTCCTCGTCGGTGTCGGCGAGGGCGGCGATCCAGCCGGTCTCCTTGCAGCCGGGCTCCATGACCAGCTCGACGAACGCGTCGCGGGTGCCCGAGGTGGGCGGCGGGCCGAGGACCTCGATCTCGACCGCCGGCAGGCTCGGGTCGACGTCGCTCCAGCGGGTGTGGGGGTTGTCGACGAGCTTGCCCTCGCCCTCGCCCTGCGGCACCTGCTTGGCGAGCGCCAGGAAGAGCTGGCGGCGGGTCAGGTCGTAGCGGACGGAGTCCTTGTCGTTGGCGACGACGATGCCGTCGTAGCCGATCGCGACCTCGGTGACGCCCGCGACGCCGTTCGCGGCGCAGGCCTCGCGCTCGGAGTCCTTGATCGCGCGCGAGGCGTTCGTCACGTCGGGGGTGTCGCGGCCGGTGCCGGCGCAGAAGAGCTTGAAGCCGCCGCCGGTGCCGGTCGACTCGATGACCGGGGTCGGGAAGCCGGTCGTGCGGCCGAACTGCTCGGCGACCTTGGCGGTGAACGGGTAGACGGTCGACGAGCCGACGATGCGGATCTGCGCGCGGGCGCCGGCGGCGTCGGCCGCGGCGGCCTCGCCCTCCCTGGCGCCCGGCTCGGCGGCGCAGCCGGCGACGGCCAGGGGGAGAGCGGCGGCGAGGGCGAGGGCGCCCCGCCGGAGGGTCGGCAGCGAAGTGCGGAGGTGCATCGGGTGTCTCCTTTTCCTGAGGTCCAGCGAAGAGGTCGAAGTCGAGCGGCGGCGCCGGCGGGTGCCTGTCTATCGCCCGCGTGTGACGCTCCGGTGACGGCCGTGCCGCCGCGGCGCGACAGCGCACTCCCCGCGGCCGGCCCCGCTCGCCGCCACCCGCAGCGCCGCGCGGTCACCCGCCGGCCCCGACGGGCCGCTCCGCGTCGCCGAGGACGTCCTCACCGGCGTTCCCCTCGGCGCCCTGGGCCGGCGCTGCGGTGGGCGATCCGTCCGGCGGCTCGTCCTCGGTCTCGTCGTCCGCCGGCTCGTCCTCGGTCTCGTCGGCAGGCACGCCGGCAGGGTCCTCGGCAGGCGGCTCGGCGGGCGGCGGCTCCGGCCGGCGCTCGGCCGGCGGCCGCTCACGGGGCGGCCGTCCCTGCGGCGGCGCTTGCGGGATCTCCGGCTCGACCTCGGGAACCTCCACGTCCACCGGCGGCAGCTCGCGGCGGGGCGGCCGGGCCGGCCCGGGCGGCAGTCGGCGCTCGACCGGCGCCGGCCCGTCGGTCTCGATCTCTTCGGGCGGCGCCGGCTCGGTGCCGAGCGGCTCGATGTCGGTCCGCCGGCCGGTGTTCCCTAGCACGAGCGAGCCGTCCTCGCGGCGCTCGATCCGGATGCCCGAGCCGTCGCCGTCCTCGTCGACGACCATCTCGCCGTACGCGTCGAGCTCGCTGGGCTCCCCGTCGTCGTCGCCCCACGAGTCGAACCACTGCCGGAAGCGCGTGCGCCAGTGGTCCTCCTCGGCGATCGCGAAGCCGGCCGACGGGCAGACGGTGCGCGGCTCGGTGCCGAGCAGGAAGACCTCCTCGGCCGGGGCCGCGCCGAACGGCTCGCAGCCGGAGGCGAGCAGCAGGCCGCTCGCCGGGTCGACCTGGCGGGCGACGACGTCGGCCGGCGCGCGCCACTCCGGCGGCGCCGGCCGGCCCTGGGCCACGCGGTTCATCGTCCGGCCCCACACCGGGGCCGCGAGCCGGCCGCCGGTCGCGCTCGGCACGATCGTCCGCGGCCGGTCGAAGCCGATCCACACCGTGCCGACGACCTCCGGGGTGTAGCCGACGAACCAGGTGTCGAAGCGATCGTTCGTCGTCCCGGTCTTGCCCGCCGCCGGGCCGCGGAAGCCGACGCCGCGCACCCGGGCGCCGGTGCCGCGGCTCACCACGTCCCGGAGCACGTCCGTCACCAGGTAGGCGATCGCCGGGTCGACCACCTGGCGGGTCTCCGGCTCCTCCGCGGTCCACAGGATCTCCCCCTCGGGCGTCTCGACCTCGAGCACCATCCGCGGCTCGACGGTGGAACCGAGGGTGGCGAACGGGGCGTAGGCGAGGGCGAGCTCGAGCGGCGACAGCGCGACGGTGCCGAGGGCCATCGCCGGCGTGCGGGAGATCCGGTCGCCGGGCATCCCGAGGTCGGCCGCGGTACGCGCCACCTCGCCGGTGCCGAGCTCCTGGGCGAGGCGGACCGTCGGGACGTTCTTCGAGTGGACCAGCGCCTCGCGCATCGAGACCTGGCCGGAGAAGGTGCCGGTGAAGTTCTTCGGCTTCCAGGAGCGCCGGCGGTCGAGGGGGATCTCGAGCGGCTGGTCGACGAGGCGGGTCGAGAGCGGATAGCCGCGCGCCAGGGCGGTGGCGTAGACGAACGGCTTGAAGGCGCTGCCGATCTGCCGGCGGGCGTCCTCCACGCGGTCGAAGCGCGACTGGCGGAAATCGCGGCCGCCGACCCAGGCGAGGACGTCGCCGGTGTCGGTGGCGAGCAGGACGACGGCGCCCTGCAGGTACGGCGTCTGCTCCTCCGGCTCGGCGGCGGCGGAGTAGGCCGGCCCCCCGAAGCGGCCCCAGCCGCCCCGCTCGATCGAGCGGAGCTGGCGCTCGAGCTCCTCCTCGGCGGCCGCCTGGGCGGTGCGGTCGAGGCTGGTGCGGATGCGCATCGGCCGCGCGTAGATCGTGTCGCCGAACTCCCGCTCGAGCTCGCGCCGCACCTGCTCGACGAAGTAGGGGGCGAAGACCGTCTCGTCATGGCTCGGGCCGCGCCGCCCGGCGACGGCGAGCCCGGCCGACTTCGCCGCCGCCGCCTCTTCGCCCGAGAGCTTCCCCTGCTCGGCCATCAGGTCGAGCACCAGGTTGCGCCGCTCCTCGGCGCGCTCGGGGTGGCGGCGCGGGTCGTAGTACGTCGGCGCCTTGGGCAGGGCGGCGACCAGCGCGGCCTCGGCCAGGGTCAGCTCCTGCGGTGGCTTGCCGAAGTACTGGCGGCTCGCCGCGTCGATCCCGCGCGCGCCGCCGCCGAAGTAGATGTAGTTGAGGTAGAGCTCGAGGATCTCGTCCTTCGTGAACCGGTCCTCGATCTCGAGCGCCACCCGCATCTCCAGCAGCTTCCGGTCGAGCGTCTTCTCCTGGCCGGGGATGCGGTCGGGGAAGACGTTGCGGGCGAGCTGCATGGTGATCGTCGACGAGCCCTCCTCGATCTCGCCGGCCCGGAGGTTCGCCGCCAGGGCGCCGAGGACCCGCTCGACGTCGATGCCGTCGTGGCCCCGGAACCGCCGGTCCTCGACGGCGATGAACGCCTCGCCCACGTACGGCGGCAGGGTCTCGAGCTCGACCACGCCGTGGCCGAGCGGCTTGAGCTCGGCGAACGGCTCGCCCTCGCGGTCGAGCAGCACCGGCGCGCCGTCCGGCCGGTACGAGGAGAGGGTGTCGACGTTCGGGCAGCCGCGGAACCAGCACAGCCACCAGCCGAGCGCCCCGACGAGGACGACGAAGGCGGCGACCGCGGCGGCCAGCCCGGCCAGCTCCCACGGGCGCCGCTCGCGCACCCAGCGGAGCCGGCGGTGGCGGACGTGGAGGGCGGGGTCGGCGCCCGGGGCCGGGCGGGGCGGCCGGACGGTGGGCCTGGGCGGGTCGGTCATCGGGTCGGGTCTCCGGCCGGGGCTCGAGCAAAGGCGCTGCCAGGCGGCCGGGAACCCCTGCCGTCAGGGGAGCTCCGCGCACGGCTCTTGCAGTCCGTTCGTCCTTGCGGTGCCACCGGCGACCGATCTTCCGGAGAGACTTCGATGCCCCAGCCCGACCCCCGACCGTGCGCCCGCTCGACGCTGCCCTGCAGTGCCGCCCGGGCGCTGCCGCGCCCCGTCGCCGATTCGCCCCTGTTCCACCTGCTGATGCTCGTCGCGTTCGCGACCCTCGGCGTCCTCCTCGCCGGCTGCGAGGGCGCCGACGGGCGCGAGCCCGAGGAGGTCGGCCGGCCGCCCGGGGCCGCGGCGGTCGACGATCCGGGCGCCGCGACGCCGGGGAACGGGCGGGCCGCGGCGACGTCGACCACCGGGTCGAGGTCCGCCTGCACGACCGGATGATCGAGATGCCGTCGACCCTGCCGGCCGGCGAGACCACCTTCGCCGTGGTCAACACCGGCGTTGTGGTCCACGGGTTCGAGGTCGAAGGTCAGGGGATCGAGCGCGCGATCGAGCGGATCGACCCCGGCGCGAGCGACGCGCTGACCGTCACCCTCCGGCCCGGCACCTACACGATCCACTGCCCCGTGGAGAACCATCGTGGCGAGGGGATGGAAGCCCAGCTCCGGGTCATCCGCTAGGGCGCGGATCGCACGCGATCTCGTGCGGTGCTCCCTCGTCGCTCGCCGCGGCGCACATGAGTGCGCCTCACTCGACTCCTCGGTCCGCGTCGCCCGATCTCACGCACGCTACGCGCCCTAGCTACCCGCGGTGGCGCTGGTGAGCCGGGGTCACCAGGCTCGTGTGCTGCGCGCCCTCGCGGTGTCACCGGAGCTCGTGCGCTGTGCGCCCTCGCGGCGTCATCCGAGCTCGTGCGCTACGCGCCCTCGGGGCGGTGGTGGGGGGACGTCACGGTGGAGTGCGCCAGGGTGGCGGCGGTGAGGAGGACGAGGGTGATCCAGACCAGGTCGGCGAGGAGGAGGTGGAGGAGCTGGAGGCGGATCGGGGCGGCGAGCCAGAGGTTGGCGAGGCCGACGGCGAGCTGGAGGACGAAGAGGCGGACGAGGAGGGCGGCGCGGCGCTCGACGGCGGGCGCCGGGCGGAGGCGAGCGACGGCGAAGGCGGCCAGGGCCAGGTAGAGGGCGAGCGCGAAGGCGATCGCCGGGTGGAAGACGCGCAGGCGGACGAAAGCGTGGGCGTCCGGGGCGAGCTCCTGGGCCACGCCTTCCTCGAAGGTGGCGGCCGGGAAGAGGGTGTCGCCGAGGGCGGCGACCGCGCCGCTGACCCCGAGCAGCAGCGACCCGGCGAGCGCGGCGCCGAGGAGCCAGACCGCCGGGTCCCCGGTGCGCAGCTCCACCGCCCGCCGCGCGCTGGCGGGCCGGCGAGCCCACTCCGCGGTCAGCGTCAGGAGAGCGAGCAGGAGGAAGGTGTTCGTCAGGTGGGCAGCCATGACCCAGGCGCGGGCGATGGACGTGTTGCCGGCGACCAGCTCGAAGCGGACCAGGCCGGCGCCGATCAGCGCCTCGGAGACGAGGAAGACGAGCGAGCCGGCCGCGGCGAGCCGCACCGGGTGCCGCCGCGGGAAGGCTCGGAAGGCCCAGACGACGAGCGCGACGACGAGGAGACCGTCGAGCCCGCTGGTCAGCCGGTGGGTGAGCTCGATCAGGGTCTCGGCCGACTCGGGGCGCGGCAGCGCCTCGCCGTTGCACAGCGGCCAGTGGTTGCCGCAGCCGGCGCCCGAGCCGGTCGCCCGCACGTAGGCCCCCCACAGAACCACCCCGAGGTTGTAGACGACCAGCCCCCAGGCGAAGCGGCGGAACCGGCGGGCGGAGGGCTCGTGCACGGTTCGGCCGCTCAGGGCATGTCGGCGGACTGGCCGCCGGACGCGGGCACGTAGCAGCAGCGCGCGTAGTCCATCACCATCCGGTCGGCGTTGAACCGCCAGGCCAGGGTGCGCAGGGCACGCTTCGTGCGGGTGATCCAGCCGCGGGGGAGGCCCTCGGCGTCGCGGTCGTAGTAGAGGGGCACGACCTCGCCCTCGAGGACGTCGAAGAGCGCGTCGGCGTCGCGCTCGTCCTGCACCTCCGGGTCGGCGTGCGCCTCGCCGGTGCCGATCGCGAAGCCGTTCGCGCCGTCGAAGGCCTCGGCCCACCAGCCGTCGAGGATCGAGACGTGGGGGATGCCGTTGAGGGCGCACTTCATGCCGCTCGTGCCGCACGCCTCGAGCGGGCGGCGCGGGGTGTTGAGCCAGGCGTCGACCCCCTGGACGAGCTGCCGCCCGACGTGCATCGAGTAGTTCTCGACGACGACCACCCGGCCGGCGAACCGCGGATCGCGCTCGAGCCGGACGAGCCGCTGGGCGATCTCCTTGCCCGGCTCGTCGCGCGGGTGGGCCTTGCCGGCGAGGACGATCTGGACCGGCCGCGACGAGTCGGCGAGCAGCGCGACCAGTCGCTCCATCCGGCGGAGCAGCATGTCGGCCCGCTTGTAGGTGGCGAAGCGGCGGGCGAAGCCCAGGGTGAGCGCCTCGGGGTCGAGGACGGGGCGCGACGGCTCGCCGAGCCCGGTCCGCTCGCGGCGCGCCGCGTCGCGGCCGCGGACGAAGGCGATCATCCGTGCCTTGAGCACCTGGTGGACCTCCCACAGCTCGGCGTCGGGGATGGCCTCGACCCGGCTCCACAGCTCCGGCCGGTCGATCGAGTCGAGCCAGTCGCGGCCGAGGTAGCGGCCGAGGAGCCGCTGCATGTCGCTCGCCATCCAGGTGCGGGCGTGGACCCCGTTGGTGATGTGGCCGATCGGCACCCGGTGCTCCTCGACCTGCGGGTAGAGGTGGCGCCACATCCGGCGCGAGACGTGGCCGTGGAGCGCCGAGACCCCGTTGGTCCGCTGGGCCAGCCGCAGCGCCAGGACCGTCGGGCAGAACGCCCCCTCGGTGCCGCGCTCGAGCCCGAGCCCGACGACCTGCTCGACCGGCAGCCCGAGCCCTTCGGCGATCGGTGCGAGGTACTCGGCGGCGACCGCCGGGTCGAAGCGGTCGTGGCCGGCCTCGACCGGCGTGTGGGTCGTGAACACGCTGTGGCGGGTCACCGCGGCGAGCGCCTCGGCCCCCGGGATCGCCTGCCGCTCGGCGAGCCATCGGGCGCGCTCGAGCAGGGCGAAGGCCGAGTGGCCCTCGTTGAGGTGCATCACCGACGGCCGCACCCCGGCGGCCACCAGCGCCCGGTGCCCGCCGGCCCCGAGCAGGAGCTCCTGGCGGATGCGGGTCGTCACGTCGCCCCCGTAGAGCCGGCCGGTCAGCTCGACCGCCTCGGCGGAGTTCCCGTCGTCGCGGGCGTCGAGCAGGTAGAGGTCGGCCCGGCCGACGGCGAGCTTCCAGACCCGCAGCCACACCACCTCGTCCGGCAGCTCGACCGCGACGCGGAGCTGGCCGTCGCCGCTCTCGCCGTCGCCCGCCGGGACCGGCGCGGCCGGCAGGAACTCCTCGCGCACCGCCTCGTAGGGGTCGTGCTGTCGGCCCTCGGCGTCGATGAGCTGGTGGGTGTAGCCCTGGTGGTAGAGGAGCCCGACGCCGGCGGTCGGCACCCCGAGGTCGCTCATCGACTTCAGGTGGTCGCCGGCGAGGATGCCGAGGCCGCCCGAGTAGATCGGGATCGAGTGGTGGAGCCCGAACTCGGCCGAGAAGTAGGCGACCGGCCGCGCCATCACCGGCCCGACGTGGTCGAGCGCCCAGGTGCGGCGGGCGGCGACGTACTCCTGGAGCCGCCGGTGCGCCTGGTGGATGCGGGTCTGGATCTCGAGGTCGTGCACCCGCTCGGCGACCTGCTCCGGCTCCATCGCCCGGAGCATCGCGTGCGGGTTGTGCGACAGCGTCCGCCAGAGTTGCGGGTCGAGGCTGCGGAAGATGGTGCGGATGTCCGGTTGCCACGACCACCACAGGTTGCGCGCCAGCTCGTCGAGCTTGTCGATCACGCCGTCGGGCGACGGTTTGCGGCTCTTGGGCAAACGTCCTCCTCTGCTACGGGGCGGGAGTGTGCGGCCGCCCCGCGCGGGCGGCAGCGGTCCGCGGGCGCCGGGCTCAGTCCCGGCCGATCCGCTCGATCAGGGCGTCGGCGAAGCCGGAGGTCGAGACCTTGGTCGCGCCCTCCATCTGGCGGGCGAAGTCGTAGGTGACGATCTTGTCGCCGACGACCTTCGGGTAGGCGGCCTTGATCGCCTCGGCGGCCTCGTCCCAGCCCATGGACTCGAGCATCAAGACGCCCGAGAAGAGCAGCGACCCGGGGTTCGCGACGTCCTGGTCGGTGTACTTCGGCGCCGAGCCATGGGTGGCCTCGAACAGCGCCACCTCGTCGCCGACGTTGCCGCCCGGCGCGATCCCCACCCCGCCGACCTGGGCCGCCACGGCGTCGGAGAGGTAGTCGCCGTTGAGGTTCGAGGTGGCGATGACGTCGAACTCGTCGGGGCGCAGCAGCATGTGCTGGAACATGATGTCGGCGATCCGGTCCTTGACCAGGATCTTCCCCTCCGGGAGCTCGCCGTCGTGCGTCTCCCACAGTTCGTCCTCGGAGATGGTGCGCTCGCCGAACTCCTCGCGCGCCACCTCGTAGCCCCAGTTGCGGAACGCCCCCTCGGTGAACTTCATGATGTTCCCCTTGTGGACCAGGGTGACGCTCTTCCTGCCGCGGTCGATCGCGTACTCGATCGCCTTGCGCACCAGCCGCTTGGTGCCGAAGGCGCTGATCGGCTTGACCCCGAGGCCGCTCCCCTCGAAGAAGACGGCCCCCAGCTCCTCGCGCAGGAAGCGGGCGAGCCGCTGGTTGGACTCGCTGCCGGCGGCGTATTCGATGCCGGCGTAGACGTCCTCGGTGTTCTCGCGGAAGATCACCACGTCGACCTTCTCGGGGTGCTTGAGCGGCGAGGGCACCCCCTCGAACCAGCGCACCGGCCGGATGCAGGCGTAGAGGTCGAGGTCCTGGCGCAGCGAGACGTTGAGCGAGCGGAAGCCGCCGCCCACCGGCGTCGTCAGCGGCCCCTTGATCGACACCACGAGGTCGCGCAGCGCCGCCTTCGTCTCCTCCGGGTAGACGTCGCCGCCGTAGAGCCGCGTCGCCTTCTCGCCCATGAAGAGCTCCGCCCAGTGGATCTTCCGCCGTCCCCCGTAGGCCGCTTCGACCGCCGCGTCCCACACCCGCAGGCTCGCCCGCATGATGTCCGGCCCGATGCCGTCGCCCTCGATGTAGCCGACGACCGGCTCGTCCGGCACCCGGAGCCGCCCGCGCTCCGCGGTGATCTTCTCGCCGCCCTCCGGCAGCTCGATGTGCTCGTAGCTCATGGGATTCGCTCTCTCCTCGGTCGCGGCTGGGGAAGGGCCGGCGGCCCGCCGGCCCGGGCCTCGGGGGACGGCGATCTTACCGCACCGCCCCGCGCGTCCCGAAGGCGCCTTGCGAATCAGGACCGTTCTGGTACACTTTCAGCTCCCCGAGACCGACCGAGCCCTTCCCCCCCGAGAGGAGACAGGCGATGGCGATGGAGATCGAAGACCGCGGCTACGCCCATCCCGAGGTGCTGGTGTCGACCGACTGGGTCGCCGCCCGCCACGACGACCCGGACGTGCGCCTGGTCGAGTCGAACGAGGACCCGCTGCTCTACGCCTCGGGCCACGTCCCCGGCGCGGTCGAGGTCGACTGGACGCGCGACCTCAACGACCCGGTGCGCCGTGACTACCTCGACCGGGCGGGCTTCGAGGCCCTGATGCGGCGGATCGGCGCGACGCGCGACACGACGCTCGTCTTCTACGGCGACAAGAACAACTGGTGGGCGACCTACGCCTTCTGGGTGTTCCAGCTCTTCGGCCACGACAGGGCGAAGGTGATGGACGGCGGCCGGCTCAAGTGGAAGGAGGAGGGTCGCCCGATGACCAAGGACGTGCCCTCCTACGAGCCGTCCGACTACGCGGCCCCCGACCGCGACGACGCCCGATGGCGCGCCTTCCGCGACCAGGTGCGCCGCCACGTCGAGTCGAACCGCCCGCTGATCGACGTGCGCAGCCCGCCCGAGTACAGCGGCGAGCGCCTGCACATGGAGGACTACCCGAACGAGGGCGCCCTGCGCGGCGGCCACATCCCGGGCGCCGCCAACGTCCCCTGGGCGCGCGCGGCCGCCGAGGACGGCACCTTCAAGCCGGCCGCCGAGCTCGACGCGATCTACCGCGGCGAGTGCGGCCTCGCGGACGACGACGACGTGGTCGTCTACTGCCGCATCGGCGAGCGCTCGAGCCACACCTGGTTCGTCCTCCGCTACCTCCTCGGCTTCGACCGCGTCCGCAACTACGACGGCTCGTGGACCGAGTGGGGGAACCTGGTCGGCGTGCCGATCGAAAAGGGGGCAGGGGGAGCGGCGTAGCGACCCGGCCGCCCGGCAGCGCTGGCCGCGGCGCCCGTCCGCTCCGCGGGGCTATCATCGGCCCGATGCCCGACCTGCCGCCGAAGCTCCTGGACCTCATCGAGACGCTCGAGACGCTGCCCGACCGGGCCGACCGGATCCAGATGCTGATCGACCTCGCGGAGCGGTTCGAGGGGGTGCCGGAGCGGATCGCCGTCCGCCCCTACCCGGAGGAGAACCGGGTCAAGGGGTGCGAGTCGGAGGCCTTCGTCTGGGCCGAGCCGCGGGACGACGGGACCGTCAAGCTGTGGTACGCGGTCGAGAACCCGCAGGGGGTCTCCGCCCAGTCGCTCGCCGTCATCCTCGACCGCGCGCTGTCGGGCTCCCCGCCCCGGGAGATCGCCCGCGTTCCTTCGGACGTCGTCTACCGCATCTTCGGCCGCGAGCTCTCGATGGGCAAGTCGATGGGCCTGATGGGGATGATCGGCCAGACCCGGGTGGCCGCGCGCAAGGCCCTCGCCGGCCGCTGAGGACGCGGCGGCCAGGTAAGATCGCCCGCATGGTCCCGATCGATCTGTCCGGCAAGCGCGGCCTGGTGATGGGGGTCGCGAACTCGCGGAGCCTCGGGTGGGCGATCGCGGAGAAGCTCTCCGCCGCGGGCGCCGAGCTCGCGTTCAGCTACCAGGGGGAGCGGCTGCGCGGCGAGCTCGAGAAGCTGACCGCGGAGCTCGCCGGCAGCCGGCTCTACGAGTGCGACGTGACGAACCCCGAGCAGCTCGCCGGGGTCTTCGCCGACCTCGCCGACGCCTGGGGGAGCCTCGACTACGTGGTCCACGCGATCGCCTTCGCGCCGCGGGCGGCGATGGACGGCCGCTACATCGAGACGACGCGCGCGGACTGGCTGACCGCGCTCGAGGTCTCGGCCTACTCGCTGGTCGCCGTCGCCCGCGAGGCCGAGCCGCTGCTCGCCGAGGGGGGGGCGATCGTCACCCTGACCTACTACGCGGCGGAGAAGGTGGTCCCGAAGTACAACGTCATGGGGATCGCCAAGAGCGCGCTCGAGGCGAGCGTCCGCTACCTCGCCTACGAGCTCGGGCCGAAGGGGGTGCGGGTCAACGCGGTGTCGGCCGGGCCGGTGCGCACGGTCGCGGCGCGCTCGATCCCCGGCTTCCTCGAGATGTACAAGCGGGTGGGCGGCATGTCGCCGCTCGGCCGCAACGTCACCCACGAGGAGGTGGGCGACCTCGGCCTGTACCTGCTGTCGCCGCTCGCCGGCGGGATCACCGGCGAGACGGTCTACGTCGACGCGGGCTTCCACGTGATGGGGATGGAGCTCCGCGAGGACGGCGAGGAGTAGGGGAGGGGTACGCGCCTTGCAGCGCGCGGCGGGCGGACCACCAAAGGAGGTCGAGATCCCATGGAATCCTCGTCGAACTTCACCATCTACCTGGTCGGCTTCATCATCGTCGTCGCCGGGCTCGCCTGGGGTGCCCACCTCGCCGGCATCCCGCCGATGTGGATCGGCGTCGGCGTCGTGGTGCTGATCGGGATCGCCATCCTCTCGGCGGTCAAGCGCACCCAGGCGCCCGCCCGCCCGCGCGACGAGCCGCCGAGCCGGACGATCGAGCGCGAGCGCTGAGCCGGTCCCGGCGCGGCGGGAGCCGCGAGATGCGGTGCGTCCGGCCGGTCGGGGCACGCCCCGGCCGGCGCTGCCCCCGGCTCGCGGGCAGCGGCCACGACCTACGAGACGGTCTCGCGCATGACCTCTTCGGGGGTGGTGACCCCGTCGCGGATCTTGCGCCGGCCGCTCTCGCGCAGGCCGATCATGCCGTCCTCGAGGGCCTTCTGGCGCAGCTCGCTGGCGCTGGCGCCGGAGAGGATGAGCTCGCGCACGTCGTCGGTGACGCTCATCACCTCGAACAGGCCGATCCGCCCCTTGTAGCCGGTCTGGCTGCAGCGCTCGCAGCCGCGGCCGCGGAAGAGCCCGAGGGTGGGGATCTCGCGCTCGGAGAAGCCGAGCTCGGCGAGCGCCAGGGTCGGCACGTCGGCGGGCTCGCGGCAGTAGGGGCAGATCTGGCGGACCAGCCGCTGGGCGGCGATCATGTGGACCGAGGTGGCGACGAGGAAGGGCTCGATCCCCATGTTCATCAGCCGGTTGATCGACGAGGGGGCGTCGTTGGTGTGCAGGGTCGAGAGCACGAGGTGGCCGGTCATCGCGGCCTTGATCGCCACCTCGGCGGTCTCGAAGTCGCGGATCTCGCCGACGAGGATGATGTTGGGGTCCTGGCGCAGGAAGCTGCGTAGCGCCGAGGCGAAGTTGAGCCCGATCTGCTCCTTGGTCTGGAGCTGGTTGACGCCGGGCAGGTTGAACTCGACCGGGTCCTCGGCGGTCATGATGTTCGTGTCGCTCTTGTTGATGCGCGACAGCGCCGAGTAGAGGGTGTTGGTCTTGCCGGAGCCGGTCGGGCCGGTGACCAGCACCATCCCGTAGGGCTTGAAGATCGCCTGCTCGAAGACGACCAGCGACTCGGGCTCGAAGCCGAGCCTGGTCATGTCGAGCATCAGCTTGTCCTTGTCGAGCAGGCGCATGACGATCTTCTCGCCGAAGATCGTCGGCAGCACCGAGACGCGGAAGTCGAGGTCCTTGATCCGCCCGCCGACCCGGGTCTTGATCTTGATCCGCCCGTCCTGGGGTAGCCGCTTCTCCGCGATGTCCATCTTCGAGAGGATCTTGATGCGGCTGGTGATCGCCTCCTTGAGCTTGAGCGGCGGGTGCATCATCTCGTAGAGGAGACCGTCGATCCGGTAGCGCACCCGGTAGTCCTTCTCGTACGGCTCGACGTGGATGTCGGAGGCGCCGCGCTTGATCGCGTCGGTCATGATGATGTTGACCAGCTTGACGACGGGGGCGGTCTCCGCCTCGTCCTCGAGGCTAGCGAGGTCGAGCTCCTCGTCCTCGTCGAGGACCTCGAGGTCGGCGTCGACGTCCTCGGTGAGGTCCTCCATCACCTTCTTGAGCTCGATCGCGTGGGTCGAGCCGTAGTGGGTCTCGATCGCCGCCCGCAGGGCGCCCTCGGCGGCGACGACCGGCTCGACCCGGTAGCCGGTCATGAACTTCACGTCGTCCATCGCGAAGACGTTCGTCGGGTCGGTCATCGCCAGGGTGACCGTGGCGCCCGACTTCGACACCGGCAGGATGGTGTACTTGCGCGCGATGTCCGCCGGGATGATCTTGATCACCCCGGGGTCGATCTCCATCTGCTTGAGGTCGACCGAGGGCACGCCGAAGTGATCGGAGAGCAGCTCCATCAGCTCCTGCTCGCCGACGTGCCCGAGGCGCACCAGGCAGCTCCCGAGCCGGCCGCCCTCCTTGCGCTGGAACTCCAGCGCTTCCTGGAGCTGGGTCTGGTCGATCTTGCCGGACTGGATCAGCAGCTCGCCGAACCGGTCCGAGGACGATGCGGTCTTCGAAGGTCGAGCCATGGTCTCGAGAGTCAGTGAGATCCGTCGTCGTGGGTGGGCCGCGTCGGGACGAAACTACCACGCGGAGGCTCGCCGGCAGGCGCGGCGGGGTCGGCTTCCGCCAGGAGGGCCGCGGCGCGCTCGGCGGCCGCCGCCGCCGACACGGCGACGAGGCACGCCTTCGGCTCGTCGAAGCGGCGGTAGCAGAAGCTGCACGGCAGCCGCTTCCAGACCGCCCGGTCGGGGGCGCCGTACGGGCCGTGGCGGCGCGGGTCGGTCGGCCCGAGCACCGCGAGCACCGGAGTGCCGAGGGCGTGGGCGAGGTGGAGCGGGCCGGTGTCGCCGGCGAGCACCAGCCGGGCGCCGCGGAGGAGCGCGGCCAGCGCGGGCAGCGAGCCGGCCGGCTCGGCGACGGCGGCGCCGCCGCTCGCCGCGGCGACCTCGGCGGCGAGCGCCTCCTCGCCGGGCCCGACCGGCACCCGCACCGCCAGCCCGCTCGCCGCGGCGACCCGCCGGGCCGTCTCCCCCCACCGCGCCGCCGGCCACGCCTTGTTGGCCCAGCCGGCGCCGGGGTGGATCGCGACGTAGGGTGGGCGGCCGGGCGGCGGGAGCGCGCCGGGCAGCAGCTTCGCCGCGCCGAAGTCCGCCGGCCCGGCCGGGACGCCGAGCGGTGCGAGGAGCGACAGCGCCCGGTCGACGGCGTGGACCGGCGCGGCGGCGGCCCCGTCGCCGGCCCCGGGCGGCGGCGCGCCGTCGACGTCGCGGGCCTCGGGGGGCTCGGCCGTGCCCGGCGGCCTGTGGGGCCGGACCCTTTCGCGCACCCACGCCGCGCTCGACGGCTCCCGCCGGAACCGCCGCGCCGGGCCGACGACGCGCGCCGCACCCGAGGCCCGCGCGATCAGCCCGCCCTTGTGGTTGCCCATCAGGTCGAGGGCGACGTCGGGCGCGAAGTCGCGCAGGGCGGCGAGGAGCTCGACGATCTCCCGCCGGGTCGAGCGTGCGAGCGGCTCACGGCGCCAGGCGCGCGACCGTACCGGGACGACGAGGTCGAGGTCGGGGTGGCCGGCGAGGAGCGGCGCGTAGGCCTCCTCGACCGCCCAGGCGATCCGCGCTCGCGGCCGGTGGCGGCGCAGCGCGGTGAGCACCGGCAGGCAGTGGACGACGTCGCCGAGCGCGCTGGTGCGGACGAGAAGGAGCCGCGGCTCGGCGGGCAGCGGCCGGGCGGTGCGCGGCTCGGGGCGGCGGGCGGGCGGCACGACCGGTCTCAGGCGCGGGCCGGCGTCGGAGCCGGGGCCGGCGCCGATGCGTCGCCCGCGGTCTCGTCGAGGAAGCGCGCGAGGAGGGAGCCGACCTCGGCCGGCGCCTCGAGGGCGGTCAGGTGGCCGGCCCGCGGGATCGTCACCAGCCGGGCGCCCGGGATCGCGTCCGCGATGCGGCGGGAGTTGCGCGGCGGCGTCGCCCGATCCTCCGCGCCGACGACGACGAGCGTCGGCGCCGCGATCGCTGCGAGCCGTTCCACGATCGACTCCCGATCGAACACGACCGCGTCGAGGACGTGGAGCAGGGGGCGGTGATCCCGGTCCGCGATCGCCTCGAACAGCTCATCGCCGAACTCCGGCCGCTCGGCGATCGTCGTGCGTCCCAGCAGCTCGCGGCGGACGCGGCGCGCCAGCCACGGAGTCATTCCGGCGCGGCGGAAGACCGCGGCGAGGGCGCCGAAGCGCATCCGCTCCCAGAGCGTCAGCGCTTCGGCGGAGGTATCGAGGAGCGCGAGCGCACGGACCCGCTCGGGCGCCTGGACGGCCGCGCGCAGGGCGGTCATCCCGCCCCACGAGAGCCCGACCCAGGCCGGCCGCCACACCTCGTAGGCGTCGAGCACCTCGCAGGCGGCCGCGGCGCAGTCGTCGAGGGTGAACGGGCCGCGCGGCGGGCCGCTCGCGCCGTGGCCCGGCGGGTCGACGAGGATCAACCGGTGGCGGCCGGCGAGGGCCGCGACCTGGTGGCGCCACATCCGGCGGTCGCAGAACAGGCTCGGCCAGAGGATCGCCGGCGGCCCCTCGCCGACCGCCTCGACCGCGAGCGAGCCGATCCGGGTGCTGACGTGGGCGAGCTCGGGCATCGGGCGCTCAGCCCCCTCCCGGCCGCGCGGCGGCTCCCGGCAGCGCGCGGCAGCGGGCGATCAGGTCGGTCGTCGCGTGGTCCTTGGGATCGCCGACGAGCCGGGTCTCGCCGCCGTACGCGGCGACGACCGCGCGCTCGGGCACCCGCTCCGGCGTTCCGTAGTCCGGCCCCTTGCAGTGGACGTCGGGGCGCAGCTCGGCCAGCAGCGGCGCCGGGCTGTCGCCCGCGAAGACGGTGACGAAGTCGACCGGGGCGAGGGCGGCGAGGAGCTCGGCGCGCTCGGCGGCGGGCACGATCGGCCGGCCCGGCCCCTTGAGCCGGCGGACCGAGTCGTCGTCGTTCACCGCGACGACCAGCGCGTCGGCCTCGGCGCGGGCGGCGGCGAGGTAGCGGAGGTGGCCGACGTGGAGCAGGTCGAAGTGCCCGTTGGCGAAGGCGATCCTCCGGCCGCGGGCGCGGAGCTCGGCGAGACGGGAGGCGAGCTCGCCGAGCTCGAGGACCGCCCCGTGGCGCGGCGCGCCGCCGTCCGGGGCTCCTCCCGCCGGCGGGCGGCTCACGCCGTCTCCCACGACAGCTCCTCGCGCGGCCGCGGATCGCTCTCCACCGCGTGGGCGAGCTCCTCGGCCCCGAGGGTGGCGGTACCCGTCTTCATCACCACGACCCCGCCCGCGTAGTTGGCGAGGAGCGCCGCTTCGAGCGGCGCGGCGCCCGCCGCGAGCGCCAGGGCGAAGGTGCCGATCACCGTGTCGCCGGCGCCGGTGACGTCGGCGACCTGGTCGGTGCCGTGGACCGGCAGGTGGGCCGCCGCGCCGTCGGTGAACAGGCTCATCCCGCGGCTGCCGCGGGTGATCAGGAGGAAGCGGGCGCCGAGCCGCTCGCGCAGCGCCCGGCCCGCCCCGCCGAGGCCGCCCGGCGCCTGCTCGAGCGGGCCGCCGGCGAGCGCCTCGGCCTCCTCCTCGTTCGGGGTCGCGCCGTCGCAGGGGAGTCGGTCGAGCCGGTGCCGGCTGTCGGCGACGACCGCGGTGCCGGCGCCGAGCCGCTCGCGCAGGGCGACCACCATCTCGCGGTCGACCGCCCCGTAGCCGTAGTCGGAGACGATCGCGGCCCGCGGCGGCTCGGCCTCGCCGGCCCACCCGGCGAGCCGCTCGGCGAAGGCTCGGCGGTCGTCGTCGGTCAGCTCGAGCCGGTCCTCGACGTCGTAGCGGACGATCTGCTGCTTGATCGCGTGGCGCCCGCCGCCGAGGATGCGCACCTTGGTCGGCGTCCGGTAGCCGGGCCGCACGCGCACCCCGCCGACGTCGATCCCGCGCCCTGCGAGGTCGGCCATCAGCTCGCGCCCGGAGGCGTCGTCGCCGACCAGCCCGAGCGGCAGCGGCCGGCCGCCCAGGGCGGCGACGTTGGCCACCGCGTTGGCGCCGCCGCCCGGCGTCAGCCGCTCGCCCTGGTATTCCAGAATCAGGACGGGCGCCTCGCGGCTGATCCGCTTCGGCGTGCCGGTGACGAAGCGGTCGGCGACCAGGTCGACCAGCATGGGGACCGGGCGGCCGGCCATCGCGCGGACGAGGGAGAGGAGCCGCTCGCGGGAGGGCGGGGGAGGGGCGGCCATCGGGAGGGCAGGATATCAACGCGGCCGACGTGATACGCTACGCCCTGGCAGAGAGTGTCACCCCGGGTGCCTGAACGGCACCTCGAGGGCGCCGTTCCGTCCCCTGCGGGGGACGCCCCGCGACCTCGCGGGCGAGACCTGCCGGCGCCCAAATCCGTACAACTCAGAGGGTTCCCGGCAGGCGGGGACGCCGTCCATCCGCTGGCACCGCTTGTGCGTAGTACAGGGTGCGCCGGAGGCAGTGCTGTCGATTCCAGAGGGGGCGCGACGAACCATGGCGACGACCGAATCCATCCATCAGCGAGGCTGGGACTTCGAGGCGGCGGCGATGCCGTTCGTCGACGCCCTGTACAACACCGCCTACCGGATGACCCGCAACTCCGAGGACGCCGAGGACCTCGTCCAGGAGACCTACCTCAAGGCCTACAAGTACTACGACAAGTTCGCCGAGGGCACCAACTTCAAGGCGTGGCTCTTCAAGATCATGAAGAACACGTTCATCAACAACTACCGCAAGAAGCAGCAGATCCCGCCGCAGAGCGACTTCGGCGACATCGAGGAGAGCTTCGAGACCCAGGTCAGCGACCAGCACCGGCGGAAGATCAAGGACCCCGAGGAAGAGCTCCTGACCGACGTCCTCGACGAGGACGTCCAGCGCGCCCTCGACGAGCTGCCGCCCGACTACCGGATGGTCGTGCTGCTCGCCGACCTCGAGGGGTTCTCGTACAAGGAGATCGCCGAGATCCTCGAGGTCCCGGTCGGCACCGTGATGAGCCGCCTCTACCGCGGCCGCCGCCTCCTCGAGCGCGAGATGCTCACCTACGCCCGCGAGCACGGCTACCTCGGCGAGGGCGAGGAGCCGGCCAAGATGCGCAGCCGTCCCGAGGCCCCGGCGAAGGGGAAGAAGGGGTCCCGGGCGGGCGGCGGCGGCGCGGAATTTCCCTCCTAGACGGCCAGTTGGAAGAGGCGGATCGGGCGCCGAGGCCGAACGGACCGCCTCCGCCGCTCCGCTCCGGGAAACCGTCGCCGGGCCGCCCTCGGTCCGCCGACCGCCGGCTGGAGGTCGCCGATGGATTGCAAGCGGGTCTACGAGGTCATGTACATGTTCATCGACGACGAGATGGACGACGAGCTCGTGCCCACCTTCCGGAGCCACGTCGACGGCTGCCCGCCGTGCGCCCGCCGGATGGACTTCACCCGCAGGCTGCTGCTGACCGTGCGCGAGCGGTGCGTGCGGCACTCGGCCCCCGAGCGGCTGCGCTCCCGGATCCTGGTCAGCCTCGAGGGGCAGGGGGAGATCCTCCACTGAGGCGCCGGGCGGGCGACGGACCGACCCCGCCGGCCGTATACCCCGAGAAAGCCCCGATCCCCACCGAGCCCCGAGCCACCCGACCGCGGAGACCCGCCATGCGACCGACCCAGCCCCAGACCCCGCCCCGCCGCCGGCCGACCACCCGCCGGGTCGTCGTCGCGCTCGCCGGCGTGGCGCTGCTAGGGCTCGTCGCCTCGGTCCTGCCGGTCGGCGCGCAGGAGCTCCGCCTCGTCGGGCTGCGCGGCGAGCAGCTCCGCGAGGCCGACCTCGCCCAGGGCTCGACCATCGTCGTCGTCTGGGCGTCGTGGTCGCCGCGCGGCCGCGACGTCGTCGAGCGGGTCAACGCGATCGACGACCGCTGGGGCCGCCAGGCGCGGGTGATCACCGTGAACTTCCAGGAGGACCGCGGGGCGGTCGAGAGCTTCCTCGCCGGCAAGAGCCTCCGGGTCCCGGTCTTCCTCGACGTCGACGGCGACTTCGCGCGCAAGAACTCGGTGACCAACTTGCCGGGCCTGCTGATCGTCAAGGACGGCGCGGTGGCCTTCCGCGGCAAGCTGCCCGACGACGCCGACACCACGATCGGCAACGCGCTGCGCTGAGCCCGCCGGGCCGGCGCGCCCGGCCCGCTCGCCGTCCGAGGCCGCAACCCCAGTAGCCATCGCACTTCCTCGCGGTCGGGAGGCTTGCGTCCCGGGCGCTCGAGCGTGTACTCTTCGCGGGTCGCGCGCTAGCCGTCAAACGCCGCAATCGTCGATCGAAGCGAGGGGACTGCGATCCGGATGGGGGCCGCTGCAGGTCGAAGATCAGGAACCGGGCGCCGCGGCGCGGCGTCGGGGCTGCCGGCGGTGCGCATCCCGGGCCGTCGCGTCCCGGCGGCGGTCCGCCTGACGCTCCCCCTCGGGCTGGCCGGCGCCGCCCTGGCGCTGTCGCTCGCCACCCACCGGCTCGACCGTGAGATCGAGTCGGCCTTCCCGCTCGTCCCCACCCCCCGCTGGTCCGCCGCCGTCGACCGCCTCGGCGGTCCGCCGCGGCTCGACCTCGATCGCGTGTCGCCGGCGCCGGTCCCGCTGGACCGGGCCTTCCGCCGCGGCGAGACCCTCGGCGCCGCGCTCCAGGACCTCGGCCTGACGCCGCTCGAGGCGGCGCAGGCCGCCGATGCCCTCGCCGGTCACCTCGACGTCCGGCGCATCCGGCCCGGCGACCGCTGGTCCGCCTGGCTCGGCGACGGCGAGCGGGTCGCCGCGCTCCAGTTCGTCGTCGAGGACCGCGGGCGCGTGCGGCTCGACCGCGCCGCCGAGGGCTGGGAGGCGCGCTTCCTCCCCTTCCAGCGGCGGTTGGTGCAGCGGACGGTGAAGGGGACGGTGGAGGGCGCGCTCGTCGGCGCGGTCGCCGCCGCCGGCGCCCGCCCCGACCTCGCCTACCGGATCGCCGACGTCCTCCAGTGGGACCTCGACTTCTCGCGCGACCTGCGGCGGGGCGACCGCTTCGAGGTCGCCTACGACGTGCTCGAGGTCGAAGGGCGGCGGCGCGCGGTGGGCGACGTCTGGGCGCTGACCTTCGTCAACGGCGA
>Ga0299913_10000468_pt1 | contig 25925 bp, 26 predicted proteins | sample RVTome_9_FD_201360 | JGI IMG/M metagenome (GOLD analysis project Ga0299913, IMG submission 201360) | Soil microbial communities from uranium-contaminated site in the Upper Colorado River Basin, Wyoming, United States - RVT155D38 (version 2) ... | reverse complement strand
TGCGCGGCCAGGCCAGGCGCGCCCGGGTGGTGAAGACGCCCTTTCATCCGTCGCGAGTCAAGAAAGGCTGAGCGATGTCGAACGTTCCGGCAGATCTCCGGTACACGCGCGAGCACGAGTGGGCCAGGCAGGAGGGGGACCGCGTCCGGGTGGGCATCACGCACTTCGCGCAGGAACAGCTCGGGGACGTCGTCTTCGTCGAGCTGCCCACGAGCGGCGCCCGCGTGCGGGCCCACCAGACGTTCGGGGTGGTCGAATCCGTCAAGGCGGTGTCGGATCTCTTCGCGCCGGTCTCCGGCGAGATCGCGGAGGTGAACGCCGAGCTGGCCCAGAAGCCGGAGACGGTCAACCAGGACCCGTACGGCCGCGGCTGGATGCTCGTGGTGACCCCGACCGACTCCTCCGAGTGGGAGCAGCTCCTGACCGCCGCCCAGTACGAGCAGTTCATCGCCGAGGGCGGACACTGATGCGCTACCTGCCCAACACGGCGCCGAACACGCGCGCCATGCTGGAGACCATCGGGGTCAGCGGCGTCGAGGACCTGCTCGTGCGCATCCCGGCCCGGGCCCGGCTGGCCCGGCCGCTGGCGCTGCCCCCGGCGCTCGCCGAGTCGGACCTCGTGCGTCACCTGCGCGGGCTGGCGGCGCGCAACGCCGATGCCGACGGCTACGCCTGCTTCCTGGGCGCCGGCGCCTACGATCACTACGTGCCGAGCCCGATCAACCACCTGATCCTGCGCGGCGAGTTCTTCACCGCCTACACGCCCTACCAGCCCGAGGCCAGCCAGGGCACGCTCAGGACGATCTACGAGTACCAGACGATGATCGCCGAGCTGACGGGCATGGACGTGGCCAACGCCTCGATCTACGACGGCGGCTCGTCGCTGGCCGAGGCGTGCCTGATGGCCGCGTCCATCAACGGCCGCGCCGAGATCGCGCTGGCCGGCGGGCTGAACCCGCTCTACCGCCGCGTCGTCGAGACCTACGTCGACGGGCCCGGGCTGAAGCTGCGCGAGGTGCCCTCGCCCGAGGGGGTCGTCGACCTCGACGCCGCCCGCCGGGTGGTGGGCGGCAAGACGGCGGCGCTCGTCGTGCAGTCGCCCAACTTCTACGGGTGCCTGGAGGACGTCGCGGCCGCCGCCGAGATCGCCCACGCCGCCGGCGCGCTGCTGGTCGTCGTGAGCGATCCGGTGAACCTCGGCGTGCTGGAGGCGCCGGGGCGGCAGGGCGCGGACATCGTGGTCGGCGAGGGGCAGGGGCTCGGGGTACCGCTGTCGTTCGGGGGACCGTACCTGGGGGTCTTCGCCGCCCGGGCCGAGTTCGTGCGCCGGCTGCCGGGCCGCCTCGTCGGCGCCACCGTCGACCTCGACGGCGCCCGCGGCTTCGCGCTCACGCTGCAGACGCGCGAGCAGCACATCCGGCGCGCCCGGGCGACCTCGAACATCTGCACCAACGTCGCGCTGTGCGCGCTGATGGCCACCATCTACCTGGCCACGCTCGGCAAGCAGGGGCTGGTGCGGGTGGGTGAGCTGTCCGCCGCCAAGGCCCACTACGCGGCCGAGCGCCTCGCGGCCGTGCCGGGCGTGAGCCTGCGCTTCGCCCAGCCGTTCTTCAAGGAGTTCACGCTCCGGCTGCCGAAGCCGGCCGAGCGGGTCGCCGCCAGGCTCGCCAGGCACCACATCCTGGCCGGCCTGCCGCTCAAGGCCTTCGACCGCAAGCTCGGCGACTGCCTGCTGGTGGCGGTGACGGAGCGCCGCACCAGGGACGAGATCGACCGGTTCGCCGACCTGCTGGCCCGGGCGGTGGCGTGATGCCCTACGACAACCAGCGCGCCTACGACCGCCTGATCTTCGAGCTGTCCTCGCCGGAGCGCCTGGCCTTCTCGCTGCCCGAGCCCGACGTGCCGGTGGAGCCGGCGCTGAGCGCGCTGCCGGCGCAGTATCGCCGGCGCCAGCCGGCCCAGCTGCCGGAGGTCTCCGAGCTCGACGTCGTGCGCCACTATTCGCGGCTGAGCCAGCTCAACTACGGCGTCGACACCCATTTCTACCCGCTCGGCTCGTGCACCATGAAGTACAACCCGAAGATCAACGAGGACATGGCGCGGCTGAGCGGCTTCGGCCGCCTGCACCCCCTGACCCCGGCGGCGCTGTCGCAGGGCGCGCTCGCGCTCATGCACGACCTGGCCCGGATGCTGGCCGAGATCGCCGGCATGGACGCGGTGTCGCTGCAGCCGGCCGCCGGCGCCCAGGGCGAGCTGGCCGGCGTGCTCATGATCCGGGCCTACCACGAGGCGCGCGGAGAGAAGCGCACGAAGGTCCTGATCCCCGACTCCGCCCACGGCACGAACCCGGCGTCCACCGCGCTGGCCGGATACGAGGTGATCGAGGTGAAGTCGGACGCCGAGGGCCGCGTCGACCTCGGCGACCTCGAGCGACACCTGGGGCCCGACGTGGCGGCCCTCATGATCACCGTGCCCAACACGCTGGGCAACTTCGAGCCGCGGGTGATGGAGATCGGCGAGCTGTGCCACGCGGCGGGCGCCCAGGTCTACATGGACGGCGCCAACCTCAACGCGATCCTGGGGCTCACGCGCCCCGGCGATCTCGGCTTCGACGTCTGCCACTTCAACCTGCACAAGACGTTCACCACGCCCCACGGGGGTGGCGGGCCCGGGGCCGGGCCGGTCGGCGTCAAGGCCCACCTGGAGCCGTTCCTGCCGCTTCCCGTCGTCGTCGCCGGCGAGGACGGCTATGCGCTCGACTGGAAGCGGCCCCAGTCGATCGGCAAGCTGCAGGCCTTCTGGGGCAACTTCGGCATGCACGTGCGGGCCTACACGTACATCCGCACGATGGGCGCCGAGGGGCTGCGGGCGGTGAGCGAGAACGCCGTCCTCAACGCCAACTACGTCATGAAGCGGCTGGAGGCGCAGTACGACGTCGCAGCGCCCGGGCCCTGCATGCACGAGTGCGTGGTCTCGGCGCGTCGCCAGAAGAAGCTCGGCGTGTCCGCCATGGACATCGCGAAGCGGCTCCTCGATCTCGGCTTCTACGCGCCGTCCACGTACTTCCCGCTCATCGTCGAGGAGGCGCTGATGATCGAGCCGACCGAGACCGAGTCGAAGGAGACGCTCGACGCCTTCTGCGAGGCGATGATCCGGATCGCGAAGGAGGCGGAGACGGATGCCCAGGCCATCCACCAGGCGCCGGTGACGACGCCGGTGCGGCGCCTCGACCAGACGAAGGCCGCCCGCGAGCCGGATCTCCGCTGGAGACCGAGGGAGTAGCTCGGTCGTCGGCCTCCTCGAGGTTGTCCTGCGTGGCCTGGCCCTCGGCGGCCAGGCGATCGCCATCGGCGGCGTGGTGTTCGCACTGGTGGTGTGGCGCCCCGAGCCCGCGGACGACGCCCGGCGGCGGATCTGGGGGCTCGTCGCCGCCGGCGCGTTCACCGTCGTCCTCGCCCAGACGCTGAGCCTGCTGCTCACGGCCGGCTCGCTGGACGTCCCGCTCGATCGCCTCCTGTCGCGGCTGGCGGTCACCCAGTACTTCCAGGCCACGATCGCGCGCGTGCTGGCGGCTGTCCTCCTCGGCGCCATTGCGCTGACCGTGGTCAGGTCCCCCTGCCCGCGCCGCCGGCCGGGGCTGGCGCTCGGCAGTGTCGCGGCGCTCGTCGTCGCCACGGCGTGCACGAGCCACGGTGCGGCCCGGCTCGGCGATCGAAGCCTCGTGCTGGCGGTGAGCGCCGTGCACCAGCTCGCCGCCTCGGTCTGGGTCGGGGGCCTGGTTCACCTCCTGGTCACGCTGGGCCGTTCCGGCGTCCCGCCCGCCACGGCGAGGGCGATCGGGCGGCGCTTTTCCACCCTGGCGATGCTCTCGGTGAGCGCGCTGGTCGCGGGGGGTGTCGGCCTGTCGCTCTTCTACGTCGACGGGGCCCACGGGCTGATCGGCACCGCCTACGGTCTCATGGTGCTCACCAAGGTCGTGCTGCTCGGCGCCCTGCTCGCCCTGGGCGGCCTCAACTTCGTCGCCGTCCGGGCCTGGTGGGACGAGGCCGCGCCCTCTCGAATCCGACCCCTGGTGGAGGTCGAGCTGGGCGTCGGAGCGACGGTGCTGCTCGTGGCGGCCTCGCTGGCCTCGCTGCCTCCTGCCGTCGACGTCGTCGCCGCCCGGGCCACGCCGGCCGAAGTGCTCACCCGCTTCACGCCGGAGTGGCCGAGCTTCGCCTCGCCGCCGCTCGAGGCGTTGCCGACCGACCGAGCGGCTCCCCGGACCGACGCCGATCGAGCCTGGTCGGAGTACAACCACCAGGTCAGCGGCCTGTTCGTGCTGGCCACGGGCGGGCTGTCGGTGGCGGCGCTGGCGGGCGCGCGCGCGGCGCGTCACTGGCCGCTGCTGTTCCTCGGACTGGCGGGCTTCATCCTGTTCCGGAGCGATCCGGAGGCGTGGCCCGCGGGTCCGCAGGGCTTCTGGGCCGGGATGGCGGACGTCGAGGTGGCGCAGCACCGGTTCTTCGTCCTCATCGTCGTCGCGCTGGGCCTCGTCGAGTGGAGGGTGCGGACCGGTCGGCTACGGGCGCCATGGGCCGCCGGCATCTTCCCGCTGCTGTGCGCGGTCGGCGGAGGTCTGCTGCTGGTGCACGCACACGCCGGCCAGAGCGTGAAGGCCGACTTCCTCCTCGAGGTGACGCACGCGCCGCTCGGTGTCCTCGCCCTGGTCGTCGGCTGGGGGCGGTGGCTCGAGGTGAGGCTGGCGTCGCCGGGCTCACGGCTGCCGGCCTGGCTCTCCGCCGGGGCGCTCGTCGCGGTCGGCGCGCTGTTGTTGCTGTACCGGGAGCGCTGAGCCCGATGTCGGCGCCTGGCGGCCGCGTGGTATCGTTACGCGATCTCGGGGGTGAGACGGTGAACGAATGACCGGACGGGCGTGGCGGCTGCTCGTCACCGAGCCGACCGACGGCGCCACCAACATGGCGATCGACGAGGCGCTCTGGCGCGGCCGGCAGGCCGGCGCCTCGCTCCCGACGCTGCGGTTCTTCGCCTGGTCGCCGCCCACCGTCTCGCTCGGCTACGGCCAGCCGCTCGACCGTCACGTGGACCTGGACGCCTGCCGCGCGCTCGGCGTCGGGCTGGTGCGCCGGCCGACGGGCGGCAGCGCGATCTACCACGACGGCCCCGCGCGCGAGCTGACGTACAGCGTGGTGGCCACCGCTGCCGACCTGGCGATCGGGCCCGACCTGCTCGAGACGTACCGCTGGATCGGGGCGGCGCTGCTGCGAGGCCTGCAGGCGCTCGGCGCGCCGGCCGAGCTCGTGCCCGAGCGGCCGCCGGCCGGACCCGTCCCGGCCTTCTGCTTCGCCCGCACCGGCGTCTTCGAGATCGAGATCGGCGGCCGCAAGCTGGTCGGCAGCGCCCAGCGGCGGCAGGGCGAGGCGTTCCTGCAGCACGGCGCCGTGCTGCTCGACGTGGACGCCCCCCGGCTGCGCACGCTGTTCCCCACCACCCGCGATCCGCTGGCCACGCTCACGACGCTGCGGGCGGCGCTCGGACGGTGCCCGGCATTCGAGGAGGTGGCCGGCGCCCTGGCCCGCGCCTTCGAGGAGGAGCACGGCCTCGACCTGTGGCCCGGCGGCCTGTCGGAGGACGAGACCGCGCACGTGGGCGCGCTCGTGACCGAGCGCTACGCGAGCCCGGGCTGGCTCGCGCCCACCGCGTGAGCGACGGGCGAGAGTACCCGAGCGTCCCGCGCGTCGGCGTCGGCGCGGTCGTCCTCGACGCCGGCCGCGTGCTCCTGGTGCGGCGCGGCCAGCCGCCGCTGGCCGGCAAGTGGAGCCTGCCCGGTGGCCTGCTCGAGCTGGGGGAGACCACCGTCGAGGGGGTGCGCCGGGAGGTGGCCGAGGAGTGCGGCCTCACGATCCGCGTGGGCGAGGTGGCCGGCATCCTCGACCGCGTCGTGCGCGATGCCGAGGGGCGTATTCGCTATCATTGGGTGCTGGTCGACTACGTCGCGTTCGTCGACTCGGGGACGCTGTGCGCCGCCAGCGACGCCGACGAGGCACAATGGGTGGAGGTGGACGAGGTGGAGCGACTGGACACGACCGAGGGATTGCTGGACATGATCCGGCGCGCGGTGGCGCTCGCCGAGCGGGGGCACGCATGAACGTCTCGGTCGTGGCGGATCCCCTGGCGACGGCCGCCGCCGACGCCGTCGTGGTCGGCGTCTACGCCGACGACAAGAAGCTGCGCCAGCCGGCCGCGCAGGTGGACCAGGCCCTGCGCGGGGCGCTGCGCGAGGTCCTCGACGCCGAGAAGTTCCAGGGCAAGGTTGGCCACGTCACCCACCTGCACGCCGGCGACACCTTCCCGTTCCGCCGGGTCGTGGTGGTGGGGCTCGGCAAGCGCGCGGAGACCTCGGCCGAGACCGTGCGCCGGGCGGCCTCGGCCGGGCTGCGCCGGGCCCGCGACCTCGGGGCCCGCACCGTCGCGGTCGAGGTGCTCGGTGACCGGTTGCCGGCGCGCCAGCGTGCCCAGTCGGTCGTCGAGGGCGCCATCCTCGGCACCTACACGTTCGACCGGTACAAGCGGGAGAAGGTCGAGAAGATCGTGGAGACGCTGCGCGTGGCGGAGCCGGACGGCCGGCACCGGCGCGAGGCCGCCGAGGGCGCCCGGCGGGGCCAGGTGTTCGCCGAGGCGACCTGGTTCGCCCGCGACCTCGTGAACGCGCCCGCCAACGAGGTGCATCCCACGCACCTGGCCCAGGTGGCGGGCGAGATCGCGAGGACGGGTGGGATCACGCTGCAGGTGCTCGACCGGGCGGAGTGCAAGAAGCTCGGCATGGGCGCGTTCCTGGGCGTGGCGGCCGGCAGCGAGCAGCCGCCCAAGTTCATCCACCTGGCGTGGACCCCGGCGGGGCGGAGCCGCAAGCGCGTGGCCATCATCGGCAAGGGCGTGACCTTCGACTCGGGCGGCCTCGACCTGAAGCCCCCCGAGAGCATGCTGCGCATGAAGGACGACATGTCCGGCGCCGCCGCCGTGCTCGGCATCATGCGCGCGCTGCCCTCGCTCAAGCCGGCCGTCGAGGTCCACGGGCTGATCGCCGCCACCGAGAACATGCCCGGCGGCGCCGCCATCCGCCCCGGCGACATCCTGAAGGCGATGAACGGGACCACGATCGAGATCGGCAACACCGACGCCGAGGGACGGCTCACCCTGGCCGACGCCATCTGCTATGCGATCCAGAAGGTCGACGCCGACGAGGTCATCGACATGGCCACCCTCACGGGCGCCTGCGTGGTGGCCCTGGGACCGCTCTGCTCGGGGCTGTTCTCCAACAGCGAGGGGCTCGCCCAGCGCCTGCTGACCGCCGCCGACAGCGCGGGCGAGCGGGTCTGGCGGCTGCCGCTGATCGACGAGTACCGTGAGCACCTCAAGAGCGACGTCGCCGACATGAACAACGTCGGCCCGCGCGGCGGGGGCGCCATCACCGCCGGCCTGTTCCTCAAGGAGTTCGCGGGGGACCGGCCGTGGGCGCACCTGGACATCGCCGGCCCCGCCTTCCTGGAGAAGGACACGGCGCTGGCGCCGAAGGGCGGGACCGGCTGCGCCGTTCGTACGATCCTCGCCTATCTCACCGAGGCCGGGCGCTGACCGCTGTCGATCTCCACACCCACACGACGGCCTCCGACGGCGCGCTGTCGCCGCGCGAGCTGGTGCGGCTGGCGGCCCGGCACCGCGTGCGGGTGCTGGCGGTCACCGACCACGACTCGACCGAGGGGCTGCCGGAGGCGATCGACGAGGGGACGCGGCACGGCATCGAGATCGTGCCCGGGCTCGAGATCAACACCGACGTGCCGGGCGCCGAGATCCACGTGCTCGGCTACTACGTGGACTGGCCGGCCGAGTGGTTCCAGGCCTTCCTGCGCGAGCAGCGGGCCGAGCGGGTGGCGCGGGTGCAGCGCATCGCGGAGCGGCTCACCGAGCTCGGCATGCCGCTCACCGCCGCGGAGGTCTTCGCGATCTGCAAGGAGGGCTCGCCGGGGCGCCCGCACGTCGCCCAGGCGATGGTGAACCGCGGGTACGTGAAGTCGGTGCGGGAGGCGTTCGACAGGTGGCTCCGCGCGGACGGACCGGCCAACGTCCCTCGCCGGCGGCTGACCCCGGTCGAGGCGGTGGCGGTGATCCGCCGCGCCGGCGGCGTGCCGGTGTTCGCGCACCCCGGCCTGGCCAACCGGGACGAGATGATCCCCGCGCTGGTCTCCGCGGGCCTGGCCGGGATCGAGACGTACTATCCAGAGCACTCGGCCGCCCAGGTCCACGCCTACCGGCGGACGTGCGAGCGCCTGCACCTCGTCGCCACGGGGGGGTCCGACTACCACGGCTCCCACACCGGTCGCGCCGCCACCGTCGGCAGCCCCCACGTTCCCCTCGAGGTGTGGGAGGAGCTGAAGCGCAAGGCCCGGGAGCTCGGCGAACACGCAGGCGGGCTCGCCGGGCGAGCGCCCGAGCCGGGCGATTCGGATGCACCCCCTTCTCTACCAGGCCACCCACGCCCTTGACCGTGTAGGGCGCTTCGCCACCAGTGCCCGTCCAGATCTTCGGCTTCCGGGATTGCCAGGACACGCGCAAGGCGCAGCGATTCTTCGCCGAGCGCCGCATTCCCGTGCACTTCGTCGACCTGGCCGAGCGGCCGGCGGCCAGGGGCGAGCTGCGGCGGTTCGCCGAGCGCTTCGGCGCTGCCGCGCTCATCGACCGGGAGGGCGCGCGCTTCAAGTCCCTCGGCCTGCGGGTGGCGGGCGATTCGCCCCAGCGGCTGCTCGACCGCGCGCTGACCGATCCGCGCTTGCTGCGCACGCCGCTGGTGCGCAACGGTGGCAAGGTCACGGTCGGCCATGCCCCCGACGACTGGCAGGCCTGGGTGAGCGCCGGGACGGCGTCGTGACCCCGCGCCCGTTCACGCTGCGGGTTCCCGACGAGACCCTGGCCGACCTGCGTGCCCGCCTGGACCGCGTGCGCTGGCCGGACGAGGCACCGGGTGCCGGCTGGACGCACGGCACGAGCCTGGCGTACCTCAGGGAGCTGGTGGCGTACTGGCGCCAGCGCTACGACTGGCGCGCGCACGAGGCCCGGCTGAACGGCTGGCGCCAGTTCACCGTTCCGGTTGGCGGGATCGACATCCACTTCGTCCACGAGCCCGGGGTGGGGCCGGCGCCGCTACCCCTGCTGCTGGCGCACGGCTGGCCGGGATCGATCGTGGAGTTCCAGCGGATCATCCCGATGCTCACCGATCCGGTCCGCTTCGGCGGCGATGCGGCGGACGCGTTCACCGTCGTGGCGCCCTCGCTGCCGGGCTACACCCTGTCTTTCCGGCCGGGCCAGCCGCGCGTCGGCGTCGTCGAGATCGCCGATCTCTTCGCCACGCTCATGACCGACGTGCTCGGCTACCGGCGCTTCGCCGCCCAGGGGGGCGACTGGGGCGCCTTCATCGCCTCGTGCCTGGGCGCCGCGTATCCGGAGCGGCTGGCGGGTATCCACGTCAACCTGCTCGCCGTCCGCCGCGACCAGGCGGCGCCGGCCGCGCCGACCGCCGAGGAGCAGACGTACCTCGAGGAGCTCGCGCGCTGGACGCGCGAGGAGACCGGCTACCTGCAGATCCAGGGCACGCGGCCCCAGACGCTCGCCTACGCGCTCACCGACTCGCCGGTGGGGCTGGCGGCCTGGATCGTGGAGAAATTCCGCGCCTGGAGCGACTGCGGCGGCGACGTCGAGCGGCGGTTCTCCAAGGACACCCTGCTGACCAACGTGATGCTCTACTGGGTCACGGGCGCCATCGGCTCCTCGTTCTGGCCGTACTACGCCCGCGCGCACACGGCGTGGCCGATCTCCGAGCGGCGCCCGGTGCGGGTCCCCACTGCCTACGCCTCGTTCCCGCGCGAGATCCTGCACCCGCCGCGGGCGTGGGCCGAGCGCGTCTACGACATCCGGCGCTGGACGGCGATGCCGGCCGGCGGACACTTCGCCGCGCTCGAGGAGCCCGAGGCGCTGGCGGCCGACGTGCGCGCCTTCTTGCGTCCGCTCCGCTGACGGCCGGCGCGGGCCGGACGTCAGTTGGGGGTCTTCCAGGCCAGGAAGCCGTCGCGGTCGAGGATCGTCAGCGCCGGGGCGCCGTCGCGCGTGAGGGCGAGCTCCGCGCGGTTCTTGCCGTTGGGGTCGTAGAGCGTGAGGGCCGGGGCGCCGTGGGGCAGGGTGACCAGGCCCGCGCGCACCTTGCCGCCCTGCTCGTTGAGGACGACGACCGAGGCGCCGTTCTCCGTGCCGATCGACAGTCGCGGCATGCTGTCGGCGTCCCGGAAGCGGAGGGCGACCGACTGCTCGGTGTCGACCCCCAGCTCCGCGCGCACGCGGCCGGCAGCGTCGCGCAGGATGAACCGCTCGGCCTCGACGATGCGGGGCGCCGGTTTCTGCCCCATCAGAGCCACTCCGACCAGCCCGATCACCGCGGCCGTGGCCAGGCGCTGCCAGCGGCGCTGGGCGCGCTCCAGGCGCTCCACCCGCTGTGCCATCGTCAGATCTGCCGCCTCGTCCATCGCGCGCCCTCCTTGCCGCCGCTGCTCACGGCGGTGCCATTGTTCCCCAGCTTCTTGCAAGAGTGTCCAGGGGCGCAGCAAGAGGGGGGCCAGCCCTGAAACCAGCGTCCGGGCAGGGAATTTCGGGGCAGCTGCGTCGGCGGCGTGTCGGCCGTGATGTCACGCCGACACCGCCGATGCAGCCCGGACACAGGGAAGTGCCGGTCAGCGCACCGCGCCCGCATCCTGCCAGACGTTCCGACACCGGGTCTCGGTCACGAGCCAGGAGGCGAGCGTGGCTGCGGCCGAGACGGCGAAGCAGAGGACGAAGACGGCACGGTACCCCTCGGCCGGGTAGAGCCGTACGCCGGCGCTCACCAGGCCGGTCCAGTGGGCGTCGAGAATGACGCCGGTCAGCCACTGCACGACGGCGAAGGCGAGGAAGATCGGCACGTTCACGAAGCCCACCGCGATGCCGACCTGGCCGGGGTCGTTCACCTCGCGCACGCACGGCCACACCAGCGCCACGGCCGAGGCCGTCAGGCCCATGAGGAACACGAACGGCGCCAGCGCGGTGACGGAGAGCCGGAGATCGTGGGGCAGCAGCAGCGGCCCCCAGCACGCCGTGAAGAGCAGCGTGCACACCGCGATCGGGAGCCGACGGCGGCGGAGCCAGCGGTCGGAGAGCCAGCCGACCAGGGGCGATCCGATGCACAGCCCCGCCGGCGCCAGGGCCACCACGCTGGCGGCCTCGACGCGGCCCAGGCCGTGGACCTGGACCAGGTAGGGAACGCCCCACAGCCCCATGAACGTGATGAGCCCCACGTACACGCCGCCGGCGGCGACGATCGGCGGCCACGTCCTCGCGTTGCGCACGACGCCGGGAATGGCGGCGAGCGTCCTCGTCAGGCCCGGGCTGGGCCGCGCCCCCCGCTCGGGGTTCACCGACGGCAGGCCGAGCGCCTCGGGACGGTCGCGCACCAGCGCCGCCACCGCCCCGGCCAGCACGAGCGTGACGCCGCCGATCATCACGAACGTGTGCCGCCAGCCGACGGCGTCGACCAGGAGCGCCAGGGGCGACGAGGCCCCGAGGGCGCCGACGTTGCCGACCGCCTGCGTGAAGCCCGACACCGTGCCGAACTCGTGGGGCCGGAACCACTCGGCCGCCAGGCTGAGCCAGGCGATCAGCACCACGGAGGCGCCCAGACCGACGAGCAGCCGGCCCGCGAACGCCACCGCGAACGTCGGGGCGACGCCGAACAGCGCCGCCCCCAGGGCCATCGTGGCGCCGCCCAGCGCCAGCGTCCATCGCGGCCCCAGCGTGTCGGCCAGGCTGCCGGCCACCAGCGCCATGGCGACGAAGACGTAGGGGTAGATCGCCACCAGGCTGCCCAGCGTGGCCGCGCTGATCGCGAAGGCCCGCATGAGGTCGGCGGCCACCACGGCCGGCGCCACCCGGTGGAAGTACGAGAAGAAGTAGACCGCGGCCGGGACGGTCAGCACGACGAGGCGCGCGCGGCGCAGCGTCACGCCGGAGGCGCGTAGGCGGGAAAGACGCGCCGCAGGACGTCCGGGGCGTTGACGGCGAGCATGCCGCTCACGAGCCGGCGGGCCGTGCCCCGGACCGCCACGAAGGTGATGGCCGCGCTCGCGATCAGACGGCCGCCGGCGTCGCGGGCCGTGAGCGCCGTGTCCCAGAACCGCGCATCCCCCTGGCGCGCGCGGACCGCGGCGCGGGCTCCGGCAACGACGATCACCGTCCGCGCGCTCGCCTCGGCGTGCAGCGTCACCCGCAGCTCGGTCGTCATGCCGGCCTCGCCGGTCGCGAGCGCCCCGAGCCAGAAGGCGGCCTCGTCGAGCGCGGTGGTCAGCGCGACCGGCGCCAGGGCGCCGGCGGTGTCGAAGCCGGGGGGCGGGGTCCAGCTGCCGCCGACCGAGGCCTCGTCGGCGCGCAGCCGCAGGCCGAGTCCCAGCGGGTTGTCGGTGCCGCAGGCGAAGCACGTGCGCGAGACCGGCAGGGCCATGGCGTCCTCGGCCGGCGGGGCGGGCGTGGTGTTCGCCGGCGCCACCTCCGGGGCGACGTGGCCGCGCACCAGCACGGCGGTATCGTCGGCGAGCTCGAGCCGACAGCCCTCGGGGTGCGGGCGGACGCGCAGGTGCAGCCGCACCGCCGGCGGCACTCGCCGCAGGAAGTGGCCCACGATCCGGCGGGTTCCACCGAGGCCGGCGGCGTGATCGAGCGCGGCCAGCACGCTGCCCCCGTGGGCGGTGTCGGGCAGGCCCTGGAACGCGCGGTCGAGCATGAGCATGCGCGCCTCGCCGTCGCCCGTGACGGCGGTGCGCAGGGCCTCGGCGGTCAGCATGCGATAATCACCGGCGGTGCCGCCCATTCTAGCGCCCACGCCGTTCGTCCGGGCGACCGTCACGAACTTCTTCTTCTTCCTCGGGCTCAACGGCTTCGTGCTGCTGCCGCTTCACATCCAGCAGCTGGGCGGCAACGAGATCGAGATCGGCTTCGTCATGGGGCTGCACAGCGCCGTGGGCATCGTGTGCCAGCCGCTCATCGGCCCCTGGGTCGACGTGGTCGGACGCCGACCCTTCATGCTGACGGGCATCGGACTGACGGCAGCGGCCTCGCTGCTGGCCGCCGCCCCGGGCGGGGTCCCGCTACTGGCCGTGGTGCGGGCGGTCCAGGGCATCGGCATGTCCATGTTCTTCGTGGCGAGCTTCTCCTACGTGGTCGATATCGTGCCGCCGGCCGAGCGCGGCTGGGCGCTCGGCATCTACGGCGTGTCGGGCTTCGTGTCCACCGCCATCGCCCCGCTCATCGGCGAGTGGATCATCCGCACCATCGGCTTCCGAGCGCTCTTCGTGCTCTCGGCGCTCCTCGGGCTGGTCACCCTCGTCCTCGTGTGGCCGGTGCGGGAGGCGCCGCGCGGAGTCGCGCAGCCGCTGCGGCTGGCGCCGGGGGCCGTGCGGGCGGCGCTGGAGGACGTGCTGCACCGGCACATGTTCGTGACGCTGTTCTTCGGGCTCGGCTCCGGCACGATCTTCGCGTTCCTGCCGACCTTCGCCGAGGAGCTCGGCGTCACCACCCTGTCGCTCTTCTACACGGCGTACTCGCTGTCGGCGATCGCCGTGCGCGTCACGGGCGGCCGCCTCATCGATACGCTGGGACGGCGAGCGGTGATCGTGCCCTCGATGTTCGTGCAGGTGGCCGCGACCGGCGTGCTGGCGCTGCTCGGCGTGCTGGTGACGCGCACGAGCGCCACCCCCGTGCTCCCGGCGCTGTTCGTGGCCGGTCTGCTGGCCGGCGCCGCTCACGGCTTCCTCTACCCCGGGCTGGCCGCGCTCGTCACCGACACGACGCCCGACGAGCGCCGCGCCGCCGTGGTGGGCATCTTCAGCGCGATGTTCCTCGCCGGCTCGACGGTCGGGGCCTTCAGCTTCGGCTGGGTGGCGAACGCGCTCGGCTACGGCTCCATGTGGGCGGCGCTCACCGCGCTGCTGCTGGTCGGCTGCCTCGTCGCCCTCCGTCTTCCCGCGCCCGCCACCGTCCCGCGCCCCGCCTGAAAATGCGCCGGCTGGCCCGCCGGGGGCGCGCATATACTGACGGCCTGACGTGGGTCCCGGCGGCGACGGCGCCGGCGAAAGGACGTGGCGCATGACAGCGAGGACGCGGATCGCAGCCAGCGGACTCCTTGCGCTCCTGGTGGTGGTGGCCGGTCCCGACCGCGCCGACCTGGCGCCGGGCCGGGGACCGGAGCTCGCGCCACGGCCGGATGGGCCGCAGGAGGCCGAGGTGGTCGCCGTCATGATCGATCCGCGCACGCAGGCCCACACCGTGCTGCTGCAAGGCAAGCGTGACCGGCGACAGCTCGCGATGGCGATCGGCGCCGCCGAGGCGACCGGGATCGCGGTCCCGCTGCACGGCGTCACGCCGCCGCGGCCGCTGACGCACGACCTCTTCCTCACGCTCTTCGGCCGGCTCAAGGTCTCGCTCACACGAGTGGTGATCACCGACCTGCGCGACGACATCTACTACGCCGTGGTGCACCTCAGGAGTCACGGCGGCGAGCTGACGCTCGACTCGCGGCCGTCCGACGCCATCGCGCTGGCGATGCGGGCCCGCGCCCCGGTGCTGGTCGAGAACCGGGTCTTCGACAAGGGGGGGCTGGAGCTGCCCCGGGCCCGCCGCCCGCACATCTGATGTCGCGCCTGCCCGCCGACGACCTGCAGTGGGCGCTGCAGCGGAGGCTCGAGGACGTCTTCGCCAAGCTCGGGGAGAAGTTCGGCGACCTCACCGGGCGGATCGAGACCGAGATCCAGCCGAGCACCGCCTTCGAGGAGGTCGGCGGTCTGCAGCAGGCCAAGACGCTGCTGCGCGGGTTCGCCCTGGCGCTCAGCACCCCGGAGTCGTACACCCAGTGGGGCATCGCTCCGCCCAAGGGAGTCCTCCTCTACGGCCCGCCCGGCACCGGCAAGTCGAAGCTCGCCCGGGCGCTGGCCAGCTCCGCCGGGGCGATCTTCTATCACGTCAAGCTCCTGAACCTCACGTCGAAGTTCGGGGCCAACACCGGCGAGCTCCTGCAGGAAATCCTCCGGATCGCCGGCAGCGAGGGCCGCGCGGTGCTCTACCTCGACGAGGCCGAGGCGCTGTCGCTCGAGCACCTGCTGCCGCCGCCGGCCGCCCGCGAGGCCAGCGCCCGCCTGGTCGCCGCGCTGTGCGAGAAGCTCGACGGCCTGCCTCCGACCGGCCGGGTGCTCGTCGTGGGCGCCACCAGCCGCACCGACGCCATCGACTCCGAGCTGGTGGCGCCGGGCCGCCTGGACCATCTGGTCGAGGTGGCGCTGCCGGATGCGGACGCCCAGCGGGAGATCCTCGGGCTCATGAAGACGCGCACCGAGCGGAACGCCGGCCGGTCGCTGTTCGAGGCGATCGACGACCGCAAGCTGCTGCCCGTGATGGGGGGCATGAGCGGCGCGGACATCTCCGAGATCATCCAGCGGGCGCTGGAGACCAAGGTCCACCGTGCCGCCGAGGGGGTCGATCCGGGCCTGGTCTCGACCGAGGACCTGCTCGTCTCCATCGACGCCTACAAGCGCGTCCGCGGCGTCGTCGAGAAGATCCGCTACGGGCAGTACCTGTAGGCCGTGATCGCGTCGACGACGATCCGGGTCCGGTACCAGGAGACCGACTGCATGAAGGTCGTGTACTACGGCAACTACCTGACCTACTTCGAGGTGGGCCGGGTGGAGTTCCTGCGACAGCAGGGGCTGCCGATGTCGGAGGTCGACCGGAAGGTGCACCTGCCGGTGGTGGAGGCGACGGTGCGCTACGTGCGCCCGGCCCGTCTCGACGACCTGCTCGACGTCCGCTGCTGGATCAGCGAGCGCAGGCGGGCCAGCTTCCGCTTCGGTTACGAGATCCGGAACGCCGCCGGCGAAGCCGTCGCCACCGGCTCGACCCTGCACGCCTGCTGGGACCCGGCCACCGCCAAGATGATCGCGGTGCCGGACTGGCTGACGGCGATCATGCCGGCCGCCCCGCCGGAGGAACGGTCCGCGCGCGCCAGATGAGAAGTCTCTCATGCAGCGCGTCTTGGGTGTGGCAAGATCGCGGGCGGCGGGTATAATACGCAGTCGGTTCGCCCGACTATGATTGAAGTCCAGAACCTGACCAAGCAATACGGCTCGTTCACGGCCATCCGTGACGTGTCGTTCTCGGTCGCCCCGGGCGACATCGTCGGCTTCCTCGGCCCCAACGGCGCCGGTAAGTCGACGACCATGCGGATCCTGTCCTGCTTCATGCCGGCCTCCGGCGGCTCGGCCCGCGTCGCGGGCTACGACGTGTTCCGCGAATCGATGGAGGTCCGCCGGCGCATCGGCTACCTGCCGGAGAGCGTGCCGCTCTACAGCGACATGCGGGTGGGGCCGTATCTGGACTTCGTGGCCGAGGTCAAGGGCGTGCCGCGCTCGGCGCGCAAGCGGCGGGTCGCCGAGGTCATGGACCGCTGCCTGATCGCCGACGTGCAGAGCCGGCTGATCCGCAATCTCTCCAAGGGCTACCGGCAGCGGGTCGGCCTCGCCCAGGCCATCGTCAGCGATCCGCACGTGCTGATCCTCGACGAGCCCACCATCGGCCTCGATCCCCGGCAGATCGCCGAGATCCGCAGCCTCATCAAGTCGCTGGCCGGCGAGCACACCGTGATCCTCTCCACGCACATCCTCCCCGAGGTCTCGATGGTCTGCAGCGGGGTGGTGATCATCAACCAGGGCGCCATCGTCGCCCAGGGCCCGATCGACCGCCTGGTCGAGGAGTTCTTCCCGACCGCGCGGGTCGCCGTGGAGATCGCGGGCCCGCGACCGGCGGTGCTCGACGGCCTGCGGGCGATCCCGGGCGTGGTCCAGGTGGAGGACGGTGGCCCTGACCGCGACGGTCCGGCGCGCCTGGTGGTGGAGTCGGCGCGGGACCGTGACGTGCGGGGCGAGATCTTCCAGCTCGCGGCCCAGCAGAAGTGGAACCTGCTCGAGCTGCGGCCGGTGGGCATGACCCTCGAGGAGGTGTTCATGCGCATCGTGGCCGGCGAGGAGAGCGGGGCGGCGCCGGGCGAGGTCGCCGCGGGCGAGGCGGAGGTGCCGGCGTGAGGATCTGGCCCATCTACAAGAAGGAGCTCCGGCTCTACTTCACCTCCCCGGTGGCATGGGTCATCCTCACCATTTTTTTGGCCATCGCCGGGCTGTTCTTCTACGCGATCTTCGGGAACTTCACGCGGGTGTCGATGCAGATGGCGATGAACCCGATGGGGGGCCGGGACCTGAACGTCACCGACGCGGTCCTGCGGCCCCTCTTCGCCAACCTGAGCGTCATCCTGCTGCTGGTGATGCCCCTGGTGACGATGCGGCTGTTCGCGGAGGAGCGCCGCTCGGGGACGATCGAGCTGCTGCTCACGTATCCGGTGCGTGACGGCGCCGTCCTCATCGGCAAGTACCTGGCGGCCCTGACCCTGTACGCCACCATGATCGCCGGCACCCTGGCGTATCCGGCCATCGTGCTCTGGGTCGCCCGGGCCAGCGTGGAGTGGGGCCCGCTGCTCACCGGCTACATCGGCCTGCTCCTCATGGGCGGCATGTTCCTGGCGGTGGGGTTGTTCGCCTCCTCGCTGACCGAGAACCAGATCGTCGCCGCCGTGGTGACCTTCGGCATCCTGCTCATCTTCTGGATCATCGGCTGGACCGCGGAGTTCGCCACCGGCACGCTCGGCACCGTGCTCACGCACCTGTCGATCCTCGAGCACAACGACACGTTCGCCAAGGGCGTGCTCGACACCAAGGACGTCATTTACTATCTGAACTTCACGGCCCTCGCCCTGTTCCTCACCCTGCGCTCGCTCGAATCACGCCGGTGGAACGGCTGATGCTGCGCCGTCTGGGCGAGGCCGCGTTCTGGTTCGGGCTCGTGTTGCTGGCCGCCGCGGTGGTCCAGGGGCTCGGCGCCCGGTTCAGCTGGCCGATGATCGGGGCGCAGTGGGGCTGGCTGTGGTGGCCGCTCGTCATCGCGGGACTCGCCCTCGTCCTGCTCTCGTTCCTGCCGGCGTGGCGCGATCCCGCCAGGACGCTCGGCACGCGGGGCGTGCGCTATGGCTTCAACACCCTGGTGGCCGTGATCCTCGTCGTCGGCGTGATCGGCGTGGTGGAGGCGCTGTCGTACCGGCACAACGCGCGGCTGGACCTCACCGAGAACCGCCGTCACAGCGTGTCGCCCCAGACGATTCAGGTGCTGCAGAACCTCAAGGACCCGGTCAACGCCGTCGCCTTCTATCGCAGCGACCAGCCGGGCAAGCGGGTCATCGAGGACCTCTTCAAGCAGTACGTGCGTTACGGCGGGGACAAGTTCACCTGGAGGGTCGTGGATCCCGACCGGGATCCGACGCTGGCCCGGGCCCTGGGCGTCGAGAGCTACGGCACGACGATCCTCGAGGCGAAGGGCCGCACGGAGAAGGTGCTGGACGCCGACCAGGAAGAGAAGCTCACCAACGCCCTCGTGAAGGTGCTGCGGGAGGGCAAGCTGATCGTCTACGTCGTCCAGGGACACGGCGAGCCCGATTTGGCCAACACGGACCGTCCCGGGTTCAGCGAGGCCAAGGCCACCCTGGACCGGGCGAACTACGAGGTCAGGCCGCTGGTGCTGGCCCGTGAGGGCAAGGTGCCGGACGACGCGGCGCTGGTGATCCTGGCCGGGCCCCGCACGGACCTCCTGGGGCCGGAGATCGAGGCCCTCGACGCCTACCTCGGCCGCGGCGGCAAGCTGCTGGCCATGGTGAACCCGCCGTTCCCCGAGCGCAGCCAGCCGGAATCGCTGCGCAAGCTGCTCGACCGCTGGGGGCTGGGGCTGGGCGACGACCTCGTCATCGAGCTGAACCCGATCGGGCAGGTGTTCGGCATCGGTCCGCAGGTGCCGATCGTCCAGCAGTACGAGCCGCACCCGATCACTCGTGAGATGGGGAACGTCACGACGCTGTTCCCGCTCACGCGCAGCGTCCGGCTCGCCGAGACCCCGCCGGCCGGCGTCTCGCTCCAGCCGCTGGCCCGGACGACCCCGGACTCCTGGGGGGAAACCGACCGCCGGGCGCTGGAGCAGGGCCAGGCCAAGCCGGACGCGGCCGACCCGAAGGGCCCGCTCACCCTGGCGGCCGTGGCCACCAAGGACAAGACCCGCATCGTCCTGTTCGGCACGGCCAACGTCGCCGTCAACCAGTTCCTCAACGTTCAGGGCAACCCCGACTTCTTCCTGAACACCGTGGCCTGGCTGGCCGAGCAGGAGGACGAGATCTCCATCCGGCCCAAGGACACGAAGTCGACGCCGGTGTTCCTCAACGCCCAGCAGGCCCAGGCCGTCTTCTGGCTGCCCGTGGTCGTCCTGCCGGCCCTGGCGCTGGCGGGCGGGATCGTCACCGCCGTGCGCCGTCGCGCCGCCAAGTAGCGCCGTCCCGGATGCGCTGGCAGACCACGGCGATCCTGGCCCTGCTGTTCGTCCTCCTGGGCGGCTTCTACTACGTCTACGAGATCCGCATGGGACCCGAGCGGGAGGAAGCAGCCGCCCGCAAGGGCCGAGTTTTCAGCGCGGACACCAAGGACGTGACGGCTGTCGAGATCAAGCGCGCCGACGAGCTGGTGCGCCTGCAACGCGAGGGCGAGGCCTGGCAGGTCGTGGAGCCCGTGAAGGCGCCGGGCAGCCGCACGGCGGTGGACGAGCTGCTCGCCAGCGTCATGACGGCCAAGATCGACCGCGAGATCGACCCCGACCCGAAGTCGCTGGCCGACTTCGGGCTCGACAAGCCGGCCGCCGACCTCACGCTGACCCTGCAGGACGGCACGACGCTGGGCCTGCAGCTCGGCGCCAAGAATCCCACGGGAGTCTGGGTCTACGCGCGCGAGCGCGACAAGCCGGCCGTCTTCGTGCTGGGCGAGAGCGTGCTGCGCGATGCCACCCGCCCGGTCGACGACTTCCGCGACCGGACGATCCTGGCCTTCGATAGCAAGGAGGTCACCGGCTTCGAGATCGTCCTGCCCGACGAGACGCTGGCGGTGGAAGGGGAGCCGCGGGCGTGGCGGATCACCCGCCCGGTGCCGTTGCGCGCGGACAACGAGACGGTCAGGGAGTTCCTCGACAAGCTGGCTGGCCAGAAGGTGCGGGAGTTCGTGACCGAGGCGCCGGGCCGGCGCGACGTGTACGGCCTCGAGCGGCCGGTGCGCGTGACGATCCACAGCGGGAAGGACAAGGACCGGGTGAGCCGCACCCTGCTGCTCGGCAAGGTGGACCCTGCCAAGAAGGGCGTGTACGCCATGCGGGCCGGAGAGCCCGGCGTCATGCTGATACCCGAGGACGTCTACACCCAGGTCCCCAAGAACGTGGGGGTCCTGCGCAACAAGATGCTCGTCGAGATCGACCGCGACAAGGTCGCCCGCCTCGAGATCCGCAGCCCCAAGGGCGCCGTGACGGTCGGTCGGGAGAACGGGCAGTGGAAGATCGTCGCGCCCGAGGCGCTGGCGGCCGACCAGGTGGAGGTGGGCGCGGTGCTCGCCCGGCTCGCGGACCTCAGGGCCCAGGGGTTCCTGGGCGAGGACGCCGCCGCCGTGTCGCGGATCCTGCCGAAGCCCCAGGTCCGGGTCGCGGTGACCGACCTGGACGGGGCGGTCACCACCGTCGTGCTGGCGCCGTCACGGGAGACGCGAGGCGGCGCCCCCAGCGCCTACGCGGCCGTGGCGGGCCAGGGCCCCGTCGTCCTGGTCGAGGCCAGGCTGCTCGACGAGCTGGCCCGCTCGGCCAACGATCTGCGCGATCGGCGCCTGCTCGCCGAGCTCGAGCCGCGGGACGTCAAGCGGGTGCGGCTGCAGGCAGGCGGCCAGACGATGGTGCTGGAGCGCTCGGGGGACACGGACTGGCGCGTGCTGGAGCCGGCCAAGGGCGCGGCCAACGGATCCAAGGTCGACGACCTGCTCTTTTCCCTCCGGGCCCTCCGCTGGAAGGAGGTCGTCTCCCCCGAGGGCGAGGAGCCGGCCCGCTACGGCCTGGATGCGCCAACCCTGGAGGTGGGACTCTTCCGGGAGGACGGCGGTGAGATCGCCACCGTGCAGGTGGGCAAGCGGGACGACACCCTGGCCTACGTGCGGACCAAGGCGCGGCCGGCGGTCTACAGCGTCGAGAGTCGGATGCTGGGCCCGGCACCTAAAGTCCCAGACGACTTTCAGGGGTGATTTGATGTACATTCGTCCCGGATGCCGCGCGAGCTCTTCATCGTTGCCCGGGACCGGGCCGATCTGTACCGCTACCTGAGTCAAACCTTCGCCGCCGCCGAGAACGTCGAGGTGATCTGGGACCGTCGCGAGGGAGAGCGCCGCCGGATCTCCAACGGCGTCGTGCCCGAGCGCCGCCGGAAGGATCGGCGGCAGCGGCTCGGCGCCGAGGAGGACATCCGCGCCGTCGGCTACGCCTTTCTCGCGCTGGATTGACGCCCGACCTCCTGCGGTGGCGTGCTCGCGGAGGCTGGGGTAGCATGGCCCACGTGCCGCCGGCTGATCGCCTCTACGTGAAGCAGCTCGAGCTCGGACCGATGCAGAACTTCGTCTACCTGGTCGGGGACCCGATCGCCCGGCAATGCGTGGCGGTCGATCCCGCCTGGGAGATCGACACGATCGTCGACACGGCTGCGGCCGACGACATGACGCTCGTCGGCGCACTGGTGACCCACACGCACCAGGATCACGTCGGGGGCAGCCTGGCCTCGTGGGGGATGCCGGGGCGGATTCCCGGAGTGGAGGAGCTGCTGGCCCGGGTGCCGCTCAAGGTCTACGTGCACAAGGCCGAGCGCGAGTTCCTGCCGGGCCTCGGATCCGACCTGGTGAAGGTCGACAACCACGACACGCTGGACGTCGGCCGCCTGCGGCTGACCTTCCTGCACACACCCGGGCACACCCCCGGCTCCCAGTGCTTCCTGGTGGACGGCCGGCTCATCTCGGGCGACACGCTGTTCATCGGCTCCTGCGGTCGCACCGACCTGCCGGGCAGCGATCCGAGCGAGATGTACTATTCGCTCACCCAGCGACTGGGCGCGCTGCCCGACGACACCATGCTCTACCCCGGCCACAACTACGGCGGGCCGACGTCCACCATCGGGGCCGAGAAGCGGCAGAACCCGTTCATGCGCTTCGCCTCCCTGGGTGACTTCCTGCGCGTGATGGGGGGCGGCCGCGCCACCCGATCCTGACCGAATGATCTCCGGCCGCGACTTCGCCGTCCGGCTCGACCGCCACGGCTTCGACTTCTTCACCGGCGTGCCGTGCTCGCTGATCGAGGACCTCATCGCCGTGCTCGAGCGTGGCGAGCGAGCCCCCTACGTCGCTGCGGTGCGCGAGGACGCGGCGGTCGGCGTGGCGGCCGGCGCGTGGTTCGGCGGCCGGCGGCCGGTCGTGCTGATGCAGAACTCCGGCCTCGGGACCAGCCTCAACGCCCTGGCGTCGCTCTCGCTGATGTACGGGCTGCCGGCACTGCTCATCGTGACGTGGCGCGGCTTCGGCGGCAAGGACGCTCCCGAGCACCTGCTCACGGGCGAGATCTCCCCCCGGCTGCTGGAGCTGCTCGGCGTGCCGTACCGTGTGCTGGCCGCCGACGCGCTCGACGCCGACCTGGCCTGGGCGGCCGCCGAGATGGACGCCCGGCTGTCGCCCGTCGCGCTGCTGGTCCCGCCGAAGATCGTCGAGACGGGTGCCGCGGGCACCCACGGTGTCGCGGCGGCCACCGGCGGCGCCACCCGGATGGCGCCGCCGCCGGCGCCCGACGAGCCGTTGCCTCCGGCGAGCATGCCGCGCCTCACCGCGCTGGGCATCGCGCTCAAGGCGGCCGGCGAGGATCCCGTCGCCCACGCCAACGGCTACATCTGCCGGGAGAGCTTCTCGCTGGCGGACCGGTCCCAGAGCTTCTACATGATCGGCTCGATGGGCCTGGCGCCCGCCATCGGGCTGGGTCTGGCCCTCGCCCGGCCTGGCCGGCGCGCCATCGTCTTCGACGGCGACGGCAACCTGCTGATGAACCTCGGCGTCCTGGCCATGATCGCCGCCCAGCGGCCGGCCAACTTCCTCCACCTCGTGTTCGACAACGAGGTCTACGGCTCCACCGGCAACCAGGCCTCGCTGTCGCGCGCCGTGCGCCTGGACCGCCTGGCGGCGGCGGCCGGCTTCGCCACGGCAGTGGCCGTCACCGAGCCGTGGGCCCTGGAGGCCGCGCTCCAGGCTGCCGTGGCCGCCGACGGCCCCCACTTCGTCCTCGTGAAGGTCACGGCCGAGGAGGCCGACGTGCCGCGCATTCCCTATCCGCCCGCCGCGCTCCGGGATCGCTTCCGGACCGCCGTCCTGGAGGCCTGATGCGGCCCACCACCCGGCTGCGCCGGCTAGTGACGCGACCCGAGCTGGCCTTCCTCGTGGAGGCGCACGACGGGATCTCGGCCCGCATCGCCGCCGAGGCCGGGTTCGAGGCCGTCTGGGCCAGCGGCCTCACCATGTCGGCCTCGTTCGGCGTGCGCGACAACAACGAGCTGTCGTGGTCGCAGGTGGTGGACCACGTGGGCTTCATGGCCGACGCGGCGGCGGTGCCGGTCCTGGTCGACGGTGACACCGGCTACGGGAATTTCAACAACATGCGGCGCCTCGTGCGCAAGCTCGAGCAGGCCGGCGCGGCCGGGGTCACCATCGAGGACAAGCTGTTCCCCAAGACCAACTCGTTCCTGCGGTCCGAGCAGCAGCCGCTGGCCGAGATCGAGGAGTTCTGCGGCAAGATCAAGGCCGGCAAGGACAGCCAGGTCGACTCCGACTTCGTGCTCGTCGCCCGGGTGGAGGCCCTGATCGCGGGCTGGGGGCTGGCCGAGGCGATGCGGCGGGCGGAGGCCTATCACCTGGCCGGCGCCGACGCCATCCTGATCCACAGCCGCCAGTCGAGCGCCGCCGAGATCTTCGCCTTCCTCGACGCCTGGGCGAACCGGTCGCCGGTGGTGCTGGTGCCGACGAAGTACTGGCGCACGCCGACGGCCGAGTATCGCGCTCGCCGGGTCAGTGCGGTGGTGTGGGCCAACCACCTGCTGCGGGCGGCCATCGTGGCGATGCAGGCGACGGCGCGCCGGCTGCACGAGGACGAGGCGCTGATCGACATCGAGCCCCAGGTGGCCCCCCTCCCCGAGGTGTTCCGGCTGCAGGGCGACGAGGAGCTGGAGCAGGCCGAGCGCCGCTACCTGCCGGCCGCACCCGAGACGCCGCTGTCGGCGGTGATCCTGGCCGCCGGCGCGGCCGCCGATTTCGGCGGGCTCACCGCGGCGGTGCCCAAGGCCATGCTCAAGGTGCAGGGCCGCCCCATCCTGGCCCGGTTGCTCGACGACCTCGGCCACTTCGGCTGCCGTGCCGTCACCGTGGTGCGCGGCGAGCACGCCGAGGCGGTGAGCGCCGCCGGCGCCCGCCTCGTCGACAATCCCGACTTCGCGACGACGGGGGAGGCGTACTCGCTGGCGCTCGCCGAGGCGGCGCTCGTGCCCGGCACGCTCCTGGCCTTCGGCGACATCGTGGTCAAGCGCCACATCGTGCAGGCGCTGCTCGAGGAGGCCAGCGAGGGGATCACGCTGTCGGTGGACAGCGCCCTGGCGGGCCAGGCGGTGGCCGATCGCGTCCGGGGCAGCCGCGCCGACGCCGGCCGCTTCAGCTTCGAGCCGGTCCGGCTCGAAGCTATCGGCGATCCGGTCGCCGTCGAGGACAGCCACGGCGCCTGGATCGGCCTGTTGCACCTCGGCCCCGCGGGGGCGGCGTGGCTGCGCGAGGCGATCGGCCAGGCGCGTGCCGACGGCACGCTGGCCCGGGCCCGGCTCGCGGATCTGCTCACGGGCGTGCTGGCCGGAGGCCGGCCGGTGACCGTCGTGTACACCCGGGGCGGGTGGGTGAACGTCAACAACCTCGCCGACCTGATCGACGCCAGCGGGATCTGACCCGCGGCACGCCGGGGCCAGCGACGCGGGTTTGGCCATTCCCGGGCGGCGTGTCATAGTCGGTGCCGTGAGTGATCGCGCGCGGTGAAGAACTGGCTGAAGGTCCGCTTCATCGCCGGGATCTTCGTCACCCTGCCGGCCATCGCGACCGCCTGGATCCTGTGGATCTTCTGGAACTGGATCGACGACCGCTTCGCGCCGATCTACGAGGGGATCCTCGGGCGTCCGGTCTCGGGCTGGGGGCTCGGATTCCTCACCGCCGCCGCCATCATCCTGCTGATGGGCATCATCGCCCGCAACGTCGTCGGGCGGCGGATCCTGTCGTTCGGCGACAAGATCCTCTATCGGGTTCCGGTGTTCCGGCTCCTCTACCCCTCGATCAAGATGCTGATCGATTCCTTCTCTCCCGAGCGCCGGGGCTCCTTCAAGGCCGTGGTGCTCGTGCAGCATCCTCGCGAGGGCACCTGGGCCTTCGCCTTCGTCACGAGCGAGCTGACGCTGGAGTCGCCGGCCGGCAAGGGCGAGATGGTCACCGTCTTCGTGCCCACCAACAATCTCTACCTGGGCGACGTGGTCGTCGTGCCGCGCACCGACGTGATCTTCACGGGCCTGACGGTGGAGGAGGGCCTGCGGGTGATCCTCTCGGCCGGGACCGCCACGCCCACGCGCCTGCCGCGCCTGTGATCCGGCGCGGGCGTTCGGCCGTCCCGCGCCTGGCGCGCCTCACCGCGGCAGCGTCATCGCCCACTCGGTGAGGGCCCCGTGGAGGGCCTGGAGTCCCCCCGCGAAGAAGTGATCGGCGCCGTCGATCGTCGCGAGGGTGGCCTCCGGCCATGCTCGTGCCAGGCCGGCC
>Ga0299913_10000467_pt1 | contig 25926 bp, 21 predicted proteins | sample RVTome_9_FD_201360 | JGI IMG/M metagenome (GOLD analysis project Ga0299913, IMG submission 201360) | Soil microbial communities from uranium-contaminated site in the Upper Colorado River Basin, Wyoming, United States - RVT155D38 (version 2) ... | reverse complement strand
GCGCCTTCTTCAGCGGCGGCGCCTTGGGGGCCTTCTTGGCGGGCTTGGCGACCGGAGCCGCCTCGGCCGTCGTCGGCTCCGCGGCGGCGGCCGGTTCCTGCGCGTCCGGAGCTTCGTCGGCTTCGCCCACGTTCCCGCTGGGCGCGGCGTCCGCCTCGGCCGCTCCCGGCTGGGGATCCCCGGCCTCCCGAGCCGCGGTCTCGGCGGCTGGCGGTTCGGGCCCTGCCTCGGCGGCGGGCTGGGGAGTCGGCTCGGCGGCCCCCTCGTCGGGGACCCCGGTGGCGGTGCGGGTCTCGTGAGCGTCGCTCATGGCGGGGGCATGTTAAAGGCCGGGCGCTCGGAAGCAAAGCGCCCGGGACGAAGCCCGGGCGTCATGATCGACTTGGTGCCGAAGGCCGGACTCGAACCGGCACGGGTTGCCCCACACGCCCCTCAAGCGTGCGCGTCTACCAATTTCGCCACTTCGGCTCCGTTCTCTCCACCCCGTCGCGGTGCGCGATCCTATCAGTTGGACCCGCCGTCCTGCTCGTCGTCGGCGGCTGCGGGGGCGCTGGTCTCCTCGCCCTCCGGGGCCCCGTCCTCGGCTCCGGTGGCCGGTGTGCTCTCCTCCGCGGCGGCCGGGGCCTCGGTGGCCGGGCCCTGGCCGACCGGGATCTCCTCGGCCTCTCCCGCGGGCTCCTGGATCGGGGCAGGCGCGCCCGGCAGGCCCTGGAGGACCGGGTCGCGGCCGCCGGTGCGGATGAAGCCGATCGCCATGGTGGTGAAGATGAAGGCGACGAACGAGGCGACGGTCAGCTTGTGGAGCAGAGTCGTCGCGCCGCGGGCGCCGAAGGCGGCCTGGGTGCCGCCGCCGCCGAAGACGGAGAGGTCCGCCCCCTTGCCCTGCTGCAGCAGGACCACCAGGATGAGGAAGATGCAGACGACGATATGGATGATGCTGAGTAGGACGAGCACGGCGTGGGACCTCCGAACGTCACGGCCCCTGGTCGGGCGGAGGCCCGGCCTCAGGAAGAGCCGTAAACGCCAATGATAGCGAGGAAGCCTTCCGGGTCAAGGCTGGCGCCTCCGACGAGGAAGCCGTCGAGGTCCGGCCCGGCCGCCAGCTCGGCGGCGTTGCCGTGCTTGACCGAGCCGCCGTAGAGGATGCGACAGGCCGCCGCGACCTCCGCGCCGCGCAGGTCGGCGAGGGTCCCGCGCAGGAAGGCGTGGGCCCCCTGCGCGGTCTCCGGCGTCGCCGTCTCGCCGCTGCCGATCGCCCAGACCGGCTCGTAGGCGAGCGCGAAGCGATCGACGCCCTCCGGCAGGGCGGTGCGCAGCTGCCGGTCGACGACCTCGTGGGTGCGCCCGGAGGCACGTTCCGCGCGCGTCTCGCCGACGCAGATCAACGGCAGGAGCCCGTGGCGCCGCGCAGCCGCGGCCTTGCGGCCCACCAGCTCGTCGCTCTCCCCGTGGTCGTGGCGGCGCTCGCTGTGACCGCAGAGCACCCAGCGGCATCCCACCGCCGCCAGCTGCGCGCCCGAGACGTCGCCGGTGTGCGCCCCGGAGTCGTCGGCGTGCAGGTCCTGCCCGCCGCAGCCCGCGGCGGTGCCGGCCAGCTCGGAGGCCACCGCGGGGAGCAGAGGGAAGGAGGGGAAAAGGACGACCTCGGCGCCCAGGGTCTCGACCCGCGGCGCGAACGTCCGGCAGTACGCGACCGCCTCCTCGGGCAGGAGGTGCATCTTCCAGTTGCCGCCCACCAGCGGCCGCCGGCTCACGACGGCCTCTCCAGGGCCGCGACCCCGGGCAGACGCTTGCCGGCGAGGAGCTCCAGCGAGGCGCCGCCGCCGGTGGAGACGTGGGAGATCTTCCCTTCCAGGCCGGCCCGGTGGACGGCGGCGACCGTCTCGCCCCCGCCGACGACCGTGTAGGCGGGGGACTCCGCGACCGCGCGTGCGACCGCCAGGGTGCCGGCGTCGAACGGCGGCTTCTCGAAGACTCCCATGGGCCCGTTCCAGAGCACCGTGCCGGCCTCGGAGAGCGCGACGCGCACGCGCTCGCCAAAGGCCGGTCCGACATCGACCGCCATCGTGCCCGCCGGCACCTGGTCCACGGCGACGGTCTCGATGCGGGCGGGGTCGGTCAGGTCGTCGGTGACGACCAGCTCGTGCGGCAGGAGGATCTCGAGGCCGCGCTCCTCAGCGCTGCGCAGGATCCCGGCCGCCATCTCGACGCGGTCCTGCTCGACGAGCGAACGGGCCATGTCGTAGCCGAGCGCGGCGAGGAAGGTGTTGGCCATGCCGCCGCCCAGGGCCAGCAGGTCGAGCCGCGGCAGCAGGTTCTCCAGGGTGTCCGCCTTGCCCTCGATCTTGGCGCCGCCGACCACCGCGGCGAAGGGGCGCTGCGGGTCGGCGAGCAGCCGGGTCAGAGCCTCGACCTCGCGGACCAGGAGGCGCCCGGCGGCCTTGCGGGCCATGCGCTCGGGCACCCCGACGACGGAGGCGTGGGCGCGGTGGGCGGTGCCGAAGGCGTCGTTCACGTAGGCGTCGGCAAGGGTCGCGAGCTCGTCGGCGAAGCCTGGATCGTTGGCCTTCTCCCCGGCGTGAAAGCGGAGGTTCTCGAGCAGGCAGGCCTGGCCCGGCGCCAGAGCCTCCACCGCCTCCCGCGCCGGCGCGCCGACGCAGTCGGCGGCGAAGCCGACCGGGGCCCCGAGAAGGCGGCCGAGCTCCGCGGCGATCGAGCGCAGGCTGAAGGCCGGATCGGGAGCTCCCTTCGGCCGGCCGCAGTGCGAGCACAGGGCGACCCGGGCGCCGGCGGCCAGTAGCTCCTCGAGGGTCGGCAGCGCCGCCTCGAGCCGGGCCGTGTCCATGACGCGGCCGTCTTCCAGCGGCACGTTGAAGTCGACGCGCACCAGGACCCGCGAGCCGTGGAGGCTCGACGGGTCGAGGTCGTCCAGGGTGTAGAGAGCGTTCACGCCATCCTCCGGGTCATCCGGTCTCCGCGCCACGGGACGCGGCCAGGGCGACGAGGTCGGCCAGCCGGCTGGCGTGGCCCCACTCGTTGTCGTACCACGCCACGACGCGGAGCAGGGAGCCCGTGGCGCGGGTCAGCGGCAGGTCGACGATCGCCGACTCCCCGCGACCGAGGAAGTCACTCGACACCAGCTCCTCGTCGCTGACCGCCAGGACGCCCGCGAGCTCGCCGTCCGCCGCTTCGCGAAACAGCGCGTTCACCTCGTCGACGGTCACCGGGCGCCGCAGCTGCGCAACCAGGTCGATGAGCGAGACGTTGGGCGTCGGCACCCGCACGGCGAACCCCTCGATGCGCCCGGCGAGATGGGGGAGCACGCGCTCGAGGGCCGCGACCGCGCTGGTGGTGGTCGGGATCATGTTGATGGCCGCGGCCCGCGCCCGCCGGGGGTCCGCGTGCGGCGCGCCGAGCAGGCGCTGGTCGTTGTTGTAGCTGTGCACGGTGTCGAGCATGGCGCTCTCGATGCCGAAGGCGCGGTCGAGCAGCCAGGCCACCGGCGCCAGACAGTTGGTCGTGCAGGAGGCTCCCGAGAGGAGACGGTGGCGCGCCGGGTCGTAGCAATCGTCGTTGACGCCGAGGCAGATCGTCAGGTCGACGTCCTCGGCGTTGGCCGAGACGATCACACGCTCCACCCCGTCCTGCAGGTGCCGCTCGGCACACTCCCGCGTCTTGCACTGACCGGTGGCGTCGACCACGATCCGGGCGCCGGTGCCCGTCCACGGAATGTCCGCTGGGTCCTCCTCCTGGAAGGCGGCCACCGCACGGCCGTCGATCACCAGGCGCGAATCCTCCGCCGAGACCGTCCCCGGGTAGGCGCCGTGCAGGCTGTCGCGGGCGAGCAGCCGTGCCAGCTGCTGGGCGCTGCCGAGGTCGTTGACCGCGACCAGCTCGAGGCCGGGCCGACTCCGCGCGATGCGGGCCACCGCGCGGCCGATGCGGCCGAGGCCGTTGATGGCGAACGGGATCGGCATGCTGCGCGGATGGGTAGAGAGAAACGGCGTCCAGCCTCGGACGCCGCCGGCAGTCTAGCAGAGCGCCGGCGGCGGGCCGGTGTACCGCGGGCCGGTGCGTAGAATCGCAGTGTGGAGAGAACCCCTCCCCTGGTGCTGGGGATCGAGACCTCGTGCGACGACACGGCGGCCGCCGTGCTCGACGGGGCGGGCCGCGTGCTCTCGTCGGTGGTGTCGAGCCAGCTCGCCGCCCACCGGCCGTTCGGCGGGGTGGTGCCCGAGATCGCCGCGCGCGAACACCTGGCGAACTGGCCGCAGGTGGCGGCGGAGGCGTTCGCAGGCGCCGGCGTCGAGCTGCCGGAGGTCGGGGTGGTGGCGGCCACTCGCGGGCCGGGCCTCATCGGCTGCCTGCTGGTCGGCCTCTCGCTCGGGCGGTCGCTGGCCTGGGCCCTGGGACGGCCGTTCCTCGCCATGCACCACCTCGAGGGCCATCTCTACTCGCCGTTCATGGCGCTCGACGGCGCCCCGGCGGCTGCGGTGCCGGAGCGCTTCACGGGGCTGGTGGTCTCCGGCGGCCACACGAGCCTCTACGAGGTCGAGGGAGCCGCCGTCGACACGGTGGCCGAGACGCGCGACGACGCCATGGGCGAGATCTTCGACAAGATCGGCAAGCGCCTCGGGCTTCCCTACCCGCAGGGGCCGCGGGTCGACGAGCTGGCCGAGCTCGGCGAGCCCTCGCGCTGCCCGCTGCCGGTGGCCACCTGCAGCGACGGGGCGCTGGACTTCTCCTATTCGGGGCTGAAGAGCAGCGCCCTGTTGGCCATCGAGGCGCTCGAGGGCCGCGGCGTCGCGACCGACCTGTCGACGGGAGAGCCGGCGACGGAGATGCTCCACCTGCTGGCCGGGTTCCGCAAGGCCGCAGTCGATCAGGTGCTCGATCGGCTGGGGCGGCTTCACGAGCAGGGGCCGCTCGACGTCGTCGCCGTCTCCGGCGGCGTGGCCGCCAACCGGCTGCTGCGCCGGGAGCTGGTCGCGTGGGCCGAGGCGGAGGGCGTCGACCTGCGGCTCGTCCCCCTCTCGCTTTCCGGCGACAATGCGGCGATGATCGCGCACGCCGCGCTCCTGCGGCACCGCCGCGGCGAGCGCGACGACCCCCTGGCGGCCGAGGCGGCGAGCCGCCTGCCCGTCTCCTCCCCCGCACGCCCCCCTTCGGAGCCGACCGCTTGAAGCCGCACCAGCGCATTCGCAACTTCTCGATCGTCGCCCACATCGACCACGGCAAGTCGACGCTGGCCGACCGCATCCTCGAGCTCACCGGCGCGGTCTCCGGGCGGGACATGACCGACCAGGTGCTCGACGACATGGACATCGAGCGCGAGCGCGGGATCACCATCAAGGCGCGGGCGGTGCGGCTCGACTACCGGGCGCGCGACGGTCAGAGCTACGTCTTCAACCTGATCGACACCCCGGGCCACGTCGACTTCAGCTACGAGGTCTCGCGCAGCCTCGCGGCCTGCGAGGGGGCGTTGCTGGTGGTCGACGCGGCGCAGGGGGTGGAGGCGCAGACGCTGGCCAATGCCTATCTCGCGGTGGACGCCAGCCTCGAGCTGGTGCCGGTGATCAACAAGATCGACCTGCCGTCGGCCGATCCCGAGCACGTCGCCGAGCAGATCGAGCAGGTCGTCGGCATCGACGCCTCGACGGCGCTCAAGGTCTCGGCCAAGCGCGGCGACGGAGTGGAAGAGGTGCTCGAGCGCATCGTCTCGGCGATCCCGCCGCCCGAGGGCGATCCGGAGGCGCCGCTCAAGGCCCTGCTCTTCGACTCCTGGTACGACTCCTACCGCGGGGTGGCCTGCCTGGTGCGCGTGATCGACGGCGCGGTCGAGCCCGGCGACCGCATCCGGCTGATGGCGTCGGGACGCACCTACGAAGTCGACGAGATCGGTACCTTCCGCCCCAAGCCGACGCCGGTCGAGCGGCTGTCGGTGGGTGAGGTCGGTTACGTGTACGCCGGCATCAAGGACCTCATCCAGGCCCAGATCGGCGACACCATCACCCACGACAAACGGCGGACCGCCAAGGCCTTTCCCGGCTTCCAGGAGGTCAAGCCGATGGTCTTCGCGGGTCTCTTTCCGGTCTCCTCGGAGGCCTACGAGGACCTGCGCGACGCCCTCGAGAAGCTGCGCTTGAACGACGCCTCCTTCAGCTTCGAGGCGGAGAGCTCGACCGCGCTCGGCTTCGGCTTCCGTTGCGGCTTCCTGGGCCTGCTGCATCTCGAGATCATCCAGGCGCGGCTCGAGCGCGAGTTCGACCTCGACCTCATCACCACCGCGCCGGGGGTGCGCTACCGCGCCTACACCACGGACGGCGGCATGACAGAGATCGCGATCCCGGCCCAGCTGCCCGACCCGGTCCGGCTCGACCGCATCGAGGAGCCCTACATCCAGGCCACGATCATCACCCGCTCCGACTTCGTCGGCGGCATCCTGGCGCTGGCCGAGGAGCGCCGCGGCGAGCAGCGTCGCCTCGAATACCTGGCGAGCGACCGCGTGCTCATCGAGTACGACCTGCCCCTGGGCGAGGTGATCCACGACTTCTACGACCGCTTGAAGTCGGCCTCGAAGGGCTACGCCTCCTTCGACTACCACCTCTCGGGCTACCACCGGAGCCCGCTGGTCAAGCTGGACATCCTCATCAACGGCGAGCCGGTCGACGCGTTCTCGATGATCGTTCATCGGGACAAGGCGTACGGTCGCGGCCGCCAGCTGGCCGAGAAGCTGAAGGAGATCATCCCCCGCCAGCTCTTCGAGGTGGCGATCCAGGCCGCTATCGGTCACAAGGTGATCGCGCGCGAGACCGTGCGGGCGATGCGCAAGAACGTCATCGCCAAGTGCTACGGTGGCGACATCACCCGCAAGCGCAAGCTGCTCGAGAAGCAGAAGGAGGGCAAGCGGAGGATGAAACGGGTGGGCAAGGTCGACATCCCGCAGGAGGCCTTCCTGGCGGTCCTGCGGGTCGACGAGTAGGCCGGCCTGAGTCGATGAAGAAACCCCGCTTCGCTCCGCAGCTGCTCGCCCTCCTTCTGGGCACCGTTCTGGGGATCGTCGTGCTGGAGGCGGGCCTCCGCTGGCTGGGCCAGCCGCGGCGCTTCCGGTCGACCAGAGTGGACGAGACGTACCGTGTGCCTTTTCACCAGCCCGCGGTCCGCCGCCTGCCGATGAGCGGCTCGGGGCCTCGCTTCCGCGTCCTGGTGGTCGGCGATTCGTTCACCTGGGGCGGTGGCGTGCTGGTCGAGGACAGCTACCCGCGGCGGCTCGAGCGACGCCTCTGGGCCGCCTCGTTGCCGGTGCGGATCGAGGTCGACGTGCTCTCCCGGCCCGGCTGGGGCACGGTGACCGAGGCCGCCGTCCTGGCCGGCCGCTGGGACCAGCTGGACCCGGACCTCCTCGTCGTCGGCTACGTCCTGAACGATCCCCTGCCGCCGTCGGGCGCGGAGCACGATCGGTTGACGGAGCCGCTCCGGCGTCGACGCCCGGAGCCGGGGTGGATGCGCTGGCTCTACCGCCGCAGCTTCCTCTTCGACCTCGTATGGGACCGCCTGGAGAACACGCGGCAGCGGCGCGCGTATCGCGACCACTACGAGCTCCTGCACAGCTCCGAGCACCCCGCCTGGAAACGGACTCGCGTGGCGATGAAGGCGATGGCGGATCTGGCCAGGGACGACGGAGTCCCGGCGGTTCTGGTGATCTTCCCCGTCTTCGACTTCGAGCGTCCGGAGACGTACGCCTACGCCGACGTCCACCAGATCGTGCGGCGCGCGGCTCACCGGGCCGGCTATCGGGTGCTCGATCTGCTGCCGACCTACCGTGGCGTCGAAGGTCGTCGCCTGCCCGTGGTGCCCTTCACGGACGCCCACCCGAACGAGCTCGCGCACCGCCTGGCGGCCGAGTCGATCGCGCGGTTCCTGCGCCGGGAGCGTCTGGTGCCGACCGGCGCGCCGCCGGCCGCCGGTGAGCCGGAAACACGACCGCCGCCCGCTCCGTAGGAGAAGATGTTTCCCGAGAGGCGGCCCGTCGGGGCCGCCGCGACCCCGCAGAGAACGGAGGGAGGATCCATGCTGAATCGATGGACTGGCGTCCTGCTGGCCGCCGCGTTGCCCTGTGCGGCCCCGGCGCTGGCCGCCGACCCGCAGGCCGCGCGCGCCGCCATTCTCGAGCGCGCCGACGCGCTCGCCGCGGACACGGAAGGCCGCTCCGAGAGCGAGCGGCTGGCCGAGTTCCTGGAGATCTACTTCGACTGGGCGATGAACGAGTTCCCGGAGTTCGCCACCTACATCGGCCACCCGGGCGACCATGGGCGGTGGACGGACGGCTCGCTCGAGGCGGTGCGCCGGCGCCAGGGCGACACCGAGCGCGCGCTCGAGGTGCTTCGCGGCATCGACCGCGGCGAGCTCGAGGGCGAGGACCGCCTCAACTACGACCTGCTGACGCAGGATCTGGAGGACAGCGTCGCCGGCTTTCGGTTCGACGACGAGTTCCTTGTGCTCTCCCAGCTCGGGGGTGTCCACCAGAACGTTTCCCAGATGGCCGCCATCATGCCGACCGCGGACGTTGCGGGCTACGAGGACCTGCTCTCCCGCCTGCGCGGCGTGGGCAGGCTCGTGGACGACGACATCGCCCTCATGCGCATGGGCCTCGAAGAGGGTGTGACGCCGCCCCGGGTGACCCTGCGCGACGTCCCCCAGCAGGTGGGGAACCTGTTGGCCGCCGAGCCGCTCGAGAGCCCCCTGCTGCAGAAGTTCACCGAGTTCCCGTCGTCGATCTCCGAGGCCGAGCAGGAGCGCCTCAGCGGCGAGGCGGTGGCGGTCTACGAGGAGGTCCTGGCGCCTTCCTACGGCGAGCTCCACGACTTCCTGGTCGACGAGTACCTGCCGGGGAGTCGCGAGTCGATCGCCATGCGCGATCTGCCGGATGGCGAGTCCTGGTACGGCTATCTGGCCCGCCAGTACACGACCACCGAGCTCACCCCCCGTGAGATCCACGATATCGGGCTCGCCGAGGTGGCACGCATCCGCGCCGAGATGGACCGGGTGATCGCCGACTCCGGCTTCGAAGGCTCGTTCGAGGAGTTCACAGACTTCCTGCGCACCGATCCGCAGTTCTACTTCGAGACCGCGGAGGAGCTCCTGGTGGCCTATCGCGACATCGCCAAGCGCGCCGACCCCGAGCTCATCAAGCTCTTCGGGACCCTGCCGCGCCAGCCCTACGGCGTGGTGCCGGTGCCCGAGTTCATGGCCGAGCAGCAGACGACGGCCTATTACCAGCCCGGCTCCCTGGAGGCCGGTCGCCCGGGCCAGTTCTTCGCCAACACCTCGAAGCTGGACACCCGTCCCAAGTGGGAGATGGAGGCCCTGACCCTGCACGAGGCCGTTCCCGGGCACCACCTGCAGATCGCTCTGCAGCAGGAGATCGAGGACCTCGCCTGGTTCAGGCGCTTCGGCGGCTACACGGCCTTCATCGAGGGCTGGGGCCTCTACTCCGAGAGCCTGGGCGACGAGATGGGCTTCTACCGGGATCCGTACTCGAAGTTCGGCCAGCTCACCTACGAGATGTGGCGCGCCATCCGCCTGGTCGTCGACACCGGCATGCACTCGCTGGGCTGGAGCCGGCAGGAGGCGATCGACTACTTCAAGGCCAACACCGGCAAGACCGAGCACGACATCGTGGTCGAGGTGGACCGCTACATCGTCAATCCCGGCCAGGCGCTGGCCTACAAGATCGGTGAGCTCAAGCTCCAGGAGCTCCGCGCCTGGTCCCAGGAGCAGCTCGGGGACGCCTTCGACGTCCGCGCTTTCCACGACGAGGTGCTGGGCAACGGGGCCCTGCCGCTGTCGGTGCTGGAGACCCACATCCACGAGTGGGTGGCGGCGACGCTCGAGGCGATGCAGAAGACCTGACGCCGGTCCGTGCTGCGTGGCGGCGGCCGGGGTGCCCGGCCGTCGCCCGTCTATCCCGGCCCCGCAGCCCGTCCGGACCGCAGCGCACGGCGGTGGCTCCCCCACTCCTGCCGCGACTGGCCGTAGAGTTCGACGGTGACTCCGAAGGGCGGGAGGATTGCCCGACGGCCCAGGGGGCCCGAGCCGAGCTTGTGCGCCACCGCGATCGAGGCGACGTTGCCCGGCTCGATGCAGTGGACGACCGCGCTCCATCCCAGCGCGTCGAAGGCCCAGTCCATGCAGGCCGCGGCGGCCTCGACGGCGTAGCCGCGCCGCTGGAAGGCCGGCGCGATGCTCCACGCGATCTCGTGGCCCGGCCAACCCTCCGGGTACCACGGACCGACGTACCCCGCCCAGCGGCCGCTCTCCTTGTCGATCACGGTGAAGAGCCCGAAGCCCCGCAACGCCCAGCACCCGACGAACGAGGCCATCGCCCGCCAGGTACCGGCCCGGCACTTGACGCCGCCGATGAAACGGGTCGTCTCCGGATCCGCCAGGAAGGCGGCCCAGTCGTCGAGGTCCCGCTCTTCGGGCGGGCGCAAGAAGAGGCGGTCGGTCTCCAGCGTCGGCAGTGTGTCGGGGGACATGTCGGAGCCTCCACCGGCCCGTGGGGTCGATGATCCGGGTCGCGAGTCTGACCGCTTCGCCGGAGATCGGCACGAGCGTCGCTGCTGAGGTTATCCTTGTCGTCCTGACCGACGACCGGCCCGCGCTCGTGCCGGTCGGCCGGCGTGGCTCGCGACCGCATGGACCACTCCCCCGCTTCCGCCGACTTCGACGCCCTGGTGGTCGGCGGCGGCCCCGCGGGAGCGACCGCCGCCCGCCAGCTCGCCCTGCGCGGCCGCCGCGTCGCCCTGTTCGAGAAGGAGCGCTTTCCCCGCTTCCACGTCGGTGAATCCTTCCTGCCGCGAACCATGATGCTGCTGCGCCAGCACGGGCTGGGCAAGCGCGTCCAGGCCCTGCCGCAGGTCGAGAAGCGAGGCGCGCAGTTCCTCATCGGAGACGGCTCGGCCGGCAACGACTACTGGTTCAAGACCGCCCTGGTCCACGAGACCGAGGACGACACCTTCAACGTCGAGCGGTCCCTGTTCGACCGGGAGCTGCTGGATGCCGCCCGCGAGGAGGGGGTCGAGGTCCGCGAAGGGGCGCGGGTCGAGAGCATCGAGCGGCTGGCCGACGGGGATGTGGCGCTGCGCGTCGGCGACGCCCTCTATACCGGCCGCGTCCTGGTGGACGCGAGCGGGCTGTTCACCCATCTGGGACGGCACTTCGCGCTGCGCCGTGTCCATCCGAAGCTCAGGAACGTCGCGTACTACGGCCATTTTCACGATGTCGAGCGGCGGCCGGGGATCGAAGGGGGCTTCGTCACGATCGTCATGTGCGAGGAGGGATGGTTCTGGATGATCCCGCTCAACGACGAGGTCACCAGCATCGGGCTGGTGATGGAGGAGAGCCACGCGCGCAGGACCGGCGTTCCGCCCAAGGAGAGGCTGCACTGGGGCATCCGCAACTGCCCGGTGGTCGCCGAGCGCTGCCGCGGCGCCCGACACCCCGAGCAGACCTACATCACCGCCGACTACAGTCACAGCTGCCGGCCCTACTCCGGTCCCGGGTTCTTCCTCATCGGCGACGCCGCCACCTTCATCGATCCCATCTTCTCGACCGGTGTGACGCTCGGCATGATGACCGGGGAGCGTGCTGCGCTCCTGATCGACGAGATGCTCGACGGCCGACTGACGGCGCGGCGGGCGCGACGGCGGTACCGGCGCTTCATCCGTGGCTCCACGCGGCCCTACTTCCGCATCGTCGAGGCCTACTACGACCACTCGTTCCGGGAGCTGTTCCTGCACGGCCAGGGTCCGTTCGAGCTGCATCGCGCGGTGATCGCCGTGCTCGGCGGCCACACCTTCCCGCGGCCCGTCTTCGCCGTCCGTTGGCGCCTGGCCCTCTTCCACCTCCTGGTCACGCTCCAGAAGTGCGGCGTGCCCCTGGTGCCGCGCCAGCGCCGCTTCTCGCTCCTCGCCGCGGCTGAGGGGAGGGCGTCGTGGCGCTGACCCCGTTCCCGCCGGGTGCGTTGATCCGGCGGTGCGGGGCCCACGTAGTCAGTGCACGATGCGGCTGAACGTCATCCGGCTCGCCCTGCTCGCGGCCCTCCTCCCCCCGGTGGGACGCGCTGGCGAGACGTCCGCCTCGCCGGTGGTGCTCGAGCTCTTCACGTCTCAGGGTTGCTCGAGCTGTCCGCCGGCCGATCGGCTGCTCTCCGCCCTGAGCTCCTCGCCGGAGCTCGCGGGCCGGATCGTGCCGCTCGCCTTCCACGTCGACTACTGGAACCACATCGGCTGGACGGATCCGTTCTCCTCCGCCGAGTGGTCGGCGCGCCAGCGCGACTACGCCCGGGTGCTGGGGTCCGATCGCATCTACACGCCGCAGCTGCTCGTCGGGGGCCGCACGGACATCGTCGGCTCCGATCGGGGGCGCGCCGTGCGGGCCATCGAGGGCGCCCTCGCGGCCCCGCGAGCGGCGACCGTGAAGCTCGCGCATGCCCCCGGTGGCGCCGCGACGCTGACGCTGGACGTCGTCGCGCGGCTCGGGGAGTCGGCGCCGGAGGGTCCCCACCGGGTGCTCGTGGCGCTCACCGAGAGCGGTCTCGAGACAGCGGTCGGGCGTGGCGAGAACGGCGGCAAGGTCCTGCGCAACGATCACGTCGTGCGCCGGTTGACCGCCGCCGGTGAGCTCGCGAGCCCGGAAGCGGAGCTGGTGACGCGGGTGACACTGCCGCTCGCCGACGGCTGGCGACGCGACCGGCTCGACGTGGTGGCGTTCGTGCAGGACCCCCGCACCGGAGCGGTCCTGGGCGCCGCCCGGGTGCTCGGCCCGGCGCCCTGAGCGCCTCTCCGTCGCGCTCGAGCCCGGCGTGGGCTCACGAGCCTGCCGGGAGATCCGCCGTCCTGGTCCACCGGACGTCCTCGCCCTCGCGGCGGTCGACGAAGCCGTTCACGCGTCCCGTCGCGTCCCGCGTGAAGATGCGCCGGCTCCTGGGCTGGCCGGGAGCGAAGAAGACATCGCGCACCTCGGGGCGATACGTGGCCGGCGGTCGGCCGGCGCGCTCCGAGGCGAGACCGGAGTCGGTGCAGCGCACGACGGTCGTGATCTCGGGTGTGAGCCGGTAGACGCCGGCGTAGGAGCAGAGCTCCTCGCGGGTCAGCTCGACGGCGGGCGGATCGGCGAGCACGGCGGCGACGTGCTGAGCGACGAGGCGCCAGCCCTCCGGCGTGCGCCGCCAGGTGTCGACCGAGCGGAAGCGCGTGCGCAGGGGTTGCCCATGGTAGTCGAGCCGCTCCTGGACCTCGACCGCGGCGATTGCGGTGTCGCCGTGGACCTCGGCCTGGAAGCGGTCGACCTCGATCGTCCCCACCAACCCGGCCGGCAGGGGCCGGACCTCGGCGAGCAGAGCCGTCTTGTCGCGCACGACGCCGTTCTCGTCGACGTGCACCAGCTCCTCGTCGAGGATCCGCTCCCAGACCTCGACCCGTCCGGGGGCGACCGCGTCCAGGAGCTCCTGGGTGAGGCCCTTGAGCTCGGCCTCGACCGCGGCGGGATCCTGCTCGCCTCCGGTGCCGGCCAGCGGCAGCTGCCAGACCCGGAGCACGGCGATCCTCCAACCGTCTTGGGTCCGCGGCATGACCGCGGTGACGGCGAAGCGCCTGAGGACGGTCGGCTCGACGCTCCCACCGGGGCCGTCGCGGAGGATCTCGACCTCGGCGTCGACGGCGCGGACGTCCGGCCCGACGGCCCGGACGGTTCGCACGGTCGTGCGATGCCGCAGCTCCGGCGCCAGGGCTGGGAACTGCTCGGCGAACCGGGCGTGGATGGCGGTGCGTCCCACCATCGAGTCGCCGCGGTCCACGAAGACCCAGCTCGCGTCCGTCGTGAAGAGCTCGCTAAACCGCTCCGCGTCGCGCTCGTTCCAGATCGCGTCGAGCGTCGACCAGAGCCGACGGACCGCCTCGTCGTCCGTGGCTCCGTCTCCGGGCTCGTCCCGACCGGGCGCGGTCCCGGTCTCCGTTGCCGTGTCGGTCGCGACCGCGCCGCCGCTCGCGTCCGGCTCGATCGCCGGGAAGGTGACGACGACGTTGGGGGCCGGGTGCTCGGCGATGCGCCGCGGCGCGATGGCCGGGTCGAGCGGGGCCCACGGTGCCCGGCCGAGGCGCTCGATGTCGTCGTAGGAGCCGAGGAGGTCGAAGCCCTCGAGGACGAAGGGCAGGCCCTCGGCGTCGAGCGGCGAGTTGGCGTCGGCGACGTGGAAGTGGAGGTGGGGTCCCGTGGAGTGCCCGGTGAAGCCCAGCGCGGCGAGGACCTCGCCGCGCGCGACGCGGTCCCCGACCCGCACGCGCAGGCTGCCGGGCCGGAGGTGCTCGTAGGCGGCGTAGCGGCCGTTTCCGAGGTCCAGCGTGACGGAGTTGCCCATGGCGTTCTCGAGGGGATGTCGCGGGTGCGCGGAGAGGGTGGCGCTCTCGGGGACGCCGTCGCGCGCCGCGACGACGACGGCGTCGGCCACCGCCAGCACGTCGGCGCCGTAGCCGTGCCAGTGGGCGACGCGGTCGTCGTCTCCCGCGGCGTGGCGGCCCTCGGCGTCGAGCAGGACCCAGTCGACGGCGAAGCGGCCCGGGATGCGCGCCCGGCCCGCGACGGCGTAGACGACGCGACGATGGCCCCGCTCCCAGGATGGATGGTGGATCGCCGCCCAGGGGCCGCCCACAAGCGGCGGCGCCAGCACGACCGGTCCCTCGGCGCGCACCTCCACCTGCCCTCCCCCGACGACGGCCCGCTCGCGTTGCTCCTCCCCCGTCGTCTCGTAGGCGACGCGGTGCGTGAGCGTGCGTGGCGGCTCGTCGGCCGCCACCGCGAGCTCGAGGTAGACGATGCCGCGCGTGCCCGGGGCGATCGTGCCGGGGCTGGGATCGGCGTCCGTCGCGGCGGGCCTGCCCAGCCGCGCCGCCAGCTCCTCCTCGCCGAAGGTGGCGAGGACGGCGCCGGCGTCGGCGTCGAGGACCTCCACGGAGCGCAGGACGAGGGGCCCGGCGGCGAAGCTGGTCAGGTGGAGCTCGTAGACGAGGCGCGACTCACCGAGGACGGTGACGGGTGTCGGCGGCACGGGCACCACGAGATCGAACGACTGCCGCAGCGGTGCGTCGGCCTCGACCGCCGCACCGGCAAGCGCCAAGGCGGCGGTCAGGGCAGCGGCTGTGCCTGCGCCGGCGCGCCCTACCGGGAACGCGAGGCTCTCGGCGAGCCGGGCAAGCAACTGACCGCACCGGACACTAGTCATCGTCGGTCGCCTCCTCGCAGGGCGAGGCCAGCTCGAGCGCCGCGGTCTCGATCCGGTAGACGTCGCGCAGGCCGTTGCCCGGCGAGCGCACCCGCTCGACGAGCTCGGCGAAGGTCAGCGGCCGGTCGGGCGGACGAGCGCCGAGCACGCGGTTGCTGGTGAAGAAGAGGAAGCGGCCGTCCGGGGAGAGGCGCGGACCGAAGTCCCATCCCGGAGAGCTCACCGCATCTCCCAGGTTGCGCGGCTCGCTCCAGGTCTCGCCGCAGCGGTGGCTCGTGTAGAGGTCGTAGGAGCCGTGAGTGTCCGGACGGCCGTTCGAGGCGAAGATCAGCAGCCGCCCGTCGGCTGAGATCCAGGGCTCGATGTCCTGGCCGGCGGTGTTGAGGGCGGGGCCGAGGTTCTCGGGCGGCGTGAAGCGGTCGCCGACGAGTCGCGCGCGCCAGAGGTCGCTTCCCTCGGCGCCCCGGTTCCCGTCGGCACGCTCCGAGCCGAAGTAGAGCCAGCCGTCCGCCGTCAGGTTGGGGAACCACTCGAAGCCGGGGCTCGCCAGCTCGGGGACGTGCTCGGGCTCGCCCCAGGCGCCGCCCTCGAGCACCGGGAGCCGCCAGATGTCGGTGTCCTCCGGGACCTCGCCTCCGGGGTCGGTCGGGCGGGCCGAGACGAAGTAGGCCGCCCGGCCGTCGGGCGCGAAGGACAGGTCGCCCTCCGCCCACCGTCCGGAGAAGGGCGCCACGCGCGGCTCGCCCCACCCGCTCCCCGTCCAGTCGTGCTCCCATGCCGGTACCCCTACGGCCGCCCCGGCGTCGGCCGCGACAACGCCGCGCGCGTGGCGAGGGCGATCGGGAGGCCGACGAAGAACATGTGGGAGAGCAGATCCGTGCCGGTCGCCAGCAGCGAGAACCTGATCGGGTGCGGGAAGGCCGACAGCGGCAGCACGATGAACTTCATGATCGCGAAGACGACGAGGCCGTAGAGGACGCCGAAGGGCACCGCGCGGCGCACGAGGACGGGGACTCGTCGAGCGGAGAGGAAGAAGGCCGCCGCGAAGAGTAGGGCCAGGAGGAAATGAAGGGCGAGGCCCAGCGCCGCGGTCGCGGTGCCTCCGTCGTAGCTCGACGCACCCAGCAGACCGCTGGCCACCGTCTGCAGGAGTCCGGCGGCCGAGCCGCCGCGGAGCACCGAGAAGGAGATGGCATAGGCGATGTCGAGCGCCCCGGCGATCGAGCCGCCGACGAGGATGGCGAAGACAGCGGGGCTCCACGACATGGCTGAGGATCGCATCCCTTTGGCCGATCTGCTCTCGTGGAGACGGCTACGGACTATCGACCGCGAGTCTAGACTCCCGATCTGGCCCCTGCTCGCCGTTTCCGGACATGAGCACGACGCCGCCGAACGCTCGGAGGAAGCCGTGCTTCACGGCGGGCCGCACGACCCGAGCCTGACGTGGGGAGGGCCGCGCTGCCATGACCACTTCCGGGGGGTGATGCGCGAGGGCGGTGACCGGCTCCGGACGTGAACGAACGTCGGGCGCCGCTCTCATGGCTCGTCGGGCGGCAGCAGCGTGATCTGCGCGGAGACGACCTGCCAGCGGCCGTCGATCCAGGCGTAGGTGTCGATGTAGCGCGAGACGCCGCGCTTGCCGTCTTCGAGCTCCCACGGCGCGTCGGCGTCGACCTGCACGGTCGGGCCGAAGACGCGCACGGTCACGTTCTCGAGCGTCAGTGACCGGAAGGCGCGCGGCTCGTCCTCCACCATGGCGAGGAAGCCCGGCTTCGTGAGCCGGCTGCCGCTGCCGAGCACCACGACCACGTCCTCGGCCATGTGCTCCCGGAACCAGGCGGCGTCGCCGGTTCGGGCGGCGTCGATGTACTGCTCGTTCAGGGCGAGGATATCGCGCCGCGCCTGCTCGGGCGCGAGGGCGTCGGTTTGGGCGGTGCTCATGGCGGCTCCCGGAAAGAGGGTGGTGAGGATCGCGAGGGCGACGACTGGGAGAGGGGGTGAGGGGCTCATTCCTCCTCCTCGATCGGGATCGCCAGGTAGGCGCTCCGCACCCCGGTGGCCGGGTCGATGGTCTGACCGGTGATCATCCCGGCATCGTTGATGCCGCGCGCCGTGCGCAGGTGCTTCGAGTACCCGGGTGTGACCTCGGGGTCGTTGAGGTCGACCATCGTTCCGTTCTGCCAGAGGAAGGCACGGCAGTCGGCGAAGGCGGCGTCGCAGGAGAGGCCCACCGCCTGGCCGTCGTTGTTCACGCCCCAGGCCTCGCTGTGGACGTGGTCCTCCTGGAGGGTCCCGAGGGACACCATGTCGTCACCCTCGGCCCAGTAGAAGGCGCCGAGGAACCCGCTCGGCAGGCCGGCGAAGCCCACCACTTCCCCGCCCTCGTTGATCGCCAGCGGCGTGTTCCACTCGTCGTCTCCGAGGTTGCCCAGGTCGGTCGTCGTCCCGTCCTTGTTCCAGCGCACGGCGTGGCGAGCGCTGACTCCACCGACGGCGACCCCGCAGTCGCCCGAGATGCCGACGATTTGTCCGCCGTTGTTCAGGGCGTTGGCGGTGGTCACCGAGTCGCCGGCCACCGGCAGGAGCTCGCCCAGCTCGCCGGTCCTCGGGTTCCAGACGACGCCGCGGAACTGGAGCACCTGCGTTCCGTCCGGCGGCGGCGTGCAGGTCGAGTCGACGACCTCGTTCTCCGCCCAGCCGGTCACCAGGCCGCGGTCGTTGACGTCGGTGGCGACACTGTGGGTTCCACCCAGTGTCGGAAGCTCCGTCATCTCGCCGTCGTGCCAGAAGAACCCCTGACACACGTGAGGAGTGTCCCCCTTCAAGAAGAAGGAGCAGCTCCACTGCTCGTCCAGCGGATCGAGGGCCTCGGTCTCGGAGATGCCGACGATCATGCCGCGGTGGTTGCCGTCACCGAAGACGACGGCGCTGTTCGGTCCGCCCAGCGTCTCGAGGTCGTGCGCCTCCTGGTCGATCCAGAGCACGGCGTGCCGCTCCGCGCCGCCGGGGAGGTCTGAGTAGCCCGAGACGATCCCCAGCTGATCGACACTGCGCCCTTCACTGACGCTGCCGCCGAGCGACGGGAGGTCGATGACGAGGTACTCCTGGGCCTGCGTGGTACCCGGGATCAGGGCCGCCAGGACGGCCAGGCGGAGGAAGGGGGAGATCGAGAGCGCTGGTCGCTCGATCGTCTTGCCATGCTCGGTCGTGGTCATGCTGCTCTCCTTTCGTGGTGACCTGGTCACGATTGTCGGCAGCAGTCGGCGGCCCGGGCTATCGGGATCTTTGGGACCTGCCCCGAGAGCGAAGGAATTCGACAGCAGCGGTGCGGCTCACGCCCGAGAATCGCCCGCGCCGCCCTGCGAGACGACGTTTCGCGGCGAGCCGGTGCAGAAGGGCGTCAACGACCGGGACGACGACGCCGAGGCCGGGTGCTCTGCCGGAAACGGGAGGGCGTCGAGCCGAAGGTCTGGCGGAAGGTCGCCGAGAAGTGGCTGTGGCTGGAGAAGCCGACGTCCAGGGCCAGGGCGGTGAGGTCGTTCGCGTGCGGCAGCTCGGCGAGGGCGTGGGCAAGGCGCAGCTGGATCAGGTACTGGTACAGCGATGTCCCCTCGACGCGGCGGAAGAGATCGGTCAGGTAGACCGGAGAGGCGCCGACCGCCCGGCCGATGTCGGCAAGCAGGATGCGGTTCGGGAACTCGGCCTCGAGGAACTCCTTGGCGCGGCGCACGAGACGCGCCGTGGAGGCCGCGACGGGCGGGTGCGAGCGGCCGTTCTCCCGGACGGCGTCGCGAACGAGGGCGAGGACGGCTTCCTCCGCTGCGAGGTCCTCTTTGGGGCGTGCCGCGGTCGCCCAGTGGAGAAAGCGGGCCCGCAGCATCTGCGAGCGTGGCTCGGCGCGGCGGGCGCGGCGGCGGAAGAGCGGGTGCTGGGCGAGCGGGGCGCCGTTCGTCTGCGCGATCTCGGAGAGCACCTCGTGCTGCGGCGTGATGATCAGCTCCGCGTAGCCGTCGCCGAGGGGACCGCTGACGCGGGATCCCTCGCCACCCCTGACGAACACGACCTGGTTGGGGTCGCCCACCACCTCGTCGCGCCCGACCCGCCAGACGAACAGACCCCGGTAGGGCAGACAGACCTGGAAGTGCGGACAGAAGTCCTCGCGCACCGGCTCGAGCTGGCGACCGTGGCGGCGCAGGTCCTCGACGAGACCGACCGGAAGATCCAGGAGGCGCTCGCGCCTCTCCCCTTGTGGCGCGCCGCCGCCGGCCGCGCGAGGGCCCTGCGCCCGCGCCGGGAGCTCGGTCGATGCCAGCGGCTCGGCCATGCCTCGTTCCAACGCTCCGGACAGGGTGAAAATTGCGTCGTCGAAGCAGCGTGCGAGGCCGGGCCCGACCGAGCGTCAGGAGGGAGGAGGCTCGGGCGGGCGCAGGGCCTCGCGGACACGCCCCCGGATGGCCAGCTCTTCGGCCTCCCATCGGGCCGCCGTCTCGGCGTCCCGTTGGCGACGGCGGCGGATGGCGACCAGGGCGAGGAGCGTGACCGCGATCCAGAGGGTCGCCGAGCTGGTCAGCACCGGGAGCCAGCGGTACCAGAAGACCTCGCGGCGCCAGAAGGTCTGAGCGGCCTCCGGCGGCGTCAGCCCGGTGACCCGGCGGAATGTGATCTCGAACCCCTCCCCCTGGCGCACGCCCGCGAGCAGATCGGGAATGAGTTCTTCGCCGTGCCGGCGCAGCAGGTCGCGGACCAGGGCGGTGGCCACCGCGTAGCCGCGGGAGACGGTTCCGGGGCTTTGGAAGAGGCGGTCGATCTGCTGGGGAGAGAGCTCGCGCGAGCGCAGCATCGCGAGGCTCAGCCGGCCGCCGTCCCGGAGGTCCCACGGACCCCCGGCCACCGAGGCGAGCCCTTCGTGGAACCAGCGCGGCAGGGGCCGATGGCCCGCCGCGCGGTCGAGCAGGACGTGGGCGACCTCGTGCAGCAGGAGCTCCTCGAGGGTGCTGTTCGGGTAGCGCGGCACGCGCTCGGGGAAGAGCACGATCCGCGACAGGGAGCCGTAGGCGTACCCGGCCACCCACGCAGGAGCCTCCCGCGCCACGGGGGCGTTTTCCGGAACCAGCGAGACCACGATCGCCTCGCCTCCGGCCTCGCCGACGAGCCGCGCGGTCTGGTCCAGGGCGCTCGCCGGAAGCTGGCGCAGCCTCTCCGCATCCGCCGCGAGCTCGGGCGGCGCCTCGATCTCGAGCGTCGGCGCCGGCCCCGCCATGGCAGGGGTCAGCAGGACCGCCGAGGCGAATCCGAGCGCCCCGAGGGCTCGCAGCGTGCGGTCGAGGTCCACGGACGGAGTCTAGCGGCCGAGCCCGCGGTCCCTCCGGCCTCGCCCCCGGATCTACTCCGCCCGCGTGTAGCGCAGCTCCATCGTCAGCCTCTCCGTGCCGTCCTCGGCGACCTCGTAGGCGTGATGGAGCTCGCTGTCGGGACCCTGCTCGGAGGTCATCCGCATCCGGGCCGGCTGCCCGGTCATCGGGTCGACAACGGTGGCCGTGAACTCGCACCTGCCCTGGTCGCAGGATCCGGTCGAGGTCATCAGCGCGGTCGACGCGTTGTCCATCCAGGTCGACCAGTAGGTGCCGGTGACGTTGTCGTAGCCGGTCATCCCATGGCCCTCGAAGGGCTGGCCCATGAAGCTGCTCGTCACCTTCTCCACCAGCACGCGGCCGCCCAGGACCATCGTCCGCGTGGCGGTGCCGGTCGAGGTGATCGGCGGCTGGTCGGGCATCATCGAGAAGGTGCCCTCGAAGGTCCAGTCACCGGCCATGGCCGCGAGCATCTCGTGCGGCGGCCCCGGCGTGGCGGCCTTCTGCCAGGCCTCCATCATCGCCTGCTCCTCGGCCGACATCTCGGGCATCGGCTGCGCTTCCTCCTGCGCCCGGGCCGTCGCGGCGACGACGAGCACCGTGCCGGCGGCGGCGAGAGCTCGAGCCACTCTCTGCATCCTGATCATCGAAACCTCCGTTCCATAAAGCGTCGGCCCATGCTAACGCCGTTCGGCCCCTCTGGTCAGGCCGGCGGCGCCTCCGGTGAGGATCGCCGGTAGGCCGACTCCGGGATCTCGGCGAGGCGCGAGGGGCGAGCCGGCGCCAGTCGAGGCCGGCGATCCGATCGGCCAGGGGGGGCGCGGCGGGGCGGGCGACGGCTGGAGCGCTCACGACGCGGCCTCGCGCTCGAGGAGGCGGCGCTTGCGCTCCACTCCCCAGCGATAGCCCGACAGGTCGCCGCTCCGGCGCACGACGCGGTGACAGGGGATGGCGACGGCGAGCCGGTTGGCGGCGCAGGCCCGGGCCACGGCCCGTGCCCCCTGCGGAGCGCCGATGCGCTCCGCGAGCTCGGCGTAGCTCAGGGTCGTACCGGCCGGGATCTCGGTGAGGGCCCGCCAGACCCGGTGCTGGAACGCGGTGCCGCGGACGTGGAGGGGGAGCCCCAGTCCGGCGGCCGGTGCCTCCACAAAGCCCACCACCGCGGCCACCAGCTCGTCGAACTTCCGGTCGCCGCCGATCAGCTCGGCCCGGGGGAACCGGTCCTGCAGCTCCTCGACGAGCTCCTCCGGGTCGTCCCCCAGCGAGATGGCGCACACGCCCTGGTCGGTGGCGGCGACGAGGATCGAACCGAGCGAGCACTCGCCCACCGCGAAGAGGATCGTCTCGCCCCTGCCGCCGGCCTGGAAGCGCTTCGGGCGCATGCCGAGGACGGCCTCGGCGTCCGCGTAGAAGGGGGCGCTCGACGCGAAGCCGGCCTCGTAGATGGCGTCGGTCACCGTCCGGCCCTCGGCGAGGGCGTCACGCACCCGTTCGGCACGCCGTGCCGCCGCGTACTGGCGCGGCGTGACCCCGGTGGCTTCCTTGAAAACGCGGTGGAAGTGGAAGCGGCTCATCCCGGCCTCGGCGGCGAGAGCCTCCAGGTCGGGGACCTCCTCGGAGGTCTCGATCAGCTCGCAGGCCCGCAGCACGGCGGCCGTCCGCTCGTCGGGCCGCCCGATCTCGTCGGGACGGCAGCGCTTGCAGGGGCGGAAGCCCTCGTGCTGCGCCTCGGCGCCCTCGAGGTGGAAGCGGACGTTCTCGCGCCGGGGCCGCCGGGCGGCACAGCTCGGCCGGCAGTAGACGCCGGTCGTCCGCACGGAATAGAAGAACTCCCCGTCCGCCCGGCGGTCGCGCTCGACCACGGCGGACCAGCGGTCCTCGTCGGTGGCGAAGGGTCGTGGGGTCGGATGACTGGCGATCGTCGGCATGTCGGCCTCCTGGGTTGCGACGGCGGATTCCGTCTCCCGCTCGGTCGGAATCATGGGGCCTTTCGTCGCCCGGCGCACCCTGATTCTTGCGGCCGAATTCGGCCTCTCGAGCCGCGATCGCGGCGCTCGCCTCGGGGGTGGCGGCCAGTGCCGGTGAGCGGGTCGCGCCGTAGACTCTGACGGCGATGGACGGGGAGACCGCATTCGGCCTCGACGCGGCCAGCCGTCAGGGGCTGGAGCTTGGCGACCTGCTGGCCCTCCTCGCCGAGCTGGCGGCGACCGACGCGGGGCGCCGGGCGGTGCTGGCGCTGGCGCCGACGGCGGACGCCAACGAGCTCGACCGCCGCCGCGGAGCGTTCGAAGAGGCGGGCCTCCTGCTCCTCGACGGACGCCTGGTGCCGGCCTTCGAGGAGCCGCTCGTGCCCGTGCTCGAGCGGCTCGGCTCGGCGCACCGCGACCCGCTGCCGACCGACCTCCTGCACGTGCGCGACCTGCTGCGCGCCACCGAAGAGGCCCGCGGCCGGATCCGCGAGCGGGCGGAGGCCTCGCCGCGGCTGGCCGCGCGGGCCGGCGAGCTGGCCGACCTGGCGCCGCTCGTGCGCAGCGTCGACCGCGTCCTCGACCGCCGCGGCCGGGTGCGCGACGACGCCTCGCCGCAGCTGGTGAGGCTGCGCCGGCGCGTGCTCGCGGTGCGCGACGACCTCTACCGGCAGCTCCAGGGGAGCGTGGAGAGTCACCGCGACCACCTGGCCGAGGAGACCATCCCCCTCCACGACGGGCGGCTCGTGCTGCTGCTGCGCTCCGGAGCGAAGGGCCGGATCCCGGGGCTGGTGCACGGGCGCTCCGCCACCGGCAAGAGCTTCTACTTCGAGCCTCTCGATGCCGTCGAGGGCAACAACCGGCTCTCGGAGGCCCTCGATGAGGAGCGCGGGGAGCGCGAGAGGCTGCTGGCCGAGCTGCTGGCCGAGGCGCGGGAGCGGCTGCCGGAGATCGAGGAGCATCTCCGTTTCCTCGCCGAGCTCGACCTGCTGCAGGCGGCGACGGACTTCGGCGAGCGCGCCGGCGCGAGACTCGTCCCGGTGGGCGAGGAGCCCGGCCTGCGCCTGGTCGGCGCTCGCCATCCCCTCCTCGACCCTAGCCTCTCGGAGCTGCGCGAGCGAGCCCTGGGGACCGCGGGCCACCGGGGCGACGTGGTGCCCCTCGACCTCGAGATCGACGAGGCCCGGCGGGTGCTGGTGATCACCGGACCCAACGCCGGCGGGAAGACCGTGGCGCTCAAGTGCGCCGGCCTGCTCGCCCTCGCGGCCCACTGCGGCCTGCCGGTACCCGTGCAGCGCGGCAGCCGTCTGCCGCTGCTCTCCGGGCTCGTCGCCTCGGTGGGCGACGACCAGGACCTGCTCGCCGACCGCTCCACCTTCAGCGGCCGGCTCGAACGGCTGGGCGAGGCCTGGACGTCGGCGGTGCCCGGCCGGCTGGTCCTCGTCGACGAGCTCGGCTCGGGGACGGACCCGGAGGAGGGGGCGGCGCTGTCGGTCGCCCTGCTCGAGCGCCTCGCCGCCGGCCGCGGTCTGGCGGTCTTGACCACCCACCTGACCCGCGTCGCCGCGGCGGCCCTGGAGACCGATGGCGCGGTCTGCGCCGCCATGGAGTTCGACCCCGCCTCCGGCGCCCCCACCTACCGGCTCCTGCCCGGCGCCCCCGGCGCCAGCGAGGCCCTGGCCCTGGCGCGCCGGCTGGGCCTGCCCGCGGCCTGGATCGAGCGCGCCGAGGAGCTGCTCGATCCGGAGCACCGGGAGTTGCAACGCCTCTTACAAGAAGTGGAGCGTACCAGACTCGACCTGGCCAAAAGAGCACTTGAAATGGACGAACAGAGCTCCATCTTGGAATCCCAGAGGGAAGATGTGGAATCTTTGATGGAGGAGCTCGAGCGCGAGCGCCGCATGGCCGCCGGCAAGCTCCGCGCCCGCCTGGTGGCCTTCGAGGAGGAGGTGCGGGGGCGGCTGCGCGAGGAGGTGGAGACGCTGCGCCGCCAGGTCGAGGCCGGCCGCCGCAAGGGCCTGGCCGCGGCGGCGGCCCGGCGGGCCCTGGCCGGCGCGCCGGAGGAGCTGGCCGAGCCCGAGGGGCCTGCCGGCCCGCCGCCCGGCCCCGGCGAGAGGGTCCGGCACGCCAGTCTCGGCTGGGACGGGACGCTCAAGGCCGTCGACGGGGACCGCGCCGAGGTCTCGGTGCGCGGCAAGCGCCTGCGCTGCCGGCTCGGGGAGCTGCGCCGGCTGGGCGACCAGGCGACGTCTCCAGCGGGCCCGGCGCGGCGACCGCCCTCGCCGGGCGTCGAGGCGCCGGCCGAGCTGCAGCTGATCGGCCGCCGGGTCGAGCCGGCCCTCGACGAGCTCGACCGCTACCTGGACCGGGCCCTGCTGGCCTGTCGCGAAGAGGTGCGGGTGGTCCACGGCCACGGCACGGGGGCCCTGCGCGACGCCGTGCGCGAGCACCTGCGCGGCCATCCGGCGGTGGCCTCGTTCCGCCCCGGCGAGCCGCGCGAAGGGGGTGACGGAGCCACCGTCGTGGCCCTGCGCGAGGGGTAGCCCGCCGGTGCTAACGTGACGCAGCGTCCATGGCGATCGGCAACGTCCATCTCACTCCCCAGCTGGTCCAGGCGGTGCGCGACGCCGTCGAGATCACCGACATCGCGGGGGAGCACACCAAGCTGCTGAAGGCGGGAAAGCGCTACAAGGGTCTCTGCCCGCTGCACAAGGAGAAGACGCCCTCCTTTTCGATCGAGCCCGATCAGGGCCTCTTCTACTGCTTCGGCTGCGGCCAGGGCGGCGACGCGATCAAGCTCCACATGCTGCTCTCCGGCGACGATTTCCCGGGCGCCATCGAGAGCCTGGCCCGCCGCTACGGGATTCCGCTGCCGACCGTGCGCTCGACCGGGGGCGAGCGCCGGGAGCGGGATCTCGAGGAGGTCCTGGCCAAGGCCGAGCGCTTCTTTCGCGACCAGCTGAAGAAGGCGGCGGGCCCGCGGGAGTACCTGGCGGGCCGGGGCATCCCGGCGAAGCTCGTGGAGCGTTACCGGTTGGGCTTCGCGCCGCCGGGTTGGCGCAACCTGATCGAGGGCCTCCACGGCTCGGTCTCTCTCGAGGAGCTCATCGCCGCCGGTCTGGCGGCGCGCTCGAGCAAGAGCAACGAGCCCTACGACCGCTTCCGCGACCGCCTCATGTTCCCCATCCGCGACGCCTCCGGCCGCCTGGTCGGCTTCGGCGGCCGGGCGCTCGACGACGACAAGGCGAAATACCTGAACACGGCCGAGACCGCGCGCTTCCACAAGGGGCGCCTCCTCTACGGGCTGGATCAGGCGAAGCGGTCGCTG
>Ga0299913_10000466_pt1 | contig 25934 bp, 25 predicted proteins | sample RVTome_9_FD_201360 | JGI IMG/M metagenome (GOLD analysis project Ga0299913, IMG submission 201360) | Soil microbial communities from uranium-contaminated site in the Upper Colorado River Basin, Wyoming, United States - RVT155D38 (version 2) ... | reverse complement strand
GCCTTAATCGACTTCCTGCCGGACGAGACGGTGGGCGTCTTCCTCCGCGGGTGGGCGCAGGACATGTCCTGGACAAATGAGATCGGGCCCGATCGGGGCTACCTGCTCGTCAACGAGCTGAGCGACCATCTGCCGATCTACGTGTGGGGGCCGAACGCGCGGGACGCGCTCCGCCTCGCCGGCGCCGGCTACGGGCTGGGCGGAACGATGCACGCCGACTCGCTCGACGAGGCCCTTGCCTGCCTGCGCGACGAGCTCCGTGCCGGTGACGCTGACCTCGCCGGCATGACGGTGTACCTGCAGTACTCGGCCTATCGCACGCCGGCCGGCATGTACCGGCGCGTCGAGGAGGCCTGGCACCTCCGGACCGATGCGTCCGGGCGCCTGGCGCCCGTCCGTCTGGCCGCCCTGGAGGGCGGGCGATCCCCGAGCCTCACTGGTGCGCAGCGCCTTCCCGTGCCGCCGATGCTCGCCGGCGACGGCGGCCGCGGCGGCCGCCGCCTCGTCCACGATCCGGACGCCTACGCCGCGCTGGCCGAGAGCCTGGGACTGACGCCCGAGGCGCTCGAGGACGAGCTGGCGCAGCGGGCCGCCTTCCTGGCAGCGCTCGAGGAGCGTGGTCTCTGCGGCCCGGCGGAGGTGGCGCTCGCGGCCCGCTACTATCCGGACCTGCCCTCGCAAGCATCCCAAGGAGCCGGCGCATGACTCAGCCTCCCTCCATCACGACCCTCGGCCAGCTGCGTGAGTCGGGCTATCGCCCCAGGAGCGTCAAGGAGGAGATGCGCGCCAACCTCGTCCGGCGCCTGCGCGACCGCGAGCCGCTGCTGCCGGGCATCCTCGGCTACGACGAGACGGTGCTGCCACAGATCGAGAACGCGGTGCTGGCCGGGCAGGATGTCATCCTCCTCGGGGAGCGGGGCCAGGCGAAGAGCCGCATCGCCCGCTCGCTGGTGGGCCTCCTCGACGAATGGGTGCCGGAGCTCGCCGGCGCCGAGCTCCACGACGATCCGCTGGCGCCGGTGAGCCCGTACGCGCACGACCTCGTGCGCGAGCAGGGCGACGACGCGCCGATCGCCTGGCTGCACCGTGGCGTGCGCTACGGGGAGAAGCTCGCCACGCCGGACATCACCATCGCCGACCTCGTGGGAGAGGTGGACCCGGTGAAGGTGGCCGAGGGCCGCTACCTGTCCGACGCCCTCACCATCCACTACGGCCTGCTGCCGCGCACGAACCGCGGCATCTTCGCGCTGAACGAGCTGCCGGATCTCGCCGAGCGGATCCAGGTCGGCCTCCTCAACGTGATGGAGGAGCGCGACGTCCAGATCCGTGGCTACAAGGTCCGGCTCCAGCTCGACCTGTTCGTCATCGCTTCGGCCAACCCGGAGGACTACACCAGCCGCGGCCGGATCATCACGCCGCTGAAGGACCGATTCGGCGCCCAGATCCGGACGCACTACCCGGAGGACCCCGAGGTCGAGATCGCCATCGTCGAAGCCGAGCGGACGATGTTCCCGGACGATGCGGCGACATCGGTCCCGGTGGAGGTGCCCGGTTTCATGCGCGAGATCGTGGCGGAGCTGTCGCAGCTCGCCCGCCGCTCATCCGAGGTGAGCCAGCGCTCGGGCGTGAGCGTGCGGGTCACCATCGCGAACCAGGAAACCCTCCTCGCCGCCGCGCTGAAGCGGGCGGTACGGCTCGGCGAGCCGGTGGCCGCCCCGCGCATCAGCGATCTGCCGGCGGTGGTGGCCTCGACCGCGGGAAAGATCGAGCTCGAGACGCTCGGCGACGAGACGCGCGAGGACAAGGTCATCGAGAAGCTCGTGCAGCGCGCCATCGTGAACGTCTTCAATCGCCGCTTCAGCATCTCCGAGCTCGTGCCGCTCGTTGAGCGATTCGAGGGCGGGGCGGAGGCCGAGGTGGGGGAGTCGGTGGCCTCCGAGCGCCACGAGCGGCTCGTGGCCGAGCTCGACGAGCTGCGCCGCGCGGTTGGCCGCCTCGACGTGGGGGAATCGCCCGCCGGCGTGGCCAGCGGAGTGGAGTTCGTCCTCGAAGGGCTGCATCTGAACCGACGGCTGAACAAGGAGCGTCGCGGGGGCGGGGTCCGCTACGCCCGCTAGGCCGGTGGCCGCGGATGCTTTTCCGACCGCGCGGTTCGCGGCACTCCTGCGCCGGCTGCCCGCCTACGCTCGCCTCGCCTGGCGGCTGGGCCGCGACCCGCGCCTGAGCGGCGGCCGTCGAGCGGCGGTGCTCGGGGCGGGCGCCTACCTGGCCTCGCCGATCGACCTCGTGCCCGGGATCATCCCGCTCGCCGGGCAGCTCGACGACGCCGCGGTGACCCTGATCGGCCTGCGCTTCGCGCTCCGTGGGCTGCCGGCGCCGGAGCAGGCGGCGCACCTTTCGGCGGTCGGCCTCGCCGGGGGTGACATCGACACCGATCTCGCCACGGTTGGCGCCGGCGCCGGCTGGCTCGCCCGGCGCGGCGGCCGGCTCGCGGTGCGCGGCGGCCGGGCCATCGGCCGTTTCGCCTGGGGCGCCGCCCGGCGCGGCGCCCGTGGCATGGTTCGGCGCCTGCGATGACCGCCGGCGGCCCGGTCCGGACCCGCCTCGCCAACCCGGAGCGTGACGCGGAGGCGCTGGCCGCGATCTACGCCGACGGCGTGGAGCGCACGGTGGCCTCGTTCGAGGAATCAGCGCCAGCACCCGACGAGATGGCGGAGCGGATGCGACGCACCCTGCAGCACACGCCGTGGCTGGTGGCCGAGGTTGGCGGCATGGTCGTCGGCTACGCCTATGCCGGGCCGCACCACGCGCGGCCCGGCTACCGCTGGTCGGTGAACCTGTCCGCCTACGTGATGGCCGGCCATCGCGGCCGCGGGATCGGTCGCCTCCTCTACGACGATCTCCTCCACCTGCTGCGGCGGCAGGGATTCGTGAACGCCTACGCCGGCGTGACCCTTCCGAACCCGGCCAGCGAGCGCCTCCACGCGGCGATCGGCATGCGGCGCTTCGCCGTCTATCGCCGGGTTGGATTCAAGCAAGGCGCGTGGCACGACGTGGCCTGGTACGAGCTCCGGCTGGCGAATCCCGAGGGCTCGCCGCCCGAGCCGGTCCCCCTGCCGGACCTCCCCGACGGACCGATGGACGTGGCCTCCGGATCGGCATAGTCTGGCGCGCACGATGAGCACCATCCGCTACTCGCGCTGGGACGGCAGCCAGCAGCTGCCGCCGTTCGACGCGGACGACGTGCTCGAGGCGCTGTCCGACGACCTGCTTGCCGAGGGCGATGTGCGCCGCGCGCTCCAGCGCCTCATGCAGCGCGGCATGCGCGGCACGCGCGGCGGTGACGTGCAGGGACTGCGTCGCATCGCCGATCGGCTGCGTGAGCGCCGCCAGGCGGAGCTGGAACGGGCCCACCTCGACGGCGCCCTCGACGGCCTCGCCGAGCGGCTGAATGAGATCATCGTCCAGGAGCGGGCGGGGATCGAACGGCGGCTGCACGAGGCGGAGCGGAACGCGCTCGACGCCGCGCCAGGGGAGGGCCAGGAGCAGGCGCGCATGGCGGAGCAGGTGCTGCGTCGCGCCGCCCAGCAGCGGCACGACCGGCTCGACGCGCTGCCGCCGGACCTCGCCGGGCGGCTGCATGGGCTGCGCGACTACGAGTTCATGGATGCGGAGGCGCGTGACGCGTTCAACGCCCTCACCGACGACCTGCGCCAGCAGCTGCTGCAGACCTACTTCCAGGGCCTGAAGGAGGGGGTCGCCGGCCTCACGCCGGAGGATCTCGACGGCGTCCGCGACATGGTCCGCGACCTCAATGCGCTGCTCGAGAAACACGCGTCGGGCGCCGACACCCGGGCCGAGTTCGAGACGTTCATGGCGCGCCACGGCCGCTACTTCCCGCCGGGGATCGGCAGCGTCGACGAGCTCATCGACCATCTGCACCGGCAGGCGTCGCAGATGGCCTCGCTGCTGGCGGGAATGAGCCCCCAGATGCGGGGCGAGCTGCAGCGGATGATGGACGACCTACTCCGGGACGATCGGCTGCGCTGGGACATGGCGCGACTGGCCGGCGCGCTCCAGGCCCTGCGACCCGACCTGCCCTTCGGTGAGCCGTATCCGTTCAGCGGCGACGAGCCGATGGGCCTCGTCGACGCGCTTGCCGCCATCGACCGCCAGCAGCGCTACGACGAGCTCGGCGAGGAGCTGCTCGGGGTGCGCGACCCGGCCTCACTCGAGCGGCTTGACCGCGAGGCGCTCCGCGACCTCGGCGGCGACGAGGCCGCCGACGAGCTGGATCGGTTGCGCGAGGTCTCGCGCGCGCTCGAGGAAGCCGGCTACCTCGAGGACGATGGCGGCCGGCTCGAGCTCACCCCGCGCGCGGCGCGCAAGCTGGGCATGCGGGCGCTCACCGATATCTTCAGCCGGTTGCGGCGCGAATCGCTCGGCGGTCATCCGCTGCCCGTCGCCGGCGGCGGCGGCGAGCCGACCGACGAGACGAAGGCCTACCAGCACGGCGATCCGTTCGTCGTCGACCTGAATCGGACGCTGTTCAACGCCATGGCCCGCGGCGGCGCCGGCACCCCGGTGCGGCTGGCGCCGGAGGACTTCGAGGTGCGGCGCAGCGAGGAGACGACCGTCTCGTCCACCGTCCTGCTCCTCGACATGAGTCGGTCGATGTTGCTGCGCGGCTGCTCGACCGCGGCGAAGCGGGTGGCGATGGCGCTGCATACGCTCATCCACACGAAGTACCCGCGCGATCGGCTCTACGTCGTCGGCTTCGCCTACTACGCCCGCCAGATCAAGCCGGAGGCGATCGCGACGCTATCGCCCTACGAGTTCGAGTACGGGACGAACCTGCAGCACGCGCTCCAGATCGCGCGGCAGCTGCTCGGGCGCCGCGCGGGCGGCAACAAGGAGATCGTGGTGATCACCGACGGCGAGCCGACGGCGCACATCGCCAATGGGCAGGTCGAGTTCGCCTATCCGCCCACCATCCGGACCATGCAGTCGACGCTGCGCGAGGTCGGCCGCGCGACGCGGGAGGGGATCGTCATCAACACGTTCATGCTCGAGCGGTCGCGCTACCTCTCCGACTTTGTCGACCTCATGAGCCGGATCAACCGCGGCCGTGCCTTCTACGTTGAGCCGGAGCGGCTGGGCGAGTACGTCCTGGTCGATTACGTGAGCAAGAAGACGAAGCGCGTCGCCTGAAGGCGGGCGCACAATCGGTCCGTGGCCCGCCCGTTGAAGATCGGCGTCCAGCTGCCGGAGGTCGAGTACGTGGCCTCCTGGCCGCAGCAGCTCGAGATGGCGCGTGCCGCGGAGGAGATCGGCCTCGACTCGGTCTGGGTCGGCGACCACCTCCTCTACCGAGACGACGGGAAGCCGACCAGGGCGCCGTGGGAGGCGTGGACCACGCTCGCGGCACTTGCCGCGGTGACGCGGCGGGTGGAGATCGGGCCGCTCGTGGCGGCCACCAGCTTCCACAACCCGGCGATGCTCGCCAAGAAGGCGGCGACGATCGAGGAGATCAGTGGCGGGCGGCTGGTCCTCGGCCTGGGTGCCGGCTGGAATCGGGCCGAGTACGACGCGTATGGGTTCCCCTTCGACCACCGGGTGAGCCGCTTCGAGGAGGCGTTCACCATCATCCGCTCGTTGCTGCGGACCGGCCGATCCGACTTCCGCGGGACGTACTACCGGCTCGACGACTGCGAGCTGCTGCCGCTCGGCCCGCGGCCGGGCGGGCCCCCGCTCATGGTCGGCTCGGAGGGGCCGCGCATGCTCGGCATCACGCTGCCCCACGTGGACGCCTGGAACGCCTGGTTCACCTGGTTCGGCAACACGCCGGACGGCTACCGGCCGATGCGCCAGCGGATCGACGCGGCATGCCGGGCAGCCGGTCGCGACCCGGGTGCCGTCGAGCGCACCGTCGCCCTGTTCGTCGCTTTCCCCGGCGCCCAGGGGCGCAGCCTGGGCGACCTGGCCGATGCCGAGGTCGAGCCGATCAGCGGCGAGCCGGCTGTCCTCGCTGAGCGGCTGCGCGACTTCGCCCAGGAGGGCGTCGCCCACGTCCAGCTCGTCCTCGACCCGATCACGGTCGACACCGTCCGCGCACTGCGCCCGACGCTCGACCGCCTCGACGCCTGAGGCGCGCTCGGCGGCTGGTATCCTCGCCCTCCGATGGATGAGCTGCCGACGCCGATCCCGCTCGGGGCCACGGGACGTCTCGAGGCCCAGCCGCTCGTGAACGCGACCGGCGACCATGCGCTCCTCGTCCGGCAGGGCGAGTCGAGTCGGGCGCTCATCACCGGCGAGGCTGCCTCTGGCCGCGACCGCGTGGTGGTGGTGCCGCTCGACGACGACGTCGAGCTGCGGGTCGACGGCGACGCGCTCGCCATCTGGCTGGCGCGCGGATCGGTGAGCACCTCCGTCGCTCGTGTGCCGGGGTGGGCGAGCGCCATCGGGCTCGTGCTGGTCATCGCTTTCATCGCCTTTGCGTTCATCGGCTCGCTGACCGCGTTCGGCTGGCTGCTCGACGCCCTGCGTTGACGGAGCTGGTCGGATGAAGCGGGTCGAGCCGCCGGCCGCCGGGCTCATCGCCATGCGGATCACCGCCGAGTACGGGTCCGCCGACGGCTTCACCGAGACGCTCGAGCGTGCCCTGACCCGCGGCGGGGAGCGGGGCGCCACCGTCGTCGCCGTCCTCGACCGCGGCGAGCTGGCGATCCACATCCCGCGCGAGGACGGCCCAAGCTGGAACACCGTCCCGCTGGTCCACGTCCACCGCGGGCAGGCCCCGGGGCCCGACGACTGGGCGGCGGCGAACGCCGTCCTGGAGAAGCTCGAGCGCTACCGGTGAGCGACGATCTCGGAGCCGTCCTCAGCCGCTTCGAGCGCGCGCCAGCCGGCGCCAGCGTGGAGCCATTGAGCGATGAGCAGCAGCGGATGCTGCGCGCCATGATGGCCCGCTTCGCGACCGGCGTGACCGTGGTCACGGCGAGGCACGGACCGCTGCTGGCGGGCATGACCGCGAACGCCATCGCCAGCATCAGCATCAACCCGCCGCTCATGCTGGCGAGCATCGGCGAGCGGTCGGAGACGCACGGGGCCATCACCAACAGCCATTCGTTCGCGATCAGTGTGCTTGCCGCCACGCAGCGGCCGGTGGCCGAATGCTTCGCCCAGTCGACCACCGCGGCCAAGCTGCAGCGCTTCTGCGACGCCCCCTGGCACGAGGGCGAGACCGGATCGCCGATCCTGGACGGGGCGATCGCCTACTTCGACTGCCGGCTGGTGGCCCGCCACGCCGGCGGCGACCACTCGATCTTCATCGGCGAGATCGTGGGCGCCGGCTACGACGAGGCCGCCGAGCCGCTGATCTGGTACGGCTCGCGCTACCGGCAGCTCTCCCCCAGGGAGCCGAGCTGATTCAGGGGCTCTGATCGTCAGCCGGAAAGAGCCGCTCGTGGGTGGACGCATCGGTCTCGCCCAATCGTTCGCGAACCGAAGCCAGCAGGTCGCGGAAGTCGAACGGTTTGGTCACCACCGGTGCGAGGTCGGTCAGGCGCTCCGCCTCGTCATCGGTCACCGCGGTCACGAAGAGGACGGGGATGTCGCGATACTCGGTCCGCTCGCGCAACGTGCGGACGATGGTCGATCCGCTCTCCTCGGGCATCATGTGGTCCAGGATGAGCAGGTCGGGGCGAGCGCCGTCGACGAGCGCCGTGTACAGAGCCTCGGCCCCATCGAAGCCGGCCGCCTCGTAGCCCACCTCTTCGAGCACGGCTACCATCGCCGTGCGAATCAGCGGCTCGTCATCGACGATCCAGATGTGCCTGCCCATGTGCGCCGTTGGCGCCTGCATGTCCCGGACCAACCGCTACCGGTGTGCCAAGGCGGCGAGCGACTCGCCGATGATGCTCACCGCCGAATCGGCCTCGGCATCGGTCGTCACCAGCGGGGGGATGACCCGCACGACCTGGCTCCACGTCCCGCAGGTGAGGAGGAGCAGCTTTCGCTCGAACGCTTCATGGAGGAGCGCCTTGGCCAGGTCCGGCCGCGGGGCGAGGGACTGCGGGTCGGCCAGCTCGATGCCGACCATGCAACCGCGGCCTCGCACCTCGGCCACCGCCGGATGGCCGGCCGCCACGTGCCGGATGCCGTGGAGCAGTCGCTCGCCCTGGCGCTGCGCGTTCTCGAGCAGGCCCTCGGCGGCGAGGACGTCGAGCGTGGCGAGCGCCGCCGCACAGGCGACCGCGTTGCCGCCGTACGTGCCGCCGTGGGACCCCGGTCCGAAGCGTGCCAGCAGCTCGCGCCGGGCAAGAATGCCGGACAGCGGCATGCCCGAGGCGATGCCCTTGGCCATGACCACGATGTCCGGTCGCGCAGCGGTCCATTCGGTGGCCCACATCCTGCCGGTGCGCCCGAATCCGGTCTGCACCTCGTCGGCGATGAGCAGGATGCCGTGGCGGTCGGCCACCTCGCGCAGGGCGGGCAGGAAGCCGTCGGGCGGTACGACGTAGCCGCCCTCCCCGAGGATCGGCTCAACGATGAAGGCGGCCACGTCCTCGGGGTAGATCATCGTGGCGAACAGCTCGTCCAGCGCCGCCAGGCTGTAGGCCAGGGCGGCGTCATCGGTCCTGCCGGTGGGATTGCGCAGGACGTACGGATAGGGAGCGTGATGGACCGATGCCGAGGGGAGCGGCTCGAAGTGGCCGCGGTACTTCACCCCGGAGCTGGTGAGCGCCATGGCGCCGTGCGTCCGCCCGTGGAATCCGCCGCGGAAGGCAACGATGCCGGGCCGGCGAGTGGCGTACTTCGCGAGCTTCACCGCCGCCTCGACCGCCTCGGCACCCGAGTTGGAGAGGAACAGCCCAGCCTCCTCCCCGTCGGCGAGGCCGGGCATGGTGCGCGGCAGCCGTTCGTGGAGGTCGAGCCCCGGCTTGTGATAGACGATGTTCTGTTGGGCGTGGATGACGCGCGCGGCCTGGTCGGCGATGGCGGCCGCCACCCGCGGGTGGGCGTGGCCCGTGTTCGTCACGCCGATGCCGCTCGTGTAGTCGAGATAGCGCTCCCCATCCACCGTCTCGAGCCACGAGCCGGAGCCGCGCTCGACGACAAGGTCGGTGTAGCGCGCCCAGACGGCAGGCACGCGCGCGCGCCGTTCGAGCCACCGCGGGGCGTCCTCGGCGGGTTCGTCGATCAGAACGTGGGTGGCGTGTTGATCCATAGGACTCGTGTCTCTCCATCGGCGCGGTTGCGCCAGCGGTGGGGGATCGTGGACGAGAAGGTGAGAGCGTCGCCGACCGTGAGCCGATGCCGTTCGTCGTCTCCGATCCAGATCGTCAGCTGACCGTCGAGGACGTAGATGAACTCCTCGCCCTCGTGGTCGTAGGCGCCCTCGCTGGTCGCCCCCGGGTCCAGCACGAAGAGCTGGGGCTCGAGGAGCGTGGCCGAACGGGTGAGCTGCTCGATCCGGACGCCGGATCCGAGCAACAGCGTCTCGCGCTCGTGCGGCCGGACGCGACGCCCGCCCCGCGCGCGGCGCGGGAAGAGGTCGAGCAGCGTGATGTCGAACGCGCGCGTCAGGCGCTGGAGGGTGGCTACGCTTGCGCCGCTGGCGTTGCGCTCGAGGGCGGAGAGGAAGCTCGTGCTCAGGCCCGCCCGGTCGGCTGCGGTACGCAGCGAGAGGCGACGCTCGCGCCGGAGTGCTCGCAGCCGCCCGCCGTCGAGCATGCCGCCTCGCCGCCCGGGTGACGTGGCTGATGCCGCAGGGCTGAGCAATCGGCGGATGCCACCGGCGCTCACCTGGTCGTCGCGCATGCGCCGGATGCGGCGCAGGCGCCTGAGATCAGCATCGGTATACAGCCGGTAGCCGGATGGGCTGCGCGACGGGTGGACGAGGCCCTGGCGCTCCCAGAGACGGAGGACGGAGGCGGACACCCCGACGTGCTGCGCCGCCGCACCGATATGGTGCCGCGGCCGCTCGACGGCCGACGTCTCCTCCGCGGGCCGGGCATGGATGACGGCCGTCATGCGTCAACGCGCGTCGGCGGCGCCGTGCTCAGGTTTCGCCGTGCGAGGAGGATCCAGGCGCTGATCCCCACCAGCGCGATGAAGAAGATGAGGCTGCCCATGACGTTCACCTGGGGTGGGATGCCGATGCGCGACGCGCCGTAGACCCAGAGGGGGAATGTGCTCGTGCGTCCCGCGGTGAACTGGGTGATCACGAAGTCGTCGATCGACAGCGCAAAAGCAAGGAGCGCCGCCGCCAGGATGCCCGGGAAGATGAGCGGGAACGTCACCTTACGGAACGTCGTGAACTCGTCGGCGCCGAGGTCCATGGCCGCTTCCTCCAGCGTCCGGTTGTAGCCGGCCAAGCGGGCGCGGATGGTGATGACCACGTAGCTGATGTTGAACATGATGTGGGCGATGAGGATCGTCACGAGGCCGCGCGTGACTGCCAGCGACGCGAACATCGCGAGCAGGGAGGCGCCGAGAACGATCTCGGGTGTGGCGATCGGCAGGAAGATGAGCACGTTCAGCGGCCCGCGGCCGCGGAACTCGTAGCGGGTCAGCGCCAGGCCGATGAGCGTGCCGAGGGTCGTCGCCACGAGGGTGGAGATCGTCGCCACGATGAGGCTGACCTTGATCGCCTCGTTCAGCGCCGGGAAGCGGTTGAAGATGTTCTGCCAGTGCTCGAGGGTGAACCCCTCCCAGGCGTAGTTGAACCGGCCCTCCGGGTCGTTGAACCCGAAAGCGATCATGACCGCGATAGGCAGGAACAGGTACGCCACCACCAGCCCGGTGTACACCGGCAGCACCGCCCGCCGCAGACGCGCGCCGAGTGGCAGCCCGCGCTCCGGCGGTGGCTTATCGCCCGTTGTCGCCAGCCGCCCGGTGAGCGTCGCCATCAGACGGTGAGCTCCTGCCCGCGCAACAGGCGCGTGTAGAGCAGCACGGAGATGAGCAGCCCGATCATGAGGATGAGGCTCAGCGCGCTCGCCTGTGGGTAATCGTTGCTGACGAGGAACTGGCGCTGGATGACGTTGCCGATCATCGTCTCGTTCCGGCTCCCCAGCAGCTCGGCGTTGATGTAGTCGCCGACCGCCGGGATGAAGGCGAGCAGGGACGCGGCGAACACGCCGGGCAGCGACAGCGGGAGAGTGACTCGCAGGAAGGCCTGCAGTCGGCTGGCATAGAGGTCAGTGGCGGCCTCGATGAGACGGTGGTCGATCTTCTCGAGCGCCACGTACAGCGGCAGCACCACGAATGGCAGGAAGTTGTAGGTGATCCCGCTGATCACCGCCACCGGCGTTGCCAGCAGGCGGAAGCTCTGGTCGAGCCAACCGAAGCTCTTCAGCGTGCCGAGCAGGAAGCCGTTGTCGGCGAGGATGAACTGCCAGCTGATGGTGCGGATGATGAAGCTCGTGAAGAACGGCAGGATCACGAGCAGGAGCAGGATTGACTTGTAGCGACCGCCGCGGAAGGCGATCGTGTAGGCCATCGGGTAGCCGATGAGCAGGGTCAGCGCCGTCACGATCAGGCCGAACAGGAGCGAACGGATGAGCTGCGTGCTCGACCCGGAGATCACCTCCGGAAAGATCCCGAAGTTGAACGTCATCCGATAGCCGGTCCCCAGGCTGCCCTCCTGGAGGGAGACGGAGGCCATCGTCAGCACCGGGACGAGGAAGAAGGCGATGAGCCACAGCCCGCCGGGCAGCAGGAACAGGTAGGGGACCAGGCCGCGGTGCCGGCGCAGCCATCCGGACATGCCAGCTGCCCTTCGGTGGCGTCGCTATGTGATCAGCTGCGCGTCAGCCCTGGACCACCTCGTCGAAGAGGTCGTTCCACTGTCGCTCCTCATCCTCGTCGAGCACCTTGTACGAGTGCAGGCGTGACAGCATGTCGTCAGTCGGGAAGACGAGCGGCGAGTTCGCGACCGCCTCGAGGTACTCGCGATCCTCGGCGGACTCGGCCTCGTCGGCGTGCTGCAGGATGATGTCCTGCGCCTCGGGGACCGGGCAGATGTAGTTGATCCACTCCGTCATTTGCGCGGCCACTGCGGGCTGGTACACGTAGTTCATCATCGCCAGCGCGTCGTTCGGGTGCTCCGCGCCCTTCGGGATGCACATGTTGTCGACCCACAGCACGGCGCCCTCCTCCGGCACCACGAACCGCAGGTCCGGGTTGTCGAACTGGAGCTGGAACACGTCGCCGGACCAGGCCATGGTGATCGCCAGGTTGCTGCGGCTGAACGGGTCGGTGTACTCGTTACCGTAGTAGTCGCGGACGTGCGGCGCCTGGGCCAGGAGCACCTGCTGCGCCGCCTCGACGTCGGCCATGGTGGCCTGCGTCGGGTCCACGCCGTTGTAGAGCAGCGCGAACGTCATGGAGTCGCGCATCTCGCTGAACATGCCGATCTGGCCGGAGTACTTCTCGATCATCGCCGGGTCGAGCAGCTGCGCCATCGAGGTGATTTCCTCGTCGACGAGCGCCGGGTTGTAGGCGATGCCGGTGATCCCCGACTGCCACGGCACGCTGTGCAGGTTGTCGGGGTCGTAGCTGGGGTTCTTGTACTTGTCGGCCGCGTGATCGCCGAAGTTCGGCACGTCCCGCGCCACGTCAATCCGCTCCAGGTAGCCGAGGCGGATCATGTTGCCGATCATCCAGTCGGTCATGACGATGATGTCGTAGCCCGGCGGGTTGCCCGCCTCGAGATCGGGCTGGATGTTGGCGAAGAACGACTGGTTGTCGAGGATGTTCTCGCTGTAGGTCGTCTCGATGCCCGTCTCCTCGCGGAATCCCGCCAGGGTGGGGGAGCGCTGCGGATCATCGTTCGGGCCGGGATCGATGTAGAGCTCCCAGTTCGCGAAGATCAGGGTGCCGGATGGCTCGCCCCCACCAACCGGGGACGGCGTCGCGGCCGCCGACTGGCCGGCAGACGCCGCGGTGGATGCCGCAGGCGAGGTGGTTGCCGGACCGATGCCGCAGGCGGCCAGGATCGCCGGCAGCGAGAGCGCGCCGGCCGCGTAGGCTCCTCCCTTGCCGGCCTGCCGCAGGAAGTTGCGGCGGCTCAGCCGGCGCTGCGGCCGAAAGGCGCGCGCAATGGCACGTTCGAGGCGGTCTCGCTCTTCCTCACTCATCGGTATCGGACTCCTCCTGGCTGTGCGCCTCGTGGACGTGCTCGGACGCCTCGATGACGAAGGTGTGCTGGGGCTTCCAGCTGACTCGTACCCGCTGCCCGTCGGCCAGCGCCTCCGACGCGCCGCTGGTCTCCAGGTTCTGGGCATAGACGACGAGCCGATGGCCGTCACCGGTCTCGACGAGGTACTGGGTGCTCACGCCGATGTAGCTCGCGTCGAGAACCGTGCCCTCGAGGTTGTTCACCTGCATCTCCTCGCCGGTCGCCTCCGACTCGGCGGGGACGACGCGGAGCTTCTCGGGTCGCACGCCGACGCGGACGGAGTGAGCACCATTGACCCGGTCGGCCGGCGCGCGCACGGTGGCTCCGTCCGCGAGCCGGACTTCGACGAGACCCCCATCTCGGCCGACGACGTCGCCGTCCAGCAGGTTGCTCACGCCAAGGAAGCCGGCCACGAATGCCGTCGTGGGGCGCTCGTAGAGCTCCTCCGGCGTCCCGAGCTGTTCGATTCGGCCGTGCCGCATGACGGCGATCTGATCGGACATCGTCATCGCCTCCTCCTGGTCGTGGGTCACGTAGATGAACGTGATGCCGACCTCGGTCTGGATCCGCTTCAGCTCGATCTGCATCTGCTTGCGCAGCTTCAGGTCGAGCGCGCCGAGCGGCTCGTCGAGGAGGAGGACGCGCGGGTGGTTGATCAGGGCACGAGCGAGCGCCACGCGCTGCTGCTGGCCGCCGGAGAGCTGCGAGGGCTTGCGTCGCTCGTAGCCGGGCAGCTCGACGAGGTCGAGCATCTCGCCGACCTGCCGCCCGATCTCCGCACCCTCGACCTTGCGCCGTCGCAGGCCGAAGGCGACGTTCTCGAAGACGGAGAGGTGCGGGAAGAGCGCGTAGTTCTGAAAGACGGTGTTCACGTCCCGCTTGAAGGGTGGCAAGCCGGTGACGTCCGCGTCGCCGAGGTAGATCGTGCCGGCTGTCGACTCCTCGAAGCCGCCGATCATGCGCAGGGTCGTCGTCTTGCCGCAGCCCGACGGGCCGAGCATCGAGAAGAACTCGCCGCGGCGGATGTCCATCGACAGGTCATCGACGGCCACGACCTCGTGGAAGCGCTTGGTGACCCGATCCAGGCGAACGTCGATGTCCTGCGCCAATCGGACTCCCCAGGAGGGTGCGAAACCCCAACCTTGTAGCGTTACTGCAGGCTTGAGAGCGCCGCAGTATAGGCGCGGCCCGGCTTAGCCTGTCAACGATAATCGGTCGGCGGAGTGCAACCTCGCCGCGGGGTCGCGCGTCTACGGTGCATGGCGAAGCCGAACCACGCCAAGCGCTCCCGCCCGCGGCCGCTGCCAGCCCGGCGGCGCCGCGCGCTCCAGCAGCGCGCGGCTGAGCAGCGGGTCCGCCGCGAGCTCGAGCGATGGCGGCGCGGGTGATCTCCGGGGGCCCCTGCTAGACTCGGCCGGCGGGGCCGAGCGCCCGCCGCGCGCCCAGTCGAACCAGCACCGACGGAGCCCTCCCGCCGATGGACTTTGCCCTCTCCCCGCAGCACCTCGACATCCGCCGCACCGTCCGTGACTTCGCCGAGCGCGAGATCGTGCCGGTCGCCGGCGAGCTTGAGCGGCGCGGCGAGTTCCCCCACGACATCATCCGGCGCGCCGCCGAGCTCGGGCTGCTCGGCGTGCCGTACCCCGAGGAGGCCGGCGGCACCGGCCTCGACACGCTGGCCTACGCGATCACCATCGAGGAGCTCGCCCGCGCCAGCGGCAGCGTGGCGATCATCGTCAGCGCGCACACCAGCCTCGGCTGTAACCCGCTCTACATAGCCGGGACGGACGAGCAGAAGGACCGATACCTCCGCCCCATGGCCTCCGGCGAGGTCATCGGCGCCTACGGCCTCACCGAGTCCGGCGCCGGCTCCGACTCGCGCGGAACGCGGACGCGGGCGCGACGCGACGGGGATGCCTGGGTCCTGAACGGCAGCAAGCGATTCATCACCAACGCCGGCGTGGCGGGGACCTACATCGTCACCGCGGTGACCGAGCGCGAGGCGGGAAGCGGGCGGATCAGCGCCTTCATCGTGCCGGCCGACACGCCCGGCTTCTCGGTAGGCCGCATGGAGGAAAAGATGGGACTCCATGCCAGCAACACCGGGGAGCTGCTCTTCGAGGACTGCCGCATTCCGGCGGAGAACCTGCTCGGCGAGGAGGGCGAGGGGGACAAGCTGTTCCTCAAGACGCTCGACGGCGGGCGCATCGGCATCGGCGCCATGGCGCTCGGGCTGGCACAGGCCGCGTTCGAGGCGTCATCGGCCTATGCGAAGGAGCGGCACCAGTTCGACCGGCCCATCGGCTCATTCCAGGGAGTGGCGTTCATGATCGCCGACATGGCGACCCAGATCGACGCCGCGCGGCTCATGGTCTACCGCGCCGCCTGGCTGAAGGATGCCGGCAAGCCGTACTCGACCGAGGCGGCCATGGCGAAGCTCTTCGCCTCCGAGGTGTCGCGCCAGGTCACCAACGACGCGGTCCAGGTCCACGGCGGGTACGGTTACATCGAGGAGTACAACGTGGAGCGCTACCTGCGCGACGCGAAGCTGACGGAGATCGGCGAGGGGACGAGCCAGATCCAGCGCATGGTCATCGCCCGCAACCTGCTCGACATCCGCGCGATGTAGGGTCCGGCCTCACTCTGCAGCGGCCCGTCCCGGCGCTCGACGCAGGACGAACAGGGCCGCCACGATGATGAGCACCCCGCCGGCCGCCTCGAGCGGCGTGAGCGGCTGGCCCAGAACCACGGCGGCCAGAAGGATCCCCCCCAACGGCTCGCCGACCATGATGATCGCCGTGCGCGTGCCGCCCAGCAGGCGCAGCCCCTTGATGACCCAGACCTTGGCCGCTGCCGTGCCGATCAGGGCCGCGCCCAGCACGGCGAGCCATGCGGTCGGATCGCCGGACCAGGCGGCGAACGCGCCGGCTCCCTCCGTCGCCGCCACGAGCAGCGCGGCCATGGCGGCGCCCCCCACCAGGACGAGGGTGATCGCCATCTCGGCCGGGACTGCCGCGAACCCGGATCGGGCGACGACGATGTACGCGGCCTGCAGGCCCGCGGCGGCAAGCGCGAGGGCGAACCCGAGCGGGGCCGCGTCGCCAGGGTTGACCAGGCCTTCGCCGACCAGGAGCGCGAGGCCGGCCATGGCCAGCGCCAGTGCCGTGACGCGCGGCACGGTGAAGCGCTCCCGTCCGAGCGCCACCGAGACCAGCGCCACGATGACCGGGTAGGTGAAATAGATCGCCAGCGCGATCGGCACGGTGGCCAGCGCGAAGGCGCCAAAGAGCGCCAGGTTGAAGGTCCCGTTGACCACCACCGCCAAGAGCAACATGCGCCGCTGGCCGGACGGCACCGCGGCGAGCGGCGGCCGGAGCGAGGGTCGCCGCGCAACGAGCCCTCCCAGCAGCGCTGCTCCGATGCCGGCGCGGAGCATGACAAAGGTGGGCGAGCTCATGCCCGCCTCGTAGGCGAGGCCCGCGAGCGTTCCGAGCGAGGCGAAGCCCGCCGTTGCCGCCAATACCAGGAGCGCCCCGCGCAGCGCAGGGTCGTGCGTCATCGGTCCATCGCGCCGCGAAGGGGCCCTCCGCCCGCGGCGGAGGGCCCCTTCAGATGCAGGGACTCAGGCAGCGTGCCCGATCCCTACCACGTGCACTCGTTTGGCGGGTCGGCCGGGTCACAATCGGCCTGGACCGCAATCTGCTCGATGATCTCCAGCGCGCGCTCGGCATCAAGGATCACCGGGTCGCCGGCGGATCCGTCTTCCATGAACGGCGTGTACGCCTGGACGACGTGGTTCACACCGCCATCGGTGTAGGTGCCGTTCCCAGTGATGCCTTCGTAGTCGATGTCCTCACCCGCACGGATCAGATCCAGGCACTCGGCGTACGTGTAGCACACCGTGCCCGGGGCCTCGCCGACCTCGTGCATCGCCGGCGCCCAGTCACTCGCCAGATACGAGCCGCCGTACTCAACAGCCAGGGCCGTCTGGATCAGGAGGTCGTACGTCGAGAAGTGGTAGAGGCCCGTCGGGTCCGCGTCCTCGGGCGCGGTGTGCGGCGCGCTCTCCCAGAGCTCCGAGAAGAATTCCCAGGCCGGGGTCGTGTCATCGTACGAGAAGGCCGCGAAACCGATCGCCTCCTGAGAGGCAATCGCGTCGGTGCCGAGCGTGTTCATGAACTCGGTCTGGATCCAACCTGTCTCGCCGATCCAGTTGAGCGACAGCCCGGCCTCGGCCGCCTGCCTGATCAGCGAGGCGGACTCCACCGATCCGGCCTGCACGATGACGGCGTCCGGTGCCAGGTCCGCGATCCGCTGCGCCTCGGCACCGTAGGTGGGCTGCTCGGCGGGGACGTCTATGCGATCCAGGACTTCAATGCCGACTGCCTCAGCCGCGTTTTCGGCGGCATTCGCTGCCAGCTGGAAGCCCTCGACCTGGGTGGCGAAGATCACGACCGACTCGGCCCCGATCTCCTCCGCGTAGAGGATGCCGGACATGCCCAGCGCCTCGTCGAGGCCCTGAGCCCGGAAGATCGGCTCGCCGGCCTTGCCGCCGAGGTTGCCGGGGATGGCACCGCCGTGGACGGAAGGTCCGAGCGGCGAATCGTTCTCCTGCCACCAATCCATCATGAAGTCGCGGTAGGTCCGATAACCGTGTGCGATGCTCACGACGATCTCGGCCCCGTGATTCTCAAGGCACGTACGTGCCGCCTGGGCCTCACCAACCGTCCCGAGGTCCTCGTGGAAGAGCTCCCACGAGCGGCCCAGTGGCGGGTCGAGGTTGATCACCTCGTTGACCGGGAAGACCACGTCCTCGGTGAGCGACGTGCCGAAGGCCCCGAACTCGCCGGTGTAATAGGCGAGCTCGCAGACCGCAACCGGCTCATCGGAGACGGATGGCGCCGTGCTGGCGCCAGGCGCGGTCGAGGTGCCGGGAGAGCTCCCCGTGCCGCCGCAGGCGGCGAGGAGAAGGGCGAGCGCCATGAGGATGGCCATGGTGCGGCCCGGGTGGATGCTACGGATTGTCACTTCGTTCCTCCTCCTGTGTCTGCGCCGAACGTGGGGTCATCAGATCCTGTATGCCTCCTTGAGGTGGTCGGTCGTCATGTCTGCGGCGTTCATCACGGCAAAGGCCTCGCCCAGGCTGAGCATCATCACTCGGTCGGCGACCTCCAGCGCCTTGGTGGCGTTTTGCTCGGCCAGCACGATGGCGACGCCTCGCGTCTCGTGAATCTCGCGAATCTTGTCGAAGAACATGTCGACGTAGAGCGGGGACAGCCCGGCGGTTGGCTCGTCGAGCAGCAGCAGCTTCAAGTCCTGCATCAAGGCCCTGCCGCAGGCCACCATGCGCGACTCTCCGCCGCTGAGCGTGCCGGCCGGCTGCATTCGTCGCTGGCGCAGGTCGGGGAACAGATCGAACACCTCGGTCATCCGCTCCTCCTGCGAGCGGTCGCCGAACATCCCGCCGACGCTGAGGTTCTCGAGGACGGTGAGCTCAGGGAACGTCCCTCTTTCCTGTGGGACGTAACCCACACCACGGTTGGCGGTCTCATACGGAGGCAGGCGCGAGACATCCTCGCCCCCGAGCAGGATGGTGCCGTCCATCACCGGGATGAGCCGCGCCAGCGTGGCGAGCAGCGTCGTCTTGCCGGCCCCGTTGGCGCCGAGGACTGCGAACACCTCGTTGCCGACGGCGAAGTCAAGGCTCTTCAGCACGGTGACCTGGTCGTATCCACTGCACAGCCCCTCCACCTGGAGGGTGGGCGCCTTGGCCATCTCAGACATGCCCCTCCCCCAGGTACTTCTCGACCACCGTGCGGTGCTCGCGAATCGACTGCGGGTCGCCCTTGAGGACGACGCTTCCCTCAGCCATGAACGAGACCTCGTCACAGAGGCGCCAGATGACGTTGAGGTCGTGCTCGACGATCACAACCGATGTGCCGGCCGCGGCCAGCTCCCTGATCACGGTCATCAACTTCTCAGTGGCATCGTCAGGAAGGCCGGCGGTCGGCTCGTCGAGCAGCAGGAACGAGGGCTTGGCGAGCAGGCAGCGGACGATGTCGAGCAGCTTCTTTTCGCCGGCCGAGAGCGCGAAGCCGGTCGGATCGGGTAAGCCGAAGTAGTCGAGATAGTGGCGGATCTCTTCCTCGTGGCGATCGAAGACGATGCCCTCGCTGTAGATGCGATGGGGCTGCTCGTAGGCACCCTCGGTGACCGACAGCAGGAGCGAGTCCCAGATGGTCAAACGATCGAAGTCCATGATCACCTGGTTCGTCTTCACGACTCCGTGGCGCGCCAACTGGTGGGCAGGCAGCGACGAAAGGACCAGCTCAGCGCCATCGGCAGCGTGAAGGGAGATCGTCCCGCGGTCGAGCGGGATGGAATGCATGACCATCCGCATCAGCGTCGTCTTGCCGGCGCCATTCGGGCCGATGAGCCCCTCGATTGGCCGATCGCCGAGCACCAGGTCATCGACGTTGACCACCACGCGGCCGGAGAAGCTCTTCACCGCATCCCGGATGCGGATCTGGGGGCGCGTGATCGCCGGTGCCACGGCTGCCTCACTTGCCATGGAGCTTCCTCATCAGCCGGTCGCGGCGCATGTCCCCGAGCACGCCGAGCGGGCGGAACAGGAGGACCACGATGAGCGCCGCGCCGAAGACCGCCTCGCGCAGGACCGGGATGGCCTGCGTGTACCACTCGCGCGGCAGTGGAAGGTACGACTGGATCAGGATGTCGAAGAGGCCCACCGTCAGGATCACGCCCACTACCGCGCCCCAGACCCGCACCGTTCCGCCGAGCACGAGACCGACCATGGCGGCCAGCGTGATTTCGACGCCCAGGTTCGAGAGCTCGAGGAAGCGCACCATGACGCCGTACATCGCACCCAGCAGCCCCATGCCGGCCGACGTGACCGCGAAGAGCCAGAGCTTGGTCCGATAGCTCGGCTTCCCGAGGCTGCGAGCCAGCGGCTCGTTGCCGCCCACAGCGATGAGCAGCCGTCCATACGGCGAGCGGTGCACCCGCCAGACGAAGAAGAGGATGATGGCCACGACGACGGTGACGATGGCGAGCCACAGCAGCTCGTTGGCCTTGACGGTGCCCACGTCGTACGGGAACCGCAGCCCTCCCAGGCCGAGCGCGCCGCCGGTCAGGTCCTGCTCGGTAGTGGCGACGATCGCAACGATCGCGGCGAAGCCCAGGGTGCCCAGCAGCACGCCGTCGGTGTCGAGGTCCGCGATGAGCCAGCCGACGACGATGCCGGACACTCCCGCCACCACGGTGGCGATCGCCACGCAGACGAGGTATTGCCAGGGGTCGCCGAACGGCCAGTCGACCTGGACGTAGGCGACGCCGAAGGTGTACATCCCAACGCCCCAGAACCCGACGACGCCGAAGTTCGCGATCCTGGTGAGGCCCAGCTGCAGGTGCAGGAGCAGCCCCAGCCCGATGACGACCACGACCTCGAACAGGCCAGAGATGAGGAAGGCGTCGAGCCAGTCGAGCGTCATGGCGCTACACCTTCGCGCCTTCGGTCAGACGCCGGCCGCGAAGCTTGAGGACGACGAGGAAGCCCACGATCAGCACGAGCTGGGCGTAGAGCACCTGGTCGAACTGCAGGCTCATGCCCGCTAGGGCGATGCCCGTGGCGATTCCCACCAACATCACGCCGCGCAGCCCCCAGATTCCGCCCACGAGTACGACGAGCAGGATGTACAGGAACTGTCGCCAGCCGAGCAGAGGCGCTACCGACGAGCCGACGCCGTAGAACGCGCCCGCCAGGCCGCCGGCCACGCCGGCGATGAACCAGATCAGGACGGTGATCGCAAGGGGCCGGATGCCGCTGACCTGGGCCAGCTCCTCGTCGCTGGCCAGCGCGCGGATCTGGAGGCCGTAGCGCGACCGCTGGATGAACAGGTAGATCCCGATGGCGACGACGGCCACGCTGCCGAGGGCCAGCAGGCGGAACGAGGACACGCCCACGCCCAACACGTCGATCGTATTGGGTGGCGGGACGTCGAAGAAGCGCACCGGGTATCCGAACACGAATTGCAGGCCATGGCGCAGGAGAATGGAAAGGCCAAAGGAGATGATGATCATCTCCAGCACGCCGACGTTGCGGCGCTTCGCTGGCCGGAAGATGAGCAGATACGTCGCCACGCTTACCACGCCGGCCATCAGCCCGGCTGGCAGCAGCACGGTATAGAAGTCGAGCCCGAAGGTCGTGTTGGCCCACATGCCGAAGTAGGCGCCGAGCGTGATCGTCTCGGAGTAAGCGACGTTGATGAGGCCGGTGAGGCGGTAGAGGAGCGCGAAGCCGATGGCCGCGAGGACCAGCGGCGCGTGCTCGGTGAGGCCGATGACCACGGCCTGGATGAGGAAGTCCATCAGCCCGCGCTCACCGCTGGGGGTGGGCCGATCTCACGGCAGGTCCTCAGGACCGGGGTTGGGCTCACGCCCAGCTCCCCCTCCATCCCGATGGCGCAGGTGTCGGCACAGGACATCTCTCCAACGCTGAGGCCTCGTGACCCGACGGGCTCGGGACGGAGAGCTCGGGTCCTCGATAATCGATTGTCGACGATAGGGGCTCAACGTATGCCGCGTCAAGGCCTCGGCGCCGGTGCTCATGGTCATGAGCGTGGGGGGCTGAACGGCCCCCTCCGGCGAGGACGCCCTTGGGTTGACGCCAGGGAATCGGTCTCCTATCCTCGATAATCGATGATACGTCAGACGCCTGCGTCAGCGTGTCCGGGCGGCGGCGTGACGCCATGGACGTGAAGCCCATCGACGCATTCCGCTTGGAGGACCGGGTCGCTATCATCCCCGGCGGCGGGGGAGCCATCGGTTCGGCCATCGCGGTGGCGCTGGCGGGCGCAGGCGCGCGGGTGGCGGTTGTCGGCCGGTCGAAGGACGCGCTGGAGGCTGCGGCCGAGCGGGTTGCCAAGGCCGGCGGCAGCTGCCTGGTCCTCCCCGGCGACGTGACCCAGGAGCAGACGGCCGAAGGGGTGGTGTCCGAGACCGTGAAGCAGTTCGGTCGGCTGGACATCATCGTGAATGCCGTAGGCGGCGGTGCGGGGAAGGTCCTTCACTCGGCCGAGGAGTATCCGCGAGACGCCTGGGACTGGATCTTCGAGCTGAACGTCCGCAGTGCGCTGGTGCCGACCCAGGCCGCGGTCAGGGCCATGATTAGCGGCGGCCGCGGCGGGCGAGTGCTGAACATCAGCTCGGTCCGCGCCCAGCTGGGCATCAACGCGGGGTACTCCGCCTACGTCGCGGCCAAGGGTGCCATCAGCTCCCTGACCCGCCAATGGGCGACCGAGTGGGCAAAGCACGGCATCAACGTGAACGCCATCTCACCGACCTTCGTCGACACCCCACAGGTGGCGATGCTGCTCGACGACCCGCAGTTCAAGGCCGGTATCGTGAACCGCATCCCGCTCCATCGCGTGGGCGGGACCGATGACCTCATCGGCCCGGCGATCTTCTTCTGCTCGGATGCCTCCGCGTTCGTGACGGGACAGGTCCTGGGCATTGACGGCGGACTGACGGCAACGCAATAGCCAGCACGAAGGAGCCCACCCCATGCAGCGGGTGACCGAGAACGTCTGCACCGATACGACCCTGCGCGGCTGCAACCCGAGCTACGTCGTCACCAGCGACGGCGTGGTGGTCGTCGACACGCCCCAGCTGCCGACCAGGGCCGTGGCCATGCGCCGGGAGGCCGAGTCGCACGGCCCGATCCGCTACCTGGTCAACACCGAGCACCACGTCGACCACATCTTCGGCAACTACTTCTTCAAGGGCGCCGGGACGGTGGTGAATCACCAGGCCCTGTACGACCGGTTCATGGTGGTCACCCCGGACCTCGATCCCTACGCGTATGCCTACGAGTCGATCCCGGGCGACAACCCCAAGGGCACGGACCTGGACGCGCCGGAGGCCGTCGACCTGTGGCCCGACCGCGACGAGTACTACGCCGACCCGAACAGAGGCAGGATCATCTTCACCGGAGACCTGACGCTGCGCGTGGGTGACACCACCTTCCACCTGCTGCACACCCCCGGCCATACGCCCGGCCAGCTGGCGGTGCATGTTCCCGAAGAGCGCGTCGTGTTCACCGGCGACACGATCTTCAAGGACGTCCAGACCTGGCTGATGACCTCGAACGTCGATCAGTGGATCGAGGCGCTGGACCGCATCAAGGCCCTGGACGTCGACCACCTGGTGCCCGGCCACGGGCAGGTGACGACCATCGACTACGTCGATCGCCAGCGCGCCGTGCTGATGGAGTGGAAGGCGTCCGTGGCCGACGCGGTGGCCCGGGGCTGGACCCGCGAGGAGACCATGGAGCGCGTCCATATGCGAGATCGGTACCCGGTGGACATCGGGCAGGGTTACATGATGGACCACATCCAGACCCTGAACGCCGCGTCGCTCTACGACAAGCTCACCTCGGTGCCGGCCGGCCGCTGAGGCTCACCCGCAAGGAGGCACCCGTGACAGCGACCATGGAAGCCTTGGTGGTCACCCAACCGAATCGGCTCGAGATCCGGCAGATCCCTGTGCCGGAGCCGGGCCCCAACGAGGTGCTGGCGCGAGTCCGCGCCGTATCGATCTGCGGCACCGACGCGCACCTGGTCCACGGTGACTACCCCGGGTTCTGGCCGCCGTCGTTCCCCTTCACCCCCGGACACGAGTGGTCGGGCGAGATCGTGAAGCTCGGTCCCGGCGCGGAGCGCCATGGGTGGGCCGAGGGCGACCGGGTGGCGGGCACGTCGCACGACGCATGTGGCGTGTGCCAGAAGTGCGTGGAGGGCCGCTACAACCTGTGCGAGAACTACGGCAGGGATGGGCTGCACCGACAGTACGGGCACAACTACACCGGCGCCGATGCCACCTACGTGGTCCACGGTGTGAAGTGCATCTTCCGCCTGCCCAATGAGCTCGGCTTCGACGAGGGAGCGCTGATCGACCCCGCTTCGATTGCACTGCACGTGGCCAACCGCGGCGGAGTCGACCCGGGGGACACGGTGGCCATCACCGGCGCGGGAGCCATCGGGCTGCTCTCGGGCGACGCCGCCCTCATCCGCGGCGCCGCGAGAGTGATCGTGGTGGGCCGCGGCTCTCGCCTGGAGAAGGCGGCGTCCATGGGGTTCGACACGGTGGATTCGACCGTTGAGGATCCGGTGGTCTCCGTGCGCGAGATGACCGGTGGCCTGGGGGCCGACGTGGTGCTGGAATGCGCCGGGGTACCGGAGACGGTGCGCTGGGCCCTGGGGATGCTGCGCCGGGGCGGGCGCTGCGCGGCCGTCGGGATCCCCACGCAGAACGTCGAGATCCCGCTCCAGAAGCTGGTCCTCGACGAGCTGGAGCTCGTCGGGTCACGCGCGTCGGCCGGGGAGATGCGCCGCGTCATGCCGCACGTGGCTCAGGGGCGCATGCGCGTCGCCGAGATGATCACCCACCGCTTCCCGTTGGCGCAGTACCAGCAGGCGATCGACACCTTCAACGACCGGAGCAGCGGCGCGATCAAGATCATCATCCGGCCCTGACCGGCACGCCTAGGCTCGTCCGGCGGCCACTTCCTCCGCCCGCGTGCGCCCGGCCAGCTGGATGAGCTCCTCGTGGAGCTCGAACCACACGCTGTGGTAGCTGTCGACCCGTGGTGACGCGACGTATGCCTGGTCGCCGGCGCGGGCCGTTTCCGCCGCGCGCTCGAGGCGCGCCCGATAGACGCTGAGGCGGGGGAGGCGCTCCTCCAGGGGACGGAGCCAGGCCAGCGCATCGGCGTGGAGGACACCCAGCCGATCCAGCACCAAGCGGTCGTATTCCGGATCGGCGTGATCGTTGAACTGCTGCTCACCGTCGACAGTGCGCATCTGCCAGTCGGTCACGGTGCGCTTCATGCGCGCGTCGAGCTCGACAAACCGATCGAGGGCGGCCAGCGCCTCGTCGGCGGCCCATCGCTCGCGGTCGCCAGCCAACAGCTCCGCGGCGACCGCCTTCCCGTCGCCGGTCAGCCGAAAGGCGCCGGCCGCGATCTCCGCCAGCCCGTCGGCGGTGAGCCGGTCGAGCAGTGCCGCCGCCTGCTCGGTCCCCGCGAAGAGGCACGAGCCGAGCGCCTCGGGCGTGGCATAGCCCTTGATCAGCAGAGCCCGGAGCACGTCTTCGCCGGTCATCTCTTCGGCATCCTCCACACGGGTGGGCGTGTCGGGCTGGGGATTCGCCACGTCGATGCCGAGCTCGCGCGCCCAGGCTGTCAGGATCGACGCCTCGGGCACCACCGCGCGGTCGTGGATGACGGCCCCGGACAGCACCTCGCCGGTCGACCCGTCGATGGTGATCAACTCGCCCGCCGCCAGCCGCCGTTCCCCGATCAGCACGGCGCCGTCGTCGACCCGGATGGCATCGGCTCCCACCACCGCCGCGACGCCCCAGCCGCGCGCCACCACGGCCGCATGGCTGGCGAGCCCGCCGCTGGCGGTCAGGATGCCCGCCGCGCGCGCCATGCCGTGCACGTCGTCGGGCGAGGTCTCGTTGCGGACCAGGATGACGCTGCGCCCCCGCTCGGCCGCGGCGACCGCCGCGTCGGCGTCGGTCACGACCTCACCGCAGGCGATCCCGGGAGACGCCCCAAGGCCGATGGCGAGCACCTCGCTGTCTGGAGGTCGCTCGCCGGCAACCAGCGGCGGGTCAGCGAGGAGATGAGCCACGCGGCGTACCGCCTCGGCCCGGTCAACCGGGAACC
>Ga0299913_10000465_pt1 | contig 25949 bp, 18 predicted proteins | sample RVTome_9_FD_201360 | JGI IMG/M metagenome (GOLD analysis project Ga0299913, IMG submission 201360) | Soil microbial communities from uranium-contaminated site in the Upper Colorado River Basin, Wyoming, United States - RVT155D38 (version 2) ... | reverse complement strand
CGGCGCAGGCGGTGCAGGCGGCGGCGCACTCGGAGGCGGCGGCGACCAGGGCGTGGGCCTCGTCGCCGGCGTCGCTGGCGGGGGCGGGGTGGGCGGCGAAGGTGCGGCGGAGTCGTTCCATCGTCGGGCCTCCGGGGGGTCGTGGGCGGGGATATCTCGGCCGTTCGAGGGCGCTGCAATGGCAGCGCCAGGGGCTTTGGGCGCGGGTGCTAACGTGTGCCTCTCAGCATCCGCTGGATCAGATCCATCCGAGCCGTCTCGACGAAAGGAGTCGGTATGACCCGTTCGCTGTCGACCGTGCGAGGGCGGAGGATCTCCCTCGCGATCGTCCAGGCCGTGACCGCGCTGGCCGTCGTCGGCGCCGCCGGCCTCCTCGCGTGCCGTTCCGCCCCCGGGCCAGCGCCCGCGAAGCTGGACCACTTCCTGGTCTACGAGGTGGAGAGGATCGAGGCCGGGCACGAGGTCCGGGTGTCGGACCAGTTCAACCTGCCGCTGGCGCCGGCCGTGCTCGAGCTCCAGACGCACTTCGCGAACCCGACGCGCAAGCAGCACCCGGGCGGGAGCGCGGGGATCGTGGACACGAACCACCACCTGAGCTGGTACGTGCTCCGGGAGCCGCAGCCGCGCCGGACGGTGCGCTTCCGCAACCAGTTCGGCCAGCACAGCGTGAACACGGGGCCGAGCGCGTTCTACCTGGTGCCGACGGAGAAGTCGAGCGACCCCGGCAGCGAGTTCCCGAAGGACCTCGACCACTACCGCTGCTACCGGGTGGTCCGGGTGAACACCGCGCCGGCCCTGCCGGTGGTGCAGGTCGGCGACCAGTTCGGCACCGTCGCCGGCCTCCAGGTCGGCGATCCGGTGCTCTTCTGCAACCCGGCGCGCAAGGTGCGGGAGGGCGAGCCGCCGGTGGGCGTCCAGAACGCGGACGACCACCTCGCGGTGTACTCGCTGCCGCCGGAGGACGTGAGCCAGGCGATCAAGGTCCGCGACCAGTTCGACGACCGCGAGCTCCGGGTCCGGCGGCGGGTCTTCCTCGCCGTGCCGACCGACAAGCAGGTGTTCGTCACGCACGAGAACTGAGGGCCGCCCGCCAGCGCCTCAGCGAATTCGCGAATTGTTTGGAGGGCGTCCCGGGCGTCGTTTAGACTCCCGGGGCCGGACCGTGTGTGCATGGGAGGAGGGGCGGTGAAGATCCTGGTGGTGGACGAGTCGAAGCTGATGCAGGACGACCTCGAGAGCCTGGTCCGCGTGGCGAGAGGGGAGTAGGGCGTGGACCCGGCCGCCGCCGCCCGCACGCCGCGCGCCGGCATCTCCGGCAGCCTCGAGGACGTCTCGGTGGCCGACGTGATGCAGTTCATCCACCTCGGCCAGCGCAGCGGCACCCTGCTGCTCGAGCGCGGCGACGAGAGGGCCGCGATCGGCTTCCACGAGGGCCGGCTGGTCAGCGCCCGCGCCCCCGACCAGCCGAAGCTCGGCGACCTGCTCGTCGCCTCGGGGGTGGTGCGCCGCGACGAGCTCGAGGACGCCCTGGCCGACGAGACCCTGGGCCCCGGCCGGCGCACCCTCGGCGAGATCCTCCGCGCGAGCAGCCAGGTCGACGCCGAGGACCTGCGCCGGGTGGTCGTCGAGCAGATCGAGCGCACCGTCTCCCGGGTGATGCGCTGGCACCGCGGCAGCTTCGAGTTCGGGATCGACGACCTCCAGCCGGTCGACGACGTCTCGCTCTACCCCGGCGACGTCGCCCCCGACGCCGACCTCGACACCCAGATGGTGCTGCTCGAGGCGGCGCGGATCTTCGACGAGCAGCGGACGGATCGCGACGCCGCCGCGCCCGACGGTCCACCCGCCGCCGCCCCGCGGGGCGACGACGACGAGGTGGATCTGCTGGCGCTCGTCGAGCGGGAGATCGGCCTGCCGGCGCCCGCGGTGCCGCCCGCCGATGCCCCGGAGATCCAGCTCGTCGGCGGCGCGAGGGGGCTCGCCGAGTCGCTCGCCGAGGCGGCGACCGGGGTCGCCTCCGGCGTCCGTCGCACCACGTTGGCCGAGGCCGCCGCCCCCGACCCGGCCCTGCCGGCGCCGGTGATCGTCATCGACCTGCGCAACGGCGAGCTCGGCGCCGACGACGTCGAGACGCTCCGCCGCACCCGCCCGCGGGCCTCGGTCGTCGCCCTCGTCGAGCCGGGGCCGGCGATCGCCGCCGCCTACGAGGCCGGGGCGGTCGCCGCCCTGCCGCCCGACCCCGACGCCGTCGTCGCCTGCGTCGAGAACATCCTGCGCAGCCGCCGCGAGATGGCCGCGCCGATCGGTCCGCGGCGGGCGCCCGAGGCCGGTATGGCCCGGCTCCGCCGGCTGTTCGGCGAGCTGCGCTCCGGGCAGATCTCGGCGACCGTCGCCCTGAACCTGATGCACATCGTCTCGGAGTCGGTCGAGCGCGCCGTCCTCTTCCTGGTCAAGCACGACACGCTGGTCGCGCTCGGCGCCTTCGGGGCCGGCCGGGGCGGCCGGCCGCTCGCCGAGCTGACCCGCGGGCTGCGTCTCGACGCGGGCGGCGACCACGCGCTGGCCCGGGGTCTGGAGACCGGCGAGGCGTGCTCGGTCGCCTTCGAGGAGGCCGACCTCCCCGGCGACCTCGCCGACCGGATCGGCCGACCGCGCAGCGGGCAGGTCGTCGTCTTCCCGGTGCTCGGGGCCCAGCGGGTGATCGCCGTCATCTACACCGACAACGGCGACCGCGACCGGGAGATCGCCGACGTCGACGTCCTCGAGCTGGCCACCGCCCAGGTCGGGATGGCGTTCGAGAATGAGCTGCTGCGGAGGAAGGCCACCTGAGAGAACGCGGATCGCACCTCAGCGTCAGCGCGGTCTACGGATCGAGAGGACGCCGTCGGCGACCTCGCCTTCGAGGCCGGCGCCGGGGAGGACCGCGAGGGGGGCCTCGTCGGGGCGGAGGTCGCCGACGCCGCCGTAGAGGACGATCCGCTCGGCCTCCTCGGCGAGCCCCGGCTCCTCGAAGCGCACCCGCCAGCCGGTCTCGCGCTCGGTCCAGCGAAGGAGGTCGGCGAGGGTACCGCCGGTGAACGGCGGCGCGGCGTCGAGGACCCAGGCCCAGGGGTCGCCGTGGGTCGCGATCTCCCGCCGCGCGACCCCGCCGCCGCGCCGGACGACGAGCTCCTCGCCCTGCGCGGCCCGGTGGCTCTCGCCGTCTCGCTCGACGACGACGGCGCCGTCCCGGACCCGCACCCGCAGAGCCTCGGCGGTCGGACCGAGGACGGCGACGGTGAACCGGGTGCCGACGTCGCGGGCGGTGCCGAGCGGGGTGCGCACCTCGAGCGCCGCGCTATTACCCTGGTCGGCGCCGCTGGCGGCGTAGAGCTCGCCGCGGACGAGCTCGAGCGCGGCGGCGGAGGCGAGCCGCAGCTCGGTCCCCGCGGCGAGCCGCACGGTCGGGCCGCCGGCGAGGGCGAGCGAGGCGTGCCCCGGGCCGGCGCCGCCCGGGCCGGCCGTGGTCAGCGTCGCCCCGGCCGGCAGCTCGTCGCCGGCGGCGAGCTCGCGCGCCTCGCCGGGTCCCGCGGCGACCCGCACGGGGCCGGACGCCGTCTCGACCCGGGCTACGGTCGCCGCCGCCGCCGGGGCGCGGGTCGACGCCCACCACCAGCCGAGCCCGAGCACCGCCGCGAGCGACGCGGCGAGGGCGAGGGCCAGCGCCGGGGTGGGCCTCCGCCGCGGCGCGGCCGCGGCGGGCCGCCGATGGCGGTCGACCTGCATCCGCCAGGCGGAGCGCGCCGCCGCGGCGATCGCCTCGAGGTCCTCGGCGGGGATCGGCGGGCGGGGCCCGGCGCCCTCGATCAGGCCGCGGACCGGCGCCTCGTCGTCGACGGGCGTGGGACGGTCAGCTCGCGGTTCGCGCTCGGGCATCGTCGCGCTCCTCTCTACGGGCGAGGGCCGGGCCGCGGGCCGCGGCGTCCAGCTCCTCCCAGGTCGTCCGGAACGCCTGGCGGGCGCGGGTCAGGAGCGACTCGGCGGCCTTCGGGCCGACCTCGAGCCGCACCGCGATCTCGCGCACCGGCAGGTGCTCCAGGTACTTCCACTCGAGCGCCCGGGCGTAGCGTGCGGGCAGCGCGTCGAGCGCGGCGTGGACCAGCCGGGCCGTCTGGCGCCGCTCGAGCGCCGCGTCCGGCGCCCGCGGCGCCGCGGCAGGGGCGCCGGCCGCCGGCTCGGGCTCGCGGGCGGGCCCGCCGCCGCGGCCGCGGCCGAAACCGCCGTCGAAGGCGACCTCGGCCGGCGCGCTCGACCGCCGCCGGAAGTGCATCAGGATCTCGTTGCGGCAGCAGGCGCAGAGCCAGGTGAGGAGCGACGCCTCGCCCCGGTAGGTGTCGAGTCTGGAGAGAGTCCTGGTCATCACGCTCTGCACGATCTCCCGCGTCAGCTCCCGGTCGCCGTCGAGCCGCGCCAGCGCGAACCGGTAGACCGCCGCGAAGTAACGGTCGCCGAACGCCGCGAAGGCGTTCTCGTCGCCGCCGAGCATCCGCTCGACGAGCTGGAGGTCTCCGGTGTGCTCGGTCACGGGCTCTCGGGTCCGTCCCGGCCGGGCCGCGCCCGGCCGCCCGGCCGCCGGCCGGGATCGTCCGGCCTTCGGGGGGCTTGGATGCAGCGGCGGCCGAAATCCTCCGCGGCCTCCGCGGGGGGATCGCTCTCGGGTCGGTGGGCCGATCATGTCAGGGGTCGGCGCCCGGAGGCGGGCCGGGTAGACTCGGCTCCACCCGACCCTCGCCGACGAAAGGAATCCCGTGCTCGAGCCGACCCGCCGTCCGATCCGCACCGCGCTGGCGACCTGCCTCCTCGCCCTCCTCCCGCCGCTCGCCGGCTGCGGCGGCGATCCGGAGCCGGCGGGCGAGACCGCACCCGTGGCGCCGGTCACCTCGCGCGGCGAGCCGGTCCCCGGGCCGGCCGCCGGGACCCCGGCGCCGGCTCCGGCGGGCGGCGCGGCCCTCCGCTGGCGGCTGCCCGAGGGCTGGCGCGAGGCGCCGCCGAGCTCGCCGATGCGGATGGCCGAGATGTCGATCCCGGGCGCCGCCGGCGAGGCGCAGCTCGCCGTCTTCCACTTCGGCCCGGGCCAGGGGGGCGGGGTCGAGGCGAACCTCGACCGCTGGGTCGGCCAGATCGAGCCGCAGGCGGGCGAGCCCGAGCGCGGGACCCTGACCACCGAAGGCGGCCTCGAGGCGACCTGGATCGACGTCGCCGGCACGCTCCAGCCGTCGATGATGGGCGCCGGACCGTCGCAGCCGCAGCCGGGCTCGCGCCTGCTCGGCGCCGTCGTCGAGGGCCCGGGCGGGCCGTGGTTCTTCAAGGCCACCGGCCCCGACGCCACCGTGGCCGCCGCCCGCCCCGCCTTCCTCGACCTGCTCCGCTCCCTCGCCCCGGCCGCCTGAGCGGCCGCGGCGCGGCGCACCGTGGCCCGGCCGGCCCCGTTCCTGGCAGCCCGTGGTGAAAGTCCGCGGGGTCGCGTTGCGGTCCCCGCGGGGTCGGATGCAAGGCGTCGGCGCGCAGGCGATGCGGTGACATCGTCGAGCGCCGACAACGCCGCAGGCGGCCCCGCGCGGACCGCAACCCGAAGGGCGCAAGGGGGTTGCGGCGCATCTGCGGCGTCGCTCGTCGTCGACGATGACTCAGCATCGCCTTCTCCTCGCTCCTGGCATCTGCACCGCAAACCCCTTGCGCGCGACCCCGCGGACTTTCACCACGGGCTGCTACTCGGCGCCGTCCTCGTCGGCGGCGCGAGCCGGCGGATGGGCCGGCCCAAGGCGCTGGTCGAGGTCGGGGGGCGGACGCTCGCCGAGCGGGCGGTGGCGGCGCTCGCGCCGGTCGTCGAGCGGGTGGTCCTCGTCGGCCGCGGACCGGTGCCGCCGGCGCTCGCCGGCCTCGAGCGGCTGGACGACGCGTTGCTCGCCGCGCCCCCGGCCCGCCCGGAGGCCGGACTCGCAGGCGGCCCGCCCGGCGGCCGACGTGGCGCGGCGGGCCGCGGGCCCGGCGGCGGCCCGCTCGCCGGGCTCCTCGCCGCCCTCCGCTCGGCGCCCGGCGCCGCCTGGCTCCTCTGCCCCTGCGACCTGCCCGGGGTCGAGCCCGCGGCCGCCGCCTGGCTCGCCGGGGAGCGCCGGCCCGGCCGGCTGGCCGTCCTGCCGCGGCCGTTCGCCGCCGGCCCGGTCGACCCGCTCTTCGCCCTCTACGAGCCGGAGGTCCTGCCGCTCGTCGAGGCCCTCGCCGCGGCCGGCGCCCGGGCCCCGCGCGAGCTCGCCCGTCTCCCCGGCGTGGCCGTGCTCACCCCCCCCGCCGCGCTCGCCCCCTGCTGGCGCGACGCCGACACCCCCGACGAGCTGGCGAGGCTCTGACCCGCCCCCTCCCTCAGAAGGTCCAGGTGACGCCGACCGAGGGGACGACGCCGGGCCAGCTCTCGGGCTCGCGGGCGACCAGGCCCTCGTCCTCGTCGAGCTGGACGTCGACGCCGCCCGCGTTCTCGCGGTCGTAGAGGTTCTGGACGTCGGCGTAGAGGGTGAGCTCGCCGCGGCGGACCGGCCAGCGGCGGGCGAGCCGCAGGTCGAGCCGGTGGTAGACGGGCAGCCGCTCGCTGCGTAGCGGGCCGAAGACGAGGGCGAGCTCGGCGTCGTCGTCCGCGGCGGCGCCGGCGACGGCCCCCGGCGTGCCGCGGGCCGCTTCGCCGCCGGGGTCTTCGGGCGGCTCGGGGTCCTCGAGGTCGTCGGGGATCTCGATCTCGGTGACGAGGACCGGGGTCGTCGGCCAGCCGGTGTGGTAGCGCCAGGCGAGGTTCACCGTCCACCGCGGGCCGAGCCGGTACGCGAGGTCGGCGGTCACCGTGTGCGGCTGGTCGAAGGCGCGCGGCACCCAGCGGCCGCCGAGGCGGTCCTCGGACGACGCGTGCGCGTAGGTCAGCCACCAGTCGAGGCGCGCGCCGGCGCCGCCGCGGACGAACAGCTCGATCCCCTCGGCGCGGCTCTCCTCGGGGTCGAGCCGCACCCGGTCGGGCTCGATCTCGGGGAAGAAGTTGAGCGGCTCGAGCAGGTTCTCGTAGCGCGGCCGGGGCTCGCCGACGTCGCGGCGGTAGAGCTCGACGCGGACCGCCTCGAGCCCCCGCCACCGATCCGGGTCCGGAAGGGTTTCGAGGCCCAGGACCCAGTGGCCGGCCTCCTCGGGGGGGCCGAGCGAGACGTCGCCGTCCTCGACGAAGACCTCGTAGGGGCGCTGGCTCTGGGCGAACCGTCCCCAGGCGGCGCGCGCGACGCTGCGCGTGCCGAGCCGCCAGGCGAGGTTGACCCGCGGGCTCACCACCTCGTCGCTGCCCGCGCCTCCGGCGCCGCGCCCGTGACGGTCCCAGCGGGCGCCGAGCTCGGCGGTCAGCCGCGGGGTCGGCGAGAACCGGTCGCTCACCCAGGCTGCGCCGTGGCTCCCGTCGACCGTCCCCCGGAAGCCGTGAACCGTCTCGCGGCCGGGTGAAAAGGGGGCGAGGATGACGATCTCCGGCTCGAGCCGCTTCGCGTAGTCGAGCCGCACGTCGTAGCGGCGGAGCTCGCCGCCCCAGCGGACGAGGTGGTGCGGGGCGAGCTGGAGGTCCCAGGCCTGGGTCAGCGCCGAGACCGCGAGCTCGCGCCGGTCGTGGAGGTCGTGGCCGCCGTCTTCCTCGAACCCGCGGCTCGCCCGGTCGCGGCGGATCTCTACCCGCGAGGCGAGGGTCTCGACGAGCAGCCGCCGGCCGGGGGCTGCCCGGTGGGTCGCCCAGCCGTAGGTGCTCCGGTAGTCGTTCTCCACCCTCTCGAGCTCCTCGGCGGACGGCGTCTTGAGCAGCTCGAGCTCGTCGGCCGCGTGGAGGAGGTGGCCGGTCCAGCTCCCGAGCGCGGTGTCGAGCTCGACCTTGCCGAGCGCGTCCCAGAACTGCGGGTCCTCGTCGCCGATCGCCCGGTTCGCCAGGTCGATCGAGCCGCGGCGTCCGGTGGCGAGCCAGGCGCCGCGGCCGCCGGCGAAGGTCCCCATTCCGGAGGCGGTGGCGGCGAGGACGCTCGCCCCCAGCGTGTAGCGGCGCTCGGCCGGATCGACGGTCTGGAGGTCGAGAACGCCGCCCATCCGGTCGCCCTGGCTCACCGGGAAGCCGCCGGTCGCCAGGTCCGCGCCGGCGAGGCTCGAGGCGGGCACGACGGAGAGAGCCTTGTCGTAGTCGGGCAGGTGATAGGCGTCGTAGAGCTCCTGGCCGTCGAGCAGTACCCGCACCTCGTCGCGCCGGCCGCCGCGGACGTGGAACTGCGCGCTGACGTCGTTGCCGGTCACCCCCGGCAGGAGCGTCGCGGCGCGGAAGAGGTCGTCGCCGAGGTGGGGGAGGCTCTCGATCTCCTCCTCGGAGAGCGAGAACGACGAGCCCGGCGCCTCCTGGAGCAGGGTGAGCCGGCTGGGGCGGACGACGATCTCGTCCTCGACGAAGGGGAGCGGCTGGAGGGTGAAGACCACCTCGCGGGAGGCGCCGGCGGCGACGGCCACCGGCGCCGCGCGCGACTCGAGATGCCCCGGCGCGCCGGCCTCGACCGTGTAGCTCCCCGCCGCGAGCGGCCCGGTCGCGAAGCTGCCGTCGGCCGCGACCGGGACCTCGATGCCGGCCTCGAGGACCCGGACCGCGGCGCCCGCCAGGCCGGCGCCGTCCGGGCCGAGGACCTTCCCCGCGATCGCGGCCTGCCGCGCCGCCGGATCGGCGACGACGACGAGCACGCCGCGCGGCCCCTCGCGCACGGTCAGCCCGTGCGGGGCGAGGAGCGCCCGGAGCACGGCCTCGGGCGGGCCGGCGGGCGGCTCGGCCTCGACGACCATGTCCGGCCGCACGAGCTCGCTGGTGAAGACGACCGGGACGCCCCCCTCCGCGACGGCGAGGAGGGCCGCGGCGAGCGGCCGGCCGGCGTAGGCGGGTGGCGGGGCCTCGGCCGCCGGCGCGGCCGGGGCGAGGGCGAACGCGGCCGCCCACAGGGCCGCCGCCGCCGCACCCCGGGCACGTCGAGACCGGGGAGCGGAGGCTCCGGAGCGAGCGGGGCGCGGACGGCGAAGGATCTCGGGACCTCCCGCATCCCACAGTAGCAGCAGCGCCCCCGCGGGGCCCGGCCGGTCCGCGTGGGGACACGGATCGACGAAAGGAGCCGACCTTGACCCGCACCGCCGTCCAACGAACCGCCGCCACGCGTACCGTACGCCTCGGCCTCGCCCTCGGGCTGGCCGCACTCGTCGCCCTCGCCCTGCCGGGGTCGACGCTCGCCCACGAGCCGGAGTTCACCTCCGACTTCGACCGCGAGCGCTGTACTTTCACCTCGTCCGGCTCCAACTACTACTTCCCCCTCTGGCCCGGCTACGGCCTGCTCCTCGAAGGCGAGGAGGAGGACGAGGGCGAGACCGTGGAGATCGGCGTGCTCGTCACCGTGCTCACCGACACCGAGACGGTCGACGGGGTGGAGACCCGCGTCGTCGAGGAGCGCGAGAGCGAGGACGGCGAGCTCGTCGAGGTCTCCCGCAACTTCATGGCGATCTGCCGCGAGACCGGCGACCTCTGGTACTTCGGCGAGGACGTCGACGACTACGAGGACGGCGAGATCGTCGGCCACGGGGGCGCCTGGCGCGCCGGGGTCGACGGCGCCGTGGCCGGGGTGCTCCAGCCGGGCTCGCCGATGAACGGCGCCCGCTTCCAGCAGGAGCTCGCCCCCGGCGTCGCCGAGGACCGCGCCGAGGTGATCGGCAAGATCGACGAGGTCGTGGTCCCGGCGGGCACCTTCCACGAGGTCCTCGAGGTGCTCGACACGGACGCGCTGGAGCCGGAGTCGGAAGGGGACGTCAAGCTCTACGCTCCCGGGGTCGGACTGATCCAGGACGAGGAGATCCAGCTCGTCGAGATCGTCCCCGCCCCCTGCATGCCCGACGCGACGACGCTCTGCCTCGAGGACGGACGCTTCCGGGTCCGGGCGGAGTGGGCGACCGACCAGGGCACCGAGGGGGACGCCATGGTCACCCAGGTCTCCGACGACAGCGGCGAGATGTGGTTCTTCCGCGCCGACAACGTCGAGCTCCTGGTCAAGGTGCTCGACGCCTGCGGCCCGTTCGACCGCTACTGGTTCTTCGCCGCCGGCCTGACCCACGTCGAGGTCGAGATCACGGTCACCGACACCCTGAGGGACGTCACCTTGACCTACGACAACGACCTCGGCGAGCCGTTCGAGCCGATCCTCGACACCGGCGCCTTCGCGACCTGCCCGTAGGGTCAGCCGGCCGGCCCGGAAGCGTCTCCCAGCCGCAACGGCGGGAAGCGGTCCGGCCGGTGGAAGTCGGGGCGCGGGCCGGGCACCGGGACCGACGCGAGATGGCGCCGCCCCGGCCCGGCCCCGTGTGCCGCGAAGGCCGCGGCCCGCCGCGGTGCGGGCGGCAGCCACGCCAGCGGCAGCCGCGCCTCCCCCCGCCACCTCCCGCCGCGGATCTCGGTCCGCACGTCGACCGGGAGCCCCTCCTCGACGACCCGCCGCACCCCTTCCAGCCGGAGTGCCAGGTGGTGTCCGTGGGGCGAGAGCTCGAGCTCGAGGTAGGGGACCGACGCGTCGTCGCCCGGCCCGGCGACGAACAGCTCGACGACCTCGTGCTCCCACAGGCGCGGCGTCGGCCCGGGCGGCCCGGGCGGCGCGGGGTCGCCGTGGAAGGGAGCGTCGACCCGCACCACGACGGCACCGCCGGCGAGCTCGAACCGGACGGTCGCCCGCTCCTCCGCCGCGAGCGGCGCGCCGTCCCAGGTGCGGTCGACGACGAGGTCCGCCGACGCGGGGAGCTCACCGAGACCCTCTGCCGCGCCGGACACTTGGACTGACGACTCCACGTCCCTTGGTAACGGAATCAGCGGCCGGAAAGCGTATCACCGCCGAGAGCATCGAACGCACGCGGCACGTTCGTCTCTCGGCGCCAGCCGTGCGGGTCCCCGCGGCGGGTAGGATCGGGGCGTGCGACGGTTCTTGCGCGAGCTCTCGATCTGGGGGACGTTGGGGCTCGTCCTCGCGGCGCTCGGGCTGTTCGCCTGGGCGACCCACAACCCGCACCACGCGCTGGTCCGCCGGGCCGAGGCGTGGCCGACCGTCGGGCCCTGGGTCGGGAAGTTCCGGGCCGTCTACGGCGGGGGCGGCGAGACGGCGGAGGCGCCGGGCGACGGCGGCCGGCAGGCCGGGACGGAGGTGATCCACCTGCGGGTGGGGGCGCCGCCCGGCGAGCGCGGAGAGACCGACTCCGGACCCGGCGCCCCGACGCCGCCCGCTCCCCTCGGCGTCGAGCCGGGCGCTGCGCCGCCCCTGGGCAGCGACCCCGCCCCGGTCCTCCCCCTGCCCGGCCGGCCCCCGGACCCGGTGCACCTCGCGGCGGCGAAGTCGCTCCTCGGGGTCGAGCGGCCGGCCGGCCGCGTCGGTCCGTACGCGCTCTACACCGATCTCGGGAGCCGCGGCGACTGGCTGCACCTCGACCGGCTCGCCGCCGGCGTCGAGGCGGCGTACCGCCGGCGCTACGGCCTGGCCCCGGTCGGCACCGCGCGCGAGGCGGTGATGCTGTTCGCCGAGGAGGCGGACTACCGGCGCTTCCAGGAGCGGGAGGAGCGGCTCGGGGGGCTCCCGGCCGGCGGGCACGCGGGGGTCGGCATGGTGTCGGTCTACGTCGGCGGCCAGCGGCGCGACGAGGTGGCGGCGACCCTGGTCCACGAGATCGTCCACCTGCTGAACCGGCGCGCCCTCGGGCCGGCGCTGCCCCCCTGGATCGACGAGGGGATCGCCGACGACCTCGCCGGCTCGTACATCGGCCCGGCCGGCGACATGCGGCCGGAGGAGCTGGGCGGCGCGGCCGTGGTCGTCGGCACCAAGGTCGACTACCACGGCGCCCTCGCCTCGCTGCGCCACCTCGACGCGGCCTTCGCCGCCGGCACCCAGCCGCGCCTCGAGCGGCTCGTCGGGCTCGACTGGGAGGAGTTCGTCCGCAGCGCCGGCCGGCCGATGCACTACGCGACCGCCGCCTTCTTCGTCCGCTACCTGCTCGAGGGCGAGGGCGGGGCGCTGGCCCCGGCCTTCCGCCGCTTCCTGGCCGGCGTCGCCGGCGGCGGCGACGTCTCGGGCGAGGCGCTGCGCCGGGAGACCGGGCGCTCGTGGGCCGAGCTCGAGCGCGGGCTCCGCGCCTGGGTGCGGGAGCGGGTCGAGCGCACGACGCGGACGCGCTGAGCCCGGGCCATCCATCCTCAACGGGCGTCCGGCTGGCCTCCCCCTTCGCCGCCCGCGGCTTCGCGATAGATCCGGATGAGCTGCTCTGCCACCCGGCCCGGGTCGTGCCGCTCGGCAAGACGGGCCCTCCCTCGTGCGACGAGCCGTTCCGCCAACCCCGGCTCTTCGGTCAAGCGAGCGACGGCCTCGGCGAACCCCTGCGGATCGTCCGCGAGGAGGAGCTCCCTGCCGTCTGTCGCATCGAGCCCCCGGGCCGCGATCGACGTCGCGACCACCGGCACGCCGCGCGACCAGGCCTCGAGGATCTTCATCCGGATGCCGGAGGCGATCCGAAGCGGAACCACCATGATCGAGCCGCGAGCGAACACCGTGCGGAGGTCGCGGGGGGATGGGTGGAAGGTGAGCCTCTCCGTGGCCCCGGTGCTCCCGTCACGACCCGGTCCGAAGCCTTCGCCGAAGACGTGCAGCCACGCGCCGCGATTCCGCCCGGCCACCTGCGGCCAGATCTGCTCGCGGAACCAGCTCGCGGCGTCATGGTTGGGGAGCCACCCGGGACTCCCGAGGAAGACCACGGCCGGCGAGCCGGCAAGCTCTCGGTCGCCCCCCGGCAGGTTCCGGGGAAACGGGGCCGATACGACCTCGATCGGATACGGCCGTTCGTTCTCACCGCCCGAGCCTTCGCTCGCAGCGCACGCGGCGAGGGCCGCCAGGCGAACGGCGTCCTCGCGAGTGAACGCGACCGGGATCGCGGCCGCCCTGACGGCGCGTCTCTCGTACCGCGCGAACCGCCGCGCTTCGGACCGCGCGACGAGGCCGCGGACACCACCCTCGACCGCACCCACGGCGGACCATATGTCGCTCTCCACGTTCTGCGCTCTCAGCACCACGGGCAGATGCCTACCGCCGCTCCTCGCCCCCAGCTCCCCGGCGAGACAGGTGGCGGGAACCTGTCGCAACGCCTGCACCTGCTCCACGTGGATCACGTCGAACCGGCGGGCGGAGAGGAGCCGGGCAGCCTCGCGAGCGACCCTCGGCTGCGTGTGACGCCTCACGGAGAACGGATGTCGTTCGAGCCGTGAGAGGAGAAGAGTCCAGGCGGTCGGCATCGGTCGAGCCACCACCAGCCGTGGCTCGAGAAAGAGGGCGAGGCGCTCCGACGCCGCGCGCGCTTCCTCCACGGTCGGCACGGGAGCCACGAGGGTCGTCTCGACGCCCGCTGCCGCCAGGGCCTCGAGTGTCAGCCACTGAACGAGCCGGCCGCCGTCGACTGCCGGCCACGGCGGCTTGGTGGCGATCCAGAGAACTCGCATGGGTGGGTAGACCTGACGCGCGCGGAGCGGGTCGTCGTCCGGTCAGAGACCGTTCGAGCCGGCGAGCGGCTCCTCCTCGCGCCAGGCGGCACCCCCGTCGGCGTAGTGCTCGCGCTTCCAGATCGGCGCCTCCCGCTTGAGGCGCTCGAGCGCCCGGCGGACGGCGGCGAACGCGGCCTCGCGGTGCGGCGAGGCGACGGCGATCACCACGCTCGCCTCGCCGGCGGGGACCTCGCCCAGCCGGTGGACGATCGCCGCCGCCAGGCCGTCGTGCTCCGCCTCGAGGTCGGCGACGATCGCCGCCAGGGCGCGCTCGGCCATCGGCCGGTAGGCGGCGTAGCGGAGGCGCTCGACCAGCCGCCCTCGGTGGTGGTCGCGGACGGTGCCGACGAAGGTGACGACGGCGCCGCGGGCGGGCGAGGCGACGAGCTCGGCCACCGCCGCCGGATCGAGCGGCGACTCGACGAGCCGGGCGCGCGGCGTGGGCCCGGCCGGGGCCGCCGCGAGGGGCGCCGGGGCGGTCGCCGCGCGCCCGCTCCCGCCCGAGACCGGCGGCAGCAGCGCCACCTCGGCGCCGTCGGCGAGCGGGGCATCGAGGTCGCCGGCGAGCCGCCCGTCGAGCGCGATGGCGAGGCGCGGCCACAGCTCGGCCAGCGCCGGGTGCCGGCCCTCGAGCTCGGCGCGGAGGTCGGCCAGCCGGCTCCCCTCGGGCAGCTCGATCTCGCTCTCGCCGCCGCCGGCCGCCTCGGCCGCGGTGGCGAACGCCAGGACCCGGACCCGCATGCGGGGATCGTAGCAGCGCACCGGGTCCGAGCCCGGGACCGGCGGCCGGCTCAGCGGGCGCGCTCGGCGGCGAGGCGGCGGAGCTCGGCGCGGGGGAGCGCGGGCGGCCCGGGGCGGAGGTAGGCGGGGAGGTGGCGGGCGGCGCGGAGGTAGCCGGCGAGGACGCCGGCCGCCGCGAGCGGGTCGGCCCGCCCGGCGGCGCGGACGAGGTCGACGAGGTCGCGCAGGGCCATCCGCGGCAGGGCGGCGAGGTAGCCGCGGCCGAGGAGGCGGGCGGCGACGAGGTGGCGGTTGCCGTGGAGCAGGGCGAGGCGGCGGAGGCGGCGGCGGGCGCCGGTCGCCGTCCCGGCGTGGAGCGCCCGGGCGGTGGGGACCGAGAGCGCCCGCCAGCCGGCGGCGCGGAGCCGGCCGGCGAGGTCGGCGTCCTCGTACCAGGAGCCGAGCCGCGGGTCGAAGACGGCCGGGGAGCTGGCGCCCGGCAGCGCGACCTCGTCGAGCGCCGCGCGCCGGAACAGCGCGGCCGTGGCGGAGGCCCCGAAGACCTCGGCCGCCCGGCCGCCGGAGAGCTCGCCGCCCGCGGCCCCGCCCTCGTCGCCGCCCGAGACCTCTCCGCCCGCGGCCCCGCCCTCGCGGTCGAGCCCCGTACCCGCCGGCTCGCCGTGGCCGAGCTGGACCGCCTGCCACCAGCGGTTCCAGGCCAGGCCGCGGCCGTCGAGCGTGGCCGGGTCGGCGAGCCGGAGGTTCACGCCCTGCGCCGCGGCGGCCCGCGGGTCGTCCTCGAGCGCGGCGCGCAGGGCGGCGAGCCAGCCGGGCCGGACGAGGGCGTCGTCGTTGACCGTGGCCACCCACTCGCCGCGGCTCGCCGCGATCCCCAGGTTCGTGCCTCCGGCGTAGCCGAGGTTGCGCGGGCTCTCGACCCAGACGTCGGCGAGCCCCCGGGCGGCCTCGACGGCGCCCCGGTCGCCGACTGCGAGGTCGACCGTCCCCTGGGCGACGACGAGGATCTCGAGCGCCTCGCCGCCGTCGGCCCGGAGCGCTGCGAGGCAGCGCCCGAGGTGCGGGCTCGTGCCGAGGGTCGGGACGACGGCCGAGACGCGGCCGCCGCCCGGCGGGGCCGCGCTCACCGCCAGTCGAGCTCCGCCCGGTCGATGACGACGCCGTTGATCCCCGGCCCCGGCGTCGGGCGGACGGCGAGGACGAGCGGCTCGCCCGCCGGCCAGGGGAACGGCCCGAGCTCCACCTCGCGCCAGGCGCGCGGGCCGGTGAGCCGCCAGGTGGCGAGCCGGCGGTCCCCCGCCCGGACCTCGAGCGCCAGCGGGCGTCCCGGTACGTTCTCGATCCGTTCCGCGGCGAGGCGGACGACCACCTCGTCGCCGCCGGCGACGACCGGGGCGCGCGCCATGGAGCCCTCGGGCAGCATCCAGCCGCCGCGCCAGCGGGTGCGCTCGATCACCCAGCGGTCTGGGAAGAGCGCCCCGCCGGTCTTGGTCACCGTCGGGTCCTCGAGCTCGACGACCCGGGTGGGCAGGCGGTGGGCGGCCGCCGGCAGCGCCGCGGCGGCGGCGAGCAGGGCGGCGGCGCCCCACGCCACGGCACCCGGGAGCCGCCGCCGGGTCGCCCACCAGGCGAACGGCAGGACGACCGCCGTGGCCAGCGGCCAGAGCCAGGTCGCCGCGCGCGGCCGTACCGAGCTCGGGAAGAGCCGGGCGACGTCGGCGCCGAGGATCGTCCCGAGGTGGTCGAGCAGGTAGGTCCGGCCGTCGGCGAAAGCGTAGGTCCAGCCGGGGACGACGAGCCAGAGCAGCGTCAACGCCAGGGTGGCGAGGCCGAGCGCCGAGACCAGCACGCGCGCCCCGGCCCGCCGGCGGCCGGCGAGCAGCGGCACCAGCGCCAGGGCGAGGAGCGGCAGCGCGATCAGGGCGTAGCGGAAGGGGGGCGACCAGCCGCCGTACCACTCGCCGCGCGGGATGACGACGGCGAGGTAGGGGCCGGCGTAGACGACGAGCTCGAAGAGGAGGCCGGCGCCCCGGCCCTCGGCGGGGCCGGACGGCGCTCCCGCCCGCAGGCGGCGAGCCGCGGCCCCCGCGAGCGCGAACGCGGCGGGCACGAGCAGCAGCCAGAGCGGCGCCGCGCCGAACAGGCCGAAGGCCGAGTCCCAGAACAGCCCGACGCCCCCCTCCAGGTAGTCGCTCGCCGGGTAGGCGGTCAGCGCGAGCTCCTCGACCTCGTGGATCTTCAGCGGGTTGCCGAACATGAGCTGGTTGTGGACGAGGATGCCGCCGCCGACCAGAGCCAGGGCCAGCGACAGGATGACCAGCGGCAGGCGCGGCCGCCCGGCGTGCCACCATGCGAGCGCGGTCAGCGGCACCGAGAGCAGCATGAAGCGGATCTTGACCAGCGGCAGCAGGAGGATCGCCGCACCGATCAGGAACCAGGCGCGCCGCCCCCAGCCGCGGGTGCCCCGGTGGCCGAGGATGCGGTCGAGGGCGACCATCGACAGCAGCGCCGCCGGCACCTCGACCCACACCTGGTGCGAGTAGAGGAGCAAGGGCGGCGCGAAGGTCATCAGCCCCCAGGCCAGGAGCGTCTCGCCCGGCCGCCGCGGCCAGTAGCGGCGGGCGAGACGGAGCGAGATCCAGGCCAGCGCGGCGGTCAGCGCCGCCATCATGGCGAGCGCCCCGCCCTTGCCGGCGACCCGGTACGCCGGGGCGAGGACGATCGGCAGCGCCTCGTTGTGCCGCGAGTAGAGGCGGCCGCCCGGCCCCACCGGGTCGCCCGGCTGCGGCTCGAGCGGCCGGGCGAGGAAGTGCCGCCAGTCGCCGGCCGCGTAGTTGTTCGTCAGGTCGGCGTCGAGGTCGTAGGCGAGGCTGTGGGCGATCATCAGGTAGTACGGCTCGTCGCCGTCCGGCGGCCGGTGGAAGCTCGACCAGGGGGCGACCGCGAGGTAGGCGACGAGCGGCAGGAAGAAGAACAGCGGCGAGGGCCGGTTCGGGAGCTCGCGGCCGAGCAGCGGGCGGAGGGCGAGGAGCTGGGCGCCGACCCGGTGGGCGAGGACGAGGGCCAGCCCGGCGGCGATCACCTCGGCGGCGAGCGGCAGGCCGAGCCGGCGGCGGGCGACGGCGAGGACGACGAGCACGGCCAGGGCGGCGAGACCGGCGGCGCGAGCCCGCGCCGGGATCGCCCGCGCGCCGGCGGCGCGGCCCGCGCGGTGGATCGCCCACAGGCCCGCGGCGACGAGCGGCAGGATCGCCAGGGTCCCACGCAGCGGGTCGTCGGCGGGCATGGGCAGCAGCGCGCGGGCGGCGAGGGTCGCGGCGAGGCCGGCGGCGACGCCCGCGGCGAGCTCGAGCCGCTCCCGGCGTACCGCCGTCACGGGCGGGCCTCGACGCGGTAGAGGTGGAACACGGTCTCGGGCGGCAGCCCGGGCGCCAGCCGCACCTCGAGGCGGGACGGTGCGAGCTGCCGCTCCGTGCGCCGCCGGCTGCGGTAGACCTGACCGAAGAAGCCGCCTTCGGGGGCGACCGAGGCGAGCCAGGCCGGGGGGGGCTCGTGGGCCATGCCGGCCGCCACGTCCGGCCGGCGGGCCGCCCACTCCGCGGTGTCGCGGCCGGCGACGAGCGTCCACTCCTCGGCCCTCCCGTCGCCGTCGAGCAGGCGGACGGTCGCCACCGGCTGGCGGTCGGGGAGGAGCGCGGCGTGGGAGAGGTTGCTGTCGATGACCACCGAGCCGACCGGCGGCCCGGCGCCGCCCGCCGCGCCCCCCAGGGCGACGACGAGCTCGGGCCGCGACGCGTCGAGCAGCACCTCGCCGCCGGCGAGGAGCGGCGTCGCGGGGCCCGGCGGCACGGCCGCGGCGGCGGCGATCGCCAGGAGCCCGGCGGTCCATACCGCCGGGCGCGCGGCCCAGGCCGCCGGGCGGGCGGTCCCAGCCGCCGGGCGGGCCGATCCACCGGTCGTGCCCGAGACCCAGGTCGCCGCCCGGCCGAGCGCGGCTGCCGGACCCGCGTTGGGGATCGCCGCGGACCCGGTCGGTGGCTGCGGACGAACCGGTGCCGGACGGCGGTCCGCCGTCTCCCGCCCGCCGGCCGCCCGCCGCGCGGCGAGCCCGAGGACGACGGTCGCCGCGACGACGACGGCGATCTCCCCCACCCCGAGCCGCAGGCCGAACAGGCCGAGCGCGTCGACGACCGGCGACGCCCGCAGCCAGGGGAAGGCGCCGACCAGCGCGGCGAGCGCGACGAGGGCGCCGCTCCACACCCGCTGCGGGGCGAGCACGGGGTCCGGGCCGGGATCGGCGGCCGGCTCGTCCGGCGCCGGGCGCGCCACGAGGAGGACGAGCAGCGCGAGCGGCGCCGCCATCGCGGCCGGCGAGGCGCCGCATCGGGCCGCGGCGGCGAGCAGCGCCGCGGCCGGCAGGGTCTCGGTGAGCACCCGGCGCGCCGACCGCGGCGGCAGGGCGGCCCAGACCAGGGCGGGCAGGACGAGGAGCGCCAGCGCCGCGCGCTCGCCCGCCGCCTCCCAGCCGGCGCCCGGCCCGACGAGCGCCGCGCCGAGGGCGGCGGCCCCGGCGAGGAGGCGCACCGGGACCGACGGCGCGAGCAGCGCCGCGGCGCCGGCGGCGACGGCCGCGGCCCACGGGTCGCGCAGGGCCACCGAGGCGACGACCCCGGCGAGCGCGAGCCAGGCGATCGTCTCGCGCCGGCGCCCGACGCGGGGGTCGGCCCCCTCCTCGGCCGCCGCACCCCGGCGCGCCCGCCGCCATCCCCATCCGGCGTCCGCCAGGGCGACCGCGGCGAGCCCGCCGGCCGCGCCCGCCGCGATCCCGGCGCCCGATACGAGGACCGCCGACGCCGCCGCGAGGAGCGCCGCGTCGCGGCCGCGCCGGGCGGCGAGGGCGGCGGCCGCCGCCGCGGCGACGAGCGGCAGCCCGAGGAGGCCCGCGGCCAGCCGCGGCGTGAGCTCGAGGTCGAGCAGGCGGTCCGACCGGGCGAGGACCTGGAGCGCGATCGCGGCCGGCAGGAGGACGGAGAGCGCCTCCGCGAAGCGCCACGGTCCGGCGGGCTCCGAGAGCGTCGCCGCACCCGTTCGCGCGGCCGCGCTCCGTTCCGCGAAGGCGAGGGCGAGGCCCGCGACGAGGAGCGCGACCACCGTCGCGCCGCGGGTAGGTCCCGGAGGCAGTGCCCACACCGCGAGCACCGCCAGGGTCGAGACGACCGCGACGAGCCGCCGCCCGACCCGGGCGGCGCCGGCGAGGCCGCCGAGGCAGAGGAGCAGGGCGCCGGCGAGGAGCGCCAGGTATCGCGTCTCCGCCGTGGCGGGGTCCGCCGCCTGCCAGGCGGCGAAGCCGGCCATCGCGGCCAGGGCCGCCGCCGGAGGGGCGAACGGAGCCAGATCCCGGGCCGCACGACGGCTCCGCCGCGCCGGCGTCCCGGCACGCGTCCGCGGCGGCGGCGGGCGGTCGGCGGCCGGCGGGGCGGCGGCCGGGCTGGCGGCGGGGCGGCGGGTCACGTCGGGGAGGATTGTACGGCCCGGAGCCGGTTCTTCCCCGTGTACGCACCCGTGGCGCGCCGCGTCGCGGCGGACGGCCGCGGCCTGACCCCTGTCGTAGACTCCGCGGCCATGCTCTCCCGCGACCTGCTGCGCCACGACCCGGACCGCGTCCGTGCCGCGCTCGACGCCCGCGGCGAGGACCCGGAGCCCTTCGCCCGCTGGCTCGGTCTCGACGCCGAGCGCCGCGAGCTCCTGGTCGAGGCCGAGGACCGCAAGCGGCGGCGCAACGAGGCGTCGAAGGAGATCGGCGCGATCAAGCGGACCGGCGGCGACGCGGCGGACGAGATCGCCGCCGTCGGCCGGCTCAAGGGCGAGATCGAGGAGCGCGAAGCGAAGCTCGCCGGCATCGACGAGGAGATCGACGCGATCGAGCGGAGCCTCCCCAACCTGCCGGACACGAGCGTCCCGATCGGCCCCGACGACTCCGCGAACCGGATCGAGCGGGTCGAGGGCACGCCGCGCGACTTCGCCGCCGAGGGGTTCGAGCCGCGCGCCCACTGGGACCTCGGCCCGGCGCTGGGCATCCTCGACTTCGAGCGTGGCGCCAAGGTCGCCGGCGCCCGCTTCACCGCCTACTTCGGCGCCGGCGCCCTGCTCGAGCGGGCGCTCATCCAGTGGATGCTCGACCTCCACACCCGCCGCCACGGCTACGTCGAGGTGCTGCCCCCGTTCGTCGTCAACGCCGAGTCGATGTTCGGCACCGGCCAGCTCCCGAAATTCGCCGGCGACTCGTTCCGGCTCGAGGGGCACGACTGGTATCTGGTGCCCACCGCGGAGGTGCCGGTGACCAACCTCCACCGCGGCGAGACCCTCGACGAGGCGGCGCTGCCGGTGCGCTACGCCGCCTACACCCCCTGCTTCCGCTCCGAGGCCGGCTCCTACGGCAAGGACGTGCGCGGGCTGATCCGCCAGCACCAGTTCAACAAGGTCGAGCTCGTCCAGCTCGCCCACCCGGAGCGGAGCTGGGAGGCGCTCGAGGAGCTCACCGGCCACGCCGAGGCGGTCCTCACCGCCCTCGAGCTCCCCTACCGCGTGGTGACGCTCTCGACCGGCGACCTCGGTTTCTCCGCCGCCAAGACCTACGACCTCGAGGTCTGGCTGCCCGGCCAGGGCGCCTACCGCGAGATCTCCTCCTGCTCGAACTTCGTCGACTTCCAGGCCCGCCGCGCCGACCTCCGCTTCCGCCCCGGCGACGGCGGCAAGCCGCGCCACCTCCACACCCTGAACGGCTCCGGTCTCGCCGTCGGCCGCACCGTCGTGGCGATCCTCGAGAACCGCCAGCAGGCGGACGGCTCGGTGACGGTACCCGAGGTGCTGCGCGGCTACACCGGCGGGCTCGAGCGGATCGCACCGCCGGCCGCCGGCTGAGCGGGCGGCGGTCCGGGACCCGTGATCGCTCGCCGGCGAGTCTCGGCGTCGCACCGGCTCGCCCGATCTCGCCGCCCCCTCTCGGCTGCCCGCTAGACTGTCCTCTGCGGAGGGGTGGCAGAGTGGTCGAATGCGACGGTCTTGAAAACCGTTGGCCCTCCGGGGCCCGTGGGTTCGAATCCCACCCCCTCCGCCAGCCCGCGGAGCGAGCGGCCGGCGAGGCTGGGCTTCGGTGGCTCGCCGGGGGCCTGCGGCTCCCGGCTCGCGGAGCGAGCGGGCGGCGAGACTGGTGCGGATCGTCTACCTGAAGCTCTGACCGCAGGATCGTGGTTGCCCCCGCCCGTAGCGGCACAGCACCTCCTCTAGCGCATCGATCGGGATCGCTTCGGACGTGTGGCCGTCGCGGCCGGTGACGGTGGTGGCGCGGAGGAGGGAGTTGTAGATCGCTTCCTCGACGGCCTCGACGGCGGCGAGGAAGAGGGGGGACAGGGCGTCGCCGGCGAGCTGGGGGACGTCGACCGGGGCGGCCGACGGCGGGTCGGGGAGGCGGTGGCCGGTCGAGAAGGCGACGACGAAGTCGCCGGAGCCGTGGCTCATGAACGAGCCGACGCGGCCGAGGCCGAGGATGGCGCGGGCGGCCAGGCGCTCCAGGTCACGGGGCGAGAGCGGCGCGTCGGTTGCCAGGACGACCATCACCGAGCCGTCGCCGGTCCGAGGCTCCGAGGGCGGCTTCGGCGGGCCGGCCCGCCGACCGGCCGGCGGCTCGGCCGGCCCTGCCCGTGCGGACGAGGGGCCGGCGGCCCCGCCCCGTACCTCCTCGAGCTCGTCCCGGAAGGCGTAGCGGCCGAGCTCTTCGCCGACGGGGACGCCGGCGATCGTCAGGACACCGCCGAAGTTCGTCTGGACGAGGGCGCCGACGGTCCAGCCGCCGAGGGCCGGGGGGAGCCGGCGCGAGGCGGTGCCGATGCCGCCCTTCCACCCCAGGGCTCGGGTGCCGGTGCCGGCGCCGACGCTGCCCTCGGCGACCGGGCCGGACCGGGCCGCGGCGATCGCCTCGTGGACGTGCGCCGCGGTGACGTGGCCCCCGCGGATGTCGTGGAGCCAGCCGTCGTTCGTCTCGCCGACGACGGCGTTGACCGAGCGGACCCCCTCGTGGCCCGGCTGCGCCAGGGTCCAGCGGACGACCGCGTCGACCGCGGTGCCGACGGCCAGGGTGTCGGTGAGCACGATCGGCGTCTCGATCGTCCCGAGCTCGCGGACCTGGAGAAAACCGGCGGCCTTGCCGAAGGCGTTGCCGACCCAGACCGAGAGCGGGCGGCCCCCTCCGGCCACCGCCCGCGAACCGGTCGCCACGCGCCACTGCCGGCAAAGGCGGGCAAGAAAAAGGGCGGAGACCCCGAGGGGCCCCCGCCCGTTTCTCCAGCAGCTAGCCGCGGCGGATCAGAAGTTGCCGTCGCAGATCGAGCCGCCGCCCTCCGGCGTTTGCGGGATGCCGTCGCCGCAGCAGAAGCGGCCGCTCGGCGGGCCGTTGGACACGCCATCGCAGTCGGCCGAGCAGGTGGTGCAGCTCTCGCCCGGCTCGCAGACGCCGTTGCCGCAGAACCCGCAGCCGGTGCAGCCGCTGGTGTCGTAGCCGGAGCAGTCGGCTAGGCAGGCCAGGGTGCCGCCGGAGCAGCCGAAGTCGCCGCAGGTCGCGCCGGCGAGGTCGGTGCCGTCGCAGACCTCGGAGCCCTCGGCCACGTCGTCGCCGCACACCGCCGGTGCACCGCAGTCGAGCTCGCAGCTCGTGCCGTCCTCCGGCGACTCGCAGACCGCGTCGCCGCAGCAGGTGCTGCCACCGGGCTGGGGTTCGTCGGTGCACGAGAAGTCACCTCCCGAGCAGCGGACGTCCTCGCAGCCGATGGCGTTCTGGCCGTCGCCGTCGCCGCAGCAGAAGCGCCCGTTCGGGTTGCCGTTCTGCTTGCCGTTGCAGTCGGCGGGGCAGCTCAGGCAGTCCTCGCCGTCGCCGGCCTCGCACACCCCGTTGCCGCACGACGCGCCCGGGATCGGGAACGTCGGGCAGTCGGCGGGGCAGGTGGTGCAGTCCTCGCCGGGGTCGCAGGTGCCGTCGCCGCAGCCGCCCTCGCAGGTGTCGGTGCCCTCGTCGCAGGTCCCGCCCGGGCAGGGATCGCTCCCCGCCTGGCAGTCGTCGAGCGCGTCGCAGGTCTCGGCTCCGTCGCAGAACAGGCCGTTGTCGCAGACCCCGTCGTCCGGGACGTTGTCGCAGGCGTCGGTCGACTCGTTGCAGGAGTCGGCGGTGCAGCTCACCCCGTCGTCGCAGTCGACCGCGGTGCCGAGCTGGCAGTCGAGCGTCGCGCTGCAGGTCTCGGTGCCGTCGCAGAAGAGGCCGTTGTCGCAGGCCCCGTCGTCCGGCGCGTTGTCGCACGAGTCCGTCTCCTCGTTGCAGGAGTCGACCGTGCAACCGACGCCGTCGTCGCACACCGGCGGCGTGCCGGCGGCGCAGACGCCCGCATCGCAGGTCTCCGACCCGTTGCAGAACAGCCCGTCGTCGCAGTCGGGGTCGACCGTGCAGCCGGCGTCGCAGACGTCGCTCTGCGTGTCGGCCTCCTGGAACTCGACGTCGGTCAGGGTGACGTTGTCGAAGTGGAAGCCGAAGCCGTTGAGCGAGAAGTCGGTGCCGTAGCGGATCTCGAGCTGCACCTGCTGGCCCGTCCAGCCAGCCGACCCGAGGGCTCCCGCGCTCCAGCTCGACGAGCCCCAGGTGACCGCGTCGTCGGCCCAGCCGGGCTGGCCGGCCGTGCCGCAGGTCCCCTGCGGGCCGCTGGCGTTGTAGAGGCGGCCGCCGTCCGGGCTCACCGGGGTCCGGCTGCCGCCCAGCGGGCGGACGCCGACGTTGGCGCGGTCGTACCAGACGCCGTTGGTGAACTGCGGCTCGATGTCGAACTGGTTGGCGAGCGACAGGGTCGAGGTCGAGGCGAGCGACATGACCGGCGAGCGGATCGCGTCACACTGGTCGTCCAGGTTGGCCGACGAGGCCTCGTACCAGGTGCTGCCGCCGGCGCCGCCGCCGCTCGAGGTGCGGTCGAAGGTGCCCTCGAGGACCTGCCAGCCCTCGGTGCCGCTCTCGAAGCCGAAGGTGCGCGACGCGTAGAGGACGAAGTCGCTCTCGGCGCCGAGCAACGCCAGGGTGCCGGTGCGGGTCACCGTCATCTCGTCGGCGGTGACCTCGACGTCGAACAGCACCGTGTCGTCGAAGGCGAGGCCGGCGGCGGTGAAATCGAAGCTGCCGACCGCGCTGCCGCCCTCGGGGATCGACGACGGCGAGAGCGCCGCCGGGAAGGAGGTCAGGATGGTGATCGACGGATGCGACGGCGAGGTGACGCCGACGATCCGCGCGTTGGTCAGCGAGCCGAGGCCGGTGTTGTCGGCGTCGAAGGTGATCGTCCCGGTCTCGCAGTTGTCGAGGAACTCGTCGCCGTCGCCGTTCGTCGTCGACAGCGCGGCCGAGCCTTCGTCGACCTCGAGGTTCGGGCCGGCGGCCGGCTGCACGGTGACGCAGGCCGAGGCGGGCCCGAAGCAGGAGTCCGCCGGGCCCTTCGGCACGACGAGGTAGTAGTACTCCCGCCCGTTCTTGAGGCCGCCGTCGCTGAACGAGGTGCCGGTCGTCTCGGCGATCTTCACCCGGCCGAAGTCGCAGGCGAAGACGCCGTCGGTGCGGAAAACCTCGTAGCCCGAGGCGCCGGCCACCGCGCCCCAGGAGAGGTCGGCGCTCTTGTCGAGCGGCGTCGCGGAGACGACGGGCGCCGTCGACGGCGTGCCCGCGCAGCCGCTCTCCTGGACGGCCGGCGTGCCGCAGGCGATCTGGTGCCGGTCGAAGGCGGCGAAGATCGCCTGCATGTGCGGGGTGCCGTCGGAGAGGTTGCCGTTGTCGTCGTCGGCGGCGAGGTACTGCTGGTAGCCGCTCGTCGCGCCGCAGCCGCCGTTCGGCGGCCCGCCCGAGAACCAGGTGCCGACGTTGCCGGCGCCGATGAAGGTGAGCCGGGTGACGACCTCGTGGGCGGTGTGGTCGCTCATCCCGTAGAGCGCCGGCAGGTCGCGCTTCCACAGGTCCCAGATCGCCTCGGAGTAGACGTGGCCGAGGCAGTGGACGCTGCCGCCGCAGGTGGAGTTGGCCCAGGTGTAGGTGTGCGGGGCGTGCGAGGCGTGCTGGTCCCAGTCGATGTCGCGGACGCCGGTGCAGTCGAGGCACGGATCGCCGAAGCCGGTGCAGTTCTGCCCGGGCCGGAAGTTGCGGCCGATGCACGAGGTGTTGAGCCGCAGGGCGGTGTAGACGTCGGCGATCCCCTCGCCCGAGGGGCCGGCGATCGTGGGCACCGCGTCGTTGTCGTCCATCCCGTGGCCCCACTCGTGGTCGAAGACGCCGGCGATCTCGCCGGTGTTCGAGCAGCCGCCGCCGGAGCGGTAGAAGTTCACCGTCGACCCGTTCCAGAACGCGTTGCACGTCTGGTTGATGTTCATGTTCGAGGTGAGCTGCTGCTGCAGCCACGAGTTCACCGGGAGCTGACCGCGGGCCATCTCGATCAGGCGGTTCAGCTCGTAGAAGCCGGTGCGCGAGGCGTGGGTGTTGCCGGCGCCGCCGAAGCCCGGGGTGGTGCAGTCGTCGCCGCCCGAG
>Ga0299913_10000464_pt1 | contig 25964 bp, 25 predicted proteins | sample RVTome_9_FD_201360 | JGI IMG/M metagenome (GOLD analysis project Ga0299913, IMG submission 201360) | Soil microbial communities from uranium-contaminated site in the Upper Colorado River Basin, Wyoming, United States - RVT155D38 (version 2) ... | reverse complement strand
GACCAACGCGGCGGCCAGCCCGCTCAGCGCGCCGCCGAGCCCCCAGGTGAACCGGTACACGGTGCGCACCGGCACGCCGAGGATGCGCGCGACGGTGTTGTCGCTGGTCGCCGCGAGCACCGCGAGACCGAAGCGCGTGCGCGTGAAGAACGCGTACAGCAGCGCGCCGACCGCGGCGGTCGCGACGAGCGCGACCAGGCGGCCGGTGACCAGCGTCGCGCCGAACACCTCGACGGATCCGGTGCCGACCGTGGGGGGCAGCGACACCGGGTAGCTGTTCTGGCCCTTGGGCAGAAAGCCGGTGATCGCGTCGGTGCCGTTGAGCAGCGACGCGTTGACGAGCACCACGGTCAGACCCAGCGAGGCGATGGTCGACTGGATCGGCGGGCGTTCGACCAGCGGGCGCATGATCAGTCGCTCGGTCGCGATGCCGAGCAGGCCCGCGAGCACGACCGTGCCGATCAAGAGGCCCAGGCCAGGCGCGTTCTGCTTGCCCAGCGCCACGTAGACCGCGAACAGCGCGAACGCGCCGATCTCTCCCTGGGCGAGGTTGAGCACGCGCGAGCCCTTGAACACCAGCACCAGGCCGGTGGCGACGAGGGCGAGGATCGCCCCGTCACCGAGGGCCGCGACGATGGCGCCGAGCATCTAGAAGCTCCTGAAGTCGCCGACGGTCTGCCACGCCCCGCCCTGCGCTTTGAAGACCGCGACGCGGCGCGTGCCGATCGAGCCGCCGCCGCTGAAGTCCAGCGGCGCCCACACGTCGGTGGCCGCTTTGAGGGTGCGCATCGAGGCGCGGAACGAGTCCCAGCCGAGGTTGCGCCCCGGGCGGGTGAGCGCCGCGTCGAGCACGCCGCCGACGCCCCAGCCGACCAGGCCGATGTCGTCGGCCGCGCCGTCCTGGCGGGCCGCCCAGGCGTCCTTGTAGGCCTTGGCGCGCGGGTTGGACAGCGACACCCACGGCGAGAACGCGTACGCGCCCTCCATGAAACCGCCGGTCACGCCGTGCATCAGCTCGAAGCCCCAGCTGATCGAGTTGGCGAACCACGTCGGCCGGTACCCGGCGCTGCCGGACTGGCCGATGATCGTCGCTGCCGGCGTGGGCGCCATGTACAGCCACACGATCTCGGCGCCCGACTGGCGCAGCCGCAGCACGGTCTGGCTGAAGTCGACCTGCTGCGGGTTGATCGTCTCGCGCGCCACGACCTGCAAGCCCAGGCGCTTCGCCTCGGCCTCGAACGCGTCGGTGCCGGGCTTGAGCGCGTTGGTCTGCTCGCGCACGAACGCGACCTTGCGCTTGCCGCCGCCTGCGGCCAGGTCACGCGCCCAGAACTGCGCGATCGCGCGGCCCTGCACCACGTGGTCGATCGAGATGGTGAACGTGTTGCGCCACGCTGCCGGGGGGTTGGCGGGGGACTGCACCATGACGTGGGGCATGCCGACCTGCTCGAGGAACTGCGCGACCTTCTCCTGCACCTCGAGCCGGTCGAGCGTGACGATCGTGAAGACCTTGTCCTGGGTGACGAGCTTGCGCGCCTTGTTCACCGCCGTGGTGGTCGAGGACTCGGTGTCCTCGATGATCAGCTGCACCTTGCGGCCGTTGATCCCGCCCTTGTCGTTCTTCACGTTCCAGTACAGGTTCGCGCCGTCGTCCCAGCTCGTGGGGATCGGCGCCGCGCCCGTCAGCGGGACGAGGTAGCCGATCTTGATCGTGTTGGCGGTCACGCCCGGCTGCGGCCCGGCGGACACCGTCGCGGTGCCGCCGCCGCTGCTCGTCGTGCCGCCGCCCGTGGTCGCTGGACCCGAGTCGGTGCCGGCCGCCCCCGGGCCTCCGGGCGTGAAGGGCGTGGTGTCGCCCGGCGCAGCGGTGACGCCGTCCTGCGGCACGCCGTCGGCTGCGGGCTGGCCCGCGTCGGCGGTCGTGCCGTCGGCCGGTGCGCCCGGTCCCGCGGCCAGGTCGACGTCGCTGCCCTGTTGGGTGAGCAGGTCGCGGTCGAAGCGGGGACCGCAGGCGGCGGCGGACAGAGCCAGGATCAACAGCAGCGCCACACGGAGCGCGGGGGTGCGGCCAGGCTTGGGGGTCACGGCGCTTCCCTCGTCGAGTCGGAAAACGCGCCCGCGGGGAACGAGCCCACGGACGCCACGTGAGGGTACTGCGCCGCGCGGATGCCGGTTAGGCTCCGGGCTCCGAGACAGACGGGAGGCAGTCAATGGGCCAGGCGCGCACCGCGGCGAAGTTCCCCCAGGTACCCCCGGGCAAGGCGCATTACGAAAGCTTCTACCTCAAGGCGGCGGACCCGCGCGGCGGGCGCGCGATCTGGCTGCGCCACACGGTGCACCAGCGGCCGGGCGAGGCGCGCACCGCCTCGTTGTGGCTGACGCTGTTCGCCGACGGCGCCCCGGTGGCGCTGAAGGTGACCGAGACGGCCGAGCGCCTGTCGGTGCCGGCGGGCGGGTACATCCAGGTCGGCGACGCCTCGTTCACGCCCGGTCAGGCCGTGGGCAAGATGAGCGCCGACGGCCGCGACGCCGCGTGGGACCTGCGCTTCACCGACGGCGACGAGACGCTGTGGCACCTGCCCGCCGCGCTGCTGTACAAGGCGCCGCTGCCCAAGACCAAGGCGCTGTCGCCGCACCCGCACTCGCTGTGGTCGGGGACGATCCGCCTGGGCGACGTGGAGTTCACGCTCGACAACTGGCCCGGCATGGTCGGGCACAACTGGGGCACCGAGCACGCCGAGCGCTGGATCTGGCTGCACGGCGACCCGTTCCGCGAAGGCGGCGCGGACGCCGGGGGCGCATGGCTGGACCTGACGTTCGGACGGCTGAAGATCGGCAGCTGGCTGACCCCGTGGGTCGGCAACGGGATGCTGACGCTGGACGGCAAGCGGCACCGCCTCGGTGGGATCCCGGCGGCGCGCCAGACCGAGGTCACCGAGCGCCCGACGGCGCTGGAGTTCAGCCTGCCCGGCAAGGGCATCGTGGTGCGCGGCCGCGTGGTCGAGCCCGACGGCGCGGCCGTCGGTTGGGCGTACGCCGACCCCGACGGCTCGTGGCACAACGCGGTCAACTGCTCGCGCTCCACGCTGGAACTCGAGGTGCGCGAGGCTGGCCGCCCCGCGCGGACGCTGATCTGCGACGGCGCCGCCGCGTACGAACTGGGCATGCGCGAGACCGACCACGGCGTCCCGCTGCAACCCTGGACCGACGGCCGCTAGCAATATCGATCAACGTGGCAGATCGCGCTCATATATGAGCGTGATCCGACCAAACTTCGGGCGGATGATGAGCGAGTACGAGACCTTGCAGGTCGAGCGGGACGCGCGCGGCGTCGCGACGGTGACGATGGACCGCGCCGAGGTGCGCAACGCGTTCGACCCGGTGCTGATCGCCGAGCTGACGCGCGCCGGCGAGGAACTGGCGGCCGACGACGGCGTGCGCGTCGTGGTGCTGACCGGGGCGGGGGAGGTGTTCAGCGCGGGCGCCGACCTCAACTGGATGAAGTCGCTGAAGGACGCCACCTATGACGAGAACGTCGCCGACTCGACGCGCCTGGACGCGCTGTTCCGCACGCTGTGGCAGCTGCCCCAGCCGGTGGTCGGCCGCATCAACGGCCACGCGCTCGGCGGCGGCACTGGCCTGACCGCTGTTTGCGACATCGCCATCGCCGTGGAGGACGCGTCGTTCGGGTTCACCGAGGTGGTGCTCGGGCTCGCGCCCGCGGTCATCTCGCCCTACGTGCTGCGCAAGGTCAGCCTGTCGTTCGCGCGTTCGGTGTTCGTGACGGGTGAGCGTTTCAGCGCCGGGCGGGCGCATGCGGCCGGGCTCGTGCACGAGGTGGTTGGCCGCGCCGCGCTCGACGAGGCGGTCGAGGCCGCTGTCCGCCGTTGCCTCGCCGCCGGGCCGCTCGCCGCCGTCGCCGCCAAGCGGCTGCCCGAGATCGCGCTCCAGCCGCTCGACGATGCCGCCGCGCAGACCGTCGAGATCATCGCGGGGCTGCGGGTCGGTGCGGAAGGCCAGGAAGGCATGGCCGCATTCTTCGAGCGCCGCAAGCCGAGCTGGGTGCGCGAGGACTGAGCAGGGTTCAGCGCGCGGCGGCCGTCGCGAACAGCCGCTCCAGTCGCGCCGCGTCCTCCTTGGGGCCGCGCACGCGCAGGCCACCGCGGCGGCGCGCAGCCGCGAAGCGCTCGGCGCCCGAGGCGACCGCGAGCAGTGCGTGCGGGTCGGCTTCCAGCGTCACCACCGCGTCCGGCCCCTCGTCACCGATCGACACCTCGACGCCCCGTTCGCCGGCGTCCACCGCGATGACCGCATCGCCCACGAGCACGCGGGCGCGCACGCGGTCCTGGCGGGCCACGCGCCCTGGCAGGTAGGCGCGCAGGACCAGTGCGAGCCACGCTGGGCGGAAGAAGTCTTCGGGCGATGGCTGCATGAGATCGCCGCCCCAACGCATCAGCGCGAAGACGACCTGGTCGAGCTCCTGCCCGCGCGCGGTCAGCTCGTACACCTGCGTGCCGTGCTCCAGCGTGCGGCGCGCCAGCAGGCCGTCGGCCTCCAGTACGCGCAGGCGGTCGGCGAGCAGGTTGTTCGCGATCCCCGGCAGGGCCGCGCGTAGGTCGCTGTAGCGCCGCGGGCCCAGCAGGAGCTCACGCACGATCAGCAGCGTCCAGCGGCCCCCCACCACGTCGAGCGCCTTGCTCAGCCCGCAGAACTGCTCGTACGACCGCATGATTGCTCCCGGTTGAGATTCTTGCTCGATTAGTTTACTTTTTCTACCAAGAATGGACAAGGAGGCAGGTCATGCGCTTCGATGCGCCCACGCGGGTGCCGACGCCCCACGGCACGGTCGCGGTGTACGAGGAGGGGAGCGGGCCGCCGGTGGTGCTCCTGCACGGCGTCTTCGGTGCCTCGCCGGTGTGGGCCGAGGTCGCACCGCGCCTGGCCGCTCGCCACCGCGTTATCGCGATCGACCTGCTGGGCTTCGGCCACAGCGATCGGCCCGCCGATCCCGAGGCGCTGTGGGCCGCGAATCAGGCGAGCGCCGTGCGGGCGGCGCTCGACGCGATCGGCGTCGGGCGGGCGGCGTTCGTCGGCTACGACTACGGCGGCCCGGTCGCGCTGACCCTCAGCGCGCAGGAGCCGGGACGCGTCAGTGCCATGGTGCTGTCGGCGACCAACGCGTTCCCCGATGCGCCGGTGCCCTTCCCGCTTTCGCTGTTGTTCGTGCCGGTCCTGGGCCGGGCGGCCGAGGCGATGCTGTTCGGGCGCATGGGGCTGTGGCAGGCCGCGCGCATGGCCGTCGGCACCAAGGGGTTCGCGCTCGACCGCCGCCTGGTCCTGGGCGACCGCGCGCAGTCGCGCGCCGTGGCCGCCCTGTTCCGCCGCGCATTGCGTCAGATGCCGGCGCGCTACGGGCCGGTGGAGCTGGCGCTGCGCGCGCTGGCGGTCCCGACGCTGGTGATCTGGGGCGACCGCGACCTGTTCTTCTCGCTCGACCAGGGTCGGCGCACCGCCGCCGCGGCGCCGAGCGCCGAGCTGCGCGTGTACGAGGGCGCCGGGCACTTCACCGCCGAGGAGCAGCCAGCCCGCTTCGCCGAGGACGTGCTCGCGCTGCTCGCCGTGTCGGAGGTGCGCTGATGCCGCGGGAGGGCGAGGCGCCGCCGCAGATCGACGCGCGCACCCCGGCCGACTTCTTCGAGGTGATCACGCGCGCGGTGTTCCAGTCGGGGTTCTCGTGGCCGGTGATCGCGGCGAAGTGGGAGGGCTTTCGCGAGGCGTTCGCGGGCTTCGACCCTGCCGCCGTCGCGGCGTTCACGCCTGACGACGTCGACCGCCTGTGCGCCGACGCGCGCATCGTGCGCAACCGCCGCAAGATCGAGGCGACGGTCTTCAACGCCGAGGCGCTGCTGGATCTCGACGAGAAGCACGGCGGCTTTCGCGCCTACCTCGGCGGCCATGGCGGCTTTGACGCCGCCTCGGCCGACTTGCAGAAGCGCTTCAAGTGGCTCGGCGGGCTGGGCGCCTATTACGTGCTGTACGTGGTCAAGGAGCCGGTGCCCCCGTTCGAGGAATGGAGGGCCGCGCAGGGCGCATAGGATGCGCGGCGATGTTCGAGTCGGTGCTGGTGGCCAACCGGGGCGAGATCGCCGTGCGCGTGATCCGCACGCTGCGGCGTCTCGGCATCCGGGCGATCGCGGTCTACAGCGACGCCGACGCCGACGCCCCCCACGTGCGCGCCGCCGACCTCGCGGTGCGGCTGGGCCCGACACCCGCGGCCGAGAGCTACCTGCACGTCGAGCGCGTGCTGGCCGCGGCGGGCGACACGGGCGCGCAGGCCATCCACCCCGGTTACGGCTTCCTGTCGGAGAACGCCGGGTTCGCCCGCGCCTGCGCCGAGACCGGCATCGTCTTCATCGGACCTTCGCCGGAAGCCATCGAGGCGATGGGTGACAAGATCCGCGCGAAGCAGGCGGTCGAGCCTGCGGGCGTGCCCGTGGTCCCCGGCATTCATCGCCCCGGTCTGGACGATGCCGCGCTGATCGCGGCTTCGGGCACGGTGGGCTACCCGCTGCTCGTGAAGGCCGCGGCAGGGGGTGGCGGCAAGGGCATGCGCATCGTGCGCGCCGCCGATGAGCTGCCCGAGGCGCTGGCCGCGGCGCGTCGCGAGGCCCGCAACGCCTTTGGCGACGACGACCTGCTGCTGGAGCGCTACCTGGAGCGCCCGCGGCACATCGAGATCCAGGTGCTCGGTGACATCTTCGGCACCGTCGTGCATCTGGGCGAGCGCGAGTGCAGCCTGCAGCGCCGCCACCAGAAGGTGATCGAGGAGGCGCCCTCGCCGGTGTTGGATCCGGCGATGCGCGCGCGCATGGGCGAGGCCGCCGTCGGCGCGGCCAAGGCGTGCGGCTACACCGGTGCCGGGACGGTGGAGTTCATCGTGCCGCACACCCCCGCCGGGCAGGTGCCGGAGGAGTTCTTCTTCCTGGAGATGAACACGCGCCTGCAGGTGGAGCACCCCGTCACCGAGCTCGTCACCGGCCTGGACCTGGTGGAGCAGCAGCTGCGTGTCGCGGCCGGAGAGCCGCTGGGCTTCACGCAGGAGCAGGTGACCATGACCGGGCACGCCGTGGAGGCGCGTCTGTACGCCGAGGACCCCGCGCGCGGCTTCCTGCCGACCGGCGGGCGCATCCTGGTCTACGCCGAGCCGTCCGGCGAGGGCGTCCGGGTGGACAGCGGCGTGGCCGAGGGCGTCGACGTGGGCAGCGCCTACGACCCGATGCTGGCCAAGGTGATCGCGCACGGCCCCGATCGCGCGACGGCGCTCGGACGCCTCGACGCGGCGCTGCGCGACCTGACGCTGCTGGGCCCGGCCACCAACGGCGCGTTCCTCCGCCTGCTGCTCGCGCACCCGGACGTCGCGGCCGGCGCGCTGGACACCTCGCTGGCCGAGCGCATCGCGGAGGACATGCCTCCGGCGGGCTTGCCGCATGACGTGCTGGTCGCCGCGGCGATGGCGCGGCTGCTGGCGCTGGAACCGGAAGGGGCACACGTTGACCCCTTCGACATTCCGGGCGGCTGGCGCATCGGCGAACCGGCGTGGGCCGTCTGGCGCCTGCGCCCGGAAGGCGGCGACGCCGATCCGGTGGAGGTGCGGGTGCGCGGCCGTGCCACGGCCGCGGAGGTGGCCGTGGCGGGTGAGCCGCCGCTGGCCGCCACCGCGCGGCGCGAGGGCGCACATGGTCTGCTGGTCACGGTGGGCGGGGAGGCGCGCCGTTACGCCTACGCCGAGCGGGGCGGCACGGCCCTGCTGGGCCGTGACGGGGCGACGTGGGCGCTGCGTGAGGAGGACCGCCTGGAGGCCGCACGCCACCAGCACGCCGGGGACGCCGCCGGTCCGCTGGTCGCGCCGATGCCGGGCACCGTCACCGTGGTCGAGGTCAGGGCGGGGGACGAGGTTGTCGCCGGGCAGACGCTGCTGGTGGTCGAGGCCATGAAGATGGAGCACCCCATCAAGGCGCCGGTCGACGGCGTGGTGGCCGAGGTGCTCGTGGCCGCGGGCGACCGGGTGGACATGGACCAGCGCCTGGCCGTGGTCAGGCCGCACGAGGCGGAGCCGGACGCGTGACCGCGCGCCGCGCGCACCCGCTTCCCGGCCTGCCGGAGCGGGTCACGATCTACGAGGTCGGCCCGCGCGACGGCCTGCAGAACGAGGCCGTCACCGTGCCGACCGCGGTGAAGCGCGAGTTCATCGAACGCCTGGTGGACGCGGGGCTGTCCGTGGTGGAGGCGACGAGCTTCGTGCGGCCGGACTGGGTGCCGCAGCTCGGCGACGCCGAGGATCTGGTGGCCACGCTGGAGCGCCGCGACGGCGTGCGCTACCCCGTGCTGGTGCCTAACGAGCGCGGCCTGGACCGCGCGCTGGCGTCGGGCATCGACGAGGTCGCCATCTTCGGCAGCGCCACCGAGACGTTCGCGCAGCGCAACCTCAACCGCTCGATCGACGAGTCGATCGCGATGTTCGCGCCCGTCGCCGAACGCGCGCTGGCCGCCGGGGCGCGCGTGCGCGGCTATGTGTCGATGTGCTTCGGCGATCCGTGGGAGGGCGACGTGCCTGTCGCCCAGGTCGTCGAGGTGGGCCTGCGCCTGCTGGAGCTCGGCTGCTTCGAGCTGTCGCTGGGCGACACGATCGGTGTGGGCACGCCGGGTCATGTGCGCGCGCTGCTCGACGCGTTCGGTGAGCGCGGCGTGATGCCCGGCCAGCTCGCGGTGCACTTCCACGACACCTACGGCATGGCCTTGGCGAACACCGTCGAGGCGCTGCGCTGGGGTGTGACCGTCGTCGATGCGTCGGCGGGCGGGCTCGGCGGTTGCCCGTATGCGCAGTCCGCGACCGGCAACCTCGCGACCGAGGACCTGGTCTGGTTGTTGCAGGGCCTGGGAGTCGAGACCGGCGTGGACCTCGGCAAACTCGTCGAGACGAGCCGCTGGATGGCGGAACAACTCGGCCGTCCCGCGCCTTCTCGTGTGGTGCAGGCAATGTCCGCAAGCTGACCCGGAATGTGACGAGGGAGCGCACCATGGCGGTCGAGCGGGGCAGGGCGATGGTGGCGGGGCTCTTGGCCGCGGCGTTCGCGCTCGCGGTGGCAGAGCTGCTCGGCGGCCTGATCGGCAGCGCGCCCTCGCTGGTGCAGGCGGTCGGCGACGCGGTCGTGGACGCCGCGCCCCCGGCGGCGAAGGACTTCGCTGTCGCGGCGTTCGGCACCGCCGACAAGCCGGTGCTGCTCACCGGCATCGCCGTGGTCGCGCTGCTGGCGGGCGCGGGCGTCGGCCTGCTCGCGCGCCGCCGCCCGCTGCTCGGCGCCGCGGGCATCGCCGCCTTCGGCGTGCTCGGCGGGATCGCCGGTGCGGCCGACCCGCTGGCGTCGCCGCTCTGGGCATGGCTGACGGCGCTGCTGGGGGCCGCCGCAGGGATCGCCGTGCTGCGCCTGCTGCTGGCCCGCGCCGAGCGCGCGTCGCGGCCGGGCGGTGCGCAGTCCGATCGGCGCGACTTCCTGCGCGCGGCCGGGGCGACCGGCGTGCTGACGCTGGTCGGCGGCGGAGTCGGCCGCATGCTGTCCTCGGGTGCGGCGGCGGTCGAGACCGACCGTGCGGCGGTGCGCCTCGCCGCGCCCGCCTCGCCGCTGGCGTCCCCGCCCGCCGGGCTGCGGGTTCCCGGCCTCACGCCGCTGTTCGTGCCGAACTCGCGCTTCTATCGCATTGACACGGCGCTGTCGGTCCCGCGCGTCGACGTCGGGAACTGGCGGTTGGAGATCGGCGGGCCGCTCGCGGCGCGCACACGCACCCTCGGCTACGACGAGCTGGTGCGCATGGCGACCGACCAGCAGGACGTGACCATCGCGTGCGTCTCCAACGAGGTTGGCGGCGACCTGGTCGGCAACGCGCGCTGGCTCGGAACGCCGCTGCGCCCGCTGCTCGACCAGGCGCTCGGCGGCCGGCCGGCGCCGCCCGGCACGCAGGTGGTGGGCCGTTCGGTGGATGGCTTCACGGCCGCCTTCCCCTACGAGGCGCTCGACGACCGCGTCGCGCTGATCGCCGTGGGCATGAACGGCGAGCCGCTGCCGGTCGGCCATGGCTTCCCCGCGCGGCTGATCGTCGCGGGGCTGTACGGCTACGTGTCGGCGACGAAGTGGCTGTCTTCGATCGAGCTGCACGGCCCCGAGTTCGAGGGGTACTGGATCCCGCGCGGCTGGGCCAAGGAGGCGCCGGTCAAGACCGCCTCGCGCATCGACGTGCCGAAGCACAGCGCGCGCGTGGCGGCCGGGCGCGTCGCCGTGGCGGGCGTGGCATGGGCGCCCGATCGGGGCGTCGATGTGGTGGAGGTGCGCGCCGACGACGACCCGTGGCTGCCCGCGCGGCTGTCGGAGCCGCTCGGGGCGAACGCCTGGCGGCAGTGGCTGGTGGAGTGGGACGCGACGCCGGGTCGGCACCGCCTCCAGGTGCGCGCGACCGACGGCGACGGGCGGGTGCAGACCGAGCGCCGCGTCTCGCCCCGCCCCGACGGCGCCACGGGCTGGCACACCATCCAGGTGCGCGTCGACTAGCCTCCCCATCCCCCCAACTTGCGCACCTTGGGCCGTATATGGCCCAAACGGTTCAACATTCGGTTCGACAAGGAGCGAGACGTGCCGCTGTTCAGCTTCGAGGGCAAGGCGCCGCAGGTGCACCCGACCGCGTTCATCGCGCCGACCGCCACGCTCGTCGGCGACGTGACCGTCGAGGAGGGCGCGTCGGTCTGGTACGGCGCGGTCATCCGTGCCGACTACGCGCCGGTGTACGTGCGCGCCGGCGCGAACGTCCAGGACGGCGCAGTGCTGCACGCGCCACCCGAGATGCCGACCGAGATCGGCGCGGGCGCGACGATCGCGCACAACTGCGTGGTGCACGGCGCGACCATCGGGGCCGAGGCGCTGATCGCCAACGGCGCGATCGTGCTCGACGGTGCGACGGTCGGGCGTCAGGCGCTGGTCGCTGCTGGCTCGATCGTCACGGCCGGCACGCAGATCGGCGAACGCATGCTCGCCATGGGCGCCCCGGCCGCCGAGAAGCGGCCGATCGACGGCACGCCCGCCGAGTTCTGGGTGACGCTGAACCCCGCCGGCTACCAGGATCTCGCGCGCCGCCACCGCGAAGGCGTGGCCGCGGTCGACGCTGGCTAGGCTCGGGCCATGAGCGAGCTGACCCTGGACGACGCCGACGTCCGCGCCGTGCTGCAGGCGGCCCTGTCCACTGGCGGCGACTTCGCCGAGATCTACGCCGAGGACAAGGTGTCGCGCGCGCTGCGCCTGGACGACGGCCGTGTCGAGGATGTGATCTCGGGCCTTGATCGCGGCGCGGGCATCCGCGTGATCCAGGGGCGCCGCACTGCCTACGCCTACACCAACGTCCTGACGCGCGCGGCGCTGGTCGATGCGGCGAAGGCCGCGGCCGCGGGCCTGCCGGGCGAGGCGGGCACACAGGTCGCCGACCTCACCGACCGCCGCCCGCCGTTGGAGCATCCGCCCGCGCGCGACCCGCTGGCCGTGGACCAGCACGGCTTGGTTGCCATCGTGCAGCGCGCCGAGGAGGCCGCGCGCGCCGTCGGCCCCGAGGTGCGCCAGGTCACGATCATGTACAGCGACGTGCGCCAGTCGGTGTTCCTCGCCAACAGTGAGGGGCACCGTTCGACCGAGCAGCGCGTGCGCACGCGGCTGGTCGGCCAGGCGGTCGCGGCGCGCGGCGACGTGATCCAGACCGGCTTCGAGGGGCCCGGTGCCTCGCAGGGCCACGAGCTGTTCGACACGCACTCGCCCGAGCGCATCGGCCGCCTGGCCGCGGAGCGCGCCGTGACCATGCTCGATTCGCGCCCCGCGCCCAGCGGCGAATTCACGGTGGTGCTCGCGCCCGGCAGCGGCGGGGTGCTGTTCCACGAGGCGTGCGGGCACGGCATGGAGGCCGACATCGTCGCCAAGGGCGCGAGCGTCTACGCGGGCAAGCGCGGCCAGAAGCTCGGCACCGCGCTGCTCACCGGCGTGGACGACGCGACCGTCCCGGGCGGCTGGGGCTCGTTCGGCTTCGACGACGAGGGCACGCCCGCGCAGCGCACGGTCCTGTTCGAGCAGGGCGTGTGCACCGACTACATGAGCGACCGGCTGCGCGCGGCCGAGCTCGGCATCGCGCGCAGCGGCAACGCCCGCCGCCAGGGCTACGCGAACCTGCCGATCCCGCGCATGACCAACAGCTACATCCTTCCCGGCGCCGACGACCCAGCCGAGATACTGCGCAGCGTGAAGCGCGGCGTGTGGTGCGAGTCGCTCGGCGGTGGCCAGGTCGACCCGGCCTCGGGCGACTTTGTGTTCGGCATCGCCGTCGCGCACTGGGTCGAGAACGGCGAGCTCGCCTACCCGATCCGCGGCGCGAATCTGGTCGGCGACGGGCCGACGGTGCTCGCGCGCATCGACGCGCTCGGCACCGACTTCGACATCCGCCAGGGCGTGTGCGGCAAGGACGGCCAGAACGTGCCGGCCGGGCTGGGCAACCCGACTGTGCGCATCGACCGCATCACCATCGGAGGCACGGCGTGAACCCCCAGGACGAACTGCTGGCCGTGCTCGACCGCGTCGTCGCGCAGGCCGAGCCGGGCGAGGGCGTCGAGGCGTTCGGCGTGGACGAGACCGAGACGAACGTGCGCGCGTGGGGCGGCGAGGTCGAGTCGCTGTCGAGCGCGCGTACGCGCGGCGTCGGCGTGCGCGTGCTGCGCGACGGCCGCATGGGCTACGCCTACACGGCCGTGCTGGAGGAGTCGGCGCTCACGCAGGCGCTGGCCGACGCGCGGCGCAACGCGGCGGTGGCCGGTCCCGACGACGCGAACGCGCTGCCCGAGGCGCGCGCGGCCGCACCGTTGCCCGAAGTTGCGGTCGACGGTTTCGAGGACGTGCCGGCGGCGCGCAAGGTCGCGCTCGCCCTCGAGCTGGAGGCGGCGGTCCGCGCGGTGGGCGGCGAGGTGAAGGGCGTGGACACGGCCGCCTACGCCGACGCCGTGACCACTGCGGCGATCGCCTCGACCACGGGCGTGCGCCAAGCCTACCGCCGCACCGACGCGACGATCTTCGCCGAGGTGCTGGCCGAGCGCGACGGCGCGACCACCTCGGCGTACGGCCTGGACATGCGGCGCCATCCCGACGCGCTCGACGTCGCCGCGGTCGCCGCCGAGGGTGTGGAGCGGGCGACCCGCCTGCTCGGGGGCCGCAAGCCCGCCAGCGCGAAGATCGCCGTGGTGCTCGACCCGTTCGCGACCGCGTCGCTGCTCGGCGTGATCGCCGGGGCGTTGACCGCCGAGGCGGTGCAGAAGGGCCGCAGCCTGTTCGCCGGCCGTGTCGGGGAGCGCGTGGGCAGCGAGCGGGTGACCCTCGTGGACGACGGGCGGCTGATCGCCGGGCCGGCCGCCTCGCCGTGGGACGGCGAGGGCGTGCCGTCGGGCCGCACCGCGCTGATCGAAGGTGGGGTGCTGCGCGGGTTCCTGCACAACACCTACACCGCGTGCAAGGACGGGGTCGCGAGCACCGGCAACGCCTCGCGCGCGGGCTTCATGTCCCCGCCGGGCCTCGCGCCGACGAACCTGTTCTTAGAGCCGGGCGAGTTGAGCGCCGAGGAGCTGTTCGCGCAGGCGGGCACCGCGTTCTACTGCCAGCAGATCATGGGCGTGCACTCGGGCGCGAACGCCGTCAGCGGCGATATCTCGGTGGGGGCGGCGGGCCTCATGATCCGCGACGGCGCGTTCGCCGAGCCGGTGCGCGAGGCGACCATCGGCGGGACCATCCCGGGTCTGCTCGACGGCCTCGTCGCGGTCGGCCGCGACCTGCGCTTCCTGCCGTTCGGCGGCGGCATGGGCGGCGCGCTGCTCCTGATCGACGGCCTCACCCTCGCCGGCTCCTAACCTGCACCCATGCACCCACCGCAGGTGGGTGCAAGCGCGCCGGTATCCCGTTGCGCCTGCACCCACCTCGCCCATTGGAGGTGGTGGGTGCATGGGTACCTAGGAGGGGAGGCGGCGGGGGCGGAGCAGCCAGGTGAGGGAGCCGAGGGCGAGCAGGGCGAGACCGCCGAGCACCGCCTCGCGCGGCAGGCTGAAGCCGAGGGTCACGCAGCCGAGCAGACCGGCCGCGGACCGCCAGCGCCGATGCCCCGCGGTCATCGTCCATGCCGAGGCGTTCGCCAGCGCGTAGTAGCCCAGCACGGCGAACGAGCTGAAGCCGATCGCCCCGCGCAGGTCCGCCACCGCCACCACCGCGCAGACAGCCGCGGCCGCGGCGAGTTCCGCGCGGTGCGGCGTGCGGTAGCGGGGATGCACAGCGTCGAGCCAGCCCGGCAGCTCGCGGCGGCGTGCCATGGCCAGCGCGGTGCGGCTGACGCCGGCCAGCAGCGACAGCAACACCCCGGCCGCCGCGACGGCTGCGCCGGCGCGCACGAGCGGGGACAACGACGCGAAGCGGCCCGCCTCGACCGCGGCGGCAAGCGGCGCCGCGCTGCGCGCCAGCGCCGCGGGGCCGATCGCGAGCAGCGCGCCGCCGAGCACTACGGCGTACACCGCGACCGCAATGCCCAGCGCGAACGGGATGGCGCGGGGGATCGTCGTGGCGGGGTCGCGCACCTCCTCGCCCAGCGTCGCCAGGCGCGCGTACCCGGCGAACGCGAAGAACAGTAGGCCCGCCGACTGCAGCACCCCGCGGATGTCGCTCGGCATCGCCGCATCCAGCCGCGTGACCTCGGCCTGGCCGCCGCCGAACGTCGCGAACACGACCACGGCCAAGGTGGCCAGCACCAGCCCCACCAGCAGGCGGGTCAAACGCGCTGTCTTCTCCACCCCGCGATAGTTGACCGCGGTCAGCGCGACCACGGCCGCGATCCCCATGGGACGAGCAAACGGCGGAGACACGTACGCGCCGAAGGTCAGCGCCATCGCCGCGAGGCTCGCCGTCTTGCCGACCACGAACGCCCACCCGGCCAGGAAGCCCCAGAACGCGCCGAGCCGCTCGCGCGCGTACACGTACGTCCCGCCCGACTCGGGGTAGGCGGCGGCGAGCAGGGCCGACGAGGTCGCGTTCGCGTATGCGACCGCCGCGGCGAGGACGAGCCCGGCGAGCAGCCAGCTGCCCGCGGCGCGGGCGGCCGCCTGCGGGGCGGCGAAGATCCCGGCGCCGAGCATCGCGCCCAGGCCGATGACCACGGCATCGCGCAGCGACAGGCGGCGGGCGAGCTCGTCCATGGGATCAGACCGAACTGACCGGGCCGTTCATCGCGTAGCCGAGGAAGCCGACCGCGGCCGCGGCGACCAGGTAGCGCACGAACACGGTCAGGCGCTCGCGGGCGACGAGGCGGATCAGCCACGCCACGGTCACATACCCGGCGCCGAACGCGGCGACGATTCCCACCGCCAGGTCGCCGCCGGAATAGACCGAGGTCTGCTCGCCGAGGTCGGGCAGGCTCACCACGGCAGCGCCCACCAGCGCCGGCAGCGACAACATGAACGAGAAGCGCGTGGCGGCGGCACGGGTCAGCCCGCTGAACAGTCCCGCCGTGATCGTGGCGCCCGAGCGCGACAGGCCGGGGAACAGCGCGAACGCCTGGCCGACGCCGACGATCAGCGCATGGCGCACGCCCAGTCCGCGCAGATCCGACGCCGACAGGTCTGCGGCGTCACGGCCGATGTCGACGCCGGCCAGCGGGTCGACGGCCACCTCGTCCGAGACGTGGCCCATCCAGTCGCCGGTCCACACTTGCTGCGGCTTGGGCGCGGCGTCGGCGCGCACCTTGGCCAGCGCGATGCGACGCGCGCGGAACCGTTCGCCCACGGTCAGCACGACGGCCGTGACGAGCAGGAACGATGACACCACCAGCGGCGACTCGAAGGTCTCCTGGAAGAAGGATTCGAGCGTCACGCCCGCGATGGCCGCGGGCACCGTGCCGATCGCGAGCAGTACGACCAGCCGCCGGTACAGCGCGCTCTCGGCGTCCCCGCCGCGCCGCACGACCGCCTTGAGCATGCCGAGGAGTTCCGCGCGGAAGTACACGATCACCGCGGCCGCGGTCCCCAGGTGCAGGGCGACGTCGAACGCGAGCCCCGGCTCGTCCCAGCCCGCGAGGTAGGGCAGTAGCACAAGGTGCCCGGACGAGGACACCGGCACGAACTCGGTGACGCCTTGCACGATGCCGAGGATCAGCGACTGCAGCCAGTGCGGCATGACATTGCTCCGAACGTGCGCCGGTGAGACCGCGGGCGATGCTAGCAGCGCCCCGGAGGTGCTCAGGCAGGCGGCGGCGCGTGCGCGAGCAGCACCCGGCCGAGCGCGAGGCCCTCGGCGGCCGCGCCGATCGCGGCCTCGGGGATCGCGACCAGGGCAGTGGCGGTCTGGTCGGCCGCTTCGACCTGGAGCACCGGGCACGAGCGCGCGACCAGCGTCGCGGGCTGCTCGCCGGCGCTCAGGACCCACACGTCGACCCAGCCACCGGCCTCGACACCCCACCCGGCCTCCAGCGGGATGGGCAGCGCGCGCAGTCCGGCGGCGAGGCCGCGGCCGGGCCCGCGTGGGTCGAGGTGGGCCTCGGTCAGGACCGTTCCGGCGGGCAGCGCGAACGCCAGCCGGGCGCCCTCAGTCACCTCCGAGACCGCGCCGGGCGGCACCACCACCGGCGGGTACCAGCGCTCCTCCAGGCCACCGGCCTTCGCGCCCGGCGCGAGATCCGACGAGGCGACGAACACCCGTACCGGCGCGCCGCCCCAGCGCGCATCGACCGACCCCGACCACTGTGCCGCACTCGCGACCAGCAACAGCACCCCGGTGATCCCCACCACCATCCGCTGCCGCGCCCCCAACCCCGCCCACCACTCCGCGAGGTCGTCCAGCGCGCGCGGCAATGCCGGCGCCGGGCCATGCAGCAGCTGGGAGAGAGAGCGTGTCGAGAAGGGCATCGTGTGAAGCTTGACGCAAGAACTGCCATCGCGGGCAAGCGACGCCTGGGGGTGTGGAAAAGAGGTGGGCCTCGTCCCGGGCGCGAGCGCTCAAAGGGTTTTCCGCCGAGCGCCGGGGCGAGACCCACCTCTTGGAACCGATAGATCAGACGCGAGCGCCGTCCAGGGCGTGCAGCGCGGGGCGGTCAGGCGACAGCGGCAACTTGGGGATCAGGTCGAACAGCAAGTCGCGCAGCTTGTCGTTGTTCGCCTTGAACGTCTCCAGCACCGCGTGGTGGCTGACGGCTTCCAACTCCATCCCTTCGACCCCGACGTCGTAGTCGGTGATCAGCGAGATGTTCAGCGCCGCCATCTCCATCTCGCGCACCAGGATGACCTCGGGGTACTGGGTCATGTTGATGACCTCCCACCCCATCGAGGCGAACCACTTCGACTCGGCGCGCGTGGAGAAGCGCGGCCCCTGGATGACGACGATCGTGCCGCTGTCGTGCACCGTGATCCCCAGCGAGCGCGCCGAGTCGATCGCGGTCTGGCGCATCTCCTCGTCGTAGGGGTCGGCGAAGGAGATGTGGGTTGTCTCGGGCCCGTCGTAGAACGTGTCGATGCGGCCGGTGGTGCGGTCCACGACTTGATCGCAGATCACGAAGTGGCCGGGCTCGACGTCACGCTGAAGGCTGCCCGCCGCGCACGGCAGGATCATGTCGGTGGCGCCGAGGGACTTCATCGCCCACACGTTCGCGCGGTAGTTGATCTTGTGCGGCGGCAGCGAGTGGTCCATGCCATGGCGCGGCAGGAAGCCGACGCGCACCCCGCCGATCTCGCCGACGACCACGGGTGAGGACGGCTCGCCGTAGGGCGTCGAGACGGGGATCTCGGTGGGGTCGTCGAGAAAGTCGTAGAAGCCCGAGCCGCCGAAGACGCCGACCTGGATGACCGACTGCTCGGCGCGGGGGGGAGTGGTCATCAGGCTGATTCCGCCTTCGGAGTCGTGGGGGTGGACGTGGATTCGGTCTTGGGCGCGTCCGTCTTGGTCTCGGACTTGGCATCGGACTTCTCGCCCGGCTTGTCCCCGGACTTCGACCCGCCCGGCTTCTTACCCCGGCTGTCGGTGACGTAGTAACCCGAGCCCTTGAAGATGATCCCGGCGGCGCTGAAGACCTTGCGCAGACGGCCGCCGCATGCGCCGCACACGGTCAGCGCCTCCTCCTTGAAGGACTGCACGACCTCGAGGTGCTCCCCGCAGTCCTGGCAGGCGTATTCGTACGTCGGCATCGTTCCTCCGGAAAGTTCCACGTCGGCGAGTGCGCCGTGGGGGATTGTGGCCGCACCCGCACACAGCGGCAAACCTCTCAACAGGGTCGCAGCTCGCGGCATTCCGTCACGACGACGCGCACCGGGCGGTCGTGGGCCTCGGCGGGCAGGGCGTCCACGACCTGGAGGTCGTAGGCGACGCCGATCACGACGGCGGCCGGATCGAGCTGCGCAAGCAGCCGGTCGAAATGCCCGCCGCCGTAGCCGAGGCGGTTGCCCTGGGCGTCGAACGCCAGGCCCGGGACCACCGCGGCGCGCAGGGCGCCAGGCGGGATGGCCGCGGCGCCGGGGGGCGGTTCGCGCACGCCGCGCCACCCGGGGACCAGGCCGTCGAGGCCCTGGATGGGCACGACGTCGACGGCGTCGCCGTCCACGCGCGGTAGGCACACCGCGACGCCACGCGCCAGCAGGGCTTCGATGGCTTGGTCGACGGCGAGTTCGTCGCCGATGGCCGCGTACAGCAGCACCGGACCCGCGCCGCCGAGCTCGTCGAGCGCCCCCAAGGTCTCGGCGACGGCGGCCGCGGCCGCTAGGCGCGCGGCGGGCGGCAGCGCGGCGCGGGCGGCGCGCATGCGGCTGCGCAGCTCGGCCTTGGCATCCGGCAGAGATTCATACGCGTGCGGGGGACGGCTGGCTGTCATGATGGTTGCAGTATGGGACTGCGCGGGCGTCTCGCCCTGTTCTTCGTGGCGATCACCGTCGTGCCTTTGGCCGTGGCGGTGGTCGCGCTGCGCCTGCAGATCGACCGCCAGCTCGAGCAGCGGGCCACCTCAGAGCTGTCGAGCGCGCGCGAGGCGTCCATGAGCATCGTCGCGGCGCAGCGGGCCCGCGCCGGGGACATGGCCACCGATCTGGTGATGCGCCAGGTCGGCCCGGTGCTCGCGGGCCGCGACCCTGGCGCCGCGCAGCGCTGGCTCGACAGCCATCTGGGCGCGGAGTTCCCCGACCGCGCCGACTTCGTGTTCCTGCTCGACGCCGAGGGCAGGCCGCTGGCGATGCACAGCGACGGCGCAGGGCCCGTGCCCGATGCCGCCGCGGTCACGAACTCGGCGCTGACCCGGCAGGTGCTGCCCAACGCGCTGCTGGAGATCCGTGAGGTGCGCGGTGCGGTGGGCCAGGGTCCCGAGGGGCCGCTGGGCTGGGTGATCACCGGGCTGCGCATCGACCAGCCGCTGCTGGAGCGCCTCGTGATCGGCGAGGGTCTCGCGGTCGTCGGCGGCGGGCGAGTGCTGGCGATCGACGGCGCCGAGCCCGCCGACCTGTCGCTGGCGACGCTGGGCGAGGAGGGCGAGGTGACCTCGGCCCTGCTCGGTGACCGCCAGGTGCTGCTCACCGCCGCGAATCTGTCCGGCGCGGCCGAGAACGGTCGGGGCCCGCGCCTGGTCGTGTGGGCCGACCCGTCGGGCGACTCGCCGGCGCTGGTGATCGCGCTGCTGGTGCTGTTGCCCTCGACGGTCGCCGCGGCCGTGTTCGGCTGGCTGCTGGCGTCGGCGATCGTCGGCCCGATCCGCCGCGCCGCCGCCGTGGCCCGCGCTGTCGCCGGGGGCGACTTGACCCGCCAGCTCGAGCCGTCGGGCGGTCGCGAGCTCGAGGACCTCGCGACCTCGCTGAACACCATGTCCGCCGAATTGTCCGCGCGCCTGGAGGAGCTCGGCCGCTCACGCGACCAGCTGCGCCAGTCGCTGTCGCGCCTGGGCCAGACGCTGTCGTCGAGCCTGGACCTCAACCGCACGCTCGCGGTCGTGGTCGACACCGCGATCGACACGTTCGAGGCCGACCACGGCGTGCTGATGCTGTTCACGCCCGAGCGCGACGCGCTGTACGTGAAGGTCGGCCGCCACGTGCCCGACGACCTGCCGCGCCTGAGGGTCGACGAGGGCATCGCGGGCTACGTCGCGCGCAACGCCGTGTCGGTGCGCTTGCCCGGCGACGCGACGGCGCCCCCCGCGGCTCCCGGTGAGCTGCACGGCCCGCAGCAGATCGTGGCGCCGCTGTTGGGGCGCGGCAAGGTGCTGGGTGTGCTGTCGCTGACGCGCGACACGCACGAGCGGCCGTTCAGCGCCGACGACCTCGACGCGGTCGAGACGTTCGCGAGTCAGGCGTCGGGCGCGATCGAGAACGTGATGCTGCACCACGAGGCGCGGCGCCTGTCGGTCACCGACCCGCTGACGGGGCTGTGGAACTTCCGCTACCTGCAGCTGCAGGCCGACCGTGAGCTGGAGAGCTCCGAGCGCTTCGAGCGGCCGATGTCGCTGCTGATCGCCGACCTCGACTTGTTCAAGAACATCAACGACGAGTACGGCCACCAGGTCGGTGATGAGGTGCTGATCGAGGTGGCGGCGCGGCTGCGTGACGCGACGCGCGTGCCCGACGTGGTCGCGCGCTACGGCGGCGAGGAGTTCGTCGTGTTACTGCCCGGCACCGACCGCGACGGCGCGCTGGCCACGGCCGAGCGCATCCGCTCGGCGATTTCGGGCGTGCCGGTGGCGACCACGTCGCGCATCGGCGGCGGCGGCGCGCTGGACCTGCGCATCACGTGCAGCGTCGGCACGGCCACGTTCCCGCACGACGGCGCCACCATCGCGAGCCTGCTGCGCAACGCCGATGCGGCCATGTACAACGCGAAGCGCGCCGGGCGGAACCGTGTCGAGGCGTCCAGCGCCGAGGCCGCCGCCCCCGCCCGCAAGGGCGGCCGCAGCAAGCGCTCGGGCTAGGATGCGGCCGATCCCCGTTCGATGAGGAAAGGGTTGAGGTTGCGCGCGCGCAAAGCGGTCATCCCGGCGGCGGGGTTGGGCACGCGCTTCCTGCCGGCCACCAAGGCGCAGCCGAAGGAAATGCTGCCGGTGGTGGACAAGCCCGCCATCCAGTACGTGGTCGAGGAGGCGGTCAAGGCCGGCCTCGACGACATCCTGCTGGTGACCGGGCGGGGCAAGCGCGCGCTGGAGGACCATTTCGACGAGGCGGTCGACCTCGAACGCCAGCTCGCCGCGGCGGGCAAGGAGGACCTGCTCGCGGCCGTGCGGGCGGTCAGCCACCTCGCGGCCGTGCACTACATCCGCCAGGGCCAGCCCCTGGGCCTGGGACACGCGGTCGGCTGCGCGCAGCACCACGTCGGTGACCAGCCGTTCGCGGTGCTGTTGGGCGACGACCTGATCGGTGAGGAGGAGCGCCTGCTCGGCCACATGGTCGACCTGTCGGAGCGCACCGGCCGCAGCGTCGTGGCCGTCATGGAGTTCGGTGACGAGGCGCTGTCGCAGTACGGCGTGATCGACGCCGAGCCCGACCCCGACAACCCCGGCGCCTACCTGGTGCGCGACCTCGTCGAGAAGCCCGGCAAGGCGAACGCGCCGAGCAACCTGTGCATCATCGGCCGCTACGTGCTGACCCCCGACATCTTCGGCCACATCACCGGCACCAAGCCCGGACGCGGCGGCGAGATCCAGCTGACCGACGCGATGCGCAGCCAGTGCCACGAGGAGCCGATCCGGGCGATCAAGTTCTCGGGGCTGCGCTACGACGTCGGCTCGAAGCAGGACTACCTGCGCGCCACGGTCGAGCTCGCCGCGAACCGTTCGGACCTCGGCCCGGCGTTCCGCGCGTTCCTGAAGGACTTCGTGCGAGGCCTCGAATGAGCTGGCGCCGCCAGGCGGACCAGACCGACCCCGCGCCGCCGCCCCCGCCCGCGGCCGTCGTCCCGCCCGCGCCCGCGCATCAGCACCCGGCGCAAGACCTGGTCCCGCTCGACGCCTACCGCAAGGCGGTGCTGGAGCAGATCCGCCCGCTCGAGCCGATCGAGCTGGGCCTCGCCGACGCGCAAGGCTGCGTGCTCGCGCAGGACGCCGTCGCGGCCAGCGACCTGCCGCCGTTCGCCAACAGCGCGATGGACGGCTACGCGCTGCGCGCCGCCGACGCATGGTCCGGCGCGCGGCTGGAACTGATCGGCGAGGTGGCCGCGGGCGCCGCGCCACGCGTGCCGGTCGGTGCGGGTCAGGCGGTGCGGATCATGACTGGCGCACCGATGCCGCCCGGGGCGGACGCGGTGGTCCCGGTCGAGCTCGCCGACGAACGCGACGGCGCGGTCCTGCTGCGCGCGGGCGCGGACCCGGGCGCGAACGTGCGCGACGCCGGCGAGGACGTGCGCCACGGCGAGCTGGTGCTGCGCTCCGGCCGCGTGCTCGCCCCCGCCGACATCGGCATGCTCGCCGCGCTGGGCTACCCGCGCGTGCTGGTGCGCCCGCAGCCGCGCGTGGTCGTGATCTCGACGGGGGACGAGCTGGTCGAGCCCGACCAGCCGGTCGGCCTGGGCCAGATCCGCGACGCGAACAGCTACACGCTGACCGCGATGGCGCGCGAGGCCGGGGCGTCGGTGTTCCGCCACGCGATCGTGCGCGACGACGAGGCGGCGCTGACCGAGGCGTTCGAGGGCGCGCTGGCGCACTCGGACCTGCTGGTCACCAGCGGCGGGGTCAGCGCCGGGCGCTACGACCTGGTCAAGGTGGTGCTGCAACGGCTGGGCGACGTGCGCTTCACCCGCGTGGCGATGCGGCCCGGCATGCCGCAGGCGTTCGGCCTCTTGCCGCGCGTGCCTGACCGCGCGATCCCCGTGTTCGGACTGCCGGGCAACCCGGTCAGCGCGTTCGTCAGCTTCGAGGTGTTCGTGCGCCCGGCGATCCGCCGGTTGCAGGGGCGCACCGACATCAGCCGTCCCAAGGTCCAGGCCTCGCTGGAGGCCGCGTTGCAGAGCCCGCGCGACAAGGTCGAGTTCGTGCGCGTCACGCTGCGCCGCCACGACGGCGTGTGGCACGCGCGCCCGACGGGGGAGCAGGGCAGCGGCATCCTGCGCAGCGCGGTCGACGCCGACGGATTGGCCGAGATCCCCGCCGACCGGACGAGCATGGCCGCCGGCGAGCGCGTCACCGTGCACCTGCTGGGTCGGCCATGAGCGGTACGGGCGAGGCCGATCCGCGTCCGGAGCTGGGGCTGACGCATCTCGATCCCGACGGCAACGCGCGCATGGTCGACGTCGGTGCCAAGGCGGTCACCGCGCGGACCGCCACGGCGCGTGCCGTGGTGCGGATGACGCAGGGCACGGCGGCGCTGCTCGCCTCGGGGCACCTGCCGAAGGGCGACGCGCTCGGCGTCGCGCGCGTGGCCGGAATAATGGCGGCCAAACGCACGCCCGAGCTGATCCCGCTGTGCCACCCGATCGCCCTGTCGGGCGTCGAGGTGGACGTCACGGTCGATCCCGACGCGGGGCTGGCCGAGGTGCGCGCGACCTGCCGCGCCGCGGACCGCACCGGCGTGGAGATGGAGGCGCTGACGGCGGCCGCAGTCGCGGCGCTGTCGATCTACGACATGGTCAAGGCGGTCGAGCGCGGCGCGCGCATCGAGTCGGTCGAACTGGTCGAGAAGACCGGCGGGGTGCGCGGCGACTGGCGGCGCGGGGACGATGACTAACCGCCGCGCCGCCGTGATCACGGTGTCGACCCGGGCCGCGGGGGGCGTGTATGCCGACGACGCGGGGCCGGTGGTCGCGGACATCTTGCGCGCGGATGGCTGGGATGTCGCCGATGTCGTGGTCGTGCCGGACGGCCGCGTGGTCGTCGCCGAGGCCATCCGCGCGGCGTGCGCGGACGCGGTGCTGGTGGTCACATCGGGCGGCACGGGCGTGCACCCCAACGACTTCACGCCCGAGGCGACGCGCGACGTGATCGAGCGCGAGGTGCCGGGCCTGGCGGAGGCGATGCGGGCGGCGTCGCTGGCCATCACGCCGATGGCGATGCTGTCGCGCGCGGTCGCGGGCACCGTGGGCCGGTCGCTAATCGTCAATTTGCCGGGGTCGCCCAAGGGGGCCGCCGAGACGCTCGCGGTGGTGCTGGGGGTACTCGGCCATGCGGTCGATCAGCTTGCGGGCGGGGACCATTCGGGCTGATTCGCCGTCTTTACGGGGGGTCGGTTCCGGCGCGGCGAGGGCCTGCGCTGCTACGGTCGAATCGATGGGCGTTGCGGTCGTCGTCTTGCTCGGGGGCCTTTGGGCCTCGATACTCGTCCCTGCCGCCGTGCGCGCACGGCGCGAGACCTCCCCCCTTCATTCCGTCGACCATTTCGAGCGCTCAATGGGCATGCTCGCACCGAAGCCGTCTGTCGGTCCGGCCAACACGCCCGGCCGCTACGTCATGGTGCTCGAGCGTCCCTCGCGGCTGACCGGCGCGGTGCGCATGAGCCCTGCCGTCGAGCGCCGCAAGGCCGTGCTGATGCGCCTGCTGGCCGCGGTGCCGGTGACCGGGATCCTCGCGTGGACGGCGGGCGGCTTCTTCTCGATGATCTTCCGCCTGACGCTGGTGGTGCTGATCGGCTACGTCGGCTTGCTGGCGCAGCTCCAGTCGCGCAAGGTGCAGGCGGCGCGCAAGCTGCACCACCTGCCGGTGCGTCGCGTCGAGGAGCCCGCGACGATCCGTGTCGACCGGCGCCCGCGCGCCGTCGGGGGCGCGCGCTTCTAGCGCTGGCGGCCGTGGCTCGGGACCTGTCGCACATCCACGAGGTCGTCGACGCCCGCCTGGGCGCCAAGCACGCTGCGCGCGAGGCGGCGCTGCCCGAGTCGCGCCGCGCGATCCGGTTCGCCGCCAACGCGATCCGCGCGGTGCACCGCGGCGAGGTCGCCGTCGCCCAGGGTCTGCTGGCCGAGTGCGAGGAGGCCCTGCGCGCGGCCGAGAAGGCGTGCGACGATCAGCCGGCCGTGCGCTGGGCGGGCTTCGTGCACGACGCGGCCAAGGAGTACGCCGAGGCGCGGATCACGTTCGCGCTGGTGAACGACGAGCCGCTGCCCACGCCCGACGAGTTGGGCATCGAGGCGAGCGCGTGGCTCAACGGCGCGGCCGAGGCGATCGGCGAGTTGCGTCGGCATTTGCTCGACGTGCTGCGGACCGGGGCGCTGGAGCGCTGCGAGGACCTGCTCGGCGACATGGACGAGATCCACGCGATGCTCGTGACGATCGACTACCCGGACGGGATCACCGGGGGGCTGCGGCGGTCGACCGACGTGGCGCGGTCGATCATCGAGCGCACGCGCGGGGATCTGACGACGGCGCTGGTGCAGGGACGGCTGCGCGAGGCGCTCGAGGAGCACGCCCGGCATCTGCGTCCGTAGGGGTCAGCTGCTACCATCGCGCCTGCCCACTAGGGGCGTTAGCTCAGTTGGTAGAGCGCCTCGGTCGCATCGAGGAGGCCAGCGGTTCGATTCCGCTACGCTCCACAAGCGTCCCGTATTCGAACTCTTCGCCGTTGAAGAGGGTGTCGAATGGCGGGTGTGCTTCCCAGCCGGTGACGTGTCCGTCGGTGACGTCGATGCGCTGGAACGCGGCCTGGTTGAACCGGCGTTTGGTCTGGTCGTCGCCTTTGGCGTAGCCGGTCGCGCAGTCTGCGGCGAACCGCAGGGCGAGGTCGATGATCTCGCGCCATTGGTCGAGGTTGGCGTCGAGGGTGTCGAGTCGGTCTTGGACCTGGCGGGCGTCGCGGCCGAGGCGTTCCTGTTCGATTTTGAGGGTGGCGACGTCGATGGCGGCGGCGTAGTAGGCGTCGAGCAGTTTGCGGCGTTGGCCGTCGATTTTGGCGAGGCGTCGTGACTGGTATTCGCGTTCGGCGGTGTTGC